>ERZ835880.1707-NODE-1707-length-16699-cov-2.791516_pt1 | contig 16699 bp, 17 predicted proteins | sample MGYA00519944_ERZ835880 | MGnify/ENA primary metagenome ERZ835880 (study PRJEB31850, sample SAMEA3708787) | human gut metagenome | biome: human gut; feature: human-associated habitat; material: faeces | place: China | collected 2014 ... | reverse complement strand
GGCCCCCCACCCTTCCCAAGACTTTTGACTGGTGGGGAGGTGGCGCGGAGGGAGTTCGTTCCAGCAAAAGTTTGAAAAAGTTCCTTCACGCCGTATGAAAGAACGTTTTTTTTCGTAACCGCCATATCCATCAAACGTTTGCTTCGGCGACAAGCCGCTGGAGCAAACACGCTGCCGGGGGCTAGGGGCGGATCACGTTACATTTTGTCGGGGCCTTTCTTTCCGGGGAAAAGATGCGGGCGCTTCTTCCAAATGTAGTCGATGTGCTGATGCATGGCGCGGCGGGCTTTGGCTGGAGAGCCGGATTTGATGGCTTCGAGCACTTTCCAGTGTTCAAGGCGATCTTCATCGGGGAGGATGACGAAATTCAACTCGCGCTGTTTTTTGAACTGTTCCTGAAATTCTGCCAGCATATGAATGAGGATGGGATTTTTCGAGAGGGCGGTGACGCCGTTGTGGAACCGGGTGTGAATGTCTTTGAGGGAAAGACCTTCCTGTTTCAGGATGCTTTCAAGTTCGGCGATCTCTTCCGGGGTGGCCCGTTCGGTGGCCCAGTAGGCGGCCTGCCCTTCGAGGAGCTTCCGCATTTCGAGGATCTGGGTGTAATCCGTGCTGCTGAGCAGATCCACGGCAGGGGAGGGCGCTTCGGAAGGGATCTCCTTGACGAAGGTCCCGACGCCGGAACGCGACTCGACGACGCCGGAATAGGCCAGTGCCTTCAGGACTTCGCGGATGCAGGTACGGCTGACCTGAAACATCTCGGCCAGCGCGATTTCCCCGGGCAGTTTGCTGCCGGGTTTCCACTGCCCGCTCTGGATGGCGGCGGTGATCTGCTGCATGACCTCGCTGTGGAGGTTGACTCTGCTTATAGGCTTGAAGGGGTTGGTCACAGGGGCTCCTGAAAGCGTGCTCGATTATCGTCTTTTGTTTACGCAATGCATGATGAGAATGCTCGTGAGTAACGCCCCGAGCGCGGCAATGCAATACCCGGAGGCGATTCCGAGCGGCTCCAGACAGACGGCGATGATGGTGATGAAGCAGGATGTGCCGAAAAACCCCGCGAGCAGTCCCCTGATCGTCAGCACGGCGGCGCGCGCCCCGAAGGAAAGGTGCGCGAAGGGGGTCAGGATGGAGCTGATGATGGGGAAGGTGAGCAGAATGCCGCTCCATTGCTCGCCCACGACGCCCGCAAGCTCGGTCAGGATGAGGACGCTGAGGCCCCCGCAGAACATCTGGACCGGAAGCCTCCACGGGGGTTGGACCCGGCGCATGTCCGCCGTTCCGGGGATGTCGGGAAGAAGCCGCAGGCAGGCCGCCGGGACCGCGATGCTGAGGCAGACCGCTACGGGCAGTCTGCAGGAAACCCGCGTGAACAGGAAGGCGCAGAGGAGAAAGGCGAGCAGGGCGAGGGCGAGGGAGCCCGCCCAGCCGAAACGCCGGGCGCTGTGGGCGTAGGCGAGACAGTAGCAACAGGACGCCACGGCTCCGAGCAGGGACGAGGCGGCGGCCGATGCCGCGAATGGGGTTCCGTACTGTACTGCGATGAACAGGGACGCCGGGCCGGAAATGAAGGGAAGCCCGGCGAGCCCGCCGCCGATGACGGGGCCCCAACGACGGGCCGCCAGCGTGGAGGCCCAGATGAGCGCGGGCGTGGTGAAGAGTTTGATGAGAAGAAAAAGCATCCTGCATCCCTGATCCGGTGGGTGTTTGTCGGCACGATATGTATGACAGCATACAGCTTGAAGAGCGCATTGTCCAACGGATTTCTTCTTGGATCGGTGTTTGGCTTATTGGAATGTGTCGTTATAACACCGCGTTACAAAAAGCGAAAAAATATTTTTTTCAGAATGTTGCCGGCAAAGCCGCGATCCCTGCTGACAAAGGGCGTTTTTATCTGTAAGCTGTCAGACAGCATACGCCTATCAGGAACATTTTCACAGGGACAAGGAGAAGCGATCGTGGAAGTGCCCAAGAGACCCAAGCCTTTCTCCATGCTGGACAAGGTGCTTGACTGGATCAATGTCTTCAGCCTGTTGAGCGTGGCCGTGCTCATGTTCGTTCAGGTCATCCTCCGGTATGTGTTGAAGATGCCGCTCATGGGCATCGAAGAGTTGTGCTATTTCCCGACGGTCTGGCTGTACCTCTTCGCCGCCGTCAAGGCTTCCTCCGAGCGGGGCCAGCTTGTGGCCCGCGTCCTCGAAATTTTCTGCAAGCGGCAACGCTCGATCTTTCTGCTCCGGGGCATCGCGGCGTTCGCTTCAAGCGCCATCCTGTTGTGGCTCACATGGTGGGGCTACGATTACCTGAAGTACGCGCTCAGGCTCCAGAAGGAAACGGCCTCCCTCTATCTTCCCTGGATTTACGCTGAAGCGGCGGTGTTCGTGTCCATGTTCCTCATGACGCTGTATACGCTGCTCGAACTGCGCGACATGATCACGCTCTACAGGACCACCCCGGCCTCCCTGCCCGTGGAAAAGGAAGGAGACTAGCATGGAACCCGTTACGCTTGCCGTTGTTTCCCTCGCCGTTTTGATGCTCCTCCTTTCCTTCGGCGTCCCCATCGTCTTCTGTTTCAGCGGCGCGCTCGCCTTCATGAGCATCGTGGGCGGCGTCACCATGAAAGGCATGATGATGTGGGGCCTCCAGCAGATCCTGAGCCCCACGCTTCTGTGCATCCCGCTGTTCATCTATGCCGGGTCGCTCATGAGCGAGAGCGGCATCGCCAAATACCTGCTCGAATTCGTCGATGTGTTCGTCGGGCGCATCCGGGGCGGGCTCGGTTTCGTCGCCACCCTCACCTGCGCCATCCTCGGCGCGATTTCGGGCAGTACCTTTACCGGGCTCGCCGCCACCGGCAACATGCTGATCCCCGAAATGGTCAGCCGGGGCTATCCCCGCGCCTTCGCCACCGCGCTCATCACCTGTTCCTCCATCCTCGGCGTGCTCATTCCTCCGAGCACGCCCATGATCATCTTCGGCTGGGTGACGGGCACCAACGTGCTCGCCTGCTTCCTGTCCACGGTGGGCCCCGGCATCGTCACCATCATCATCTTCTGCGGCATCAATTTCGTGCTGAGCCGCCGCTTCGACCTCAAGCTCATGCCCCAGCTCTCCAAAACGGAAAAGCGCAGGCAGATCGCCGTGCGCGGCTGGAAGGCGCTCCCGGCGCTCATCATGCCCGTGCTCATCCTCGGCGGCATCTATTCCGGGGCCATGACCCCCACCGAAGCCGCCGCCGTAGCCGTAATTTACGCGCTGCCGGTCGGGTTCTTCGTCTACAGGGGCCTGAACCTGCGCAATGCCTTCGACTGCACCAAGGATTCCGCCGTGTCCGTGGGCAGCATCATGATCATGATTTTTTGCAGCATGATGCTGAGCCAGACCTATGTGGTGCTGCAGATCCCGCAGGCCATCGTGGAAAGCGTATTCAGCATCACGGACAACAGTTTCCTCATCCTGCTGCTCATCAACCTCATCCTGCTGTTCGTGGGCATGATCGTGAACGACACCACGGGGATCATCCTCGTGGCCCCGCTGCTGCTGCCCCTCGCCAAGGCCATCGGCCTCGACCCCATCCAGTACGCGGCCATCTTCGGCGTGAACCTCGCCGTGGGCAGCCTGACGCCTCCCTACGCCAGCCTGCTCTATCTCGGGATACGGATCGGCAAGGTCGATTTCGTGGAAATCCTTCCCTATGTGGGGCTGTTCCTGCTCGGTTACGTGCCGGTCATGCTCCTCACCACCTACTGGCCCGACGTGAGCCTGTTCATCCCCCGCCTGTTCGGTTTCATCTAGCCGGACGCGGAAACAGGCATCTTCCCGGACACGGCCGCCGGTTCCCCCGCCGGCGGCCGTATCTCCAAGGCGGCGCGGACGGCGCGCCTCCAAAACCCTTCACCACAGGAGAGCATCATGAAAAAGGTCATGTCTGTACTGGCGCTGTGCGGCCTGCTGGCCCTTTCCGGCGGTTCCGCATTTGCGGCGCAGTGGAAGCTTGCTCACATCCGCCCCGCCGACTCCGTGATCGAGCGCGATTTGCAGGCTTTCGCCAAGGAAGTGCGCGAGGCAACCAGCGGGCGCATCGACATCAGGATCTATGGCTCCAGCCAGCTTGGGGACTACACCGTCGTGCAGGAAAAGGTGTCTCTCGGCTCTGTGGAAATGAGCTGCGAATCCGTTTCCACGCAGGTGGACAAGCGTTTCCTCTCCTATATCCTGCCCTATGTCGCCAAGGATTACGCCACCGCGAAGAAGAACTTCGGCACCGGAACCCCCTACGCCAAATACTGCGCCAACCTGTTTGACAAGCAGGACATCATGGTCCTCGCCAACTGGCCCGTGTACTTCGGCGGCATCGGCCTTGTGAAGGCCCCCGAAGCGCCCGCCGATCCCAACGCCAGCCACCACATCAAAGTCCGCGTCCCCACCATGAAGACGCAGGAAGCCCTTGCCGACGGCCTCGGTTATCAGGCCACCCCCCTGCCGTTCGCGGAATTCTTCACCGCCGCCCAGACCGGCATGGTCTCCGGCATCTTCGGCGGCGGCGCGGAAAACTACTACGCCTCCTTCCGGGATCTGCTGAAATGCTACATCGCCGCGAACACCCACTTTGAAAACTGGCCCCTGCTCATCAATAAGGAGCTGTTCGAGTCCCTGTCGGCCGAAGATCAGAAGATCCTGCTTGAAAAGAGCGCCGCGTTCGAGGCCCGCCGCTGGGAAGTCGCGGAAGCCGATCAGGCCGCCTATGAGAAGAAACTGGAAGAGGCGGGCTGGACCGTCATCCGCCTGACGCCCGAACAGCAGAATGCCTTTGCCGAAAAGGGCCGCAAGGCTTCGTGGCCCGAACTGAAGAAGGCGATAGGCGACAAGGCCTATGAGGAAGTCATCTCTACCTTTGTCCTCGAATAACCGCCGGGGGGCGCATTCCGCGCCCCCGCGCCAAGGAACCTGCGTTATGAAGAAAATCGCTGTGCTCAGCGCCGGGAACGGCGGGCAGGCCCTTGCGGCCGATCTCGCCCTGCGCGGGCATGATGTGGCCCTGTATGATCTGCCGCAGTTCGCCCCGGTCATCGAAGCCATCAGGCGTCGCGGCAACACCATTGAACTCCAGAACAAAATCACCGGGACCGCGAAGATCCGCCTCGTGACCACGGACATCGCCGAAGCGCTCGACGGCGCGGAAGTGGTCTATTTCACCGCGCCGTCCTACGGGCAGAAGGCGTTCTTCGATCTGGCCGTGCCCGCGCTTTCGGATGGTCAGGTTATCGTGCTGATGCCCGGCAATTACGGTACGTTGGCTCTCAAGGCCGCGCTGCGCGAGGCGGGGAAGGACGTACTCGTCGCGGAAACGGACAACTTGCCCTATGCCTGTGCCGCGACGGAGCCCGGCGTGGTCAACGTGCGCGGGGTCAAGAAGGCCGTGACGCTGGCGGCGTTCCCGGCGGGCGATTACGCCGCGGTGGAGGCCGCGGTGGACGGGGCTTTCTGCACCGGCTGGCGCAAGGGCGAGAATGTGCTCGCCACCAGCATGTCCGGGGTCAATATGGTCGTGCACTGTGCGCCCATGCTGGCCAACGCCGGGCGCATTGAGAGCGAGGGCGGGCATTTTGAGTTCTATTACGCGGGGATGACGCCCGCCGTGTGCCGCCTCATCGAAGCCACGGACCGTGAACGGCTGGCCGTGGCCCGTGCCTACGGCCTTGATTTGGTAAGCACGGCGCAGACCTTCCGCAACCAGTACGGCGTGGAGGGTGAAACCCTGTACGACGTGCTGCAGGCCAACCCCGCCTTTGCCGGGTTCGCGCCTAAAACGCTGCATCACCGTTTCCTTACTGAAGATACGCCGTACTCGATGGTGCCGATGGCGGCCCTCGGCAGGCTTGCCGGGGTTCCCACGCCTATCATGGATGCGCTTATCGCATTGCTTGGCGAACTGCTCGGCGAGGACTACGCCGTGACCGGGCAGACGGCGGAACGCATGGGACTCGCGGGCATGACGCCCGAGGCAATCCGTAACCTCGTATCCGCATGACCGGAGGGATTATGATGAAAGCACTCCGCATCGAACCGGCGGACAATGTCGCCGTGGTCGCGCAGGACACCCGCAAGGGCGACGTGCTGCGCCATGCCGGGGGCGAGGTGACCGCGCTTGAGGACATCGGGCTCGGGCACAAGATCGCCGTCGAAGCCGTCGCGCAGGGGGGGCTCGTCCGCAAGTACGGCGTCCCCATCGGCAGGGCCTCCGCGCCCATTGCCGCCGGAGCCTTCGTGCATACCCACAATCTTGAGGACATCACCGAGGAACTGTGCCGGCAGTACGTCGCCGCGTTCAGGGACGGGAGGGGCGCATGAGTTCGCTACAGGCATTTCCCCGCGCCGACGGGAGCGTGGGCATCAGGAATATCGTGCTCGTCGTCTCCACCGTCACCTGCGCGAATACGGTCGTCAATCATATCGCGTGGAAGACCGGGGCCGTCCCGCTGACCCACGAGCGCGGCTGCGTGGAGGGCGAGCAGAGTTTCCGCCGCACCATGCTGGCCCTCACCACGTTTGCCAAGCATCCCAACGTGTCCGGCGTCCTCATCGTGGGGCTCGGCTGTGAGCAGATCAGGACGCTTGACCTGCAGGTCGCCATCGGCGGCGGCAAGCCCGTGCACGCCATCCTCATTCAGGAGGAGGGCGGCTCCGTCGAAGCCGAGGCCAGAGGCTGTGAGCTCGTCCGCGAGATGCAGCGGGCCGCGCTGGATCTGGAACGCCAGCCTTGCCCCTTGTCCGGGCTTGTTGTGGGCGTGCAGTGCGGCGGTTCCGACTGGACGACCGCCATTGCCGGGAACACGGTTATCGGGGCCATGACCGATCTCGTGATCGCCGCGGGCGGTTCCGTGCTCATGTCGGAAGTTCCGGGCATTCCGGGCTGTGAGCACATTGTGGCGTCCCGTGCGGTCAGCCGCGAGGCGGGAGAGCAGATCCTCGGCATGGTCGACGAGCTGCGCGCCGAGTTCCTGCGCGCGCACGGGCAACCTATTGAGGCGGTGAACCCCACGCCGGGCAACAAGGCGGGCGGCATCACCACGCTCGTGGAAAAGGCGATGGGCAACATCAAGAAAATGGGCACGTCTCCGGTGCAGGGCGTCCTGAAGCTCGGTGAGCGCCCCCCGCATCCGGGCCTGTGGATCGTGGACAACCGCGCCAACGGCCCCGATCCCGTCAACCTCGCCGGGTTTGCCATGGCGGGGGCGTCGGCTACGGTATTCAGCACGGGCCGGGGGTCTCCGGTGGGTTCTCCGGTCATGCCCGTGGTCAAGCTGACGGGCAACCCGCACACCTACGCCAAGATGCCGGGCCTGATGGACTTCAACGCCGGGGTCGTTGTTGACGGCGCGGACATCGGGGAAACGGGCAGGGCGTTGTACGATCTGCTGCTTGAGGTTGCCGGAGGGCGGCCCACCCGTTCCGAGGAGAACGGGGACTACGAGTTTTCGATCCCTTACGAGGAAGCGCGGTAGCTGGATGGAGGGTGGGGAGACGTGACATGCCGGGGGAGGAGGGAGGAAACCCTTCTGAAGAAGGGTTTCCTCCCCCGGACCCCCACCTCCCCAAGACTTTCGACTGGTGGGGAGGCGGCGCGGAAGAAGTTCAGAAAAACGAAAAAAAGCCCTTCCGTCAAATCGCGGCCACTCCCCTCCCCCATTACAAAAGCCTTAGGAGGGAAAGGGGTGGTTTGGAGGGGGAAAGAGAAGCCCTTCTCCAGAAGGTTTTCCCCCTCCAAGTCTCCTATTCCTCAAACACGCGCTTGAGGATGTCGCCTTCGTGGCGGAGATAGAACTGGGGATCAAACAGCCCGGCGAAGGTCTCCTCGCTGAGGCGGCTGTTGATTTCGGGATCGGCCTTGATGAGTTCCGGGAACGGCTGACGGGTCTCCCAGCTCTTCATGGCGTTGCGCTGCACCATGACGTAGGCTTCCTGACGCGGAATGCCCGTCTCGATGAGCGCGGTGAGCACACGCTGCGAGAAATAGAGGCCAAACGAGCACTCCATATTGCGGGCCATGTTCTCGGGCATGATGCGCAGCCCTTCGAGCAGGCGGCAAAGGCGGTGCAGCACGTAATCCGTGAGGATCGTGGAGTCGGGCATGATCACGCGCTCCACAGAGGAATGGCTGATATCGCGTTCATGCCAGAGCGCCTGGTTTTCCAGCGCCGCCAGCGCGTTGGTGCGGATGAGGCGGGACAGGCCGGTCATGTTCTCGGCGGAGATGGGATTCTTCTTGTGCGGCATGGCGGAGGAACCTTTCTGTCCCTTGCCGAAACCTTCTTCCACTTCGCGGACTTCGGTACGCTGGAGATGGCGCAGCTCGACGCAGAGGCGCTCGATGGTCCCGGCGGTCACGGCCAGCGCCGTGAAATAGGCGGCGTGGCGGTCGCGCTGGATGACCTGCGTGGACACTTCATCCACCTTGAGGCCGAGCAGGTCGCACACGATGGCTTCCACTTCCGGCGAAAGCACGGTGTACGTCCCCACGGCCCCGGAGAGTTTGCCCACGCGCATGTCGTCGAGGGCGGCGGCGAAACGGGCACGGTCGCGCTTGAATTCGGCGTAGAAGCCCGCCATCTTGAGCGAGAAGCTGGTGGGCTCGGCGTGGATGCCGTGGGTGCGGCCCATGCAAAGCAGCCCCTGATGCTCCAGCGTCATCTTCTTGAGCACGGCGAGGACGCGGTCGAACGCCTTGAGGATCAGTTCGCCGGCTTCCACCATGAGCAACGAACCGGCGGTATCCACGATGTCGGAAGACGTACAGCCCAGATGGATGAACCGGGAAACGGGGCCGACCTTCTCTTCAATGGCGGTCAGGAAGGCGATAACGTCGTGACGGGTGGTTTCCTCAATTTCGTTGGCGCGGTCGACAAAGGCGCGATCGACGGTAAAATCGGCTTCCTTGCGGAGCGTTTCCATATCGGCATCGGAAATTTCGCCGACGCGGTTCCACGCCTCGCACACGGCCAGCTCAACGCGCAGCCAAGCCTGATAGCGGTTCTCGGGCGTCCAGATTTTGCCCATTTCCGGGCGGGTATAGCGTTCAATCATGGGATCTCCTCACAAAAAGAGTAAGAAAACGGCGCGGGCAAACGCCCACGCCGCAAGAAATCAGGCCGTAGCCGCCTTGGAACCTCCACCCGAACCGGAGGCAGCCGCCTCCGCCTTCGCGGGGGCCGCGTCAGCCTTTGCCGGGGCCGCGTCCGCAGCCGGGGCGGCATCACTGGCGGAACCGGACGCTTTCCCGCCGTAGCAGGACGCGAACCAGCCGCCGCCTTCAAGCTTAAAAGACGTATTGGACATGATCCGTTCGGCATCGCCGCCGCACTTGGGGCAGGGCTCAAGCTCCGGAGAATCAAACGTTTTTACCCATTCTTCAAACACGTTGCCGCACTTCCGGCAACGGTATTCGTAAATCGGCATCGACTCGCTCCACCAAGGGCATTCAGGACCGCTCCAAGCGGCCTTTACTGACAAAACAACCGGAAAACCTGACGATTTCCCGGAATTCGGACAAAGGAGAAACAGCGGAAGCGCCGGGGCGCATCCGCTGCTTCGTGCCGGGGCTCCGGCACAAGAAAGATCGCCAGACTTACTTGCTGTTCTTGGCAGCAGCCTGAGCTTCGTGAATGCGGGCCTTGATGCGCTCGGCGCGACGCTTGCGACGACGATCAAGTTCCTTCTTACGCTCGATTTTCTTATGGGCCATGATAGTACTCCTCAAAGTGAAAAACGTAATCTGTGGATAACTACAGCCAATCCCCCCGTTTGTCCAGTACAAACATGCGGAAGGGAAAACGGCGCGCCTCCGGGAGGGAGAAGGGCGCCATGAAAAAACGCGCTCCCCAGCGTATAGAGAACCGCCTTTGAAGAAAAAAGGCCCGCCGGAAAAAAGGGCCTCCCCCCGCGTACAGCCTACTGTCTTCGGTGCCGCGCCTCGGGAACGAAAAGGGCCTCTCCGGAGAGAGGCCCTTCCACGACAGCGTTTCTTCAGGCTACTTCCAGCCGCCTCCAAGCGCGAGGCAGACATTCACGATGGACGACAGGCGTTCGCTGCGCGCGGCGGCGAGCTGCATTTCGCTGTCGAACAACGAGCGTTCCGCGTCCAGCACTTCCAGATACGAGGAATAGCCGTTGTCGTAACGCGTATTCGCCAGCTCCACGGAAAGCCGCAACTCCTTGACCATGCGTTCCAGCGAGGCGACGACATTGCTCATCTCCTGCTGGCGGGTCAGGGCGTCGCGCATTTCCTTGAAGGCACCCTGAACGGTCTTTTCATAGGTCGCCAGCGATTCGCGCTGCTTCGCCTCGGCGGCTTCGACGCCGTACTTCACACGCCCGAAATCAAGCAGCGGCACGGAAGCCGCTCCGCCGTAGCTCCACGTCTGGAGCGGATTGCTCATCAGGGTATGCAGTTCGGGGCTGACCACGCCGAAGAGGCCGGTCAGCGAAATGGCCGGGAACCATGCGGCCTTGGCGACGCCGATGTTGGCGTTGGCGCTCTTGACGGACATCTCGGCCTGCTGGATATCCGGGCGGCGTTCCAACAGATCGGAAGGCACGCCCGCCGGGATGACCGGAGGCGTTGGGATGGATTCCAGCGTCATGCCGCGCTGCACGGTGCCATCCATGATGTCCTTGGGCGAGCGTCCGAGCAGGGCTTCCAGGGCGCTTTCCGCCGCATCGCGGGAAATGCGCGTCTGGTAAAGGGCCGTCTTGGCGGTTTCCACTTCCGTCTTGGCGCGGCTCAAGTCCAGTTCGCTGATGAGGCCCTGTTCATAACGGGCCGTATAAATCCTGAGCGCATCCGTACGCGTCTTGACCGTCCGCTCGGCGGTCGAGAGCTGGAGATCAAGGCTCCGCAGCAGGAAGTAGGCGTTGCTGGTCTGCGCCGCGATGGAGAGCCTCATGCCGCGCTGCGCCGCTTCGGTTCCGAGCACCTGATACATGGCGGCTTCCTTGGCGTTGCGGAGCTTGCCCCAGAGGTCAAGTTCCCATGCCGCCCCGAAGCCAGCCGAGAACGGCGACTGCGAGCCGTTCGTGATCTTGGTGTTGTCCACCCAGGTCTGCGTCCCCTGTGCCTGCCCGCTCAAAAGCGGGAGCAGTTCCGCACGCGCCACACCAAGCTGCGCCCGCGCGTAGTCGACCCGCGCCACGGCGGCCGCGATGTCGCGGTTGGCGATCAGCGCCTCCTGAACCAGCGCGTTCAGCGTGGAATCGTCGAAGCGCTTCCACCACTGTTCGTCAAGCTGTTCGCCCTTTCCGGGATCTTTCCACGCCTGCGGCAATTCCATTTGGGGACGCTGGTAGTCCGGCGCGAACGAGCACCCAGCCAAGCCAAGCATCATCAGTCCTACGACAAAAATACGCATGTGTTCTCTCCTCGGGAGAATGCCTCCGGCGGCCGGGCTGCCGCCCGGACCTGCCCGGGGGGAATGATTCCCCCCGGACCCCCTCAGCGCGGCGTGGGCCACGGCTGCGCCGCGCCCCCCGCCGCTCCGAAGGCGTCAGGAATGTCTTCGATTTCCTCCGGCGTGATGCCGTGCAATGCAACGATGAGCCAATATATGCCCCTTGCCTCCATTACAAAAGGCCTGGGGAGGCAGGGCGGGAAGGGACGGCCTTTTGCCCTCCCTCGATTTTACTCTTCCTTCTTTCCCGTGCCCATAAGCTTTTCAGAGGCCCTCATGATCCAGCGGAAGAAGAAGGGCACGAACAGCGGCGCGACAAGGGTAGCAACGAGCATACCGCCGATGACGCTGGTGCCGATGGCGTGGCGGCTGGCCGCGCCCGCGCCCGTACTGACGGCAAGGGGCACGCAGCCGAGGATGAAGGCCAGCGAAGTCATCACGATGGGCCGGAAACGCAGACGGGCGGCTTCTTCGGCCGCGTGCACAGCGTCCTTGCCTTCGTTACGGTATTGCTCGACGGCAAATTCCACGATCAGGATGGCGTTTTTCGCCGACAGGCCGATCAGCGTCACAAGGGCGACCTGAAAATACACGTCGTTGGAGATGCCGCGCAGCCAGATGGCGGTGATGGCCCCGAGCACGCCGAACGGCACGGCGGTCAGCACGGTGAGCGGGAGCGACCAGCTTTCATACTGCGCGGCGAGGATCAGGAAGACCATGACCAGCGCGAGCACGAAAACGAGCGAACCGCCGCTGCTGACCAGCTTTTCCTGATACGACGAGCCGGACCACGCGATGGTGTACCCGTCCGGCAGCACTTCCTTGGCCACTTCCTCCATCGCCGTCATGGCCTGCCCGGAACTGTAGCCCGTGGCGGGGTTGCCCATGAACTTGGCGGCCTGGAAGTTGTTGAAGCGCTCCACGGTCTGAGGGCCGGACGTGGGCTTCACGTTGATCAGGGCCGTCAGGGGGATCATCTCGTCCTGCTTGTTGCGGACGTACACTTCCGCCAGATCTTCCGGCCGCGCGCGGTAATCCTTTTCCGACTGCGTGTAGACGCGGAACGTCCGCCCGTAGAGGTTGAAGTCGTTGATGTAGGAGGAACCGAACGTCGCCTGCATCGTCTGGAAGACATCGGACACGTTCACGCCGAGGGTGCGGGCCTTCTCGCGGTCAAGCTCGACAAAAAGCTGCGGCGCGTTGACCGTGAACGAGGTACTCACGCCTTGTAACTCGGGCCGCTTGTTCGCCGCTTCCGCGAGTTTCTGCGCAACGTCGGAAAGCTCCACGCTCCCCCTGCCGTTGCGGTCCTGCAACCACATCTCAAAGCCGCCGGTGTTGCTCATGCCGCTGATCGGCGGCGGGTTGAAGGCGATGAACGAACCCTGCTCCAGACCAAAGCCCATGCCGTACAGCTTGCGGGCAAGATCAAAGGAGCTGTCGCCGGGGGCCTTGCGTTCGCCCCACGGCTTGAGGGTAAAGAAGAACGTCGCCACGTTGGTCTTGGCCGCGCCGCTCACGGCGTCCATGCCGGAGAAGCTCATCACGTCCGCGACCAGCGGATCGGCCATGATGGTCTTGTCGAGCTTTTCCACCACGGCGGACGTGCGGCTGATGGCCGCGCCGTCGGGCATGGTCATGAGCGCGATAAGATACCCCTGGTCCTCATCGGGAACGAGCCCGCCCGGCACGCGTTCGAACACGCCGCCGATGCCCACGAGCACAAGCACGAACAGCCCCACGGCAAGCAGGCTGCGCCGGAGCAGCAGCTTCACGATGCTGACGTATTTTCCGGTGAGCCCTTCAAACCATCCGTTGAATTTGCGGAAGAAAACGTTGGGCTCCCCATGCCCCGGCTTGAGCAGCAGGGCGCACAGGGCGGGAGTGAAGGTCAGGGCCACCGCGCCCGAGATGACCACGGACACCGCGATGGTGATGGCGAACTGCTGGTACATGCGGCCCGCCATGCCGCCGGTGAAGGCCACGGGAATGAACACGGCGCACAGCACCAGCACGATGGCGATAACCGGGCCCGTCACTTCCTGCATGGCCTTGGCGGTCGCCTTGCGCGGCGGCAGCCCGTCGCTGATGTGCCGTTCCACGTTCTCGAGCACGACGATGGCGTCGTCGACCACGATGCCGATGGCAAGCACAAGGCCGAACATGGTCAGGGTATTGATGGAGAAGCCAAGGGCATACATGCCCGCGAACGTCCCCACGATGGATACGGGCACGGCGAGGCAGGGGATCAGCGTAGCGCGCCAGTTCTGGAGGAACAGGTACACCACGAGGAACACCAGCACCATCGCCTCGAAAAGCGTCTTCACCACTTCCTCGATGGAAATCTTCACGAAGGTCGTGGTATCGTAGGGGATGCTGTAAGCCACGCCCACAGGGAACTCTTTGGACAGTTCCTCCATCTTGGCCTTGACCACTTCGGCGGTGGCAAGGGCGTTCGCGCCCGGCGAGAGGTAGATGCCGATGGGCACGGCGTCGAGGCCGTTGTACTTGCCCACGAAATCGTAGCTCTGCGCGCCGAGTTCGATGGTCGCCACGTCCTTGAGGCGGAGGATGGAGCCGTCCGGCTGCGTGCGGAGGATGACGTCGCCGAACTGTTCCGGGGTGGTCAGGCGGCCCTGCGTGGTGATCTGCCACGTCACGCCCACGCCGGAGGACATGGGCTCAGCGCCCATGCGGCCCGCCGCGAACTGGGCGTTCTGATCCCGCAAGGCGGTGGCGATGTCCTCGGGCGTGACCCCGAGCTGGCTCATCACGTCGGGCTTGAGCCACACCCGCATGGAATAGTCCTGCGCCGCGAAGTTTTTGGCATCGCCCACGCCGGGAAGGCGTTTCAGCTCGTCGACGATGTTCAGCAATGCGTAGTTGCTGAGATAGATGGTGTTGTACCGCTGATCCGGCGAGGTCAGGAAGATGATCTGGAGCATGGAGGACGACTTTTTGAGCACCGAGACGCCCATGCGCTGCACTTCCTGCGGAAGCTGCGCCAGCGCAAGCTGAACCCGGTTGTTCACGTCGATGGTCGCCTGGTCCGGATCCGTGCCCACATTGAAGGACACGGTCAGGCTCATGCTTCCGGTCCCCGAGCTGACCGAGTTCATGTAGATCATGTTGTCGACGCCGTTGATCTGGCTTTCGAGCAGCGAAGCCACGGTCTCAGCGATGACGTTGGCGCTCGCGCCGGTGTAGGTCGCGTTGACTTCCACCTGCGGCGGGGTCAGGTCGGGATACTGTTCAACGGGCAGCACTGAAATGGCGATCGCGCCCACCAGCGTAATGATGAGCGAGATAACCGTGGAAAAGATCGGACGGCGGAGGAAAAAGCCTTCCTTGATTTCGGGAGCCTGTTCCGGCGCCGGGGTTTGTTTGTTTTCCATAGCGCTCCCCTATTCGGCCTTGCCGGAATCGGAGCCTGTGCCGACGGGCTGATCCGGCAGCTTCGCATCCTGAACGGAGGCTTGCTGAATCCGCACGGGCTGGCCGGGAACGGCTTTGTTGCCGCCTTCCACCACGATACGCTCACCAGCCTTCACGCCCTTGTTCAGCAGGAAACTGTCGCCGTAATTGTCGCCAAGGTCCACCGGGCGCATTTCAGCCTTGTCGCCCTCGCCTATCACGACGACCATACTGCCCTTCTGCGTCTGGATGACGGCCTGCTGCGGGATCAGGATGGCGTTGACCAGTTCCATGCCGGAAAGGGTGACGCGCACGAACTGGCCGGGAAGGACGAACAGATCCGGGTTGACGAACTCGGCCCGGGCCGCGACCACGCTGGTATTGGTGTTGACCTGCTTGTCGATGAAAGTGATCACGCCCTTCGTTTGATAAACCGTCCCGTCCGCGAGGGTGATCTCGGCCACGGTCCCGTCGGACTTGAGGCGGCCCTGTTCCTGCAGCGCGCGCAGGCGCATGAACTGCGGGCTCGGGATAGCGAAGTTGGCGTAGATGGGATCGTTCTGGTTCACCACGGTCAGAAGGCTGCCGTCCTGCGAACCGGCGGTGATGAGGTTGCCGACCGTACGGTATTCGCGGCTGGCGAACCCGGCGACCGGAGCGGTCACATAGGCGTGGCTGAGTTTGATTTCCGCTTCGCTCACGGCGGCCTTGGCGGAATCGAGGTCGGCCTTGGCGCTGTCATAAGCGGCCTGAGCGTCGTCGCGGTCCTTCTGGCTGACGGCGTTTTTCTTGTACAGCGGAAGAACACGGTTCAGGTTCTGGCGGGCCTGCGTGAACTTGGCCTGCGCCTGTTCCATGACGCCGTTGGCCTGACGGAGCGCCGCCCTGTAGGTATCCGGCTCGATCTCGAACAGCAGCTGCCCCTGCTTGACATACTGCCCTTCGTCATAAGCGCGGCGCATGAGGATGCCCGAAACCTGCGCCCGTACTTCGACGGCGCGGGAACCTTCCGTCTGCCCCGCATAGGTGAAACTGACCGGGACGTTGCGCTCCTCGACGGTCATAACGCCCACGAGCGGCGGGGGAAGCGAGGCCGTCCGGCCCTTCTCCTCTGACTTGCACCCGCCCACAAGCAGCAGGGCAAACAGCGTGCACACGGACACCATCAACGACAGAGGGGTACCAACTGGAGATTTCATCAGCTATTCCTTACGTTATCCGTTTCCCTAACGCCGCACCGGCCGATGCGCATTGACATGCCGCCGCCGCATCGACTACTCAAAAGATCTCATTTCGGTCGGACGGTAGCATGTACCGTACCTAGAGAAAAGAGTCCTATACTCAGAAATCGTTAGAGACAGGGATATCATGCGACATTTTCTTCTCCGCGGCATTCTCATCGGCGGTTCTATGGGCGTCCTGTACGCGCTCGCCGGTTTTTCCGACAGCCTTCCCAGAGCCTTCGGCGTAGGCATGATCGGGGGCGCGCTTGCGGGCCTGACGCTCGCCATCCGGCAACGCAAGCGCAAGGACCGGAAATGACCCCAGCAACCGACGGGGCAAACGCCCCGCCCGGGAACAGCCGCTTTGAGGCCATCGCCTCCAGCACCCTTACCGGGCGCTTTTTGGGCGTTCCCTTTTTCCGGCCTTCCGTCAGCCCCGCCCTGCTCTTCAATGTCTGGGCCTACCTGCTCGGCCCGTTCGCCTTTTTCCTCTTCGGCCTTTGGCGCAAAGGCATCGTGCTCCTCGCCGTGGGCCTGTTTTTGTACGCCCCGCTCATCCTGCCCACGGACGCCTCCGCCCTCACGGACATCCTCATTGAGGCCTACACACCGTATTAT
>ERZ835880.1705-NODE-1705-length-16737-cov-3.306978_pt1 | contig 16737 bp, 10 predicted proteins | sample MGYA00519944_ERZ835880 | MGnify/ENA primary metagenome ERZ835880 (study PRJEB31850, sample SAMEA3708787) | human gut metagenome | biome: human gut; feature: human-associated habitat; material: faeces | place: China | collected 2014 ... | reverse complement strand
CACCGACCCTCATCTGCAGTCCCTCATCGAGACAGGGTTGCGGACCAATACCGACTACCAGTCCGCCCTGCTTCGCGTGGAAGAAGCTCAGGCAGCGCTGATGTCCGCCAAACTTGCTTTCCTGCCCGCCTTTGCGCTTTCCCCGCAGGGGACAGTGAGCAGCTTCGATACGAACAAAACTACGCAAGGTTACTCGCTGCCCGTGACCGCCAGTTGGGAACTGGACGTATTCGGCCGTATGCGCAACTCCAAGAAGCAGGCGAAAGCGCTGTATGCACAAAGTGAAGATTACCGTCAAGCAGTCCGCACGCAGCTGATAGCCGGTATAGCCAATACTTATTACACGCTGCTGATGCTGGACGAACAGCTCATCATCTCCCGACAGACGGAGGAGGCATGGAAAGAAACCGTAGCCTCTACCCGTTCCCTGATGAACGCCGGACTGGCGAACGAATCGGCTGTATCGCAGATGGAAGCGACTTATTATCAAGTGCAGGGTTCTGTGCTCGATTTGCAGCAGCAGATCAATCAGGTGGAGAACAGTCTTGCTTTATTATTGGCAGAGACACCCCGCAACTACGAACGCGGAACGTTGGCAGACCAACAGTTTCCTACGGACTTTGCCGTAGGAATCCCTGTCCGAATGCTTGCCGCCCGCCCCGATGTCCGCTCGGCCGAGCGGACGCTGGAAGCAGCGTTCTATGGCACCAATGCGGCACGTTCGGCTTTCTACCCTTCCATCACGTTGAGCGGAAGTGCCGGATGGACGAACTCCGTCGGGTCTATGATTCTCAATCCGGGCAAGTTCCTGGCATCGGCAGTAGGTTCGCTCACGCAGCCGCTCTTTAATAAAGGACAAGTGGTGGCTCAGTATCGCATCGCCCGTGCGAAGTACTTCTCTGCTGATGGAACATACGAATACAACCTATCTGGAAGTACTTACCGCCCGACAGTCATTGCTCAGCGCGCAACTATCACAGACGGCCAATCATTTTACCGAAATACAAAGTTTAATTAACCTATACCGTGCTTTAGGGGGAGGACAGGAATAAAGAATATCATACTTCCTCTGTTTTTTTGATCCTAATGAAGAAGGGCTGCCGGAGAAGTGATTCTCTGACAGCCCGTTTTTCGTTAGAGGGCATTCCCGATAAGAAGTGTTATTAATTTTTGTTTCGCCCGGTCCCGCCATCGGCGCCAACGAACGGCATGATTTGTTTCATGCTCTGAAACTAAAAGTTTCATGCCTTGAAACCAACAGTTTCACACCGAGAAACCAATGGTTTCAAGCAATGAAACTATTTTGAAGTTATCGAAGCGCAGCTATGATTCTTTCGCAAGCCTGTCCGTCACCATAAGGGTTATGCGTTTCGGACATCCGCTTATACATTTCTTTATCTTGCAGCAGGGCAGTGACATTACTGACAATAGCCTCCGCATTCGTGCCGACCAGCTTCACCGTACCCGCCTCAACAGCTTCCGGACGCTCGGTCGTATCCCGCATCACCAGCACGGGTTTGCCCAATGAAGGGGCTTCTTCCTGCACACCGCCGCTATCAGTCAGCAGCAGAGTAGAATGTTGCATGGCATAAATAAAAGGCAGATAATCCAAAGGAGAGATCAGGTAGACATTGCTCAGACCGGAAAGCAGTTCATACACTGGCTTCTGCACATTAGGATTCAGATGAACGGGATAGACAATGTCCATCTCCGGGTGAAGAGCCGCCAGTTCTTTGATCGCTTTGCAGATATGCAGGAAACCATCTCCGAAGTTCTCGCGACGATGTCCGGTGACGAGGATATACTCACGATCACCTACCGTGTAGCCTTTCTCCTGAAGTTCCTTCGCCATCTTTTCTTTCACACCGGCGGTGGTGGAAATGATATCGACTGCCATCAGCAGGGCATCAATCACCGTATTTCCTGTAATAAAGATTTTCTTCGCGTCTATATTCTCTTGCAGCAGATTTGCCCTTGACTGTTCCGTCGGTGCAAAGTAGTAAGTACAGATACGGTCTGTCACCTGGCGGTTCATTTCTTCCGGCCAGGGAGACAACATATTATAGGTACGCAATCCGGCTTCCACGTGTCCCACAGGTATCTGCATATAAAATGCCGCAAGGGATGCTGCCATCGAGGTAGTCGTATCTCCATGCACCAATACGGTGTCGGGACGGAAGTCCTTCAGCACTTTGCGTAGTCCGAGCAGTACTTTAGCGGTAATGTCATACAAGTCCTGATTGGGAGCCATGATATTCAGGTCATATTCGGGAGTGATGCCGAACACCTCCAATACCTGATCCAACATCTGCCGGTGCTGTGCCGTAACGCAGACACATGTCTCAAAATGTTCCGTATCTTTCTGGAGCGCCTTTACAAGCGGAGCCATCTTTATCGCTTCGGGACGGGTACCGAAAACGAGCAATATCTTTTTCATCTGCTTTATTTAATAGAGTCTATACAACCTCTTCGCAATTAAACTACATTTTATCGTCTCACGCCGCAGAAGTCCAGTTCTATCTTTCCTTCTTCTTTGGGCAATGCAAGGAAGACATCGTGACGAACCAGCCAGACGATAATATCCGCTTTCTCGTATGCTTCCCGATAATCTGTCAGATGGAAGCTCTTATGAGTGCTTATATTAGGTTCGATAATCAGCACATCCGCTCTCGATTCGGAGATGATGCGGGAGGCGATATATTTGGCGGGAGATTCCCGTAAGTCATCGATATTCGGTTTGAAAGCCAGTCCCATGCAGGCAACGACCGGTTCGTGCTCGTTCTGTTCCACAAACTTCTGACAGGTTTCCAATACTTTGTTCGCACACCAGTCCGCTTTGTAATCGTTCGTTTCACGGGCACGCTTGATGAGCTGCGCCTGTTCCGGATAGTCGGATACGATGAACCAAGGGTCTACCGCAATGCAGTGACCGCCTACTCCGCAGCCCGGTTGAAGGATATTCACACGCGGATGCTTGTTGGCCAGTTCGATCAGTTCCCATACATTGATTCCGGCTTTGTCGCAGATCATGGAGAGTTCGTTGGCAAAGGCGATCTGTGAGTCGCGGGAGGAGTTCTCCGTCAGTTTGCACATCTCTGCCGTGCGGGCATTGGTGCCGTGCAGTTTGCCTTGTACGAAAGCGGAATAAAACTCAATGGCTTTTTCGGTGGATGCCGGATCGATGCCGCCTATCACGCGGTCGTTGTGCACCAGTTCGTATAATGTATTTCCCGGCAATACGCGTTCGGGACAATAAGCGATATGTATCTTCCCTTTCAGTTCGGGACGTTCTTTATAGATCACTTCCGCCATACGTTCGGTGGTATATACCGGAGAAGTGGATTCGATGACAAACAGGTTACCCTCCTGCAGATAAGGGATCACGGAACGGGTGGCCGCTTCCACATAGGTGATGTCCGCCCGATGGTTCTGCTTGAACGGGGTAGGCACTACGATAAAGAAAGCATCCGCCGCTTCCGGCTTGCATACAGCACGCAACTTTCCACTCTGCACTACGTCCCTGACTACCTGACCCAGTTCAGGTTCTACAATATGTATCTTTCCCTGGTTGATCGTTTCCACCACAGAAGGATTGACATCTACTCCTATGACTTCGAAACCGTGAGCGGCAGCAACGGCTGCCGTAGGAAGGCCGATATACCCTAATCCTAAAAACACAACCTTTTTCATGTTCAATATCTCCTTATTAATAAGTGTGGCAAAAGTACAAATAATATGTGACTTTGTACGGATTTTCACTGAAAACCACTACTTTTGTGCAAACATTTTGAAAGCATGAGGGTACTAATCATCAATACTTCCGAACGAATAGGTGGTGCGGCTGTCGCTGCCGGACGACTGATGGAATCGCTTAAGAACAACGGCATCAAGGCGAAAATGTTGGTACGTGACAAACAGACAGACCAAATCAGCGTCGTCGGCCTAAAGCGCAGTTGGCTACACGTATGGAAATTCATGTGGGAACGCATCGTCATCTGGAAAGCCAACCGTTTCAAGAAGAATGATCTCTTCGCCGTAGATATCGCCAATACCGGTACGGACATCACTTCGCTTCCCGAATTTCAGCAGGCAGATGTCATCCATCTGCACTGGATCAACCAAGGGATGCTGTCGCTCAACACCATCCGCAAGATTCTGACTTCCGGCAAACCTGTAGTATGGACCATGCACGATATGTGGCCCTGCACCGGCATCTGCCATTATGCACGCGAATGCAGAAACTACGAACAGGAATGCCACCACTGCCCTTACATCTACGGAGGAGGAGGCAAGAAGGACTTATCTACCCGAATCTTCCGGAAGAAGAAAGAAATTTATAGTCAGGCATCCATCACGTTTGTAGGCTGTAGCCGCTGGCTGGCGGAGAAGGCCAAAGTCAGCGGACTGCTCACCGGACAAACGGTTATCAGTATCCCGAACGCCATCAACACGAATCTTTTCAAGCCTCACAATAAGCAGGAAGCCCGCAGAAAATGCAGGCTGCCACAGGAAGGGAAGCTGATTCTTTTCGGTTCTGTCAAGATAACAGACAAGCGAAAGGGAATTGACTATCTGATTGAAGCCTGCAAACTGCTGGCAGAGAAACATCCGGAATGGAAAGACTCATTGGGCGTGGTTGTTTTCGGCAACCAGTCGCAGCAGTTGCAAGACCTGATTCCTTTCCGCGTCTATCCGCTTCCTTATATTAAGAATGAGCATGAGTTGGTGGATATATACAATGCCGTAGACCTCTTCGCTATCCCTTCTCTCGAAGAGAATCTGCCGAATATGGTGATGGAAGCGATGTCCTGCGGTGTGCCCTGCGTCGGTTTCAACACCGGAGGCATACCGGAAATGATCGATCATCTGCACAACGGATACGTAGCTCAGCGCAAGTCTTCCGAAGATCTGGCCAACGGCATCCATTGGGTACTGACGGAACCCGAATATGCGGAACTTTCCGCACAAGCCTGCCGCAAAGCCATAGGCAACTATTCGGAAAGTATCATAGCGAAGAAGTACACGGACGTTTACAACAAAATAACAGGGAAATATGCATAGTGTCCATCCTACTCCCAAGTTCTCGATTATCACGGTGACCTACAATGCCGAGAAAGTACTGGAAGATACCATCCAAAGTGTTATCTCGCAGACTTACCACCACGTAGAATACATCATTGTGGACGGAGCCTCCAAAGACGGTACTCTCTCTATCATCGACAGATACCGCTCACGGATAACTACCGTCGTCAGCGAACCGGACAAAGGATTGTACGATGCCATGAACAAGGCGATCTCCCTTGCCAGCGGCGACTATCTCTGTTTCCTGAATGCGGGCGACTGCTTTCACGAAGACGACACCTTGCAGCAAATGGTGCACAGCATTCATGGGAGTGTTCTCCCCGACGTCATCTACGGGGAAACTGCGATTGTTGACAAAGACAGGCACTTTCTGCATATGCGCCGCCTTTCCACGCCCAAAAAGCTGGACTGGAAGAGTTTCAAACAAGGAATGTTAGTCTGCCATCAGGCTTTCTTTGCCAGACATACGCTGATGGAACCTTATGACTTAAACTACCGGTACTCCGCTGATTTCGACTGGTGCATCCGCATCATGAAAAAGGCGCGTACCCTGCACAATACGCACCTGACAATCATCGACTATCTGGATGAAGGAATGACTACGCAGAACCGGAAGGCTTCTCTTAAAGAACGGTTCCGCATTATGGCAAAACATTATGGATGGATAAGTACCGCAGCACATCACGCTTGGTTTGTACTGCGGTTGATTATCAAGCCGGGACAATAAACAGTGTATTTCAGACTGACTGACCCAGCCAGTCTGAAACTATAAAATATAGAATTATATCTAATTCACCTCATAAAGCATTACCTGATCCAGTATCACTCCCTCATCCAATGCCTTGATGACCAATTGATGTGATTTCCTGCCCAGAACGGGAAGTACGATTTTCCGGATTGCCTGATTACGAAGCACGTTCTCTTTCCATTCCTCGCTGCGCCCCTTCGTTTCGTACGCTATCACTTCAGGCTCGGCACCATCCAGAGAAACCGAGAAACGCAACTTATCGCCATGCACCGGATGATTGGGAAGTAACCGGATATCCACCTCTACCGAGTCCGTTTTCAGATTACCGAAAGAGAAAGTCAGCGCATCGCCTTTTCTTATCTCTGCGGCTTTGCCTTCATATCCCAAACCTTCGCAGACAATAGCGTTGCCCTTCTTTGCCTCCGCCCCATTCCATTGACAGGCTGCTTTACGGTCCGCTGTCATCGGAGCAGTAGCCGCATTTCTTTCCACACGGTTGAATACAGGGAGCTTGCGGGGTTTGAAGTCCATCATGCGATTCCATTTCCCATTCTCCAATGAGTTATAATGTTGAGTCAGTGCAGCAATGCTGTCGTAAGCGGCATCACTCTTTTCCCAGTCTTCCTTATCGTGGCGTGCCAATTGGGCGTATAACAGTTTGCGATTCATTTGTGTCGCAGCCTGTACGGGATATTTCACCAGTTCGAAGTAAGCGCTCTGTCTGTCGGCGGGTACTTTAGAAGCAGCTTTCTCTACTGTTTCCGAAAGTTCGCTGTAAGCATTCAGACGTTCGTTTATCTCTCTTTCGCTCCACGGTAAGTCTTTGACTACCCGATAGACCGGATTCTTTTCTTCCTCCCGTGTATTTCCCATAAATTCGGGTTTGCGGATATGTGCCAAGCGATAATGTTCCTGCATAACGGGGAGGATGGCCTTTGCACAGGAGGTTCCCAGTTCCCGTTCCAGCCAATGTTTCAGATGTGCGGTTACTCCTTCGGAAGATACCTTATCCAGATTCCATGCCATATCCATGAACAGTTCTATCTGATACTCGGCAGGTTTGATGTCTCCGACGTTCAGTATCCACATTTTCTGTATTCCCTGATCGTAAGCCTGCTTCATCTGTTGATAAATGAGCGATGGACTCATGGTGCTCAACCATAAATGATCGTGCGGGCGTCCCCAGTAGGAAACATGATAATAGACTCCGTTGCCGCCTTTACGGGCACGCTCTTCGGCAGTGGGGAAATGACGGATATAGCCGTAGTTATCATCACACCACATCAAGGTCACGTCTTCGGGCACTTGCAGTCCCGCATGATAAATATCGAGCACTTCCTTATAAGGAATAAAGACCTGCGGCACTTGTGTTACGTCTTTATTCACGTACTTTTCGAGCAAGCCGCGCTGGTCAACAAATACCCGGTTCAGGACGGCTTTCTGTTCTTCTACCGTCTTGGCTCCCTGCATCTTTCCATCGTGAACGCCACGCATACCCAGCGTGTAAAGTATCTCTTGTCCGGCAACTTCTTTCACACGATTTTCCCAAAACTGATAAACGGCCGGACTGTTATTCACGTAATCGTATGCTCCTTTTCCACGTATTTTCCATTCTCCGGCAGCATTGCACGCCATTGGTTCGCAGTGGGAAGCTCCCATAAAGATGCCATACTTTTTCGCTGCTTCCCGATTGCCCTTCGTCAGAAAGAAAGGCAAGGTACACTCATGCATAGCAGGCCAGTAGGTATTGGCCCGCAAACGAAGCAGCAACTCAAAAATACGTTCGTTGGTACGCGGCCCGATTTCTCCTTTCACATCCGACGGTTCGTAAGTCTTGTTACTCCAAGGCATCAGTCCCCAATCTTCATCATTAATAAAGATGCCCCGATACTCCACAGAAGGAGACTGCAACTCTCTAAACTTGCCCGAAAGACGAAATGTCTCTTTCTTCTCCGGAGTCACATCTGCCCACCATTCCCAAGGGGAAACGCCCAGCAGACGGGATATTTCAAGTATGCCGTAGGCTGTACCGTGACTGTCGCTGCCGGCTACTACTAGCTTTCCATCTTCTGAGACGGCGAGCATGAAAGCCTGCTTTTTGTTTTTTAATGCGGAAATATCGATGCCTGCCTGCTCAATCAGCTTGCTCTGTCCGATCGTTCCTACTATGATGTTTCCGGTGTTTGTGTCTACGTGGGCAGTTGCCGACAATACAGTCTGAAGGTCACGGGACAACAAGTCCAGCGAAGTACGTACCACCGGTGCTTCCGAACCGCTGCAAGCTATCGCAACCGGCTGACCGGACTGCAAGACAAAATCTTTTTGTTTACCTTGAGCGAACAAGGTCACTGCTACCAAAGCAAGGACGGAAAATAAGATTCTATTTTTCATAAATATTACAATTTTACAATATCAGTAATGGTCACAAAGCAATCGTCGCTGCCATAGATTCTCTTCGTTTTATCAGTCCATGTGGGGCTGATGCCCGTAACTTCAATCACCAGTGTATATTCTCCTTTTGCCAATTGGGGAGTCATAAAACGCGTTGCATGATCATTCGCCTTACTATAGAAATCGACCAGTGAAGAATATATTTTCTCCCCTTTCTTATCGAGGATATTCATACGCGCATATCCGCTATGACAGTTCGTTTCGCCCATAACAGCCACACAAGAGCCAGTGAAAGGAATGCTCAGCGTACTTCCTTTTACATTGGAAGATATTCTTCCTTCCTCCACTTTCCAGTCAGCTTCTTTACTGAACGTTATCTTCTTTAAATCGACGGTTTTTCCTTTGCGCAGAGGATTTACGGGTTTCAACTTATCAATGTCCCAGGAAGGCCAGTATTCCGGAATAGAAAGTTTTGTTCCATCCACCTGCATAGGCATCCACACATAGGTGGCAGCCGAAGCCTGATGCGGATAAGACCAGCGATCGCCCATAAACATAGGAATCGTATCTTCACCACACTTTAAAGGAAACACAAAAGTGGTCTGTGAATTATAGGTCAGGCTTCCTTCGGGAGCAAACAAACCTTGTCTGGTCCACGGCCCTTTGACGGAAGGGGCTGTAAAGTAGAAATTATCATTCTTCTCCCAACTGGTCAGATTGGAGAACAAGAAGAAATACGTGCCGTCCTTTTTAAACATTGCCGGAGACTCTCCGTGAGAACCGCCCACTCCCGATACCACTTTTTCCTCTGCCGTACGGTAGTCCTTACTCAAACGATAGACAATTCCTCCGTGCAACAGCAGATATCCGGTACCGTCCGTGTCCTGATAAGTCCCCATATCCCAGCGGCGAATAGGCTTGCCTTCATACAACAGAGGTCCGTGAAGTTTATATTCACCTGCTATAGTGCTACAGGTAGCATAACCGATATGGGGATCTTTATAGTTCATATCGTCTGCATGCATATACATCACATACTCGCCGGTAGAAGGGCATTTCATGACTTTCACACGCTCGCCTACACGATCAGGGCCAAGAATTCCGCTTGACTGCATCGGCAGTACAACACGTTCGAACTTCCAGTTCACCAAATCATCAGATGAATAACAACTGAAACCCGGAAAAGCATTGCTCTTGTCCGACTTATATTCCCCGAAAAGATAATATCTGCCATTCTCTTCCACAATGCAGGCACCGTGGGCATTGACTATCTCTCCCCTGTCGTCAAACCAGGGAATTCCGTTATTTACTACTTTTTCCGTTTTCCGGGCCATGCCCGTTCCGTAAGATACCCACAAAAGGGCAAACAATAACATCCAGTATTTCATGATATTCTTCTATAAATGCTTATAAAAAGTATAAGGCACAATTAAATTACAAATTTACGATTAACTATCTATATTCCTATGGAGAATAGTACAACAAGCATGGAATATTGTACTATTTTTCTTCAAAACAACATCCCGCAGAACAGCCACGCACTTTCCATCTCCGTCGTGCATATCATGCAGCATCTTTCATCATTGATAAAAATAAGAATATTTAATGCACAAAAATAGGGAGAAGAACGCAATGAGACGGGAGGTAAATCGGGCAGATATAGGGGGTAAATCGGGCAATAAAGTAAAAGATTGTCATGTTACGATAATTCGCAGTCTGCTAAGTCAAATAAAAGAGAACTCTCTACGGGTTCTTCTGACATATAGAAAACTTTTTACCATCAATACTAAAATCGCAGTTGAGTTTATAATAAATAGTTGCATCGTTTATTATAAACGGTCTCCCCATTTATTATAAACTCCAATACACCTTTTAAGCACGTATTTCTTGATTTTATGCAACAAAAAAGGCTGCAAACCGTATAAAAAGTTGCAGCCTCAAGCTTATCACCGGTTCACATAGATGCTGATTTGCATATGATCCCCTTTGTGTTTTGTTATAATGTTACACTATTTTTTTCGGTTCGGTTAAGATGATTGATAAGGTGCATTTCGTTTCATTTTTTAATGGGTTGTTACTTTATTGCCTGTATGACTCCTGCAAATATACAACAAAAAAATGCCTTTGTCAAGTCCTGCGGATATTTGAATAATTAAAAAGCGACAGGCAGTGCAAGTAACTGATACATCAAAGTGCGTGCCATACGCTCCTGCCCTTTGGTGTCGGGATGCAAACGGTCATAGCCGGCATCATAGAAATAAATAAGCTGTTCTTCAACCATCGGATTCATACCTGTCACTGCATTAAAGTCTATGACAGGTATTCCCCATATATTTCCCGCCTCCTTAATAGCCTGCACATAAGCATCTATATATTCTCCGCAACCATTCTGATAGCTTTCATCCGGCTGGACATTCTTATCGCCGAAGTTAGCCAACGAACGATGCAAAGGAGTCAGCAGAACGATCTGCTTATCCGGGAAAAGTTTCTTCAGTTGAGTGATTCCTATATTAATACGACCTCTATAAGTGTCTTGAGTCATGACAGGCGTACGCTTTTTCCGCGTCACCATCTTCTTCATCTCACCGTGAGCAGACAGCACTTGCTCTTCTTGTTCCGTAAACCACTCACCGATAGGCACACTACTATTATAATCGTTTGTCCCCATAAAAACCAGGATAGCATCGACTTCTCCGCCATGTTCTTTCTTCAGCTTTTCCGCCTGACGGGGTACATCATCCCACTGCCTTCCACTAATGCCGTAAACAAAAGGAGTGATCCCCAGCCATTCTTTCAGAAAGTCCCAGTACTTCTTTATATTATCACCGTAGCAATTCGGGTCTGTGATGGAATCTCCGATGTATCCTACTTTCTTGCCTTGCCAGGGATGCTGAATACAACCTTGTTTATTTTCAGAAAAGTCATTTGTTACAGATACTTGCTCTTGTCCATACGCCAAACAAGAGGAGAGAAACAAAACTGTGCATATGATCAGAAACCTGTTTTTCATTGTTTTATTCTATTAATAATGAGGTACTCGTATTCAAGTATGGAAATGCAGCCTCAAAAATAGACAGTTTAAGCGAAAGTAGCAAGAATAAAAACAAGAAGATAAAGATAGTACCTTCTTCCCCCGTTTGCAGGGCAACTATAATCTGATTGCAGGACATATATAGCCAATGTGCAGGGTAACTATCTCCTGCACGTTGGACATATATGTCCTGCACGCTGGGCATATATGCCCTATAAATACTTCATATATCTAATACACAGACTTATTTTGTGTACATCTTCAATCGGATATATCCTTCCTTCGACTGATTTTTCAATGCAATCCCGATACGTGTATATGCTGGAGAGTTCACTTCAATCGTTTCGGAAGTAAACGCCACTTTACCGGATGCCTCAATAGCTACAATCATCTGTTCGGAATCAGTAGCCAGCAGAAGATGTGTATCGTCCAGGATTTTCCAGTCGGCTCGTGTCGTTATGGCTGTTTCGAATCGGATCGGTGTTTTCGCTGTAAATTCATCGCCAACCGTAAAGCTGCCTTTGCCCTGACGGTCGTAAACGAAAGTACGAATGAGCTTATCCAAATTGGGGGTGGAATAAGCAGAGGTATAGTCAATACTGAATACATCTTTTTCGTTCGTAAATTCTTTCTGTAGCACAACACCTTTCGCTTTCCCGCCCGAGGACTGTGTTCGTCCGTCTACTACAGGAACCGGATGGCCGAATGATCCTTTTATCTTATATTTCTGAGGAGCGTCTCCGTTAAAATAATCACCGGGATAGGAGTTCGGACCACCCTGATCGCCAACCATCGTTTCACTTCCCAAAGCTACGGCATAAGAACCGACATCATTGTGGTTATGATTCTCCGCATTGGTTCCGCCCTTGGCTGATATGGCCAGACGACAGGAAGTTCCACCGGCAGGACGAGCAATCAAAATACCTGCCTGCTCATAATAAGCGCGTAAAGCATCCGACTCTTCCTGTAATACCTGACGGATTCCGTCTGTCATTCCAACCTTTGCAACCTGACTTGTGAAAAGTTCGAGAAGGTGAAGGGACAAGTTGTTTCCTTTGGGTAAAACAGGCTGTTCTTCTGCAGAAGTAATACCCAGCGCCCGGTCGCAGTAACTGAGAATAAACTTGTCCGGCGACAACCCGATGCGACAATCCGAATAGGCGGGGCACACTCCTTCATTCATCTGTATCTTCTTCCCATACCGGGCGATACGGACAAACTTGGGAGTCTGAAAGAAGTCGATCTTTCCCTGCGTTGCCCGGTATACTTCTTCACGCAACAGAATGTAGGCACGGAAACCATAATTATAATAACCTACACCTTCACTACAGTAGCCGTCGTCAGCGTACCCCTTCATTCCATACACGTTATACTTTTCGGCTGCCGCAACAAAGTAAGCACGTTCCTCCTTATCGGGCAACAAGGCAAGAGCCGCACCGGTAACACCCGCCAGACACACAGAGTTCCAGTTATTGGTAGCGGTGAACCACCAAAATGGTTTTGTCTCTTCCAGACAACGGTAGACCGGACGGAAAACCTTCTCACGGAAAGCACACTGCACCCGTGCCCTTACCTCCGGCGACAGACGATCGTCCAGCATGGTAACACACTGAGCAATACCGTTTCCGGCAGTAGCAACCACCAAGTCTACATAATAATCCGTTCCTTTATAATTCTTCAGACCGCGGTCGTGGGCAGGAATAGACCAAGGCTTCTGACTGCAAAGAGCCACCAGAGCTTTTTCGATGGCAGGGACATAACGCCTCTTATTTTCAAGGCATTCAGCCAAAGTCAGCCTGTACAGATATTGATAACGGGCATTCATCATATTCTCTCCGGGCAAACGAACATTCGTCTTATTCAGATGCAAGTACAATGAATCGACAAAAGGGGGCATCCCCTGCTTTAACAAAGCAGGAGCTTCCTTTTCCAGAAGTTGTTTAGCGTCGTCACTCTCTTTTATCTTATTCCAGAAAGTTCGGTCTTTATAAGACCTTCCTATCCCCTGCGGTCGATCGGGAAGCATAGCTGCAATTTCCTGAATACGGTTCTGCGGGATAGTAGCATTCTGCTTCGGAGCATCCTTTGCCATACGATACATTTCCGTTCCGGCAAGCAGGAAAGCACCCGGTCCGTATACTTCTGTCATATTGCGGGTCACTTTCTTTGGGTCGGCACCGATAGGTTGTACATATCCTAGTTTACCGTCTTCTTCTACCGCAGAAAGCAGTGCTTTCCATCCTTTCTCTACTACAGGCAGGAACTTTTCTTTTGGTAAAAGTCCCTCGTTCAGTCCATAGGCAAGGGCATATACGAAGAAACCGCTACAGCTTGTTTCGGGTGATGGATAAGCGTCCGGATCGAGCAGACTTGCACGCCAGAACCCGTCGCTGCTCTGTAAATTAGCGATGCGGTAACAGAGTTTCTGAAACAGTTCCTGATAGAACGGACGATATTTGCTCTTGACAGGCAGTTCACGTAGCATTTCTACCAGTCCGCCAAGCACCCAGCCATTGCCCCGTCCCCAAAAGACTTTGGCACCATTACTCTCTTTCATATCAAAATAACGGTGGTCACGGTAGAAGAGATTTTCTTCTTTATCGAACAGGAACTCGTAAGTCGCTTTGTACTCTTTATCCATAAAGCGAATGAATTTCTTATCACCAGTGATATTATAGAGTTTCAGATAAACGGGGGGGGCCATGAAAAGAGCATCACACCAAGTCCAGTGTTCTAATGTCGTGGCATCTCCGTAAGTCAACTGAAACGAACCCGAAGGAGGATTGGCAACCACCCACTCCGTACGCGCCAGAGTAGGAACAATCATGTCCTTTTGCTTGTACTTTTCGTACAGATACAGATAGGTTTGAGCAATACAAATATCATCTGCATGATACATCCGTTTATCTACCTGCCAATAGTTACGACTTCCCAGGCGGGTCAGCCATTTATAATAGAAGTCATCCTGATCGTCCCTCCCGGCGATCTCTGCCCAATAAGCAAGTCCCAGGAAAAAGGTGGCATTCACCCAGTTGAGATCACCATAAACAGCTCTGTTGTAATGACCGATCTGCCAATCGGCTACCCTACGCATCGATTGCTTCACTTCGAGTTTAGTAAACGATTGTGCATGTGTCGTGCATAAATAAGCTATGCTTAGAAAAAGAATCAAAAGTAATTTCTTCATAATATATTTTTTAATTTATATGCTTTGGATGCACCGGCATAGATACCGGTATTTCTAAAATCACATAAAACAGTCTTTCGCTCGCTGGATATTTCAGGAATCAGCAATTCAACTTTAATACAGGATTGTGTCTGCCCAGGGTCAGCAATATGCAGTTCGGCATTACCACAGTGTCCATCCTTAATCATCAATGCACAGGCTTTATCCACACTTACAGAAAGCTCTCCGCTACGGAATGTACCCTCTTTATAAAATACCATTTGCCATATTCCCAATTTCGTATGCCTCACTATCTGCATAGAATCCGTATTCGCCAGAATTTCGACGGGACTCTTCCTGTAGTTATTCATCTTGCGGGCAGAATGAATCCCAGGCACCACGATATAGGCATAGGTAGCATTCCGGGGATTACAACCATGATTAAATCCCAAAGTAAAGACCTCTTGCTGCTGCTCATTTTTAGATTCAGTATGATTAATGCTGTACCACGATCCCGTCTGTATCTTCTTGCTCAAAAAGAGATTTCCGCCGGCGGGAAAGACATAACCAATTCCATTGTGCAATACCCATTCGGGAGAATCATAGACGAAATCTCCTTCTTTCACCATCGACTGCTTCTTACTTTGTGACAATATGACCTCCTTTTTCGAAAGCAAACATTGATTGATAGTAGTACATACCGGTACACCGGCTGTCGAATTAACCCCCGCTCCCAAACAAATGATTTCATCATCGAAAAAGAACCAGGACTTTTTAGCTGCGGTATTTATATCAGCATAGGTATCAAGATATGAATAAACAGATACGCCATAAAGACTATCAGAGACTCCTCCTGCAAATACGGAAGTTCCCTTCGTTTGCCAATCAATTACAGTTCGTGGAATGGTATCCAGTTGAGGAGCAGTCACTCCAGGAATACGATTCCAGTTCCATACCGGAAAGATGCGGGCGTACTCGTCCCCTTCGGTCACGATGTTTGTACATCCGTCGGACATAAAATAGGTTTTCAGATTTTCACCATTCCCATATTCGCATCGCATGGTACGATTGGAAACCATACGAACGTCAAATGTATAGTGGGGACGGACATGAAGAGCATAGTCTCCTCTGAAATAATGAGTGTGTAACGGCTTTATTCCATAGTTGGCGGACTTCTTGCCTTCCAATCTGGCTATAATCGCATTGTATTCATCAATATGTGCCGGGTCGAGCTCCAGCATTCGTTTGGCAAACAAGGCGGCATGACTCTTTTGGGTAGCATTATTACGGCTCACTCCTCTTCCCAATACATCGAAAAGCATGTATTGTCCACGTATAACCTGATAATAAGTGCCGCACATAAAATGCCTCAGAAATTGTATTCTCTCATCATCCAATGCATATTTCGTTCCTTTAGTATATAGAGCTACCTGTGTTACTCCTTTCAGTATTTCGTCTCCATAACCACCGATATAAAGCTGCACGCCATGCTGAAAATAGCTGTTGTCATGCTGAAATCCTTCTTTCACAGTATATGATAGAGGACTATAAACATTCTCAACAGCCGTTTTCAAGTCAACATCATTCTTCTGAAGGCAAGCTCTATAAATCCAATGTAAAGCAATATCCGTCCGGTTGGCTCCAGTCCATCTGGCAGGATGTCCGCCGTCCTTCCGCATACGTTGCAAGACCTTTGTCTCCAATACTTCCGGAATCTGCCTTTTACCAACACGCATCTGAATAAGCAGAATACCGAGTTTCTGCGGCTCAGCAATCTGATTATACCACCAGTTATTACAATGTGGATTACGATGCTGCCAATACTCCAAGCCCTTTACTATCTTATGATACAAATCTTCATTCTGATAATAGGAATTCTTTGGATGAGTATAAGCAAATACAAAGTCATACAACCGATCCACATGAATAAGTGGCATCCAGTTAGTACGATCCCGGCGGGCATAATCTATATCTATAAAACATCCTTGGACGTCATCATACAGCTCCAGAGCTTTATCAATATTCGGATTTTCTGCAACCCCATCCCGAATCTTCTTCATTAGAATATCAAAATCATCATTCTGCAAGCCAGACGTACAAATAGAGGGGCAAGGTAAAACCAAATCCCAAGGACTCCATGCCAGCAATAATAGAATTATGATTTTATAATGTATCATTTTCATATATGCATGTTTATCATTTGGAGAATAAGGGGGTATGTCAAAAGTAACTAAATTCCCTTCTTGAAGGAGGAGAGCTTAGTTACTTTTGACACACCTTCTCATCCTTAAAATACAATCAGGCCGACCACTCAGGCTA
>ERZ835880.1693-NODE-1693-length-16808-cov-6.183788_pt1 | contig 16808 bp, 13 predicted proteins | sample MGYA00519944_ERZ835880 | MGnify/ENA primary metagenome ERZ835880 (study PRJEB31850, sample SAMEA3708787) | human gut metagenome | biome: human gut; feature: human-associated habitat; material: faeces | place: China | collected 2014 ... | reverse complement strand
CGTCAAACCTAACCGCGCATAGACACACATGAGACAATAGTAGCGGAACGTTGCGTGAACTGCTACCCGTCAAGAGGACAGTGAAAAAATATAAAGGTTTCTTGGCCAGCAGCCATGTGCTGCTGGCCGCTTTTTATGCAGCGAGACAACGCTCATGCTTTTCCATCGGTGTTAACACACCCAGATTGCGCTGCACCCGTCTGGTGTTGTAGTAATGGATATAGTTCTCAATCGTCTGAACAAGCTCGCGTTTGCTGGTGAACCGTTTGCCGTAATAGCGTTCCCGTTTCAAAATGCCCCAAAAGCCCTCCATCGGACCGTTATCAATGCAATGTGCTACACGAGACATACTCTGCGTCATTCCAGCCTGCATGAGCTTGTGGTGGAAAGTGCGGTTGGTATACTGAAAGCCTCTGTCGCTATGGAATAGCGGATGTGCATTTGGATTGGCTTGAGTTGCCTTGTCAAAAGTCTTGAAAACCAATGGATTATCATTGCGCTCACCGAGCACGTAGGACACAATACGCCGGTCGCAAAGGTCGAGGATGGCGCTTAGATAGAGTCTGTGGATATCGTTTCCCTCGTACCACTTGAATTCTGTCACATCGGTGAGCCACTTCTCGTTGGGCTTTGCGGCATAAAATCGCCTGTTCAAAAGGTTCTCTGCAAGGTACTGCGGGTTCTTTGCCTGTCTGGTGCAGCCATGGTTGTTGTACTTGATTGTAGAACGGATATCTCTGGTCCGGCAGATGCGGAGCACCCGCTTGTCATTGACATGGATACCATGGTCATGGCGTAGATCGTCATTGAGTCTCCGGTAGCCCTTGTCTGGACTTTCCTCATGGATCTTCTCAATCGTATCCGCAAGGCGTTCATTCTCCGCAGTTCGTCGGCCCAGCCTACCGGAAGCCCATCTGTGGTAGGCCGAGCGTGCCACATGGAGCGACTCACAGGCCAGTTCGATTGGATACCCCTTTTCTTCGTGTGCTTCCCGGATTGCAGCATAGATATGGCGCTGTTTCACTTCCGAAAGGCATCTCTCCTCTCGATCTCGTCCAATTTTTTTAGCAGGTCACGCTCCATTTCCGCCAGATACAGCTTGTGCTTGAGCTGCTCGATCTCGATCTGAGCCTTCTCCAGCTCGGTCCGGGGGGCCTGATCCTTCTTGCGCTTTCCGCGCCGGTCCTCCAGACCGGATTCGCCCATCTCCTCAAACCGCAGCGTCCATGTGCGTACCTGCTGGTAGCTTACTTTATACTTCAAGGCCATCTCACCATAGTTTTTCCACTGGCCAGACAGTCCTTGACGATCTGAACACGTTCTTCCTGCGTGGTGTCTCGCCCTTGCCTCATGTAACTTCTGCCTCCTGAATTCCTTCTGGAGTTAAAATCTCCATGGGCATTATGCCTTTACGCAGATCTGTGTAGCCACAGGCGATGTAGACTTGATCTGCGCCGGTGAAATCGTTCAGCATAGGCGCAGGAGCTCCACCAGCAGTCTCAGCTGTTCCGCGTTACAACCGGGGTAAATGTCCAGACTGGCACTGCCGATACGCAGTGTGGCGCAACGTTCCGAAACGTTGCGAGACATTTTCTTCGGTTCCGGCAGCTCCGCAAAGGTCACAGCCGGCACACCGGAGCACGGTGCTTGGTCGGCAGCAGTTAACAGCTCCCGTTCCCAACGGTAATAGGTGGATGCGTTGATTTCTTCTTGTCTGCACCACGCCCGCACTGACAGGCCGCTGCTGCGGCAATCCTGTATTCGTGCTGCCCACTCCTGCAGCTTCGCACGGTGTTTCAACTCTGCGCTTGTCATCCCTATACCTCCAATATGATAGTAGCGGAACGTTTCGCAACGTTCCGCTACTATTGTCTCATTCCTGTCCATGCGCGGGGTGGTTTGACGGTTACACACCTCCGGTCAGTGGCACAAGATCACGCCGTCGCAGGAGCTGAGTGATCTGCTCCTTGCTGATCTCAAGGAACATAGCGAAGAATAACAAAAGGCTCTGCCGACCTTCTTTTACAGAAAGTCAGCAGAGCCTTTTTCGCTCTCAATATAGGATTGGATGCGACAGCAAACCTGCAAACCATTCGCTCGCCAAAATAAGAACAAACAAAATGGCTTTGGTATCTGCTATCATTTTGCTATCAAAGAGGAAATGAGATTTTCAAAAAGTGAGTGTTTTCAAGGCTTTGCAGCCCATCATATTCACTTTTTTCTCATTCCCACTCCACCGTTGCGGGGGGCTTGCTGGTGATGTCGTAGACAATTCTGTTGATGCCCTTGACCTCGTTGACGATGCGGCCGCTGATCTTGTCGAGCAGCTCGTAGGGGATGCGGGCCCAGTCGGCGGTCATGAAGTCCTCGGTCGTCACAGCGCGCAGCGCAAGCACGCGGTCGTAGCTGCGGCCATCGCCCATGACGCCGACGGTGCGCGTGTCGGTCAGGACGGCGAAGTACTGGTTCATCTTCTTGTTTTCGCCGGCTTTTTCCAGCTCCTCGCGGTAGATCGCGTCGGCAAGGCGCAGCGTGTCGGCCTTTTCCTTCGTGATCTCGCCCATGATGCGGATGGCAAGGCCCGGGCCGGGGAACGGCTGGCGGGAGACGAGGTATTCGGGAAGCCCCAGCTCGCGGCCAAGTTGACGCACTTCGTCCTTAAAGAGCAGGCGCAGCGGCTCGATGATCTCCTTGAAGTCGACATAGTCGGGAAGACCGCCGACATTGTGGTGGCTCTTGATGACCGCGGCGTTGCCGAGGCCGGATTCGATGACGTCGGGGTAGATCGTGCCCTGAGCGAGAAAGTCGACCGCGCCGATCTTCTTCGACTCTTCCTCGAACACGCGGATGAACTCTTCGCCGATGATCTTGCGCTTGCGCTCGGGATCGGAGATGCCAGCGAGCTTCGAGAGGAAGCGGCCCTCGGCGTTCACGCGGACAAAGTTGATGTCCCACTTCTTGAACGCCGCCTCGACCTCGTCGCCCTCGTTGAGACGCATGAGACCGTGGTCGACAAAAACGCAGGTGAGCTGAGGGCCGACGGCCTCAGCCAGCAGCGCCGCCACGACGGACGAGTCCACGCCGCCGGAGAGCGCCAGCAGCACGCGGCCGGAGCCGACCTTTTCGCGCACGGCGGCGATGGCAGTATTTTTATAGTCGCCCATCGTCCAGTCGCCTGTCGCGCCGCAGACCTCGTAGAGGAAGTTGCGGATCATCGCGGTGCCGAACTCCGTGTGGTTGACCTCGGGATGGTACTGCACGCCGTAGAACCCGCGCGTTTCGTCGCAGATGGCGACGTTCGGGCAGGCGTCGGAGTGCGCGACGAGAGAGAAGCCCTCGGGGACCTTTTCCATGTAGTCGCCGTGACTCATCCACGTCACGCTCTTTTCGGGAAGACCCTTGAAGAGCTTGCAGTTCGTGTCAAAAAACGTCTCGGTCTTGCCGTATTCGCGCGCGGTGGCGTCGTTTGCGGCGACGACCTTGCCGCCGAGGTGGTGCGCGATGAGCTGGCAGCCGTAGCAGATGCCGAGCACGGGCACGCCCGCGTCAAAGAGCGCGGGATCGACGTGCGGCGCGTCCTCGAGATACACGCTGTTCGGGCCGCCGGTGAAGATGAAGCCGATGGGCTTCATTGCGAGAAGGTCCGCAAGCGGCGTCGTGTAGGGCTTGACCTCGCAGTAAACGCCGCATTCGCGCACGCGGCGCGCGATGAGCTGGTTGTACTGGCCGCCAAAGTCCAGTACGATGATGGTCTGATGGTTCATATTGAAATTCTCCTGCCGTATCCAATAATATGGTAAAAGCATCATATCATAGCTTTTCCCATTTTTCCAGCGGTATTGTAAAAATAAAAAGGTCGCGCGGTCAATGGACCGCGCGATCGAGGGAGGCCGCGACAAAGCCGCGGAACAGGGGATGCGGCTTGTTGGGGCGGCTCTTGAATTCGGGGTGGAACTGCGCGCCGACGAACCAGGGGTGGCTCTTCGATTCGACGATCTCGACGAGCGTGCCGTCGGGGGAGAGACCGGCGAGGCGCATGCCGGCGTCCGTGAAGTCGTCGCGGAAGTCGTTGTTGAACTCGTAGCGGTGGCGGTGGCGCTCCCAGATCTCGGGCGCGTCGTAGAGCGCGCGGGAGAGCGAGCCCTCTTCGAGCACGCAGGGGTACTTGCCAAGGCGCATCGTGCCGCCCTTGGCCGTCACGCCGACCTGCTCGGGCATGAGCGCGATGACGGGATGCGCCGTCGTGGAGGAGAACTCCGCGCTCGTCGCGTCGTCCCATGAGAGCACATGGCGCGCAAATTCGATGACTGCGATCTGCATGCCGAGGCAGATGCCGAGGTACGGGATGCCGCGCTCGCGCGCGTACTGGGCGGCCAGGATCATGCCCTCGATGCCGCGGTCGCCAAAGCCGCCGGGGACTAAAATGCCGCTGCACCCGCAGAGCTTCTGCGCGATGTTGTCGCTCGTCAGCGTTTCGGAGTCGACCCATTGAATTTCGACGCTCGCGTCGCAGGCCGTGCCCGCGTGGAAGAGCGACTCAACGACGCTCAAATAGGCGTCGTGCAGGCCGACGTATTTGCCGACGAGCGCGATGCGCACATGACGGTGCACGCCGTGGATCTTGTCGACCAGCGCGCGCCACTCGGTCATGTCAGGTTCACCGCAGTCAAGGTGCAGCTTGCGGCACACCACGCGGCAAAGGCCCTCGTGCTCGAGCAGCAGCGGCACCTCATAGAGCGTGGACGCCGTTGCGTTCTGGATGACGCAGTCGGGCTCCACGTTGCAGAAAAGCGCGATCTTGCGGCGGATGTCGTCTGTGATGGGCTCATCCGTGCGCACGACGAGAACGTCCGGCTGGATGCCCTCGCTCAGGAGTTCCTTGACCGAGTGCTGCGTGGGCTTGCTCTTGAGTTCGCCGCTGCCGGGGATGGTCACGATGAGCGGCACGTGGATGAAGAGCACATTTTCACGCCCGCGCTCGGCCGCGACCTGACGGATGGCCTCTAAAAAGGGCTGGCTCTCGATATCGCCGACTGTGCCGCCGATCTCGGAGATGGCAACGTCGGTCTCGCCGTCGTCCATGTCGTAAATGCGGCGCTTGATCTCATCGGTCACATGCGGGATGATCTGCACCGTGCCGCCAAGATAACCGCCCTGACGCTCGCGGTTGAGAACGCTCCAGAAAATTTTGCCCGAGGACACGGAGGATTTCTCGTCCAGCGCCTCGTCGACAAAGCGCTCGTAGTGGCCGAGGTCCAGGTCGGTCTCCGCGCCGTCGTCCGTGACGAAGACCTCGCCGTGCTGATACGGGCTCATCGTGCCGGGGTCGACGTTGAGATACGGGTCGAACTTCTGGTTTTTGACCTTCAGCCCGCACTGCTTTAAGAGCCGCCCGAGCGACGCCGCGCAGATGCCCTTGCCAAGCCCCGACACCACGCCGCCGGTGACAAAAATGTACTTCATAGATTTTCTTCCTCCCCTGTCAAAGAAAAATGAAATTGCTGCGATAAAGCAAAACTCCACTTCAAAAAGGACGCTCAAAAGAGCGTCCTTTTTGACTTACACGGAGAAGAGTAATTCGCAGAACGTCGGATACGGCCAATACTTGGACGCGGTCAGCACTTCCAGCTTGTCGACGGTCTTGCGCACGTCGTTCGTGCGCTTTTCGACCTCGTCGTGGTAGTAGTGCAGGAGCGTTTCGGGCTCTGCGTCGTCGGAGACGGTCTCGAGCGCCGTCTTGAGGCCGATGGTCTCTTCGAGCAGCTGCTCGTTGAGCGAGCCGATGGCGTTGGCGAGCGAGGATTCGACGTGGCAGGTCAGCTCCGGCGCGGCGGCGCGCTTGGCGGCGATGGTGTTGCACAGCGCGGCTTCGTATTCGGAAGCGGCGTTGAGAATGCCGTGCTGGACCATGTCAACAAGCGTCGCGGCCTCGATGCGGATGACCTTGCAGTACTTCTCAATATGAACTTCGTGGCGGGAGAAAATTTCTTCCTTGCTGTAAACGCCCTGGCGCGTCAGCAGCTCAATGTTCTTGGGCAGGATGTAGGTCGGCAGCGCCTCGGCGGTGTTGTGCAGGTTGGCAAGGCCGCGCTTTTCAGCCTCCCTGATCCAGGCCTCTTCATAGCCGTTGCCGTTGAAGATGATGCGGCGGTGGGCAGAGAACGTGTCGCGGATCAGCTTGTGGAGCGCGGCGGTGAAGTCCGGCGCGTCCTTGAGCTGCGTGTAGAATTCGTCGAGTTCTTCGGCCATGATGGTGTTGAGGATCGTGACCGGGCCCGCGATGGACTGCGAGGAGCCGGGCATGCGGAACTCAAACTTATTGCCGGTGAAGGCGACGGGCGAGGTTCGGTTGCGGTCGGTCGTATCCTGCGGGATGGCGGGGAGCACGTCCACGCCGATGCGCAGGGACTTGTGCTCGGGCGCGGTGTAGTCGTTTTCACCGACGATGGCGTCGATGATACCCTCAAGCTCGGTGCCGAGGAAGACGGAGATGACAGCCGGGGGCGCTTCCTGCGCGCCGAGACGGTGATCGTTGCCCGCGAAGGCAACGGAGCAGCGCAGAAGCTCCTGATATTCGTCCACGCCCTTGATGAACGCGGCGAGCACCAGCAGGAACACGGCGTTCTGGCTGGGCGTCTTGCCGGGGGAGAAGAGGTTTTTGCCAGTGTCGGTCGAGAGTGACCAGTTGACGTGCTTGCCCGAGCCATTGACGCCCGCGAAGGGCTTTTCGTGCAGCAGGCACACAAGGTTGTGGCGCTCGGCGACCTTTTTCATCGTCTCCATGACGAGCTGGTTCTGGTCGCTCGCGGTGTTGGCGTCGGTGTAGATGGGGGCCATCTCGTGCTGGCCGGGGGCGACCTCGTTGTGCTTGGTCTTGGAGAGCACGCCGAGCTTCCACAGCTCTTCATCGAGCTCTTTCATGTAGGCGGCCACGCGGGGACGGAACGCGCCGAAGTAGTGGTCGTCCAACTCCTGACCTTTCGGGGGCTTTGCGCCGAACAGGGCGCGGCCGCACAGGCGCAGGTCCATGCGCTTTAAGTACAGCTCGCGGTCGATGAGGAAATACTCCTGCTCCGCGCCGATCTGCGGCGTGACCTTTTCCGCGTCGTCGCCAAATAACTTGAGCACGCGCACCGCCGCGCGGTCGACCGCGGCCATGGAGCGCAGCAGCGGCGTCTTCTTGTCGAGCGCCTGACCGCTGTAAGAGCAGAACACCGTCGGGATGCAAAGGCTGCCATCTTTGATGAAGGCAAACGCCGTGGGGTCCCAAGCGCTGTAGCCGCGGGCTTCAAACGTGGCGCGCAGGCCGCCGTTGGGGAAGGAGGACGCGTCGGGCTCGCCGCGCACCAGCTCCTTGCCGGAAAAGTCCATCATCACGCGGCCGCCGCCGGCGTTGTTGATAAAGCTGTCGTGCTTTTCCGCCGTCACGCCGCTCAAGGGCTGGAACCAGTGCGTGAAATGCGTTGCGCCATGCTCCAGCGCCCAGGTCTTCATCGCGTCGGCGATCTCATTTGCCGCGGAAAGGGGAAGAGGCTGCCCGCTCTTTAAGCAGCCGCGCCAAACGTCCATGGCGCTCTGCGGCACATACTGCTCCATTGTGCGTTCATTGAACACCAGAGAGCCAAAAAGCTCGGGAATGCGAGTCGCTTCACTCATGATCCAGATCTCCTGTTTCGAAATAAAAAATTTGATAAGTAATGATACTTCATCGGGGCAAGCAGCGTCAATACTTTGTTTTTCCAACTTTCCCCTCACTTTAGTGGGACGGGATGTGCGGTGTGAACGAAATTATGAAAGTGCGGCAACTTTTTCTTGCATGAAGAAAACGGCTGTGCTATATTTAACCTGAACCCGCCCTTGCCGGAAACGGCAGGGGCGGGCGTTTTGTTTTTCTGATCAGCTGTGAAAAAATTTTGCGGACAAAAAAGAAAACGGGACGTGAACGCCGGTCACGGCGCTTGCGTCCCGTTTTGCATCACTTGATCGTGGCGCTGTCGTTCAGCACGCTCGTGCTGTAAAGAAACAGCACGTCCTGCGCGGTAAAGTCGATGAATTTTCCGAGCATTGAGGGGGAGAGGTAGCGGATGTCGGCAAGCGTGATCTCGCTGTATCCCTCCGCAAGCAGCGGAAGCAAACTCGCGGCGAACGAATCGCGGAAGACAAGGAGTTTTCGCTCCGCCTGCGCGTTCGGGTTCTCAATGCGCAGCAGCGACTTGGGTCCCGAGAGGAAAATTTCATACGGGTCGCTGCCGTCCGCCTTTTCGAGCGTGTAAACGGGGAGATAGGCGCCGCTTTCATAGTCGTACACGCGGCAGCTACCAATGATATCGTTTGTGAGGTAGGCGAGCCTGTCGGGCTCCATCGGCAGTGCCGACTGCCCGCGGTACACACCGTAAAACGGCGTATCGAGCGTGACCTCGGTAAAGTCCACGGTGAGTGAGACGCCCATCGCATCTGCCAGCGCCTTGGCTGTGGGGGCAAGCATTTCCTGCCGCCAGTGGAGGTCGGTGCGGTAATAGGATGAGAGCGACAGCGTGCCCGTCAGGTCGATATAGTCCGCAAAATCGACCTTTTGGCGCATGAGCGCAAAGAACTTCTCGTAATCCATCGCGGGATAGCCGTTTTCGGCGGCCAAAAAGTAATTCTTGTCGGGGATGACGGAAAGGTAGATATTCGCGCCCGTGTCCTTGAGATACGTTTCGTACACGTAGCGGAAGCGGTCGGCCGCGTGGTCGAGCGAATCCTCGTGGATCGTGTCGTCGAGCTTCGCGGCGTAGCCGTCCGCGACGTAGATGCCGTTGTTGTCCTTCTCACCAAATAAATCGCGGACGGACAGGGCCTTGAGCGTGCGGAACTCGTCGCGCAGCGGGAACTGGTCGAGCGTGTAGCTCTCAAAGTTCGACTGGAAGCGTCCGGAGAGCACTTCTTCCACGTTCAGCGTTGGGAACTGCTTGAGCGGGCGGCGCTCGCTTTCCGACACGGCGTCGTCGCTCTTGCAAATGCTCCACAGCGCGAACATAAGCACGAACGCTGCCGCGATGCCGAGGGTGAGGGCGTCTTTGATTTTTCGATTCATGCGATGCCCTCCTTAAAAGCGGAAGTAGAGGAACGGGTTGAACGACCCGTCTACTAAAAATGCCGTGCCGAGCAGCAGGGGAATGAGCACGCAGAGCGGCTCGAGCACATCGAGCGCCGTCGCTGCGCCTTTGGATTTGCGCAGCTTTGCGACGATCATCTTCGGCAGCGGTGTTGCGCAGAGGATACCGAGCACGAGCAGCGGGCTGTAGCTTTTAAGATAGTAGACCGCCTGTGCGCTCGATAGCGGCAGACCGCCTGCGCCAAGCATCGCGCTGATGCGCGAGACCGCCTGCGCGGCGCTGTCTGCGTCGAAAAGCACGAAGCCGAGCGTGACGAAAAAGAGCGTGTACACATGGCCGAGCACGCGGTGCTTTTCGAGCACCGGCAGCAGCGCCAGCTTTTCAAGAAGCAGCAGGACCGCGAACCACAGTCCCCACAGCACGAACGTCCACGCCGCCCCGTGCCACAGGCCCGTTGCAAGCCAGACGATCAGAATGTTCAACAGCTGACGCGCCTTACCCTTCCGGCTGCCGCCGAGAGGGATATAGAGGTAGTCGCGGAACCACGAGCCAAGCGACATGTGCCACCTGCGCCAGAACTCCGTGATGCTCGCTGAAATATAGGGGTAGTTGAAGTTTTCAGGGAAGTGGAAGCCCAGCATCCGCCCGAGGCCGATGGCCATATCGCTGTAGCCCGAAAAGTCGAAATAGACTTGGAGCAGAAACGCGAGCGCGTAGAGCCAGACGAAGAGGACGCTCGCGTCCTGCGTCGACTTGTAGGCGCTCGCGAGCGCGACGAACTGGTTGGCGAGCAGAATTTTCTTGGCAAAGCCGACCGTAAAGCGGCGCACGCCCTCCGCCGCGGCGGAGACGCTGTGCGTGCGGCTTTTGAGCTCTGCGGCGACGTCGGAATACCGTACGATCGGCCCCGCGATGAGTTGGGGGAAGAGCGAAACATAGGCGGCGAGGTCGATGAAATTCCTCTGCGCCGCCGTTTCGCCGCGGTAGACGTCGATGACGTAGCTCAATACCTGAAAGGTGTAGAAGCTGATGCCGATGGGCAGGCTCAGCTTCAAAAGCGGCAGGGAGAGCCCTGTGACGGCGTTGACGCTGGAGAGAAAAAAGTCCGCGTACTTAAAATAGCCGAGAAGCCCAAGGCTCACAAGGATCGAGAGCGTCAGAAAGACCTTCGACGCCTTTTGCCCGCGGTGCTTTTCAATCAGCAGGCCGAAACCATAGCCCTGCACGATGGAGACGAGCATGAGCAGCATATATTTCGGCTCGCCCCAGGCATAGAAAAAGAGGCTTGCGAGCAGCAGCACCGCGTTTTTCAGCTGCCGCGGCGCTGCGAAGTAGATCAGCAGTGCCGCAGGCAGAAAGTAAAAGAGAAAGGGAACGCTGGAAAAGAGCATAAACTTCTCCGCCTTTCAGAAGATCAAATCAGGCGATGGCCTCGTCGCAGACGACGGCAGCATCGGCAAAGGTTTCGGTGACCTTGCCGCTGAACTGGTCGACGAGGTCCTCCGCGCCGTAGCAGGAGATGACATAGTCGCCGAGCGTCAGGATGACAAGCTTGTCGGGAAGGCCGCACATCCACTGGCGGTTCATGATGTTGTCCTTGAGGTCGGAGACGACACTGTCAACGTCGGAAGAGCTCGCAACATGGAACGCGCCCGCGGTGAAGGTGTTGGCGTTCATCATGTGGGTGAGGGACGCGGCGTCGGAGAGCTTGCCTGCGTCCGCGGCGGGGAAGGAGAGAGCGTAGTCAAGTGCATCTCCGTCTTCGACGGAGAAGTTGCCGGGCGCGTCCTCGGTCATATTCGCCTCATCAAAGTCGCCGCCGGCAGCAGGGAACTTGTCGTCGTCGCTGTAGTTGGCCCATACGGCGTTCAGCAGCTCGAGAGCGCTCGCGGGCTGGCTGTTATTGCCGCTATTGTCATCCGTCTTGCTGCCGCAGGCGGCGAGGGAGAGAGTCATCGCTGCGGCCAGCAGCAGGGTGAGAAACTTTTTCATGGGAATTTACCTCCAAAATATTGTGTGTTGTCAATAGTAATGTGGAATGGGATGCTTACGCCCGCGCGGCGGCCCAATAGCCGTTGGCCTCGTCGTAGCGCAGCGTGACGGCGGGCGCGCCGTCGAGAGAGAGCGTGTAAACCATACCCGTGTCCGGCTCTTCGATGGTCCAGCAAAGCTGCACCTTGCCGGAGACGGTGTAGGAGGTGAACTCCTCCTGCAGCGAGTAAAGAGGCTGGGTCAGCACGCCATCCGACACCGTAACGGTCACGGCCTCGCCCGATTTGCTCTCAATGGTGAGCATCGGACTGAGCGGGCCGCTCAGACTGCCGCGCGCGTCGAGCGCCATCACTGCGGGCTGACTGATGGGAATGGGGATTGAAGAGAGCGCTGCGCCTTCGACCTTGATCTCAGCCGGTAAGGCGTTGCGCGTCATCGCCAGGGCGGCGGCCAGCACGAGCACAAGGCACGCCGCAGCGGCAAGAAAACGCGGGAGGGCGTACCGTTTGCGCGGCTTGTAGGCGTAGGCGTCCGCGATGAGCTCATCGTCGAGCTCGCCTATGGCGCGGGTCAGAACTTCATGCTTCACAGTATCCCTCCTTGATGAGGTGCTCCTTGAGCTTTCTGCGCGTGCGCAGAAGTGTGGTTTTGATGCGGCTTTCGCCGCAGTGGAAGCGCGCGGCCAGCGCTTCGACCGGTTCGCAGTAGAAATAGCGCAGGATGAACATGCTGCGCACCTCTTCGCTCTGCGTGCGCAGAAACGCGCTGATGCTGCGGCCGAGCTCTGCTGCCATGGCCTCGTCGTCGGGCGAGGACAGGGCGGGTGCGCAGTCGTCCAGCTCGTCGAGCGAGAGCGCGAAGACGTCGCCCTGCCGCTTCTGCGCCGACCTCGCCTTATAGCGGTTCAGCGCCAGATTGCGCGCGATCCTGCCGAGAAAGGCCGAGAGGATCGCAGGCCTTTGCGGCGGCATGGCCTGCCAGGCGTGTAAGTACGTGTCGTTGACGTTTTCCTCGCTGTCGGCGCGGTCAGATAAAATGTTTTGCGAAATTTTCATGCAATAGCTTTCGTATTTGGCGGCGGTGGCTTCGATGGCGTGCTCGTCCCGCTGCCAGTAGAGGTCGACGATCTCATGGTCGTCCATAGGTTCGCTCCTTTCTGTTGTCTGCCATCATGGGGAAAAGACAACTTTTTTGCCGTTTGCGTTACACAAAAAAGAAAATATTTTTGAAAGTATACCACATTCGCCCGTTTCGTAAAAGGGCGGCATGCTATTTTTGACAAAACGGGAACTTTTTTCCATCTGCGCCGTCTAATATAACAAATCCCGAAACGGAGGTACATCCGACATGAAACGATTCTTAACGCTGCTGCTCGCCGTGGCGATGGTCCTGTCCTTCGCCGCCTGCGGAGACAACGGAACGACGATCCGAAATGAAAATGAGAAGGACAATGTGAAAAAAGACCCCATTGCCGCGCAGTATTTGCAGGACCTCGCCGTGAAGACGGCGGACTATCCCGTGCTGCCCGCCATGCCGAACGAGAGTGAGCTTGACGAGGCATTCAGCACCATCGACTATGACAAGATGGGCGCGGACGCCTACGAAAAGGCGCAGGAGAAGATCTGGGAGGACTGGGACGCGCGCAGCAATGCCTATTACGATGCGCTCAAGGCGCTGCGCAGCAAGGGCACGAGCTACCCCGCGGCATTCCTGCACTTTACAAAGGAGACAGGCACGCTGCTTTCGGCGGAGGAGAACACCGTTCTCTCGCCCGCAAACCTGTATCTCGCCTTTGCGATGCTCAGCGAGACGACGGACGGCGACAGCCGCGCGCAGCTCTTGTCGCTTTTAGGCCTTGAAAATACCGATGCGCCGCGCGCTGCGGGCAACTATGTCTGGCGCAATCTCTACGGCGAGACCTCGACGGGAAAGACGCTGCTCGGCAGTTCCGTGTGGCTGAATGAGAACGTCCCCTATAATGAAGAGACGTTGCAGGTGCTCGCCGAGCAGTACCTTGCTTCGACGTTCTCCGCCCCGATGGGAGATGAGAAGACGGACAAGGCCATCGGCGAATGGATCAATGAGAACACGGGCAATCTTTTGCAGGACGCCGCGGGCGGCATCGAGACCAAGCCCGAGACGGTGATGCTGCTTTTGACGACGCTCTACTTTAAGGACCAGTGGCGCGATGAATTCTGGGCGAAGGAGACACGGCAGGATGTCTTCACCGCCGCAGACGGCGCGCAGCAGACGGTCGACTTCATGCACCTCACGCAGGATCGTGCCGCTTACTGCCGGGGCGAAAACTACACCGTGGCGGAGCTGCGCTTTCAGGGCGGGCAGGCGATGCGCTTCCTGCTGCCCGACGAGGGCACGAGCCTTAAAAGCTTTCTTGCGGACGGCAGCGCCGTGGGCGGACTGCTCGGTTACGACATGGGCGTGAGCCTGCCGAGCGGCAAACTCATCTGGAGCGTGCCAAAGTTCGACGTCAGCTCCGACCTTGAACTGACCGACGCGCTCCGCGCGCTGGGCGTTTCCGACGTCTTTGACTTCGACCGCGCGGACTTTTCACCCCTTGTCGACTTTGACCGCTTTGACAAGGCGGTCGCCGTGACGCAGGTGCAGCACGCCGCGCGCGTCAAGGTGGACGAAAAGGGCTGCGAGGCCGCCGCGTTTACCGCCGTCAGGGCGGACGCCCAATCCGCCGCGCCCGAAGACCTACCCGTGGTGGAGATGGATCTGGACCGGCCGTTTGCCTTTATGATCACCGGCGTGGACGGTCTGCCGCTCTTCCTCGGCACGGTGAACAGCCTATAAGAGCAAAGCTGGCGCGCCGGCAGTAAAAAACAAATGATGCGAAAATGAAAAGGGGAAAAACGATGAAGAAATTATTTGCCTTTTTGCTCGCCTGCGTGTGCGCACTGGCACTGTTTGGCTGCGCGGGAGCGAATGATGACAAATCGGACGGCGGACCGGAGGACGATTGGGCGCCGCTGACGGAGGCGCAGATCGAAGAATTTAAGGAGTTGTTTGCCTCCACTGCCGATGTGACGGATGAGACAACGGGAGAGTACCGCTATACGACCTCGACGCCGGTGAGCTGCTTTTTCACCTCACATTACGACGATCCGCGCGATATCGACCTTGCGGAATTTTTGCGGTACTGTCCGCTCAGCACCACGCTGGGAGACGCGGACGTGGAGGAATTCCACGCTGTGCTCGACACGCTGGGAATAGAGGATGCGGAGAGGTTCAAGGTGCCGGATGACTGGGCGGTCCCCGTGCGGCGCATTCCCAAGAGTGACGTTTCCGCGCTTTTGACGCAGTGGGCGGATATCACGGTGGACGATCTGTGCAATCAGGATGGTGTGACGTACCTCGCACAGTATGATGCATTCTATGAGTATGCGAGCGATTTCGGCCCCGGATCCTTTATTCCGATGGGCGGCGAGCAGTACGGCGACAGCATCCGGCTGTGGAGCGCGCCGCGCGGCGAGGACGGCGAAAAGCCGCCCTATGGCAACCGTGCTTCGCGCCGCCGCCATTCGCACGGTAAGGGTCGCTCCGGCGGCCAGAAGGGCAGAAAACCGCCCACGAGAAAACGCAAATGAGCTGTCGCGCGGCAGCCGGATTTACCTGTACGACTTTCGATACCCTTCAAAGGAGATTTCACTTTGCCCGGACTTGTTTTGGAGGGCGGCACGTTCCGCCCGGTCTTTTCCTGCGGCGTGATGGATGCCCTGCTCGACCATGACATCATGTTCGATTACGTCATCGGCGTTTCCGCCGGCATCACCTACGCCATTTCCTACCTCTCGCGCCAGAGAGGACGCAACCTCGAGGTGCTGCGGCAGTACCGCGGCGACAGCCGCTATCTCGGCGTCCGCAACCTGCCGCACGACCACTCGATCTTCGGCACGGATTTCGTGTTCGACACCATTCCCAATCAGCTCATCCCGTTCGACTGGGACGAATTTCACAAATATAATGGGCGCGTTTTAGTCGGTGTGACGAACGCCGCGACCGGAAAGGCGGAATACCTCGACGGAATGCAGCTCGACCGCCCGTGCACCATGCTGCGCGCGACCTGCGCGATTCCGCTGTATTTTCCGCCGGTGCACCTCGGCGGCGCGGTCTTTTACGACGGCGGCATCGCCGACCCCGTGCCCATCGTCAAGAGCCTGCACGACGGCAACCGCAAGAACCTCATCGTGCTGACCCAGCCGGACGGCTACCGCAAGACGCACACGCGCGGCACGAAATTCGGCGCCCGTGCGCTGCACCGGAAATATCCCGCCATGACCGAGGCCCTGCTCTCGCGCCCCGCCCGCTACAACGACACGGTCTGCCTGTGCCACCGCCTCGCGGAGGAGAACCCGGCGGACACGGTCCTGCTTCAGCCGAGCGCTCCGCTCGCCACCTTCGAAAAAGATATAAAAAAGCTGGAATGGGGCTACGAAATGGGTTATAATATGACTTGTGCCCGGATAGACGAAATCAAGGCGTTGTTTGTCTGACCGGGACGGTTCCAGAGAAATAAATCTATTTACAGGGGGAAAAGAAACACACATGCAGAACAACAGAATCATTCAGGTCGAGGACAAGGTCCCGCCGAGACTGCTCGTGCCGCTGTCCATCCAGCATATGTTTGCGATGTTCGGCGCGTCCGTACTCGTGCCGTTCATCTTCAAGATGAACCCGGCCATCGTGCTGTTCATGAACGGCATCGGCACGCTGCTGTTCATCCTCATCACCAAGGGCAAGGCGCCGGCCTACCTCGGCTCCTCGTTCGCGTTCATCGCGCCGGCCACCATCGTTATCCAGAACTGGGGCTATCAGTACGCGCTCGGCGGCTTCGTCGCAGTCGGCGCGTGCGGATGCATCCTCGCGCTCATCATCTACAAATGCGGCACGGACTGGATCAGCGTCGTTCTGCCGCCCGCAGCCATGGGCCCGGTCGTTGCGCTGATCGGCCTTGAGCTGGCAGGCTCGGCGGCAGAAACCGGCTGTATTATCGGTAGTGGCGTAACGAGAGGCACGGTCATCACGTTCCTCGTAACGCTGGCCGTTGCGGTATTCGGCAGCGTCATGTTCCGCGGCTTCTTCTCGACCATTCCGATTCTGATCGCGATCATCTGCGGCTACATCGCAGGCGTCTTTACCGGTGTTATCGACACCCAGACCATCGTTGACGCCCTGCACACCAGCTTCATCTCCATCCCGAACTTCCAGACACCGAAGTTCGACATCAACGCGATCCTCATCATCCTGCCGGTCATCCTCGTCATCGCGAACGAGCACATCGGCCATCAGCTCGTCACGAGCAAGGTCATCGGCCGCGACCTGCTCAAGGACCCCGGTCTGCACCGCTCGCTGTTCGCGGATAACTTCTCGACCATGATCTCCGGCTTTATCGGCTCGGTGCCGACCACCACCTACGGCGAGAACATCGGCGTTATGGCCATCACCAAGGTTTACTCGGTTCGCGTTATCGGCGGCGCGGCAGTGCTTTCCATCATCTGCTCGTTCGTCGGCCCGCTCGCCGCTCTCATCCAGACCATCCCCGGCCCGGTCATCGGCGGCATTTCGTTCCTGCTGTACGGCATGATCGGCACCTCCGGTCTGCGTATTCTGGTTGATAACCATGTGGATTACAGCAAGAACCGCAACATGATCCTGACCTCGGTCATTTTCGTTACCGGCCTGTCCGGCGTTACG
>ERZ835880.1665-NODE-1665-length-17032-cov-6.273429_pt1 | contig 17032 bp, 10 predicted proteins | sample MGYA00519944_ERZ835880 | MGnify/ENA primary metagenome ERZ835880 (study PRJEB31850, sample SAMEA3708787) | human gut metagenome | biome: human gut; feature: human-associated habitat; material: faeces | place: China | collected 2014 ... | reverse complement strand
CTGAAGATGTTGAATTACAGGGAAGTTTTGGGGAGGAAATGTTGAAGTTGGGTTAGTACGCTTCCAGTATGAGTATTAGTGGATGGGTATAAGTGTTCTAATCACGGGAATCATACGGCTTCTACTTGATACATTCCATATGTCTATACTGAAAGTGATAGGGAAAAATAGAATCAATTTTATCTTGCTTGTTCGACTTTATTTCATAGTGCTGATGATAATACAGAGGTTTAGTAATTGTTTATGGTGAGCCAAATAAGAACCCTTCGTTTGTTTATATTATTAACTAAAAAGAGAAAAACCTGCGAGCTTGGGAATAATCCCTCGCAAGCAGGTTTCTCTCTTTTAGAAACTAATCTATCATTTTCAACCTTAACCTTTCATTGTTATTGTTGTTGGGTTGCATAGATTTTAGATTACTCAATTTTTACAGGAGTATCTAATGTCTCAAATCTAGAAATGTTAGTTGAACATTCTATTTTGTTTTTACTGCTATCGGTGATGTAACCACCAGCCTGTGCATCAGTTCCGTTCAGCTTGAAGTAAAGTTCCAATCCCGGAGAGTTTGGATCTACTGCCAACATACTCTGTTTCAACTGAGTTTCAGTACGTGCTACACTCCATACGCGTACTTCTGACATATAACCATGCAATGGTCGAGTACCCCATTGGAATCCCGGAATCATACCAATATTGAAACCAACATCTGAGTTCGGATCAAATCCTGGGATAGCCCATCCTGATTCAGCCCATTTAGAACCATTTACATAGATTGCTGTTTTTCCAGATGGCTGGTCGTAAGTCAACGCAATGTGATACCATTTGCCTTCTTGTACAGGATCAGAAACTTTGTATGTCTGCTGTCCTGCTACTTCGATGATATTTCTTGGTGTTACACCACCTCCGGCATCACCAATACGGAGAATCATGACACCTTCTGTTCCCATGATAGTATTGTTGTTTTCAAGCCAATCAATGTATACCAAAGCTTCATAAGTGAATGAGTTGAAGTAAGTGCCTGCAGGGAACGGTACTTTGATATAGTTACTGTTGAATGATGCTACTGTTGTAATCTTCACTGGTTTAGAGATGAAGAAAAGAACTGTATCTGTACCCGGTAAAGTAGGAACAGAAGTTGATTGAACTTTAACAGGCAAAATGAATGATTTACCTTCTTCTACAGTACTCAAATTGCTAAGTTCGACAGAGATGATTTCTGAATAGATATCTCCACTTGCAATAGTAGATGAAGTGCTGCTTAAACTTGCATGGGTTGGATCAAACATTTCGTATGATGTACCGTATTTCGCATTGTATTCGTCTACTACGCTCTTGTCTGCAATGGCATAAGTAACTTCTACTGGTGAATCAGACAGAGTTGTCAGTCTTGAAGACAGCTCTACAGTCATCGTTTCACCTTCTATTGAGAGCATTTGTGTTTTGTTCTCAAAGTATACTTTGGGTTCAAGCAAGTCACTCTCACTCTCATTGTTACATGCATGTGTGAGCAATGCAACTGCACCCAACATTAAATATTTGAATATGTGTTTCATAATCATTTTTTTTTGTAGAATTAGATTTCTTTCTATTATTCTTCACTGCCTGATTGGCTTTGGTTGGCCTTCCATTCATTAAACACTTGCTGGTTTATCTGAATAGCTTGACGCATCCATTTATAATCAGGAGTATTGTTGTAGTCGTTGTCGAAACGATATGCTCCTACTCCGCCTTTATAACCTTTAGCAGGCATTGTTGCAGCTTGATCTAAAAGTCCTCCACCAGAAACAGCATACTTTTCAAAGTTCTCTGTTACAATGTATCTTTCCGGATGACCGTCTGGAGAACTGATAGAAGGTCTATGGCTTCCATAATTTTGACCAATCCAATAGTCTACATATCCATCCAATTCTCCAAGGCCTGACATACTACCGTCTATACAAATTAATTTATGTCCTTTGCCTTCTGGGTCACTCTTTGGACCGATGTATTTGTTCATTTCTTTTACAAGGAAAATCAAGTGTTGCTCGGTACTTAATGTTCCATCCATATCGAACACACCACTACCGATTTCCCAGTCAATGTCATAACCATCCCATTCGCTGGTGTATAATGAGTCGCAAAGAGCTTTAGCAAAACGAGCCAGTGATTCGTAATGATTTTCACTTTCAAATTTTCCTTCGAATCCCCAGAATTTCCAACGAGCTAATTTCTTTTGCAATTCAATTTCACTTTCACCCCATCCTTCTTCTTCTCCTTTTTTCTCAACTTCTTCATACACCCAGTCTGGTGTTCTTCCTTTTCCCATATAAGAAAGAAGGCTTACTTCCAAAAGCTTTGTACCTTTTACTTTTTGCACAAACTCTTTATCAGCTTTCTGTTCCGGAGTAATTTTGAATCGGTTGGGGGCTCCACTCCACATAGATACGATATCCATACTGTCTGGCATTGAAGTCAGATATCCTTTTCGGTAAGCTCCTGCTGGAGACCAGTTAGAGAACCATCCGAATGCAACTGGACGTCCGTAGTTTCTTGCCGCATCCTTGTATGCACGCAGGTTTTGGTAATATTCACAATCACCTATTGTGTTATATCCACCAATATGTTCCACTTCTATTTTTTCTACATCTGTACACGAAGCGAACAGAAGTCCTGTAAAAGGAACGATATAGAGTAATTTTTTTAATGTATTCATAGTTGTTGTGTCCTTTAAATGATTGGTTAATTTCTAGTATCCCACCAAAGTCTGGAAGTAGCTTTATCCATTTTGTCTTTCAGTTTACTTACAGCATCGTCATAATTAGCTTTGTCTTCAGCAGACTGTGAGAAACTGATAGGGTATACCATACGGCGGATACCTTTTTCTTTAGTGATACCTTGGGCTCCTCTGTTGTTTTGAACTTCGTTCAACTTAGGATAACCAGTTCTTCTCCATTCTGTCCAAGCTTCCTGTCCGTTCGGGTAAAGAGCAATCCACTTCTGAATCATGATCTTTTCTAATTTTTCTTCGTTATTTCCAGAAAATTCTGTTGTAGCTTGAGTAGGAACTGGAGCAGAATAACCGTTGATTGTTACAGCTACCGGTTTCTTTCCGTTTGCAAGGTATGTATCAACTTCAGAAGCGCTGAGTCCATTCTCTTCAAATGACATCTGTACACCTTGTTTGTACAAAGATTCAGCATCTCCAAATTCCGGCCATGCCAAAGCTGCTTCTGCACGCAGGAAATATACCTCCGAAGCGCGCATCCAATAATTCGGAGTAGCGCTGGTCATATTGGGCTGAGAATATTCTTTATAAGTGTCGTTTCCTTGTACATGTCCAGGAGGTACCGGTGCATATGTTTCACCATCGAAAGCAGAAAGTGCTCCTTTTGTTTTAGAAGGTGAGAAATACTTGCTTAGTCGTGGGTCTTCGTAACCAGCCAGATAAGCATACATACTGGTACACATACGTGCTTCATTGTAGTTAGCAGCCAAATAAGCGATATTGCTGACAAATGTATAACCAGCTCCTACGCTCATTTGAGCCTCGTCATCTTTCACTTCCATAACACCTACGCTATGTTCCAATGCTGTTTGAGCCCATTGTTTTGCCTTCTCAGGAGCCACGAATCTCAAACGCATCGCCAAGCGAAGCATCAGTGAGTTGGCATACTTCACCCATTTATTTGCACTACCAGCATATACTGCATCAAAATCGGCCACTACAGTTCCACCTTGTTCTGCCAATGGAGTTAAAGTAGTGATTGCATTTTGCAAATCTGAAAACATCGCATCGTATACTTCTTCTTCACTATCGAACGGAATAACCAATGCCATCTCACCTGCATGTATATATGGAATCGGACCAAAAGTTTCAAGTGTCTTTACCCATGCAGAAATCTTCAGAATCTGAGCTAATGCAAAACCATTTGTATCTCCATTCTTTTCTGATTCTATCTTTGCTTCTTTCCAAGGAGCAAACACGTTGGTATAAGAATTTTTATAAGTAGAAGAAACCCATGCATCTTTCAAGAAGTAGGTCATGTGGTTGTTACCACTATCCCAGTTATTATTTTCACTGAAATAACCACTCCAAAGGTCTGCAGACAGATGGTAAGCTGTCTGATACTCGTTAATATACTTAGTACCGTCAGCTTGTGTTCCTACAGGAACCACGTGTCTTTCCATTGACAAGATAGGACCTCCCATTGCAATACCATCCATTTTACCCATCTCATCGGTCATTTCATAGGGATTGGTATTGATGTCTTCGTAATCGCAGGATGACAAGAATGACAATGCACAAATTCCTGCTAACAATTTATATTGATTTATCTTTTTCATAGTTGCATTATAATTTAACTTTAATACCAAAACCGAAACTTCTTACGCTGGGCTGCATAAAATAGTCATTACCTTGTCCATATGTACTTGTGTACGGAGTCAATTCCGGATCGTACGGAGCTTCGCAGTAAATCATCCATGGGTTGTTGGCAATAAATGATACAGTTACATCTTTCAATACATTATTGAACCAAGAATTTGGGAATGTATAGCTCAATGTCAGTTCTTGTAAACGGATATTGGTTGCACTATATACATAGTATCCAGATGTTTCATAACCACCGGTACCAATCATTTTATAATAAGTTTCAGCGTCTACTCTACCTTGTCCCGGCAACAATGCACCACCTAAATCACGAGCTTCTGCTGATGCTTTTGAAACACCGAATCGGTCAAGAATTGCTTCTGTAGAAGAGGTTACTACACCACCAAAACGACCATTCAGCAAGAAACTCAATCCAAAACCTTTATATGATAAGGTGTTGTTCCATCCCATGTTGAAATCAGGAGTTGTTTTACCTAAATATACAGGTTCTACAGTTTCTAATCCATAGTTTCCAGAACCGTCTACTGCAACGAATCCTTGGCTGTCTTTTATAAAGAATCGGTTGGCATAAATATCGTGGATACTACCACCTTCTTTCAGAATAGTACGTCCTTTATCTTTCAAGACTTCTGGAATATTAATCGGTTCCAAACTCAGGTCTGTATAGTAATCGTGAACCATTTCTTTGATTTCATTCACGTTACGTGAGAAAGTCAATGTAGAAGAGAAACCAAAGTCTTTAAAGTTATCGCTGTAACCCAAAGATGCTTCCCAACCACGGTTTTCTACGTTACCTGCCTGCAAGTAAATCTGTTTGTAACCAGAATATTCTGGCAAGTTGCCCAAGAAGGTCTGGTTATAAGTGTTTGATTTATAGTAAGTCACTTCTGCACTCAACTTCTTCCACAAGCGTACGCTTAAACCAAATTCGTAAGAACGAGTACGTTCTGCCTTAAAGTCTGTAAACGGATAGATATAAGTATTTTCCGGAAGACCTCCTACAATCGGTTTTGTAAGAGTACCGGCAGTCAAACCAGAGCGTGAAATCGGTGCACCTACTTCTGTATATGAACCACGTACTTTCATATAAGAGATAAACTCAGGCAATTTAACCATTTCGGAAATGATACCAGACAAACCTACTGAAGGATAGAAGAATGATTCATTGCCAGTATTCACCAAACGTGAGTTCCAGTCATTACGTCCAGTCAAAGTCAAATACAACATGCTCTTCCAGCCTAATTCCACGTTGGCAAAGATAGCATTGTTACGTACACGGCTGAATCCACCATCTTCAATAGGGCGAGCCTTAGTTGCATCAATATTACTGATGGCAAACAAGTTTGGCACCAATTGCAACGGACCTCTGTAACCTTTGGTTTCTGACCAGTAATTAGAATAACTGTAACCTAAGTTGGCAGAAAGACTGAAGTCCTTGAAGTTCTTATTGATGTTGACCATGAAGTCAGCATACTCCTGACGGTCCTTGAAGTCATTGTATTCGTATAAACCTTTTTGAGAGCCTTCGGTAAACACATCATATGAAGTGGCATACATTTTCTTTTCAAACCGAATGTAAGAGTCATCCATACGGTAACGTGCAGCGACATTCAACCAATCGAAAATCTTATATGTCAAACCGACATTAAACATGTAACGGCTCTTTTCGCTTGGAGTAACGTTACGATAAGCAGTCCAATAAGGATTTTGATTACCATAAGTAGCATCACTGATAGGCCAATACTGAACTGGAATATTACGGCTGTCGCTATAACGTTCGAAAGTTTTGATATCTTCCCAACTTTCGCCACGCGGGAACAGATAAGCAGCCATTACAGGGTTCCAATACTGTCCTTGTGATACCATGTTCTGGTCTTTCTGTTTTACATATGATGCTCCCAAATCCAATTGTAATTTGTCATTCAGGAAAGTGGAGGTATTTCTAATAGTAAAGTTCAAACGATCGTAAGTGTTGTTTGGAACAATACCTTTAGAGTTGGTAGATGATACAGAAGCAAAAGTCTGATTAGTCTTGTTACCGGTAGTTAATGTCAATGAGTTAATGAAGTTAGTACCAGTCTGGAAGAAATCATCTTTCGGATCATAATCGTTAGGAGTAGCTAGTTTGTTACCCCAGCTTTCGAATACACCTTCTTTGTTTCCGTAAGTGTTTTGGAATTCAGGAGTCATATAGGCTTTACTGAATTCGGATGAAGAAGAGAATGAAATCTGAAGTTTTCCTTCTTTACCTTTTTTGGTGTTAATCAAAATTACACCGTTGGCAGCACTACTACCATAAAGCGCTGCTGCAGAAGGACCACTCAATACAGAGATACTTTCAATATCTTCAGGGTTGAAGTCGGCAATACCTTCAGTAGTTGCTCTTCCATCCCCCAAGACGTCACTACCAGTACCTAATGTGGTATTAAACAAAGGAATACCGTCTACTACATATAAAGCGTTGTTGTCACCTTCAATAGATTTTGCACCACGCATTACAACACGTGTAGAACCACCGGCACCACTGGCACTTTTATTAATTGTAACACCTGCGATTTTACCATTCAAAGAGTTAACAAAGTTGGCGTCTTTAGCACGGATCAATTCGTCTGATTTAACCTGTTGCACATTGTAGCTCAATGCCTTTTCAGCACGTTTGATACCCAATGCTGTTACAACTACTTCATCCAATACTTCGGTATCTTCTTTCATTGTAATTTTGCCAAAGTCTGGTTTCGCAGTCAAACTTAATGTCTTATAACCAATGTAGGAGATTTCAAGTGTAGCACCTTTACTTACAGATAAAGTAAAATTACCATCAAAATCTGTAATAGTACCATTAGTTGTACCTTTTTCAAGAATACTTACACCAATTAATGGCTCTCCTTTTGCATCTACTACAGAACCTTGAACTGTAATTTTGTTGGCTTGTTGGGACACGGGTAAACCATTGAAACCTAATGAGCTATTGGCATTTGCATAAACTGCACCACTACCGGAAGTCATCAGCAAAAGCAATAGCAATTGTGAAAATCTGCTTCTTTTCATAGATTTGGTTTGATTTAAAATTATTTGATAATTGAATGTTGATATCCTGTTTTTTACAGGTCCATGAAGGATGTACGTTCTCTTTACCCAGAGAACTGGATTGTAAAATGTGTTTTCATTTTAGTTGCGGTTAAGGTTCTTTTTATTTGTATTTATTAAGGCTTTTTTTGATGTCGTTGCAAATATACGTAATATTTTAAATATTGAAAACGATTGTGTGTTTTTTAATAAAGGATATTGTATTTATTTAAGGGGAATATATGGGAAAAAGAATTTGTAAAAATAAATGCAGTTGGAATTCATATGATTAAGATGAAAATCCAGCTGCATTTAGGAGTGGTATTAATGATGGAATAATCGGATACCTGTGAAGGCCATTGCGATGTGATATTTGTCGCAGGTTGCAATTACATGGTCATCGCGAACAGATCCTCCAGCTTGGGCTATGTATTCAACTCCGCTTTTATGAGCTCTTTCGATGTTATCTCCAAAGGGGAAAAATGCATCAGAACCTAAGGATACGCCTTTCAATGTATTCAGCCAGGCGCGTTTTTCTTCTCTGGTCAGGACTTCCGGCCGGTGAGTGAAGAACTGCTGCCATGTTCCTTCTGCCAGCACATCATCATGGTCGTCGCTGATATAGATATCAATAGTATTATCGCGGTCTGCACGTCGGATTTTTTCTATCCAAGGAAGATTCAATACTTTGGGATGTTGGCGAAGATACCAGATATCAGCTTTATTTCCTGCCAATCTTGTACAATGAATGCGGCTTTGTTGTCCTGCACCGATACCAATTGCCTGTCCGTCTTTTACGTAGCATACAGAGTTGGACTGTGTGTATTTTAAGGTGATAAGAGCAATCATCAAATCACGTTTTGCCGCTTCGGGAAATTCCTTGTTTTGAGTCGGAATGTTGCTGAACAGTTCGTCGCTGTTGAGCTTGATTTCATTTCGTCCCTGTTCGAAAGTGATACCATATACATCTTTGCGTTCGATGGGAGCAGGCTGGTAGTTCGGATCGATTTTTATTACATTGTAAGTTCCTTTACGTTTGTTTTTTAGAATTTCCAGTGCTTCATCTGTATATCCGGGAGCAATTACTCCGTCGGAAACTTCACGATTGATGAAACGGGCTGTTGCTTCGTCACAGATGTCGCTAAGTGCAATAAAGTCGCCGTAAGAAGACATGCGGTCTGCGCCACGGGCACGTACGTAAGCACAAGCCAGAGGAGACAAAGGAAGATTGTCTACGAAATAAATTTGTTTCATCGTATCATCCAATTCCAGGCCGATAGCTGCTCCTGCCGGGCTGACATGTTTGAATGAAGTTGCGGCAGGCATACCAGTGGCTTCTTTCAGTTCTTTCACTAATTGCCATCCGTTTAAAGCATCTAAAAAGTTGATGTAACCGGGACGTCCATTCAGTACTTCAATAGGAAGTTCTCCCTCTTTCATGAAAATACGTGCCGGTTTTTGGTTGGGGTTACAACCATACTTTAATTCTAGTTCCTTCATCATAGTTTGATATATTTAAGATTGATTTTTTTACAAAAATATGGAATTTTTTCTGCTTATTGAAAAACTTTCTTACCTTTGCTACATATGGTTTGAGTTTCGTATTTCTTTTCGAAACCAATTAAAAGGGAATCAGGTGAGAGTCCTGAACAGTCCCGCTGCTGTAAGTTCTATATAATAAGGTTAGCAGACATTTTTGCCACTGAATTCGTTTGGGAAGGCGTTTGCTGATTGGAACAAGTCAGAAGACCTGCCATATATTTTTCGCAGCTTTCGAGGAAAAAGCGTAGAATGAACTTTTCGTTTTTATATCTTCATTCATTCGTCTATTAGGGGAAGAAAGCTGTTTTTGTTTGTAGTGAATTGAAAAACAGCATGAAGCGTATTGTTAAAATCATATGGCTTGCAGGATTGGGGATAAGTAGTGTAACGGGGTCTTCGTTTGCACAAACTGTATTGGATACAGCTCGAGTATACACTATTCCTGAAGTAACAGTAACCGACCGTTATCAGATAAGGGAAGTTCGTGCAACTGCCCCTGTTCAGATACTCTCTGCTGAAGAGTTAAAGGCTTTAAATGTAATGCAGGTATCAGATGCGGTAAAACATTTCTCTGGAGTTACTGTAAAAGATTATGGAGGTATTGGTGGATTAAAGACTGTTTCGGTACGCAGTTTAGGTGCTCAGCATACTGCTGTTTCTTATGATGGAATTGCAGTGACTGATTGTCAGACAGGACAGATTGACCTTGGACGATTTTCATTGGAGAATGTAGATAAATTAGTATTGAATAATGGACAGGGAGAGCAAATCTTCCAGCCAGCCCGTTTGTTTGCTTCAGCTGGGACATTGAGTATTCAAACCTTAACTCCTCATTTTGAGGATGGGAAGAATTTTTTGTTGAAAGGTACTCTGAAGACGGGCTCTTGGGGACTTGTTAATCCTTCATTGTATTGGGAGCAGCAATTAGCGGACAAATGGAGTCTGACAGCTCAAGGAGAGTGGATGTCGTCTGATGGTCGTTATCCGTATACTTTATATTATGGGGATAAAGATGATCAGCATAGCAGGGAAAAACGAAAGAATACCGGAGTACAGAATTTGCGGACTGAAGTCAATGTCTTTGGGAATTTTTCGGATAAAGAACAACTTCGCCTCAAGGCATATTATTATCAGTCGTCGCGAGGCTTGCCTAATGCTACTACCTATTATTATGATTATGCCTCCCAGCATTTATGGGATAAGAATGTTTTTGTACAGGGACATTATAAAAAGGAATTGAACCATCGATGGGCGGTTCAGGCCTCAGCCAAATGGAACTGGAGTTACCAGCGTTATTTAGATCCGGATTATAAGGGGAGTACCGGACAATCGGAAAATAATTATTACCAGCAGGAGTATTATGTCTCAGCTTCAGCTCTGTATCGGGCATTCGATAATCTTTCTTTTTCACTTTCAACCGACGGAAGTATCAACCGGATGAATGCTGATTTACATAATTTTGCTAAGCCGGTACGTTATTCATGGCTGACTGCCCTGGCTGGAAAATACGTAAATGAATGGATGACAGTTTCGGCTTCAGTATTGGCAACTGTTATCAACGAGGATGTGTCGGTCGGAAGCAGTGCGGGAGGACACCGGAAGTGGAGCCCTTATTTCAGTGCATCTTTCAAGCCTTTTCCCAGAGAAGAATTTAGAATACGTTTCTTTTATAAGGATATATTCCGTTTGCCCAGTTTCAATGACTTGTATTACGGGCAGACTGGAAACATTCGCTTGAAACCGGAGCAGGCGCAGCAATATAATATCGGTCTGACTTATGGTAAACAATTTGAGGGATTGGTTTCTTCTTTGTCGGCTACCGTTGATGCTTATGCCAATCGGGTAACCGATAAGATAGTAGCTACTCCTACCAAAAACCTGTTTATATGGAGTATGGTGAACTTAGGCAAGGTTGATATTAAAGGCATAGATGCCACTGCCAATATTTGTCTGACGCCATTTGAGGGATATTTGTTGACTCTTTCCGGAAATTATACATATCAGCGGGCTCTCGATGTCACCAGTTCCAATCCTGATTCTCCCGAGAGTATGACTTATAAACATCAGATTGCTTATACCCCACGTGTATCGGGTTCGGGACAGGCTGTACTGGAAACCCCCTATGTAAACTTGTCGTATGCAATGCTTTTCTCTGGAAAACGTTATGTTCTGGGACAGAATATTGCCAAGAATCGACTTGATGGATATACAGATCATAGTGTTTCTGCATACCGTGACTTCCGTTTTCGAAAAATGACTACTTCTTTACGGATAGAGGTGCTTAATCTTTTGAACAAAAATTATGAGATTGTGAAGAACTTTCCTATGCCGGGACGTTCGTTTCGGGTAACTGTAGGCATAAAATATTGAAGAAAGAAAAAATGAGGAGAAAAAGAACAACTATAATATTACTTCTTTCCTGTGTATTGTTTCTGTGTATGTCGTGTGATGACATGGAAGATAAACCCTATGCAGATGGTGGTTCTATACAGGAAACCGGAACGGCCGAAATGTATGTATTGTGTGAAGGTTTGTTTAATCTGAATAACAGTTCATTATACCGTTACTCGTTTAACAGTTCTTCTTATGTACGCGATTATTTTCTTGCAATGAATAATCGGGGTTTGGGAGATACGGCCAATGATATGGCAGTGTATAATGACAGGCTTTACATTGTGGTTAATGTTTCAAGCACAGTAGAGGTGATAGACTTGTATACCGGATTGTCTGTCAAGCAGATTCCTGTATTATGTGAAAATGGTAGTTCTCGTCAGCCTCGTGCCATAGCGTTTCAAGGAGGGAAAGCTTATGTCTGTTCGTTCGATGGAACAGTGAGTCGTATTGATTTGAATACTCTGGAAGTAGATGGAGTGATAGAAGTGGGACGTAATGCAGATGACCTTTGTGTGCAGAATGGAAAACTGTATGTGTCCAATTCCGGTGGACTGGATACAGAAGGAATAGGGGTAGACCGTACGGTATCCGTTGTAGATTTGGCTTCGTTTACTGAATTGAAAAAGATAGAAGTGGGACCTAATCCGGGAAAGATTCTTGCCGGACTAGAAGATAAAGTGTATGTAGTAACGCGGGGAGAACATATCGAAACAGGAAACTATCAGTTTGTGCAAATTGATGCAGAGACGGATTGTGTTACGAATACTTTCAATGAAAAAGTTCTGAATTTTGCCATAAACAATGATGTAGCTTATCTGTATAACTATAATTATCAGACTCAGGAAACCGGATTTAAGATGTTCAGTCTGACGGAAGGTAGAGTTTTGAGAGAGGAATTTATTACCGATGATACCCGGATAGAAACTCCTTATGCCATCGAAGTCAATCCGTATAGTGGCAATGTGTATATATCCGAAGCTTATAGTTATACATTAGAAGGAGATGTACTTTGTTTTTCTCCAGAAGGGAAATTGCTTTCCCGATTGAAACAAGTAGGATTGAATCCGAATACGATTATATTCCGGGATGTGTCATCTAATAATCCGGATCCGGAAGATCCCGATGCACCTACTCCGTATGCCAATAAAGTATTTCAATATCGTCCGGCACCCGGACAGTTTGTAAATACTACAACTACAGCCTATAAAGATGGGTTTACGACAGAGACACAAGTCTTGGAGTATGCCACAGAACGTTTACGGAAACATTCATTACTCTCGTTGGGAGGTTTCGGGGGATATATTGTCGTTGGATTCCAGCAACCTATTCCTAATATAGAGGGGGCATACGATTTTAAGATTCATGGTAACGCCTATTATAACCCCAATGCATGGCAGAACCGGCCGGGAGGAAGTGCGGAACCGGGTATTGTGATGGTAGCAAAAGATGTAAACGGAAACGGAATTCCCGATGATACATGGTACGAACTGGCCGGTAGCGAGTACGGCAAGGATTCTGAAATCCGCAATTATCAGATTACGTATTATCGGCCCAATCCGGCTGATTCGGATGTGCGCTGGACCGATAATCAGGGTAATGAAGGTTATGTATTACGCAATTTTGCCCATGTACAGGAGTCGTACTATCCGTTGTGGATAGAGAAGGATGAAATGACCTTTACCGGAGTTCGTCTGAAAGATAATGCAGTAAAGGAAAACGGAATGTGGATAGAATATGCATACGATTGGGGGTATGCCGATAATCATCCGAATGATACAGATATGGCAAAATTCAAGATTGATTGGGCGGTAGATGCATACGGACAGCCGGTATTACTTGATGAAATTGATTTTGTGAAAATCTATACAGCAGTGAATCTGGATGCCGGACAGTTGGGAGAGGCTTCTACGGAAATTACTACAGTAGAAAATCTTCATTTCGAACCATAGTAAATAATAAACAGATTAAAATAAATAAAGACATGAAAAAATTAGCTTATGTATGTGTAGTGCTGCTAAGTGTAGCACTGTTTAGTTGTAGTAATGATGACACACCAAAGACAGAAAGAGTGGTGAGTTTTGAAGAGAATCTTACTCAACCGGAAACTTCCTTTGTTCCGGAAGGAGGTGAACAAGATGGGTGGTATACTAAAACATCGTTCCGCGACAATAGTTCGTTAGTTGAAATTCCCCATTGGTATAGTGCTGATAAAAGTTTTGGAGGGGGATTTACTTATACCAATACCACCGATGTAACCACTCCCGGATATGTTAATATCAGTGCCATTACAGGTGCGGGAAAGTTTGGAAAAGTATATCTCACTTCCTCTACAAATAGTTATACTCCTGCTTCCATTTCTATCTTGAATACAGATAAATATCAGTTTAAGGGGGCTTGGGTAACCAATACGACATATGCCTATTTAGCCATAAAGGATGGTAATGACGGTGGACTTAATGCCGTACGGCAATTTGCAGATGGAGATTATTTTATACTGACAGCTGTAGGACGTGATGCACAGGGCACTGAAATAGGAAGGGTGAATTTCTATTTGGCCGATTACCGGAATGGACAGAGTAAGATTGTCAATACATGGGAATGGTTCGATTGGAGTGCATTGGCTTCAGCTGCATCTATTTCATTTGAACTGGATTCTACAGATAAAGGAGAGTATGGAATGAATACTCCTGCCTACTTCTGTCTGGACGGTATCACTTTGATAGAAAAATAAAACACGATTTTATACTATCTGCCTTTGGGTCTGCCAAAAGAAGTCGGGTGCTTCTTGAGGCGGACCTTTTTAGTGGAATAAATGTTGTAAGAGCAAAGGTCTTTCTTATTGTGTTTCATCCGGCGACGCCGGCTATACAGTCAACGACGCCGGCTATGCAGACTGCATCGTCGGTTGTACAGGCGTCGTCGTCGATTAAACAAGAAGGATGTTATCGTTTTATGATGATATTTGTCTTGTGACAGGGTAAGGATAGAATCGTAAGAAGGATAAACAATATGCTGAAATATTTTGAAATATAATTTTTCGTACATTTGTGTGTCAAACATAAAATAGAAAAGGGTATGATAGACGAATTACTTGAATTTAACCGTGCTTTTGTAGGCGGTAAAGGGTACGAAAAGTATCTGACCAATAAATATCCGGATAAGAAAATTGCCATTGTTACCTGTATGGATACTCGTCTGGTAGAACTGATACCGGCTTCGTTGGGACTGAAAAACGGGGATGTCAAGATGATTAAGAATGCAGGAGGAACCATCACACATCCGTTTGGTAGTGCGATGCGAAGTCTGCTGGTTGGTATTTATGAATTGGGAGTAAAAGAGGTAATGATTATCGGGCATACCGACTGTGGGGCACAGCATATGGATAGTCAGGTGATGTTACGTCATATGAAAGAGAGAGGCATTTCTACCGAACATATTGAGATGATGCAATATTGTAACATCGACTTGCATCATTGGTTGAGTGGTTTCGATAATGTAGAACAGTCTGTACGTGGAAGTGTACATCTGGTGAAGCATCATCCGCTGGTACCTCAGGATGTGGTAGTACGAGGATTCATAATCAACTCGGTGACAGGAGAGCTGACAGAATTTGAAAATTGTGAATAATAGGAAAGTATGAAGCATATAATCTTGTTTAACTCCAGGGCTAAACTATTTCTGACCGTACTTGTATGTCTGTTTAATATATCTTGTAGTCGTTCTGTCGATCCTCGGTTACAGGCTGCCTATGATTTAATAGAACGTGTAACTCCAGGATATGGAAATCAGTTTCGTTTGGAATTGATTGCACCGGAAGAGGGGAAAGATGTATATGAAATAGGAGAGTCTGATGGAAAAGTGCTTTTAAGAGGTAATAATCCTGTTTCCTTGGCTACTGCTTATCATCAGTATCTTAAATATACTTGCAGAGTACATCTTTCGTGGAATGGTACTCAGATGAATTTGCCTGAAAAACTTCCTTTACCTAAGACTATTACCCATAATGTAATACAAGGTAAATATAGGGTGTATATGAATTACTGTACGGTCAGTTATTCTGCTCCCTGGTGGGATTGGGAACGCTGGCAGAGAGAGATCGACTTTATGGCTATGAACAGTATCAACATGCCTTTGTCTGTGGTTGGATTGGAAGCTGTATGGTATAACACTCTGCTGAAGCATAAGTTTACAGATGAAGAAGCCCGAAAGTTTTTGGCTGCTCCAGCTCATGCTGCCTGGCAATGGATGCAAAATTTGCAAGGTTCCGGAGACCCTCTGCCGAAATCGTGGATTGATTCTCATCGAGTGTTGGGAAAGCAGATTATTGACCGTGAACTAGAATTAGGTATGCAGCCTATTCAGCAAGGCTTTTCTGGATATGTCCCTCGTGAATTGAAAGAAAAATATCCGGAAGCAGGCATACAGTTTCAGCCTTCGTGGTGTGGCTTTGTTGGCTCTGCGCAATTAGATCCTACCGATTCTTTGTTTCAGGTGATTGGACGAGATTTTTTAGAAGAACAGAAGAAACTGTATGGGGCGCATGGGGTGTATGCAGCAGATCCTTTTCATGAAAGTTTTCCTCCTGTCAATACTCCAGAGTATCTTGCTGCGGTAGGAAATTCTATTCATAAACTGTTCACGGATTTTGATTCAACTGCTGTGTGGGCTATGCAGGCATGGGATATACGTGAACCCATTGCAAAGGCAGTGCCTAAAGAGGATTTACTGATATTGGATTTGGATGGAAAACGTTGTCAGAAGGACAGTGCGTTTTGGGGTTATCCGGTTATAGCCGGAAATCTTCATAATTTTGGAGGACGGATTAATTTACATGGAGATTTACGTTTATTGGCATCCAATCAATATGCTCAGGCTGTAAAACGCTCACCTAATATTTGTGGCTCCGGTTTGTTTATGGAGTCTATCGGGCAAAATCCGGTATATTATGATTTGGCATTCGAAATGCCTTTACATGCTGATAGTATTGATATCGAAGAATGGCTTTCGGAGTATACTTGTCGCCGTTATGGGCATTTTTCGAAGTATGCTGATGAGGCTTGGAAGATTTTGTTGAATGCTCCTTATGGCATTGGGACCAATGGAACTGAGTTTAGTTCTATTATTGCTGCTCGTCCGGCTTTGGATGTAAAAAAATCCGGTCCGAATGCTGGTTTTAATATCCCTTATGATCCGATGGATTTGTATCGTGCAGAGGAATTACTTCTGAAAGAGGCTTCATTGTTACAACAATCGGATGCTTATTTGTTCGATATTATGGATGTACAGCGCCAACTGATGTCCAATTTAGGGCAGATAATTCATAAAGAGGCAGTAAAAGCTTTTCGTAAGAAGAATAAGAAGGAGTTTTTATTGCATAGCCAGCGTTTTCTGTCTTTACTTGGTGATGTAGATACCTTGTTGCGCACTCGTCTGGAGTTTAATTTTGACAAATGGTTGTCGGATGCACGCCGATGGGGGCAAACTCCTGAAGAACAAGATTTCTTTGAAAAAGATGCTACAGCCCTTGTTACAGTATGGGGAGCTGATGGTGATCCTTTGATATTTGATTATGCATGGAAGGAGTGGGCCGGGCTGATAGATAATTATTACTAAAGTTTCCCACCCCCAATAAAGAGGGTGGGAAGTAACAGTAATTCAAAT
>ERZ835880.1662-NODE-1662-length-17065-cov-9.768959_pt1 | contig 17065 bp, 12 predicted proteins | sample MGYA00519944_ERZ835880 | MGnify/ENA primary metagenome ERZ835880 (study PRJEB31850, sample SAMEA3708787) | human gut metagenome | biome: human gut; feature: human-associated habitat; material: faeces | place: China | collected 2014 ... | reverse complement strand
GGATGCCCACATAATCATAGATGAACTTTTTGCCTTCCAGCTCCGGGCAGTTGCCGGCCAGAACTTCCGGGTAATAGGCCACCACCGGGCAGTTGTAATGGTTGTCGCCCAGGCCCTCGTCCACGTTGTAGGTCAGGCAGGGGTAGAAGATGGCGTCCAGCTCCATCTGGCTCAGGGCCTTGATGTGGCCGTGGCTCAGCTTAGCCGGGAAGCAGGCCGTATCGCTGGGGATGGTGGCCTGTCCGGCCAGATACAGCCCGCGGCTGGACACCGGGCTGGTGTGCACCGCAAAGCCCAGCTTGGTCCAAAAGGCCCACCAGAAGGGCAGCAGCTCGTAGAAGCCCAGGCACAGCGGGATGCCGATGGAACCGCGCTTGCCGGGCACCGGCTTGTAGCCGGCCAACAGCTCCTGCTTGTAGGCGTACAGGTTCAGGCTGTTGTCGGCGCTCTTGCCGGTAACGGGCTTGTCGCAGCGGTTGCCGGAAATGTACTTGCGGCCATCCGCAAAGGTGTTGACGGTGAGCTGGCAGTGGTTGCCGCAGCCGCCGCACTTCACGCTGACCACCTTCTGTTCAAAGGCTTCCAGCTCCTGCCGGCTCATCATGCCGGAGGCGGTACGGTGGGCCTTGCTGCTCTGGCGCAGACCATACAGGGCCGCACCGTAAGCACCCATCAGACCGGCAATGTCCGGGCGGATGACCTCCACGCCCATCTCTTTTTCAAAGGCGCGGAGCACGGCTTCATTATAAAAGGTACCGCCCTGCACCACGATCTTGCGGCCCAGTTCTTCGGGGCTGGACGCGCGGATGACCTTGTACAGTGCGTTCTTGACCACGCTGATGGACAGACCGGCCGAGATGTTCTCGATGCTGGCACCGTCCTTCTGGGCCTGCTTCACCGAGCTGTTCATGAACACGGTGCAGCGGCTGCCCAGGTCCACCGGGCGGTCCGCAAACAGACCCAGGGCGGCAAACTCCTTGACGTCATAACCCAGGGCCTGGGCGAAGGTCTGCAAAAAGCTGCCGCAGCCGGAAGAACAGGCTTCGTTCAGGAAGATGTTGCTGATGGCACCATCCTCGATCTTGAAGCACTTCATATCCTGGCCGCCGATGTCGATGATGAAGTCCACATCCGGCATGAAGTACTTGGCGGCGGTGAAGTGGGCCACCGTTTCCACCAGACCGTAATCACAGCGGAAGGCGTTCTTCACCAGCTCTTCGCCGTAGCCGGTGGTGGTCACGCTGGCCACCTGCAGGCCGGGGTGTTCCTTGTAGATCTTGAGCAGCTGCTCCCGGATGAGGGGCAGCGGGTTGCCGAGATTGGGCTGATAGTTGGTGTACAAAATCTGGCTCTTTTCGTCCACGACCACCAGCTTGACGGTGGTGGAGCCGGAGTCGATGCCGATGTGCACCGGGCCGCAGTGGGCACTGAACGGCACATGCGGCACGCTGTGGGACATGTGCCGGGCGTGGAATTCCTCGTACTCCTGCTTGTTGGCAAACAGCGGCGGCTCGCTGGCATAGGTGGCCGTGGCGGCATACTTGTCCAGTGCGTCGGCCACATCGGTGAGCACAAAGGATTTGTCCGCATACAGGGCGGCACCCAGTGCCACATACAGCAGGCTGTTTTCCGGGCAGGTGCCGGTCACGCCCAGCGCCTCGTCAAAGCTCTTGCGCAGCACGGTGCTGAAGGTGAGCGGCCCGCCCAGATACAGGATGTTGCCCTTGATGGGGCGGCCCTGTGCCAGACCCGCAATGGTCTGGTTGACCACGGCCTTGTAGATGCTGGCGGCAATGTCCTCGGTGCGGGCACCCTGATTGATCAGGGGCTGCACGTCGCTCTTGGCAAACACGCCGCAGCGGGAAGCGATGGTGTAGGTGCGCTGGGCCTGCTCGGCGGCCTTGTTCATCTCGTCGGCGCTCATCTTGAGCAGGGTGGCCATCTGGTCGATGAAAGCACCCGTGCCGCCGGCACAGCTGCCGTTCATGCGCACTTCGGTGCCGTTGGTCAGAAACAGGATCTTGGCATCCTCGCCGCCCAGCTCAATGACGCAGTCGGTGGCGGGCACAAAGCGTTTGACCGCCACGCGGGTGGAGAACACCTCCTGCACAAAGGGCACGCCGCAGCTGTCGGCCAGACCCATGCCCGCCGAGCCGGAAATGCTCAGCAGTGCTTTCTGCCCGTGCAGCTGCTCGGCGTCAATGCGGCGCAGCAGCTCCTGCGCCTTTTCCAGAATATGACTATAATGTCGTTCGTATGTAGAATACAGCAGGGTATCCTGCTCATCCAGCACCACGCACTTGATGGTGGTGCTGCCGATGTCAAGACCTACTCTCACGTTGTTTTTCCTCCTAAGGCATCGTCTGCCGGGGCACGCCCTGCACACAGACGGTTCAGTTTTGACTGCCGAAAATTGTTCGGTAACAAATCATCCTCACAGTTTGCATACAAGGTCATTATAAACCAAATTGTCGGCACATTCAATCTGGAGCCTTTATTTTACACGAAAAAAATAGTATTTTCCGCTCCAAAAGTTAAACATTTTGTGAACTTGCCGGACTTTTTGGCGCTGATTTTTTTCATGGCAAAGGTTCTTTGCTGCGAGCAAAAAAGAGCACTGTACCGGGTGATACAGTGCCCCGTTTGCGTTGTTATGCCTGCTGCCGTGCGCGGCTGCGGTTCATATAGAGGTAACAGCCAATGCTCAGGCAGACACCCACCACCGTGGAGGTAGGCGCGGCCAGACCGATGTTGGTCAGGCTGGCGTTGGGCTGGATGCTCATGAAGTAGGCCATGGGCAGGCGCACCAGCAGGGTCTGGATCAGGCCCTGCGCCATGACGAACAGCGTCTTGCCATTGCCGTTGAAGTAACCCAGCATGGTGAACAGAATGGCCGTGGCCAGCGTTTCCGGTGCAAAGCCCTTGAGGTAGGCGTAGGCGTTGGCCACCACGTCGGCGTCCGTCGTGAAGATGCCCGCCAGCACATCACCCTGCAGCATGACGAGGGCAAACACCGCCGCACCGAAGGCCAGACCCACGCCCATGCCGGTGAACATGGCCTGCCGGGCACGCTTGTGCTTCCCGGCACCCACGTTCTGCGACACAAAGGACGCCATGGACTGCATCAGGGCGCTGGGGATCAGCATGGCAAAGTTGACGATTTTGCAGGCCACGCCGTAACCGGAGGATGCTTCCAGACCCAGCCGATTGACAAAGGCGCACAGGGCCAGGAAGGAGAACTGGGTGAGGAACTCCTGCAAAGCCAGCGGCAGGCCGATGCCCAGGAACTTGCGGCACTGCGGGTTCAGCCGGAAGTCCGCCTTCTTCAGCTTGAAAGGCAGGTCCTTTTTGAGCAGCATGAAGATGGCGCACACCACACTGACCGCCTGGGCGGCCACTGTGGCGATGGCGGCACCGGCCGCATCCAGATGCAGACCGGCCACCAGTGCCAGGTCGCCCACAATATTGACCACACAGGCCACCAGCACGAACAGCAGCGGCGACTTGCTGTCGCCCAGGCCGCGGAAGATGGCAGACAGCAGGTTATAGGCCACGATGAAGAAGATGCCCGCGCCGCAGATGCGCACATAGCTGGCGGTCAGGTCCACCGCTTCCGCCGGGGCCTGCATCAGCACCGCGATGGGGCGGGCAAACACCACCATGCCCACGAACAGCACCGCCGACAGGATGGCAAACACCACCGCCGCGCCGCCGATGACCGGACCGATGAGGTCCGGCTTTTTCTCACCCAGATAGCGGGCGATGAGCACCGTGATGCCCATGGCCAGCTGGGTGACCACAAAGGTGACCAGGTTGAGCACCTGGCTGCCGGTGGACACGCCCGACAGGCCGGTGGTGGTGCCAAAGCGCCCCACCACCAGCAGGTCCACGGCACCATAGGCCGCCTGCAGCACCAACGCACCCAGAACGGGCAGCATGAACCAGGACAGCTTTTTCAGGATGCTGCCCTGCGTAAAATCGGTCTTGTCATCTCTCATAGTTTCCCTCTCCTCTCGCTCATGACATGGTAGAGCTTTTCAATGGTGCGGATCATAGCCTCGGCATCCTCGTCCGGGATGTCCTCCAGCGCAGGCTGCAGGGCGGCAAAATACTGGCCGTCGTAGGTTTCCCAGAGCTTGCGCCCGGCCTCGGTGATGGTCAGGTAGGTCACCCGGCCGTCCTCTTCCGACGCAGTTTTGGTCAGGTAGCCCTTGACCGTCATCTCCTTGACCGTGCGGGTCACGCCGGGGCGCGGCAGGGCCAATGCCCCGCTGATATCCGACACCTTGACCCGCATGCCCTGCTTTTCCAGCCGCTGGATGATGTCCAGATACTGGATGTAGGAGGACAGCACCCCTTTTGGCAGCGGCGGCAGCAGGCTGCGGGCACGCTGGGCCAGGTAGCAGGCATCCATCATGCGCTTGATGCGTTCGGTCGTCATACCGGTTTCTCCCCTCTCTTGATTGTTATCAGCGATAATTACATATGGTTATTATATTCATTTTCCGGAAGCTGTCAAGCGGTGCAGACAAAAAGCCGAAAAAATTTCTGCAAAAGTCCGCCTGCAGCGTCTGGCCGGTCTGGCCCCACAGGAAACGGTTCCTGCCGCAAAGTAAGCTGTTCCCGTACAAAAAAGGCGCAGAGTCTTCTGGTTTTCCAGAAGCGCTCCGCGCCTTTTTTCGTTGTCAGAACAGGTCCAGCATATTGTCGAGGTAGATCTCTTCCCGCACCTGCAGCTGGTGTTCCGGTTTGGTCAGATAGTACAACAGAAATTCCAGCACCAGCGCACTGCCAAGGCCCCGGCCCTCGATCTTGAACTGCGAAAAGCCCATGGGCAGGTAGGTGCTGCGGATGTCCTCCACTCCGATAAAGCCGGGGTTCCGCATTGCTTTGGAAAAGCGGTAGCCTTCCGCCGCACCGGGGGCCGTGCAGCGGTGCTCCGGGCAGAGCTCGCCCAGATTCCGGCGGCTGACGTTCTCGTAGCAGCGCCGCCGGTCGGTGCAGCCGAACCAGCAGCACTCGTTGCAGAGGAATTCCAGCTTGTCCTTCTGCGGCTGCGGCAGGCTGTCCAGCTGCGCAAAGGCTTTGTTCAGGCGGAAGTCCGGCACCACATAGCGGAACTCCGGCCGGGCGGTCTCCGCTTCCAGCTGTGCAAACTCCGTGAGTACCTTGGTGGTGGAGGACACCAGATATAATTCCGGGTAGTGCTCCTGCAGATAATCCACCAGCAGGTCCGAATGCACGATGACGCCGTTCTGCACACTGCCCTGCGCGAACTGCGCGCAGAGGGCGTTGCATTTAGGGTCGGTCAGGTGCTCTTCCCGCAGCAGTGAATTGCTGAAGGTGAGCCGGGCCGAGATACCGTACTCCTGCGCAAGGGCCAGCACCTCCCGGGCGGTGTGTCGGCTGCAGCCGGTCCGTCCGCCGCCCCACAGGCAGTCGGCCGGGGCACCGTAAAGGGAGCCGATCTCGCACCAATCGTAAAACCAGTCGCGGTGCGTCCGGTACAGCGGCAGGAACACCCGGTACAGCTCGTAGAACTCAAACAGCCCGGGCAGGTGAAAATACGCTTTTCTGATTTCCATGATCAGTCGTCCAGCCGGATCCTTTCCTTCAGCACCACGCAGCCGGCCATGGCGGCCAGTGCGGCAAAGGAGGCGATGGCACCGGTGATGTGCTCCTTATACCAGCCAAACAGCGATTTTGGGGATGTTGTACCGTCTTGTGAGGAACTCATTGTGGAAACTCTCCTTTAAATTTTATCGTTCCTATTATAGCCCTTCCCGCCGGGGAGGACAAGACGGAATTTCACCTCACGGATGGCTTTTTTACAGTCGTTCGGGGGCCTGTCTTTTGGTTGTATTCAGTGGTCCAGCACGGTCTTGCCGGTCAGCGGGTCCGGGATGCCCAGCAGGGCCAGGATGATGGCCATGCGGATGTAGACACCGTTGTGCACCTGATCAAAGTAGGCGGCGCGGGGGTCGTTGTCCACGTCGGTGCTGATCTCGTCGATGCGGGGCAGCGGATGCAGCACCGGCATATCCGCCGGGGCCAGCCGCAGCATGGCTTCGTCCAGCTGGTAGCAGCCCTTCAGGCGCAGATACTCTTCCTCGTTGAAGAAGCGCTCCTGCTGGATGCGGGTCATGTACAGCACATCCAGATGGGGCAGTTCCGCTTCCAGATCATCGGTCTCGGTGTAGACCTGATGGGTGGGCTCCAGCGATTCGGTCTTGACGTAGCGGGGCAGGCGCAGGTCCTCCGGCGAGATGAACACAAAGCGGTTGCCCTCAAACTGGCTCAGCGCGGCGGTCAGGGAGTGGACCGTCCGGCCGAACTTGAGGTCGCCGCAGAAGCCGATGGTCAAATGATCCAGCCGCCCCTTGCGCTGACGGATGGTCATCAGGTCGATCATGGTCTGGGAGGGGTGCGCGTGGCCGCCATCGCCTGCATTGATGACCGGCACGCGGGCATACCGGGACGCCTGGAGCGGAGCTCCCTCCTTGGGGTGGCGCATGGCGATGACGTCGGCGTAGTTGCTCACCACGCGGGCGGTGTCCTCTACCGTCTCGCCCTTGCTGGCGGAAGAAAGCTGTGCCCCTGCAAAGCCCAGCGTTTTGCCGCCCAGCCGCAGCATGGCCGACTCGAAAGAAAGCCGGGTGCGGGTGGATGGCTCATAGAACAGAGTGGCCAGGATGCGCCCGTCGCACAGGTGGGCGTAGGGTGCGGGGTTTGCTTCCATCCGGTCGGCAAGATCCAGCAGGGCCAGCTGCTCGTTCCGTGAAAAGCTGTTCGGTTCAATGAAATGTCTCACAGCCATGCTCCTTTCAACACGAACTTCTCGCGCTCGGCACCGGTGGAAACGAACTGGATCTCATGGTCCAGCTGCTTTTCCAGGAACTGCACATAGTTCTTTGCTGCTTCGGGAAGCTCGTCCCAGCTGGTACAGCCGGAAATATCCTGCTCCCAGCCGGGCAGCATGGTGACCACCGGCTCCACACGGTCCAGGTCGGACAGCGGGTCGAAGGCGGGGACCTCCACGCCGTCCAGCTTGTAACCGGTGATGACCGGGATCTCCTTCAGGCTGCTGAGCACGTCCAGCTTGGTCAGGGCGATCTTGTCGGCACCCTGCATGGCAAGGCCATAGCGGCTGGCCACACAGTCAAAGGGGCCCACCCGGCGCGGGCGGCCGGTGGCAGCACCGTACTCGCCGCCTGCCTTGCGCAGCTGCTCGTTCCACACCTCGCCCATGGCGTTCTCGGCCGCAAAGGGGCCGGCACCCACGCAGGTGGAGTAGGCTTTCAGCACGCCCACCACATGGTCCAGCTTGCAGTTGGGGATGCCTGCCCCCAGCGGTGCATAGGCCGCCAGCGTATTGGAGCTGGACGTGAACGGGAAGATGCCGTAGTCGATGTCCCGCATGGCACCCAGCTGGGCTTCCAGCACGATGCGCTTGCCGCTGTCGTGGGCCTGCTGCAGGAAGGCCCCCACATCGCAGATGTACGGAGCAAACTGCCCGGCCTGCACCCGGCACCACTCCAGCAGGGCGTCGTAGCTCATGGGCTCCTGATGATAGCAGCCCGCCAGCTCCAGATTCTTGGATTCCAGGATCATGTGCAGGCGGTCCTGCACCCGCTTTTCGTCCAGATGGAGAAGGTCGCCCAGACGCAGGGTCTTTTTGCGGTATTTGTCGCTGTAGGCATAGGCGATGCCGCGCCGGGTAGAGCCGAACGCACTGCCCTTCTTGGCCAGACGGTCCTCTTCCAGACCGTCCTGCACCTTGTGCCACGGCATGGAGATGGTGGCCTTGTCCGAGAGTTTCAGGTTCTCCGGGCCGACGGTGATGCCGCGCCCCTCGATGGCGTCCATCTCCCCGGCCAGATGGTCCAGGTCGATGACCATGCCCGCACCCAGCACACAGGTCACGTCCGGGTGGAGGATGCCGGAGGGCAGCAGGTTCAGGATGAACTTGCCCTGCTCTGTGACGACGGTGTGCCCGGCATTGTTGCCGCCCTGATAGCGGGCAACGATGTCCGCATGTTCTGCCAGCAGGTCGATGACGCGGCCCTTGCCCTCATCGCCCCAATTGATTCCAGTTACTGCAGTCAGCATAATACTTCATTTACCTTCTTTTCCCATACCACTTTACGATACTTTTGGATTTCCCTCTTGCAATTTCGGATTGCAGTGCTATTATACGAGCAGAGGCAGAATGTGTAAAACGTATCTTCCACATGGCTGCAATGTAAATTTGATATGAATGGAGGCAGATGCCCATGTATGTAGACTGGGAATACTACAAGATCTTCTATTATGTGGCGAAGTATCAGAATTTCACCAAGGCCGCGCGGGTGCTGGGCAACAACCAGCCCAACATCACCCACTCGATGAACCGGCTGGAAAGCCAGCTGAACTGTGTGCTCTTTACCCGCTCCAACCGGGGCGTCACCCTGACGCCGGAGGGCGAGATGCTCTACTCCCGCATCGCCTCGGCAGCGGTGCAGATACAGGACGCGGAGGAAGAACTGAGCGCTAGCGCTACCCTCGAGCACGGCTCCATCAGCATCAGCGCGACGGAGACGGCGCTGAACATCTATCTGGCCGAGAAGCTGCGGACGTTCCACACCGAGTATCCCGGCATCCGGCTGCGCATCTCGAACCACTCTACGCCCCAGGCGGTGCAGGCTGTGAAGAACGGAGAAGTGGATTTTGCCATCATCTCCACCCCGGCGGAAGTAGAACAGGGCCTGAAGATGGTGGAACTGAGACCGTTTTATGAAGTGCTGGTGGGTGGAAAGACCTTCACTGCACTGGCCAGCCAGCGCCTGACGCTGAAGGAACTGAGCTGCTATCCGCTCATCTCTCTCAGCGATGAGAGCATGACCCGGAGCTTCTACCGGCAGTTCTTCCTCGACCACGACGCCGTGCTCCGGCCCGACACCGAGGCCGCCACCACCGACCAGATGCTCACGCTGGTGAAAAGTGAGCTGGGCCTTGCCTTCGTGCCGGAACCGATGACGAAAGAGCTTCTGGCCCGCGGCGAGCTTGTCGAGCTGCATCTGCAGGAGATCATTCCCTCCCGCTCTATCTGCCTCGTCTACGACCATCACCGCCCGCTGAACACGGCGGCCCGGAAGTTCCAGCAGATGTTGACAAAAGCGGAGCCGGGCCATCCGGCAGCGCCGAAGCAGGCGGAGGGCGTCTCTTTCGTATCCCAATAAAATGATTTGTCGTTGTCCCATGCCGGAAAGCTTCCCTTTTGATATGGGAATTTGTTGCAGCGCTTTCAGGCAGCAGTGCTATTATAAAAGAATTTGCAGGATGGGTAAGACGTATCTTGGATATGGCTGCAATATTCGTTCTGTATTGGAGAAACTGCCGCCCTTTTATTTTACAGGTCAGATGGACCCGCCATTGGTCGCCGCAACTTCGCCATACCAGAAGGCACTGTCTTTCGGGATGCGCCGCCCGGAAGCGTAATCGACGTACACCAGACCAAAACGCTCTCTGTATCCGCTGTGCCACTCGTAGTTGTCCAACAGGCTCCAATGGAAGTACCCTCGCACGTCGGCACCGGCCTGAATGCCCTCGGAGAGTTTTTCCAGATAGCGCGCCAGAAAATCAATTCGCTCCACGTCATGCACCTTGCCGTCCCGATAGATTTTGTCGGTGCAGGATAAGCCGTTCTCCGCGATGAACATGGGCAGTCCATACCGCTCCTGGATGTAACGGGGACCCCAGTTCAGGCTTTCCGGCTCTACCGGCCAGTTCATGGCTGTGTGAGCGTATCCCGCAGGGCGCTCCACATAACAGGGGCCATTCGTTCCCATCTGTACAGGCGCGGCATTGTAGATGTTCAGCCCGAGCATATCCGGTCTGCCCAGAGACAGGGCGTCGTTGATGTATTGCGGCACAGCACCGATGCAGGCGGAAAGATGCGGCCCACAGAGGTCCGGTCCGGGCCAGCGGCCAAGGCACAGAGGGTCGAGCGACATCGTGTGAGTGAAGGCCCAGTCCTCGTCCGGGCAGGCAAAGGTCAGAACCCGGGCGGCGTCCACATCTGCTTTTGACTCAGATACGGGGTAGCAGATGCGGCCTGTGGAGACGAAGCCCACTCTGTTTTCGGCGTCCGTATGGCGGAGCTCCTGCGCGGCAAGGCAGTGCGCATAGATGATATTCTGCCAGCAGGTGAACTGCCCTTCCAGCGGGAGTTTCAGCCCCGGCGCATGCTCACCTGTCCCATAGCCCATTTTCACGATACAGGCAGGCTCATTGAAGGTGAACCACTGGTGGACCCTGCCTTTGAAATGTTCTGCCATTTTTGCCGTGTAGACTGCAAACGCCCGGGCGGTGTCCTCATTCTGCCAGCCGCCCTTTTCTTCCAGCGCCTGCGGCAAATCCCAGTGATACAGCGTAATATACGGCTCGATGCCCGCTTCCAGCAAAGTATTCACAAGACCATCGTAATAGGCAAAGCCTTTTTCGTTCCAGTCCGTGCCGCCGGTGGGGGCGATGCGCGTCCACGCCACAGAGAAGCGATAGGCTTTCAGGTGCATCGACTTCAGCAGTTCGATGTCTTCCCGCCAGCGGTGATAGCTGTCGCAGGCGGTATCACCGGTCTCGCCCCGATAGGTGCAGCCCGGTGTGTGGGAGAAAACATCCCAGATGCTCCGGCCTTTTCCATCCTCGACGGCACCGCCCTCGATTTGATAGGCTGCAGTCGCAGCGCCCCATACAAATTCTTTTGGAAATACTGCCATGTTCGTTCTCCTTTTATCTCGTCAGATACATGTGTACAGGAACTTGAGATCCTTACTGATTATAGTATACTCTTCTGTGTCTGCCGGTGCAAATAGCATTTTATTGGTGACCATTGTGGAAATACACATCAGGATACGCTATACTAAAACAGAGAACATGGAATTCATCTGGCGCAAAAAAGCCAAAGGGAAGGGAAACCAGAATGATAGACAAAATGCTCGTGCGCGGGGCAAAGGTACACAACCTGAAAAACATCGACGTGGACATCCCGCTGAACAAGATCGTGGGCATTGCGGGCGTGTCGGGGTCGGGTAAATCCTCGCTGGCGCTGGGGGTGCTGTACGCCGAAGGCTCCCGCCGGTATCTGGAGGCGCTGTCCACCTACACCCGCCGCCGGATGACCCAGGCTTCGAAAGCCTCGGTGGAAGAGGTGCTATATGTCCCGGCGGCGCTGGCGCTGCACCAGCGGCCGGGCGTGCCGGGCATCCGCAGCACCTTCGGCACCGGCACGGAATTGTTGAACAGCCTGCGGCTCATGTACTCCCGCCTCGCAAGCCACCGCTGCCCGAACGGGCATTACATCCTGCCGACGCTGGCTGTTGCGGCGGGAAAGGAGCTGGTCTGCCCGGAGTGCGGTGCGCATTTCTATGCGCCGTCGGCGGAGGAGCTGGCTTTCAACTCTCAAGGTGCCTGCCAGAAGTGCGGCGGCACAGGCAGCGTCCGGACGGTGGACATCGCGTCGCTGGTGCCGGACGACTCGCTGACCATCGACGGCGGCGCAGTGGCCCCGTGGAACAGCCTGATGTGGTCGCTGATGACAGACGTCTGCCGGGAGATGGGCGTGAGGACGGATGTGCCGTTCCGCGACCTGACCGAACAGGAAAAGGACATCGTCTACCACGGTCCAGCAGAGAAAAAGCATATCTTCTACCACGCCAGGAACTCGAATCAGGCCGGCGAGCTGGACTTTACCTATTACAATGCCGTCTACACTGTAGAAAATGCTCTTGCAAAGGTCAAGGATGACAAGGGCATGAAGCGGGTGGAAAAGTTCCTGCGGGAAGATGTCTGCCCCGAGTGTCGCGGCTCACGGCTCTCAGCGGCGGCGCGTGCGCCGAAGCTGCGGGGCATCTCGCTGGACGAAGCCTGCCAGATGACGCTGGAAGCCCTCGTGGAGTGGGTGAAGGGCGTGCCGGGCAGCCTGCCGGAAGAGATGCGCCCGATGGCGGAGAGCATCTGCGAGGCATTCGAAAGTACCGCCAAGCGGCTGATGGACTTAGGTCTGGGTTATCTGACGCTTGACCGCTCGGCCTCGACCCTTTCCACCGGTGAGCGCCAGCGGATGCAGCTGGCCCGGGCCGTCCGCAACCGCACCACCGGCGTGCTCTATGTGCTGGATGAGCCGTCCATCGGCCTGCATCCGTCGAACATCGTGGGCCTGACCGGCGTGATGCACGACCTCGTGGCCGACGGCAACTCGGTCATTCTGGTGGACCACGACACCCAGATCCTGAAAGAGGCTGACTGGGTGATCGAGATGGGGCCGGAAGCGGGAGCTAAGGGCGGACATGTCATTGCCGAAGGGACGATAGATGATCTGGAGGCAAAGCCGGAGTCCCAGATCGGGCCGTTCCTCTCCGGAAAAGCTGAGACGAAATTGCGCCGGTGTGCCAGAGAAGGAGAGATGTTCGCAGAGGGGGCTATCCATCTCTCCACCGGCAGCATCCACACGGTCAAGCCTTTGGAGCTGGACATTCCCAAGGGGCGGCTCACCGTGGTAACGGGCGTGTCCGGCTCCGGCAAAACGACGATGGTGCTGGAAAGCCTCGTACCGGCGCTGGAAGCAAAGATAAACGGCAGCGCCCTCCCGGCACATATCCGGGAGATCCGCGCCGAGGGCATCGCGCACGTCAAGCTCATCGACGCGACGCCCATCGGCATCAATGTGCGCTCTACCGTGGCGACCTACGCAGGCGTCCACGACGAGCTGCGGAAGCTCTATGCCAAATCTCCGGACGCCAGGCAAAAGGGCTTCAAGGCCAGCGATTTTTCCTACAATACTGGCAGTCTGCGCTGCCCCGGCTGCGACGGCACCGGTGAGGTGAGCCTGGACGTGCAGTTCCTGCCGGATGTGAACATCGTCTGCCCCGACTGCCGGGGTTCCCGCTACGCGCGGGCAGCTTACGGCGTGAAGCTGACCAACGAGGCGGAGCAGACAGCCTCTTTGCCGCAGCTGATGGATATGGACGTCAACTCCGCCCTTGAGTTCTGCGGCGGGATAAAGACAGTGAGCCAGCGCCTGCAGACATTGCAGCAGCTGGGTCTGGGCTACCTGACGTTGGGCGAAGAGACGCCCAGCCTCTCCGGCGGCGAGGCCCAGCGCCTCAAGCTGGCCAGCGAGATCGGCCGCACCCAGACCGACTCGGTGTTCGTTTTCGATGAGCCCAGCATCGGCCTCCACCCGCTGGACGTGCAGGTGCTGCTGCGGGTGTTCCAAGCCCTGCTGGACAACGGCGCAACGGTCGTTGTCATCGAACACGACCTTGATGTCATCCGCAACGCGGACTATGTCATCGACATGGGGCCGGGCGGCGGCGAGAGCGGCGGCCGTGTCGTGGCAACAGGCACGCCGGAGGAGATCCAAGGAAACCCAGAGAGTATTACCGGAAGATATTTATAACAAAAAGGGGGCAGGTGCTGCATGGCACCTGCCCCCTTCGTCAATATTCTTATTTGCTTTCCGGGACACCGCGCAGTTCGGCACGGAAGCGCTCGGGAAGATCTTCTTCCCGGATATTTTTGACGACTCCCGGAAGCTTTGCGGTTTCGCCTACGGGATAGACCATGATGCACTTCCGATGCTTCGCTGACAATCAAAACAAAAAGTTAATTCTCGGAAGAAATATCCTGACCGAAATATTTCTCGCCCAGCTCCTTGAGGGTGCCGTCAGCGCGCAGCTCGTCGATGGCGCTGTTGAGGGCGTCGAGGAAGGAAGAGTCTTCGCTCTTGACGATAGGGATCGCAACGTGAGAAGCATCTTCGGTCTGGGCGACCAGCTTGAAGTCGGCGTCCGGATGGACGTTCAGGTAGTCGTAGAAGGAGACGTTGGCGTTCAGGGTGGCGTCGATGCGGCCAGCGGTCAGCAGCTGGATGGTCTCTTCCAGCGTGTCGATGCCCTGCACGGTCGCGCCGTAGCTCTCGGCCAGCTCCATGTAGGTGGAAGCGAGGCTGTTGGCCGTGGTCTTGCCGGCAAGGTCATCGAAGCTCTTGATGTCGTCGTTATCCTTGCGAACGGCGAGGGCGGTGTGGATGTAGCCGTAGGGAGTGGTGAAGTCGTAGGTCTTGGCACGCTCTTCGGTGACTTCGACGCCGTTGCAGACGAGGTCGTAGCGGCCAGCATCCAGACCGGCAAACAGGCTGTCCCAGTCGCTCTCGACGTACTCGGGCTCGACGCCCAGCTTCTCGGCAATGGCGCGGGAGACTTCGACGTCGTAGCCCACGAGGGTGTCGCTCTCATCGTGGAAGCTCCAGGGCTGCCATGCGCCTTCCAGCGCGATGACCAGCTTGCCGTTGGACTGGATGGTCTCCAGCTTGTTGGAGGCAGCAGCAGAAGCAGAAGCTGCGGTGCTGGAAGCAGTAGAGGCAGAAGTGTTGGAAGAGCAGCCAGCCAGCGAGAGAACACCGGCAGCGGCCATGACGCTCATGAGAGAAATAAAGGTTCTGCGTTTCATAGGTGATGATCCTTTCTTATTCAGTATGGGAAATTTTCTGAAGAAACTCACGGGTCCTTGCCTCTTTGGGATGGGCAAAGAACTCCTGCGAGGGGGCTTCCTCGACCACGACGCCGTTTTCCATGAAGACGGTGCGGGACGAGACGTTGCGGGCAAAGCCCATCTCATGGGTGACGACCAGCATGGTCATGCCCTCCTGTGCCAGCTGCCGCATGACGGCCAGAACCTCGCCGGTCAATTCCGGGTCGAGGGCGCTGGTGGGTTCGTCGAAATAGATGATCTCCGGGCCGGAGGCAAGAGCGCGGGCGATGGCCACGCGCTGCTGCTGACCGCCCGACAGCTGACGAGGGTAGTAGTCGGCCCGGTCGGCGAGGCCGACTTTTTCCAGCATCTTCATGCCGACGGCATCGGCCTCCACTTTGGGCGTCCTCCGGGCGACGATGAGGCCCTCGGTGACGTTCTGCAGGGCCGTTTTGTTGCGGAAGAGGTTGTAGTTCTGGAAGACGAAAGCCGTCTTGCGGCGCAGCCGCGCGATGCTGGCGCGATCGGCGTGGGCAAGGTCGAATGTCTCGCCGTCGAAGGTGAGCTTGCCTGCGTCCGCCGTCTCGAGGAAGTTGAGACATCGCAGCAGGGTGGTCTTGCCTGAGCCGGAAGGGCCGAGGATGGCCACGACATCGCCCTTTTCCACCGTCAGACGGCTGCGTATTTCCGAGGAACGGCGCATATGCTCTCCCTGAATGAAGACGTTTTCCCGGTCCGGCTGCACCAGGCCATAGCGGTACAGGTAATAGGTCAGGGCTCCGTTGGAGGTGCCGGTGGCGCACTCCTCCGGAATGTCGTACAGAGGGGCGAAGTTGCTGCACCAGGCGGTGCAGGTTTTGTCCCCCAGGCAGAACATATGCACGCCGGTGACCTTCTGCCGCCGGGACAGCTCCGCCACCAGCGTCTCGTTCTGACGGGCCCGCAGCAGGGTCTCCCGGTCCCGCACCGGCATCATGATATCCGCCAGGCCCGTGGACACGATCTGGGGCGTCAGGTCCCGGGGCCGGTCCGCGCCGGTGAGGCCGAAGGCCCGGTACAGCGGCTCCCACTCCACCCGGGTCAGCTCTCCCAGCCACCGGGGCGGGGCCATGTCCATCCACACCACGTCGCCATCCACGGAAATCTGCAGGTCGCCTGCCTTGGTGTGGGCCACATGTCGGCCGTCGGCCAGCAGGCCCAGCCGCCGCAGCAGGGCAAAGCCGGCAATGGTGGCATGTCCGCACAGCTCCACCTCCCCCGCCGGGGTAAAATAGCGCAGGTCCACGCTGCCATCGGCCCGGGGCCGGACAAAGGCGGTTTCCGAATGCTTCAGCTCGGCGGCGATCAGGCGCATGGTCTCGTCGCTGACGTCCCTCTCCGGCAGGGCCACCCCTGCCTGGTTGCCGCCGAACAGCTTGGCGGCGAATGCATCCATGACGTATATTTTCATGATAAAAACCTCCCCAAACTCTCTTTTTATTCATTATACTAAACTCTACGCCGGTTTTCAAGCGCCCGGGGACTTGACTGGCTGGAAAATTTCGGATATAATGGCAGTAGTATTTGCGGTACGCCGCTGAAAGGAAAGGAAAATCATCCAAAATGCTGAACAAGCGCAGTCTGCTCTCCCAGTTCCTCCACTTCTCCGCCGCTACGGTGGCCTCCCTGATGGTGTTCTCCCTGTACTCCATCGTGGACGGCCTGTTCGTGGCGAAGGGCGTGGGTGAATACGCCATGAGCGCTGTCAACCTGGCCGTCCCCTTCACCAATGTCATGTTCTCCATCGCCGTGCTGTTTGCCGTGGGCACCAGCACCATCATCGCCATCTACCTGGGCCAGGGCAGCCGGGAAAATGCCAACAGCCTGTTTTCCCAGAATCTGGCGGTGCTGGTGGTCATCGGCCTGGTGATCACCGCCCTGGTGCTGATCTTCCTGGAGCCCTTCGCCATGCTGCTGGGGGCCAAGGACGTGACGCTGGAATATACCAAGGACTATCTCCGGGGACTTGCCCCCTTCGCCGTGTGCTTCATCGTTTCGTACAACATGGAGATCCTGGTGAAAACCGACGGACGGCCCACCCTGGCCATCGTCACGGTGATCACCGGCTGCCTGACCAACTGCGTGCTGGACTATGTGGCCATCTTCCTGCTGGACTGGGGCGCATGGGGCGCGGCCTTTGCCACGGGCCTGTCTCAGCTGCTGACGTGTGTGATCTACCTGACCCATTTCCTGGGCAAGCGCACCACCTTCCACCTGGTGCGCTTCCGGCCCGACTGGCATATCTACCGGCGGCTCCTGCCCATCGGCGTGTCCGACGGCGTTACGGAGCTGTGCAACGGCGTGATGATCTTCCTCTTCAATCACGTGATCCTCCGCTGCATCGGCACCGACGGGCTGGTGAGCTATACCATCATTGCCTACACCAACACGCTGGTGGTGAACATCATGCTGGGTGTGTCTCAGGGCTCCCAGCCGCTGGTGAGCTTCCAGTACGGCCGCAAGGACCCGGAGAAATACCGTCGGCTGCTGCGGTACGGCCTGATCACCGTAGCCA
>ERZ835880.1654-NODE-1654-length-17117-cov-7.833490_pt1 | contig 17117 bp, 16 predicted proteins | sample MGYA00519944_ERZ835880 | MGnify/ENA primary metagenome ERZ835880 (study PRJEB31850, sample SAMEA3708787) | human gut metagenome | biome: human gut; feature: human-associated habitat; material: faeces | place: China | collected 2014 ... | reverse complement strand
CATCGGCATGGGAATGAATTTCGCGGCGAGGAACAGCACCGCCGCGATCAGGATGCGGTAAAGCATCTTTTTTTGCTTTTTCGTCATTAAAGATGACCTCCTTAATGGGGGAGAATTTGAATTTTGCCTAAGAAAGCGCCCCGGTGCGTTCGTCCGGGGCGAAGGGAGGGAGAAGATCTCTTACAGATAGATCTCGCAGTCGTCCTCGACCTTCTTGCAGTTCTTGAGGACGGCCTTCATCACGGCCTTGGGGTCCTGACCCTCGGCGAACTCGACGGTCATCTTCTGGGTCATGAAGTTCACGACGGCGTCGGCAACGCCCTCGGTCTTCTTGGTGGCTTCTTCCATGAGGTTGGCGCAGTTGGCGCAGTCGACTTCGATCTGATAGGTCTTTTTCATGGTATGTTTCTCCTTTTCGGCACAAAATATTTAACGATTAAGTGCTTGTTTAATCTTGATGACCGTACTATAATGTCCGCAAAGGCAAAAGTCAAGGGCTGCTCGCATGTCTCTTCCGTTCGGGCGAAACAAACTTCCAAACGGGATACGGACGCGCCCGCAGGCCCCAAAAAGAAAGGCGGAACAACGATGAGCGAAGTGCATTTACCCCACCAGCACAGCGACGAGGGCACGATGCGGGAGCTGCAGGAATCGGTGGAGACGATCGGCAGCTTCCAGACCGTGGCGGACGTGTTCAAGCAGCTCTCCGACAGCAGCCGCGTGCGCATTTTCTGGCTGCTGTGCCACTGCGAGGAGTGCGTCATCGACCTCTCCGCGATGGTCGGCATGAGCTCGCCCGCGGTGTCGCACCATTTGAGGCAGTTGCGTGAGAGCGGACTTCTCGTCTCACGCCGCGTGGGGAAGGAGGTCTACTACCGCGCGTCGGACAGCGAGCAGGCGCAGCTATTGCACCGCATGATCGAGCGCACGATGGAGATTTCCTGTCCCGAGGAGGAGAGCAAGGCCGCCACCGGCGCGCCGCACCTGTCCCCGCTCGACGCCGAGGTGTACGAGGGCGGCGGCACGGGTGAGCAGATCGAGACCATCCGTGCCGTGCACGACTACCTGACGCAGCACCTTTCAAGCCGCGTGACGATCGACGAGCTGTCGCGCCGCTTTTTGATGAACCCCTCGACGATGAAGGCGCTCTTCAAGTCCGTCTACGGCAGCTCGCTCGCCTCGCACATTCGCGAGCACCGCATGCAGCACGCGGCAAAGCTGCTGCTCGAGGGCGACGAGAACGTCGCGCAGGTCGCGCGCGCCGTCGGCTACGAGAGCCAGAGCAAGTTTTCCACCGAATTCCACAAGGCCTTCGGCGTCCTGCCGACGGAGTACCGGAGATTGCAGAAAAAGTGAATTATAAGAGGTCAAACGTCCCTGCTTCCCACGGTGTTTCGCGGAAGCCGACGCGCCAGTCGACGTGGTCGACCGCCGCAAAGTGCAGCGACGAGCACGCGGTGTGAAGCTTCCCCTGCGCCGCTTCGCCCACGACGATGGCGACCGGCCCGTCCGCGCCGCCGATGATGCCGAAGCAGAAGGCGTTCTGCGCCTCGGGCGCAAAGGAAGCGGTCTCACGCTTGACCTGGCGCGGGCGGTCACTTTCGACGCAGTCCTCGACGAAGATCGAGTTTTCCGGCGGCTCGGGCGTGAGCGTAAAGCTGATGGCTGTGAAATGCGTCGGATAGTCGAACCGCGGGTCGAGATTCATCCGCTCGCGCGGCAGTTCCTGCGGCTCGACCTCCTGTACGGCGAGCGTATACTCTGTGCCGCGGTAGGAGAAGGCAAACGTATCGCCCGCCTTGTCCGCGCGAAAGCGCGCCCCGGGGACGCGCACCTCGTCCGCCGTCATCGTGACGGCGAGTGATTTGAGCTTCGGCGCGCGCTTCGTGACGAACGAGAATGCCGCGCGGCGGAGGCTCCAGCCATACGCGCGGTCAAGGCCGTAGTGCGCCATGGCGGGCTCTGCGTCGGCGCAGAAGCCGGGCTGCTCCGGCAGGAAAATGACGCCGCAGCCGTGGCTCGTGCGGAGCTTCGCACCGTTCAAGGTGAGGCTGGGGGTAAAACCGAGGCTGAGCGGGTGCTCGCGCTCCATCTGTTCGCGTTCGTCGCGCGAGAAGTCGATGGACTCGTCGCTTTCGGGATCGATCCCCCACTTTTCCATAAAGCCGCGCAGCGCGGAAGCCTCCGTGCGCATACAAAAATCAACGACAATGCCCTTTGAACAAACGTAAACCGACGGCACGAACCAGTCGCGCCCCGCCCACGAAAACCACGTTTGTACAGGCACTTCCCTGCCCGCGCGCTCGTGCCCGTGGTGGCCCCAAAAGCTGCCGTCAAAATAGACCTTCCAGTCCGCTTTCTGTTCGGGCGCGTCGGGATTCATTTCGGGGTCATAAAAGTCCTCGGTGAATTTGAGCTTGCTGAGATCGAACTCCGCTTGCAGCTTGCGCAGGTATTGCCACGGCCGCTCCATCGGCGCGAGGGAAAAGGCTGTGGTGATCTGCGAGAGCACCGCCTGCTGCTCGTCCGTCGGCGGATTCTCGGCAAGGAAGGCGTCGAATTGCGCCTCGTCCCACTGCCACGCCTGCTCGAGCGCCGCGCTGTCGCCGGTCGCGAGCAGCAGGCGCAGAAAATCGCTGAAATCGCGCGCGATGACGTGCACGCAGTCCTTGCCGCCGTTCATCGGGCTCACGGCGAAGACCGTTTCGCCAAAACCGCGGACAAAGCAGAAGTGGATGCCGTCCACGCCCGCCCAGCCGAAGATAGAAGCGCCCCTCGGCGTGCAGAAATAGGGATCGTTGTCCTCCCGCCGCATCACGCTGAGGGGCGATAAGTCAAGATGCCTGCGCAGAAATTTTTGATAAAACGCCGCCATGGAAAGCCCTCCCTTGTACTTCAGGTTTTCCATAGCATAACACATGGGTGCGGAAAAGTCACCGGAATTGCGAAAGCTGTGGATTTTTCGCGCCGGAAGCCGCGCTGCGGCCTTGCCACGCTCTTGCGAACATGATATACTATATTGCTAAACTATCGAGATTCGGGAGGAAACATCCCTTGGAACGCAAAGAAGTCATCGTCAGCGAGCAGGAGCTCGCGCGTCAGAAGGAATTTACGCGCAAGATGCGCGAGATGAACGACCGCCGCACCCGCACGCCGCTCGCGCTGGTCGACACGTTCGGCTGCCAGCAGAACGTGGCAGACGGCGAGGTGCTCATGGGCATGCTGCGCGAGATGGGCTACGAGCTCACGCGCGACGAAAATCAGGCCGACGTCATCCTGCTCAACACCTGCGCCATCCGCGAGCACGCGGAAAAGCGCGTTTACGGCCACTTGGGCCGCCTCAGCCACACGAAGGCCGCCAAGCCGGACCAGATCATCTGCCTCTGCGGCTGCATGGCGCAGCAGAAGGTCGTGGCCGACAAGGTAAAAAATTCCTACCATCACGTCGACCTTGTGCTTGGCCCCCAGGCCGAATGGCGGCTCCCCGAGCTGCTGCACGAGGTATACACGAAGAATAAGCGCGTTTTCTCCATCGAGAACGAGCATGGCCGCATCGCCGAGGACCTCCCCATCGTGCGCGAGGGCGGCGTGCGCGCGTGGGTGAGCATCATGTACGGGTGCAATAACTTCTGCTCGTACTGCATCGTGCCCTATGTCCGCGGCCGCGAGCGCAGCCGCGAGCCGGAGAAGATCATCGAGGAATGCCGCGGCCTTATCGCCGAGGGCTACAAGGAGATCACCCTCCTCGGCCAGAACGTGAACAGCTACGGCAAGGACTTGGGCACCGATTACGACTTTGCAGACCTGCTCGCCGCCATCAACGCCATTCCCGGCGACTATTGGCTCCGCTTTATGTCGAGCCAGCCGAAGGACGCGACCAACAAACTTTTCGACACGATGGCACGCTGCGAGCACGTTGCAAAGCAGCTCCACCTCCCCGTCCAGTCCGGCTGCGACCGCGTTCTGAAGGCGATGAACCGCCCCTATACGCGCGCAAAGTACGAGGAAATGATCGCCTACGCGCGAAGCGTCATGCCAAGCATGGTGCTCACGAGCGACGTCATCATCGGCTTCCCGGGAGAGACCGAGGACGAAGCGATGCAGACTGTCGATCTTGTAGAAAAGACGCAGTTCGACGCGCTCTTCACTTTTATTTTCTCCCCGCGTCCCGGCACGCCGGCGGCGAAGATGGACGACCCCGTCTCGCGCGAGGAAAAGCAGGTCTGGTTTGAAAAGCTCGTCGACGCGCAGAACGCCATCAGCGCGAAAAAGCACGCAGCCTACATCGGCAGGACGGTCAAGGTGCTGGTCGACGGCGAGAGCGACGACGAGGCCTTCCCCCTCGCCGCGCGCACGGAGGGCAACCGCCTCGTGCGCATGAAGGGCGACAAGGCCCTGATCGGCACATTTGCCAAAGCGAAGATCACCGACAGCAACACCTGGGCGCTCTACGGCGAAGCGGTAGAGGAATAAAGAAAAGGGGGCTTTTTGATGAAAGTCGTCATTTTGATGGAAAACAGCACGTGCAGAGACACCGTCGCCTGCGCGCACGGCCTTTCGATGTACATCGAAACGGAAAAGCACAAGATCCTTTTCGACATGGGGCCCGACGCGCAGTTCATCGACAACGCCAAGGCGCTCGGCGTCGATTTGACGCAGGTCGACATCGCCTTTTTGTCCCACGCGCACAACGACCACTGCGGCGGCCTCGAAGCGTTCTTGAAGCTGAACGACCGCGCCAAGGTCTATATGCAGAAGGCCGTCTGGGGCCAGTACTACGTCGTCACGCCCAGCAAGTGCGCCTACATCGGCATGGACGCGGTGCTCAAGAATTACGAGGACCGCTTCGTTCTCTGCGATGGCGTGCAGAAGCTTGACGAAGAACTGACGGTTTTCTCCGCCGTTCCGGGCCGCGAGCTGTGGAGCGGCGCGAACGACACGCTGCGCGAGAAGATCGGCGACGACTATCCGCGCGACACGTTCCGCCACGAGCAGGATCTATTGGTCACGGAAAACGGCAAGACCGCGCTGTTCGCGGGCTGCGCGCACTGCGGCATCGTGAATATCCTGAAAAGCGCCGAGGACGTGCTCGGCAGAGCGCCCGACGCGGTGTTTGCGGGCTTCCACCTCTATAACCCCTCGCTCGGCAAGAGCGAGCCGGACGAGCTGGTCGACGCCGTGGGCGAAAAGCTGCGCGGCGACAAGGTCGCGCACTACTTCACGGGCCACTGCACGGGCAAGGAAGCCTATGAAAGATTGAAACGTAAGCTCGGCGACCGCCTCGGCGAAATGCCCGCGGGTTCCGACTTTACCGTGTAAATTTCAGATTTTAGAGAGAAAGAAAGCGAGGACGAATCATGGCCGAGATCACGCCGATGATGAAGCAGTATTTGGAGATCAAGGAACAGAATAAGGATTCGATCCTCTTTTTCCGCTTGGGCGACTTCTACGAGATGTTCAACGAGGATGCTCAGCTCGCCTCGCGCGAGCTCGATTTGACGCTGACGACCCGCGACCGCGGCAAGGCGGCGGAGGATCAGACGCCGATGTGCGGCATTCCCTATCATTCGAGCGACGCCTACATCGCGCGCCTGATCGCCAAGGGCTACAAGGTCGCCATCTGCGAGCAGACCGAGGACCCTGCGCTCGCCAAGGGCCTTGTCAAGCGCGATATCATCCGCGTCATCACGCCCGGCACGGTCATCGACAGCGCATGCCTCGACGACCGGCGCGGCAACTTCCTCTGCGGCATCTTTTTGGACGGGCAGAACGCCGGCGCGGCCTTCTGCGACATGACGACCGGCCACACGCACGTGACCGCTTTTTCGGGCGACGACCGCGCAGAGCACCTGTATAACGAGTTATCCCGTTTCTCCCCCGCCGAGGCGGTGCTGAGCGCGGGTGCTTACGACAACGGTGAGCTGGTCGAATACCTTCGCGATAAGCTGTCCTGCGCGGTCGAGCGCGGCGAGAACCGCTTTGAGCTCAAAGCGTGCGAAAAAGCCATCCGCGCGCAGTTTGGCGAGGAGCGCTTTGCAAGCCTTCCGCGCAACAACCCGGCCGCGTCGCTCGCGCTGGGCGCGCTGCTCTCGTATCTGCACGAGACGCAGAAGACCGATCTTTCCTACATCAAGGACTTAGAATACTACGAGCAGGGCCGCTTCATGGAGCTTGACCTCTCCGCGCGGCGCAATCTGGAGCTGACCGAGACCATCCGCGCCAAGGAAAAGCGCGGGAGCCTCCTCTGGGTGCTCGACAAGACGAAGACCGCCATGGGCGCGCGCAATCTGCGCGCGTGGCTGACGCGCCCGCTGCGCGATGTTGCGGCCATCGAGCGCCGCCTTGGCGCGGTCGAGGCGCTGACGAAGAACACCGTCGCGCGCGAAGAGCTGATTCTATCGCTCTCCGGCATCAGCGACATGGAGCGCCTCATCGGCCGCATCGCCTACGGCACGGCGGGCGGGCGCGACTTTGCGTCGCTGCGCAACTCCATCGAGCGCATCACGGAGGTCAAAGCCCAGCTTACGGCGTTCACGACGGGCAGGCTGCATGAGTTAGACAACGAGCTCGACACGCTCACCGACGTGGCGCAGAGCATCCGCGACACGCTCATCGACGAGCCGCCGTTTTCCGTGCGCGAGGGCGGCTTCATCCGCAAGGGCTTCAATGCCGAGGTCGACCGCCTGCACGAGATTTTGTCGGGCGGCAAGGGGCTTCTCGCCGACATCGAGACGCGCGAGAAGGAAAAGACCGGCATCCGCACGCTGAAGATCGGCTACAACAAGGTCTTCGGCTACTATATCGAGGTCTCGAATTCGTTCAAGGACCTCGTCCCCGACACGTACATCCGCAAGCAGACGCTCGTGAACGGCGAGCGCTACATCACCGAGGAACTCAAAAACCTTGAGCAGGAGATTCTGACCGCGGGAGATCGCGACAAGGCGCTCGAATTTGAAATTTTCACCGCCCTGCGCGAATCCGTCACCGCCGAGAGCGTGCGCATCCAGCGCGCGGCGGGGCTCATCGCCGAGCTCGACACGCTCTGCTCGCTCGCGTCCGTCGCGGTGAACAACAACTATTGCCGTCCGAGCGTGGACGACAGCGGCGTCATCGAAATTCACGACGGCCGCCACCCCGTCGTCGAGCGCGTGCTCAAGGACGCGCTCTTCGTCCCGAACGACACCTATATGGGCGAGCGCGAGGACCGCGCCGCCATCATCACCGGCCCCAACATGGCCGGTAAGTCGACCTACATGCGTCAGGTCGCGCTCATCACGCTCATGGCGCAGATCGGTTCGTTCGTACCCGCGAAAAGCGCGCGCATCGGCGTGGTCGACCGCATCTTCACGCGTATCGGCGCGAGCGACGACTTAGCCGGCGGTCAGTCGACCTTCATGGTCGAGATGACCGAGGTGAGCGAGATCCTGCATCAGGCGACGCCTCGCTCCCTGCTCATTCTCGACGAGATCGGCCGCGGCACGTCGACGTTCGACGGCATGAGCATCGCGCGCGCGGTGCTCGAATTCTGCGCCGACCCGAAACGCTTAGGTGCCAAGACGCTGTTCGCCACGCACTACCACGAGCTCACGGAGCTTGAGGGCATTCTTCCCGGCGTAAAGAATTACAGCATTTCCATCAAAAAGCGCGGCGACGAGCTCATCTTCCTGCGCAAGATCGTCCCCGGCGGCGCCGACCGCAGCTACGGCATCGAGGTCGCAAAGCTCGCGGGCCTTCCGAACGAGGTCGTCAAGCGCGCGAACGTCATCTTAAAAGAGCTCGAGCAGGGCGGCGCGTATCAGGCAAAGCCGCGCGAGGAGACCGAGCAGGTCAGTCTCGACGCGATCGGCGAGGCTGAGGTGCTCGCGGCCATCCGCCGCGCCCAGCCGGACACGATGTCCCCCATCGAGGCGATGCAGCTCCTCTACGAGCTCAAGCAGAAGCTCTCGTAATTTCCCCGGAAAAGAGGTCTCCCCATGGCAAAAAAGAAAACCGCCTCCGGCGGCATGAACCGCACCGAGCGCGTCGCCGGAACGATCTTCTTCCTTGTTTATCTTCTGGTGATGCCGCTTTTGGCAACAAGAATATTCGACCTTCTGGAGGTCGTGCTCGACACCACCATCAACGATTCCCTGCGCAATGTGCTCTATTACTACACGCTCTTCGCCGTCACGGTGCTGCTCTTCCACTCGTATCTGGCGCACACATCGGGCCGGTTTTTAGACAACCTGAACCGCTCGCTTTCGACGATGCTGCTGGGCCTTCTCGTTTTCTACGGCGCGAACGAGCTTTTGTTCCGCGTGTGCAACGTGCTTTTTAACAGCCGCACGAACCTGAACGACATGACCATCGCCGCGCAGGTGGCCTCCGCCCCGCGCATGACGGCGCTGATCGTCGTGCTGCTCGCGCCGTTTGTGGAGGAGGTGCTCTTCCGCGGCCTCGTGTTCGGGTGTCTCAAAGAAAAGAGCAGAATATTCGCCTATATCCTCTCCTGCGCGCTGTTCGCGTTTTTACACGTGTGGACGGCGGCGGTGTCCAACTGGGACTTAGGCTATCTCATTTTGATGCTGCAATACCTTGTGCCCGGCCTTGTGTTTGCCTGGGCGTATGAGCATTCGGGCACGCTGTGGACATCGATCCTGCTCCACATGCTCGTCAATGCCCTTTCCCTTTTCACCATCGCTTCCTAAAAGGAGGAAATCAATGCCCCATATTCAGCAATTATCGCCGCATGTCGCCGACCTCATCGCCGCGGGCGAGGTGGTCGAGCGCCCTGCGAGCGTTGTCAAGGAGCTGCTGGAAAACGCCATCGACGCCGGCGCGCAGAGCGTGACGGTGGAGATGAAAAACGGCGGCATGACCTATCTTCGCGTCAGCGATGACGGCTGCGGCATCGCGCCAAGCGAGCTGCCGACGGCTTTTCTGCGCCACGCGACGAGCAAGCTGCGCACGGCGGAGGATTTGGCTGCCATCGGCACGCTGGGCTTTCGCGGCGAGGCGCTCGCGGCGATCTCTTCCGTTTCTCGGCTCGACATTTTCTCGCGCGAGCGCGGCGCGCTCAGCGGCGCGAAGCTCCACCTGGAGGGCGGCGTTCCCGGCGCGGTCGAGGATGCGGGCTGCCCCGAGGGGACGAGCATCATCGTGCGCGACCTCTTCTACAACACGCCCGCGCGCTTAAAGTTTATGAAGCGCGACAGCGCGGAGGCCACGGCCATCGCGGGCCTTGTCGGCCACCTTGCGCTCTCGCATCCGGAGGTGTCGTTCAAGCTCATCAAGGACGGCACGCAGACGCTTTTGACCCCCGGCGACGGCGCGCTGCGCTCCGCCATTTACGCCTCTCTCGGGCGTGAGTTCACGCTCTCGCTCCTTGAGGTCAAGGGCGCGGACGGCGACATGGGCGTCACGGGCTTTGTGACCTCGCCCATCGCCTCGCGCGGCACGCGCGGCATGCAGACATTTTTTGTCAACGGGCGTCTCGTCAAATCCCAGCTTCTCACCGCCGCGCTCGAAGAAGCGTACTCCAACCGCATGATGAAGGGCAAGTTCCCCGGCTGCGTGCTGCTCGTCGAGCTGCCGCGCGACATGGTGGATGTGAACGTCCACCCTGCCAAGACCATCGTGAAGTTCGTGGGCGAAAAGCGCGTGTTTGATCTCGTTTACCACGCGGTCATGGCCGCGCTCGACAAGCGCGAGGAGGCCGAGCGCCCCCAGCCGAAGCCCGCGTCTCAAGTACAGAATCCGCGCGGCGATTTCTTCGCCAACATGACCTCGCAGCAGTACCGCGAGAGCCGGAAGACGGCGGAAAAGCCCGCCTATACACCTGCCGGTGCGCGTCCCGTATCCGCGCCGCAGAGCGCGCCGGTGAAGCCCGCGCCCGCCCCGCAGTGGCAGACGAGAGTGCCCGCCATCGACACGCAGAGCGGCGGCAAGGCGGCGCTTTCCGACTATGTGCGCCATGAAACACCCGCGTCCGCGCCAGTACTGTCAGCACAGCAGTCACAGCCTGTGGAAAAGTCTGTCCATTCTGTGGAAAACCATGACGACGAGGTCGTCACGCTGCCGATGCCGGAGGAAGACACCCGCCCCGTCGTGACCGGCCCGATCATCGGACCGGCGGCGGAGACTGCGGCAGAGTCCGAGCCGGAAGCGCCCGCCGTCCCCGTGTTTGCCCCCGCGAAGGAGGAAGAGCCCGAGATCGAGCAGACGACGTTCGTTCCCCCGTCCGCCGCGCCGTGGCGCATCGCGGGCGAGGTGCTCGACACCTACATCGTCTGCGAGGACGAGGATAAAAACGTCTGGCTCATCGACAAGCACGCCGCGCACGAGCGCGTGAATTTCGACCGCATGAAGGCCAACCAGGAGCCACTGATGTGCCAGGCCCTGCTCGCTCCCCTCGTGGCGGAGTTCGCCGCCGAGGAGTACAGCGCGCTTGCGGCGAATTTGGAGCTTTTGCGCGAATTCGGCTTTGAGTGCGAGGAGTTCGGCGGCGGGAGCCTGATCCTGCGCGCCATCCCCGCAGATATCGACAGCGGCGACGCCATCCCCGCGCTCGAAGAGCTTGCCGACAAGCTCGTCACCGCCCACACCGCCGACCCCGCCGCCGCGCGCGACGCGCTGCTGCACACGATGGCCTGCAAGGCGGCCATCAAGGGTGGATGGAAGAGCGATTTAAGCGAGCTGCGCGTGCTCGTCGACAAGGTGCAGAGCGGCGAGGTGCAGTTCTGCCCGCACGGACGGCCCGTGAAAGCCAAGCTCACGAAGTACGAGCTCGAAAAAATGTTCAAGCGCGCGTGAGCGCAGGAGGGAGAAGATGAAACTCGTATGCGTCGTCGGCCCGACGGGCTGCGGCAAAACGTGGCTCGGTGTCGAGCTTGCGAAAATGCTCGGCGGCGAGGTCGTCTCCTGCGACTCGATGCAGATCTACCGCGGCATGCTCATCGGTACCGCCGCGCCGACGGCGGAGGAGATGCAGGGCATTCCGCATCACATGGTCGGCGTCGCCGACCCGCGGGAAAACTACTCCGTTGCCCGCTATGCGGACGACGCGGCGAAGTGCGTCGACGATATCCTCTCGCGCGGGAAGCAGCCCGTCATCGTCGGCGGCACGGGGCTGTACCTCAATGCCCTGCTCGCCGGTCACGGCTTTGCCGGCGGCGATAAGGACGGCAGATACCGCGCGGAGTTGGAATCCCGCTGGGACAAGGAGGGCGGCGAGGCGATGTTCGCCGAGCTCCGACGCATCGACCCCGAGACCGCCGGAAATCTCCATTTGAACGACAAAAAGCGCATCCTCCGCGCGCTCGAGGTCTACTACGAGACCGGCAAGACCATGGCACAGCACAACGCGGAGACGAAACTCATCCCCCCGCGCTACGATTCCGTGCGCATCGGTCTTGCCTATGAGGATCGGGACGACATGAAGCGCGCCATCGACCTCCGCGTCGACAAAATGGTCGAGGCGGGGCTTTTCGACGAGGTCAGAGCGCTGCTCGATTCCGGGCTTTCGCGCGACGTGACGGCCATGCAGGCCATCGGGTATAAGGAGGCGCTTGCCTACTTGGACGGCGAGGCCGCGCGCGAGGAGGCCATCGACGAGATCAAGCTCCGCTCCCGCCAGTATGCCAAGCGCCAGCTCACGTGGCTGCGGCGCGACCCCAGCATCCACTGGTTTTATTGGAAAAAAACGAGGATTCTCCCCGATTGCCTCGCTTTTTCGACAGAAATTCTCCATACCTATGGCGTATCCTGACTTTAACGCGGACAAGCCGTCCGCAAAAAAGAAAGGAAAGAAAAGCCATGAAAAAAATCGCAAACCTTCAGGACCTATTTCTCCTCTCTGCGCGCCGCAATCGCACGAGCGTGACGGTATTTCTCGTCAACGGCTTCCAGATGCGCGGCGTCATCACGGGCTTTGACAGCTTTGTCGTCATCTTGGAGAGCGACGGCAAGCAGCAGATGCTCTACAAGCACGCGATCTCAACGATCGTGCCCATCGCGGCCATCGACCTCAAAGGCGCGGAGGAAAGCGAGGAGTAAGCACGCCTGATCCGGGAGTGTGCCATGAAATCTACATCCGTTTCCACAAAGATCATCACGATCCTGCTCCTTTTGGCGGTCATCGGGTATTTCGCCGTGCAGGGCTACAACTACTTTGTCAGCCCCGAGACGACGACGCTCGTCTACCGCTATCACAGCGAGCGGTCCATTGCCCTGCGGGGCTGCGTGGTGCGCGACGAGCAGGTCGTGGACTGCAATGAAACGCTCATCGAGCTCAAACACGCCGAGGGCGAGCGCGTGGGCCAGGGCGACACCATCGCCTCCGTCTACCGCTCGGCCGACGCGCTGAACGCCACGCAGCAGCTCGAGACACTGCGCGCGCAGAAAGAGCAGCTTGAGTACGCCAAGAGCGCCTCGAGCGACGCGGCCACCGCGCTGCGTCTGGATACCGACATCCGCGAGCAGATCATCTCCGTGCGCGCGGCCTACGAGTCGGGCGCGTACAGCTCGCTCGACACGCTGATCCCCCAGCTCAAAACGACGGTCTTGAAGCGCGAATACGCCTACAACGGCAGCGATGACTTAACGGCGAAGCTCGACGAGCTGAACGCGCAGATCACCGCGCTCTCGGGCGCGGCGAGCGGCGGCACGACGCGCATCACAGCGCCCGTGTCGGGGACTTACAGCGCCGTGGCCGACGGGTACGAGAGCGTGCTGACGCCGGAGGTCCTTGAGACGATGACGCCCTCGCAGCTTTCGTCCGCCGCGCCGCAGAGCGTTTCGACCACGGTGGGCAAGCTCATTCAGGGCAGCGCGTGGTACTTCGCCGCGAACGTGAACGAGGAGGACGCCGCGTCCCTGAAGGAGAACAGCAGGCTGACGCTCCGCATGGCGTCGGGCGTCGGCTTTGACCTGCCCGTCACGCTCACGCGCATCAGCGCCGTGGAGAACGGCAAATGCCTGATCGTGCTCAAGAGCACGCGGTACTTATCCTACATGACGCTGCTGCGCGAGCAGAATGCCGAGCTCATCATCAGCGCATACGACGGCCTGCGCGTGCCGAAAAACGCGCTGCGCGTGGATGAAAACGGCGTGTCAGGCGTTTACTGCCTCGTCGGGCGCGTGGCGTACTTCAAGCCTGTGAGCATCGTCTATCAGGGCAGCGACTACTGTCTGGTGGAGCCCGGCACGATCGAAGCCGCCACGGAGAGCCAAAAGTCCCTTTACACCCTGCGCCCGAACGATGAGGTCATCGTTTCTGCAGGGGAGCTATATAACGGAAAGGTCGTAGATTAGAAATGAGCATTGCTGAAAACATCGCGCGCGTGCGCGCAAACATTGCCGCGGCCGCCAAAGAGGCGGGCCGCAATGTAAGCGAAATTACCCTCGTTGGCGCGAGCAAGATGAACGACGCGGACGCCTGCCGTCAGGCCATCGCCGCGGGCATCGACGTGCTGGGCGAGAACCGCGAGCAGGAGATGACGAAAAAGCTCGCCGAGCACGCCTATGACGGCGCGCCCCTGCACTTTATCGGCCACCTCCAGCGCAACAAGGTGAAAAATGTCGTTGGCAAGGTCGCGATGATCGAATCGGTCGGCTCGCTCGAGCTGCTCTCTGCCATCGACAAGCAGGCCGAGAAGCTGGGCATCGTGCAGGATATCCTGCTTGAGGTGAATATCGGCGGCGAGGAGGCCAAGAGCGGCTTTGCGCCCGAGAGCCTGGAGCAGGCGGCGGAAGAGGCCAAAAAGTGCGCAAATGTCCGCGTGCGCGGCCTCATGTGCATCCCGCCGGTCGCCGAGGGCGAGCACGGCAGCCTGCCCTACTTTGAAAAAGTTCATGCACTTTTTGTTGACATCAATGCCAAGTTGTATGATAATACACTTGATATACTGTCAATGGGCATGAGCGGCGACTATGAAGACGCGGTGCGCGCAGGCGCGACGATGGTGCGCGTCGGCACGGCGATCTTCGGCGCCCGCAATTATACGATTTGATCGAGGAGGTCTTGATACCATGGGTATTTTGGATGATCTGAAAAAGTGGGCTCACCCCTACGAGGATGAGGACGAGGAATATGAAGACGATTTCCCCGATCTGAGAGACCGCGGCGACACGGGCGCCTTTGCCGACCGCCGCAGCGCCGAGCGCAAGGCGGAGGACCGCCGCAACAAGGTCGTGAACATCAACGCGACCACGCAGCTCAAGGTAGTGCTCGTCAAACCCGAGCGCTTTGAAAACGCGAGCGAGATCGCCGACCATCTGAAGGAAAAGCGCACGGTGGTCATCAACCTTGAGTCCACGAACAAGGACATTGCAAGAAGACTGATCGACTTCCTCTCCGGCGTGGCCTACGCGGGCGAGGGCAAGATCAAAAAGGTCGCGGCCAACACGTACATCATCACGCCCTATCATGTGGATATCATGGGCGATCTGATCGACGAGCTGGAAAATAACGGCCTCTACCTGTAAAGAAACGGAGAGTGGGATAGCATGCTGACACCGCAGGAAGTTTCCGGCCGCGCTTTCAGCAAAGCGGCCTTCGGCGGATATAATATGGCGATGGTCGACGAGTTTCTCGACGAGCTGACCGACGATTATACCTCGCTCTATAAAGAAAACGCCGCCCTCAAGGCCAAGCTCAAGGTGCTGGTCGACAAGGTGGAGGAGTACCGCGCGACGGAGGATTCCATGCGCGCCGCCCTCCTGACCGCCCAGCGCATGGCCAACACCATGGTCGAAGAGGCCGAGGAGAAGAAAAAGACCATGCTCGCCGGCGCGGAGGACGAAGCCCGCGCCAAGATCGGCGCGCTGCAGAGCGATGTCGAGCTCGAGCAGCGCCGATTGAACGCGGCCAAGGCCGCGACGGCGGAATTTTTGCAGAAGACGCGCGAGCTTGCGCAGGCGCAGCTTGCGCTCATCGAGCGCGCGCCCGACCTGACGCCCGAGGAGATCGCGGGCGGCGAAAAGACCGAGCAGAAGACCGAGGCCGACGTGAACGCCATCGAGGAAAATATCCTCGCGTCCTTCCGCCCCGCGGCGGAGGAGGCCGCGCCCGAAAAGGCGCAGGAGACCGCTCCGGCAGAGGAGCAGAGCGCGCCGAAGGCTGAGGAGCCCAAGGCAGAGAAGCTCGAGCCGGACGACAGCCCGTTTGTGGAAACGGCCAGCCATGCCATCCGTCTGGATGACCTCAAGTTCGGCCGCAACTATCACGGAGAAGAGTAACAGCAAAAGGGCGGTTTTGGCCGGCTCCACAGAGGTGCCGGTTTCAGACCGCCCTTTTATTTTTTCTTTGGCCGCAGCGCGGTGAAAAGGAGACGACATGAACAAAAAGCCCATCATCGCCTTTCTCTACGACTTTGACAAGACCCTCTGCACGACCGACATGCAGGACTATACGTTCATCCCCTCGCTCGGCTACACGCCCGGCGAGTTCTGGAGCATCGCGAATTCCTTCGGCTTTGAGAACCGCATGGACGGCCTGCTCGCCTACATGTACACGATGATCGAGGAGTGCCGCAAAAAGGGCATCCGCCTGGACCGCGACTACCTCGTCTCCTGCGGGCATGCGATCGAGCTGTTCCCCGGCGTGCAGGACTGGTTCTCGCGCATCAACGCCTTCGGCGAAACGCTGGGCGTGGAGATCGAGCACTACGTGCTCTCCTCCGGCCTGCGCGAGATCATCGAGGGCAGCGGCGTGAGCCACGAATTTAAGGAAATTTACGCCTGTGAGTTTTTCTACAACGAAGAGGGCCTTGCTTCGTGGCCGAAGCTCGACGTCAACTTCACAAACAAGACCCAGTTTGTCTACCGCATCAACAAGGGAATACTCGACGTCGCGAAGGACAAGGAGCTCAACGCCTCGATGCCCGACGACTCCAAGCGCATCCCGTTCACGAACATGATCTACATCGGCGACGGCCTTTCCGACGTGCCGTGCATGAAGATGATGCGCGCCTACGGCGGGCAGGCGGTGGCCGTGTATCAGGACAGCAACCGCGCGGGCGTGGAGGACCTGCTCGCCAAGGGGCGCGTGGACTTCATCTTCCCCGCGGACTACCGCGACGGGACGCTCTTTGACGAGACGATGAAAAATATCGTCCGCAAGATCGCCATTGCCGACGCGCTGGCCGAGGAAAACCAGCAGCAGCTCCGCTCGCTCGGCCGGAGCGAGGTGCCGCAGCAGGTGGGGCTGTTCTGATGGTCAATTTGCGCTGCCCCGTCTGCGCTGGGGCGCTTAAAAAACGCGCGGGGGCCTATCTCTGCCCGAAAAACCACAGCTTTGACATCGCCAAGAGCGGATACGTCAACCTCCTGCTCAACTCCTCGCAGGGCCACCACGGGGATGACAAGCTCATGGTACGCGCCCGCCGCGACTTTTTGGACAAGGGCTATTACGACCGCTTCATCGCCGCCGTTGCGGACGCCGCGGCGGAGTTCACGCCGCCGGAGGCGACGGTCCTCGACGCAGGCTGCGGCGAGGGGATCTATTCTCTTGCCGTTCTGCGCGCCATCGAAAAAGCGGGCAAGCACGGCAAGCTTTTAGGCGTCGACATTTCGAAGACTGCGCTCCAGTACGCATCGAAGCGCTCGCCGGACTTCACGCTCTGTGTCGCCTCGTGCGCGCATCTGCCGGTCGAAGACGGCAGTGTCGACGAGGTGCTCAATATCTTCTCCCCTTTCGTGCCGGAGGAATTTGCGCGCGTGCTGAAGCGCAGCGGCTATCTTCTGCGCGCCTATCCCCTGCGCGAGCATCTGTGGGAGCTCAAAGCGCTCATCTACGACACGCCGCGCGACAACCCGCCCACGCCGCTTACGACCGAGGGCTTCACGCTCGTCGAAACGCGCGAAGTGCGCGATATCATTCATTTATCCTGTAATGAGGATATTCTATCTTTGTTCCGCATGACGCCGTACTATTATAAAACTGGCGCTAAAGACCAGCAAAAGGCTGAGCGGGCTCAGGAGCTGGATGTTCAATTAGCGTTTGGACTTGCTGTTTATCAAAAGGATTGATGATACTCCCGCACTATGCGGGAGGGGTGTCCCTGCGACCGCGCAGGGGTGCAAGTCAAAGGGGCCATTCTCTTTCGCAAAAGAGAATGGCCCCTTTGGAACCCCAAGAG
>ERZ835880.1646-NODE-1646-length-17201-cov-3.132917_pt1 | contig 17201 bp, 15 predicted proteins | sample MGYA00519944_ERZ835880 | MGnify/ENA primary metagenome ERZ835880 (study PRJEB31850, sample SAMEA3708787) | human gut metagenome | biome: human gut; feature: human-associated habitat; material: faeces | place: China | collected 2014 ... | reverse complement strand
TATTGATTCCTAAATCAACGCTGCATATTACCTGCTCTTTTACATCTGTTTTTGATAAGCTTACCTCCTCTGTGTATGAAAACCGAAGGAAATATTTATGATGTTTCTTTTCCAGTGTTGGAGCGGATGCCTTTTTCCCGCTCCATTTTTTTCGCAGATATTCCATATCGGTATGAAGTAGTTTTACCTGGAACCACTTCCAGTCACGCCCATCAAACAGCTTTAAACAGGCTGCAACTTCTCCCTGCTCCGCTTCCTTATACATGACATCCCGATAGAATACCGGCATCGCATGATTCTCACAGACCAGCTTCGGTTTTCCTCTCAGTTCTCCCTTTTCCCACAAACTAAGGCGTGTCTGATAGGAGGACACGGCTCCAAGTGCGTGTTGAATCGCCGCTCTTCTCAGATAAGATGGCATCTTAGGGAAATGACGGTCAAACAGAAATCTGGCATGATTCTTTTTTGTCTCATGTACCAGATGTTCCGCTTCATTAAAGCGTTTTTGTGGATTTCTGATTTCTGAAAGTTCTTCCCAGGCCTCTGCATACACCGGAATCAGATAGGAAACTGCCTTCCGAAAAATATCCAGCGTAGAGCGGAGCGGTATATTCTTTTTTTTAATTTCTACTCCATAGCTGGATACAATCTGCATAAAATTTCCTACTTTCTTTTTTCCTTCTCTTTTTGTCCCTCAATGTATGCCACTACCTGATCCCTGCTTCGGTCACTTACGGTGACTGCACAATACGATGGATTCCACAAATGTCCTCCCCACAGCTCCTGTTTTAATTCCGGATGCGAAAGAAACAACTGACGTGCCAGATTCCCCTTCATAATCTTTATCATGTCTGATATAAAAAATTGCGGTTTGCAATCCAGAAGTAAATGAATATGATCTGGCATAACCTCCATCGCCAGAATCTTAAATTTGTATTCCTCCGCAAGCCCATACAACATTTTTTTACATTCTGCGTCTATCCCATTTTTCAGGACCTGTTTTCGATATTTCGTGCACCAGACAAGATGATATTGCAAAGAATACACATATCCTCTACCATATGAAAGTGTATTTCTCTTAATAGTAAATATATCTTTTTCCATGTTTATATTATACCATATGCCCCCACACTTGGCAAACGCTAGTTCTGTATCTTGATAAAAAATTTGGCGCACCTAACCCATCACTAAAGTAACGAGAATGCGGTGTGCCGTTTTTCAAACATTTTTCGAAATAAAAAGACCCATAGCCTTTCACTATGAGTCTTTTTCATACATCCCTTTTCTCTACTGGATAAACATAGCATCCCCAAAACTAAAGAACCGATATCTCTGCCGGATCGCCTCTTCATACGCCGTGAGCACATGTTCTCTGCCTGCCAGTGCGGATACCAGCATGACGAGCGTGGACTCCGGCAGGTGGAAGTTTGTGATCAGGCAGTCCAGAATCTTGAACTGGTAGCCTGGATAAATGAAAATGTCCGTCCAGCCGCTGCATGCGCGGATCGTGCCGTCCTCGGCTGCTGCGGATTCCAGCGTCCGGCAGCTTGTCGTACCGACACAGATAATGCGTCCGCCATTTTTCTTCGTCTCATTAATCATATTAGCAGCGTCTTCTTCGATGCGGTAAAACTCCGAATGCATATGATGATCTAAAACATTTGAAACCTTGACCGGTCGGAAGGTTCCCAGACCCACATGGAGTGTCACATGCGCAATCTTCACTCCCATCTCCTGAATCTGTGCCAGCAGTTCCTTGGTAAAATGAAGTCCGGCAGTCGGAGCAGCCGCGGATCCCTCATGTTCTGCATAAACGGTCTGATAACGGTTTTTATCTTTCAGACGGTGTGTAATATACGGTGGAAGCGGCATCTGGCCAAGCTGGTCAAGAATCTCCTCGAAGATCCCCTCATAGGAGAACTGAATCAGACGATTTCCCTCTTCTACCACATCAATGACGGTTCCTTTTAACAAACCATCGCCAAAATTAATCACGGTTCCCGGTTTTGCCTTTTTACCCGGCTTTACCAGTGTCTCCCAGATATCGTTCTCACGACGTTTCAGAAGAAGAATCTCGATATGTGCATCCGTTCCCTCCTTGCTTCCGATCAGACGCGCCGGGATAACCTTCGTATCATTGATCACCAGACAATCGCCCGGATGAAGATAATTGACAATATCCTTAAACACCTTGTGCTGCATCTCGCCCGTCTTTTTATCCAGCACTAAAAGCCGGGAAGAAGAACGATCTTCCAGCGGATCCTGCGCGATCAGCTCCTGTGGTAAATCATAATAAAAATCTTTTACATCCATTCTTTCTGCCTCTTTTTCTTTCTATCTATAAATCTCTTTATTTTTCCATTCAGTTAGACAAAGTAAAACATTTTAAGGATTCGACGCAGACGGCTCTGTCTCATCCCGCATATACGACGCGCCCTGTTTCATAAATTCCACGCGCTCTTTCAGCGCTTCATCCTGCTCCATCGCCGCATCCATTGCTTCATCCGTCTGCTTGCTGAGAAGGCGCACATCCTCATTGACCGACAGCTCTTCAAAATACTGCGTCAGCTCTTCGGACATTTTCCCGTCATCGATCTGCCAGCTTCCGTCCTCCGCCCGGATCGCATAGATCCGCACCAGACTCGGTGCCGGTGTCTCCACGCCCGTATACAAAATCTCATAATACACATACGCTGCCATCTCGCCGTCCCTAAGTCCCGGTGTCGTATAACATTTCACATTCTGGTACCCGGAAATGTACTGCTTCTGTTCTTCAAATTCCTGACGGTAGTGTTCTTCCTCACTCGTATCCTGTGAGGTAAACAACTTCACAAACGTATCCATATCACAGTCGGAAACCGCCTGAAAATAAGTATTCATCAGCTCTGTGATCCCCGGCTCGCCATTCTCTGTCAGAATACATCCGCCAAAGTCCTGAATATATTCTTTCGTGTCCGGCTCAATCACCATTCCAGATCCGCCTGTATCCACCATTTCTGCCGGTAAGCCATCCTTTTTCCCCAGAATGTTTGTTATTTTCCCGGAAAACATCGCCACTGCGCCAATCAGAATCAATACAATCACCGCCGCAAGCAGCATCACATAGCGGCGCAGTTCCCAGTCCGTTCCGTTCTTCCGGCTGCGTCCCGGTTTCTTTTTCGGTTCTCCCACCCGACCGCCTCCTGACTTATTCGATTGTTAATATTATAGCGGTGATTTGGTTACTCGGCAAGCGGTATTTCCGAAAAAAAACTTGCAATTTTCTAAATATTATAGTATCATACAAGTAATGCGTCTGTAGCTCAGTGGATAGAGCGCCGGCCTCCGGAGCCTGAGGCGTAGGTTCGATTCCTATCAGACGCATTCTTAAAAAGCGACAGCGGAGATATCTCAGCCGTCGCTTTTTGTGTTATTCATGATAAAAGGAGGACTCTTTCCGTGGAACTCATACACGTTTCTGGAAATACAGACTGCCTGCTTGGCAAAACAGCCGTCGGCATCTACCGCATCGACGACACCCGCTGTATCCTGTTTGACAATGGTTACTCAAAGGAATATGACGAGCTGATCGGCTCTCTGAAAGACGCCGGGCTGACCCCGGCGGGGCTGATCGTTTCCCACGCGCACATCGACCATCATGGAAACAGCAAACGCCTGCGCGAAGCCTTTCAGATTCCACTGGCTATGTCGCTTGGCGAAGCCGGGCTGATCGCCTCCCAGGCGGCGCTGGAACGGTATACCAATTATTTCGGGCGCTCCGAGGAGGAAAAGGTTTCCATCGACACCGAGCAGCGCTGCCCGGTTGACTGTATCATCCAGCCGGAGGATACTTCCGTGACACTCTGCGGCATAACCTTCCCGGTTCACCATCTGCCGGGGCATTCCCTCGACCACATCGTCATCGGCACACCGGACGGCGTCTGCTTTGCCGGGGACGCGCTTTTAACCGAAAATGTCCTGCGTCACGTCAAGCTTCCATACTGCGACCACGTCGGTCTGGATCTGGAAAGCAAGGAAGCAATCACAAAACTGCCTTACCAGCACTGGATTTTATCGCACAAAGGTCCATTTGATGGCAATATCCGGGAACTGGCAGAGAAAAATATGGATCTTGTCCGTCTGCGTCTCGCAGAGCTGGCAAAGCTTTTGCAGAGACCGATGACGCGTGATGAATTTTATCAGGCAAGCCGACGTCTGATCGGAATGCACATCGGTACCTACGACCAGCTCATCCGTCAGGAACGCCACCTGCGCCCATATCTGGAACAGCTGGTGATCGATGGGACGGCACGGCTGGAAGTAAAGAATGACACGATATATTTTTACTTGAATGAATAAACTCTTTCTGCATGAATTTTCACTCTCCTGTTGTTATCGTTTCCGAAAATACACACTCGCCACCGCAAATCCCAAGATTCCCGCTCCCATCACGGCGAAGCGGGAATATGTTTTTAACAGCACCAGAATACGTTCCCACGATGCCCCCGCCACCGCGCCGGCTCCGATGAGCACCGTATTCCAGATAAGACTGCCCGCTGTTGTCAGAAGGAGAAACGGCAGCAGTTCCATCTTTGCCATCCCCGCCGGAATCGAGATCAGGCTTCGGATGATCGGAACGAACCGGCAAAAAAAGACGGCTGACCGTCCCGTTCTCTCCAGCCATCCGTCTGCATCTTTCACATCTTCCACTTCTACTCCCAGCCGTTTTCCCCATGCCCCGCCCAAAAATGCATAAAACTTCTGCACGGGAATGTTCCGCCCCAGCTCATACAGAATCAGCGGCCCCAGCACCGAGCCCGCCGTCGCTGCCAGAACTGCCCCGGCTATGTTCATCCGTGTATATGTTGTCATAAATCCACCAAAGGTTAAAATCACTTCCGACGGGATCGGCGGAAACAAATTCTCAATTAGAATCAGGGCAAACATTCCCGCATATCCGTATGAACTTAAAAGTTCCAGCACTATATCACGCATGATATATCGCACTCCACGTTATTTCCACATATTCTATTTATTTTATGCGGAACGGAAAAAATCCAGGCATCTAATTTTCATTTTTCATGCCCGGATTTTAATTAAACCTAGAGAATCATCACATCCCCCACGGCCCCCGTATCCGAGAACTCTGTCCACTCGCACACATTGACCGCGTGATCGGCGATTCGCTCCAGATACTTAGCAACCATCAAAAGATCGACTGCCACATCGGATTTATCCCCGTCTTTTTTCAGAAACTCAATCACTTCCCGTTTTACCCGTTCAAAGAAGGCATCGATCAGATCATCCCTCTGTTCGAATGTCTCCGCCGTCTCGGTGTCACGCTCAATAAACGCGTGAATCGCATCCTTTACCATCGTTTTCACATTTGCCACCATGGCCGGAAGATGTTTGCTTACAAGACTAATATCCGCATCCTCCAAACGCAGGGACAGATCAGCAATGTCCGCTGCCTGATCGCCCATCCGCTCCAGATCGGTCACTACTTTCAGTGCCGTCGAGATATGGCGCAGATCGCTGGCGACCGGCTGCTGCTTTAACATCAGCATCAGGCAGTGTGTCTCGATCTTTCGCTCCATATTGTCCACATCCCGGTCTCCTTTGATAACCTTGTGTGCCAGCTCTTCATTATGCTCGGTAAGCGCTTGAAAACTACTGTCAATCGCATCCTGCACCATCTGGCTCATCGCGTTCAATTCCTGATTCAGCCCTTCTAACTCCTGTATAAATGCCTCTCTCGTCGCCATCCCGTATCTCCTCTCCATCTCCCCTGTTTTCTGCCCAGAAATTTTCCACTTCTGAACAACAAACTGATTTTCTACTTATTTTTAAATCCTCAATCTTACGCCTATCATCCAAACCGTCCGGTAATATAGTCTTCCGTCTTCTTCTCCCGCGGATGCGAGAACAGATCCGTCGTTGGTGCATACTCGACTATCTCTCCCACCAGGAAAAATGCCGTATAGTCCGCAATACGGGTCGCCTGCTGCATATTGTGGGTAACGATGACAACGGTATAATTCTTCTTAAGCTCGCCCATCAGATCCTCGATTTTCAGCGTGGAAATCGGGTCCAGTGCCGAGGTCGGCTCATCCATCAGGAGAATCTCCGGCTCAACCGCCAGCGCACGCGCGATGCAGAGACGCTGCTGCTGTCCGCCGGAAAGTCCCAGTGCAGAACGTTTCAGGCGATCCTTGACCTCATCCCACAGGGCCGCGCCGCGCAGACTCTTCTCCACAATCGCGTCCAGCTCTGCTTTTCCCTTAATGCCGTGAATCCGCGGTCCATACGCGATATTGTCATAAATACTCATCGGAAATGGGTTCGGCTGCTGAAATACCATGCCGACCTTCTTGCGAAGAAGCGTCGTATCAACCTTCGGATCATAGATATCCTCGCCGTCGATCCACACCTTTCCATTGATTGTTACATTCGGCACCAGATCGTTCATGCGGTTCAATGTTTTTAAATAGGTAGACTTACCGCAGCCGGACGGTCCGATAAACGCTGTGATCTGATTTTCATATATATCCAGATTGATATTTTTTAATGCATGATTGTTTCCATAGTACAGATTCAAATCCGACGTAGAAATTTTTGTCTCCATATCATTTCCTCATTTTTTACTTTATTTTAATTTTGTCACATCAAACCGGTTGGTCAAAAATCTCGTCAGCAGGTTGATTCCCAGCACGATAATCAGAAGCACGACCGCGATTCCAAACGCCTGATCGTATTTTGCTTTCTGCATCGACAGGTAGAGCTGGATGGTCAGCGTGCCGCTCGACTCAAACAGTTTTCCAAACAGGTTTTTCGGAAGCTGGAAGCCGCTTCCGGCAGTAAACAGAAGCGCCGCCGACTCGCCCACGATACGGCCAATCGAAAGGATGACGCCGGTCAGAATACCCGGTGCCGCACTCGGCAGCAGGATCGTCCGGATCATATACCATTTCGTTGCACCGATTCCCAGTGCGCCGCTGCGGTAGCTGTCCGGAACGGTTTTGAGTGCTTCCTGTGTGTTCCGCGTAATCAGCGGAAGCACCATCAGGGTCAGCGTGAAGGATCCGGTCAGAACCGAATAGCCCAGCTTCAGCGTCATTCCGAAAAAGACCATACCGAACAAACCAAAAATAATCGACGGAATACCGGACAGGATCTCGGTTGTAAATTCAATCGTCCGCACCAGTTTTCCCGGCTTTGCGTATTCGTTCAGATAAATGGCGGAGCCGATTCCGATCGGCGCTGCAATGATAAGGGTAATTACAATGATATAAATCGTGTTGATGATATTTCCCAGAATACCAAAGGTGCCCTTGAGGGAGCTCTGCACCGTGGACAGAAGCTGCCAGGAAACCTGCGGCAGGCCGCGCACAAACACATACCCCATGATGCCAACTAACAGCGCGATCGCCACGCCAGCTGCCAGATAAATCAGCACTTTTAAGATATTGTCCCCGATGCGGGTGCGCTTCTGGCAAATACTTTTCATTCTATTATCGGTCATTTGCGCCGCCCTCCTTCACAAACATCCGGCTGAGCACCGTGTTGATAAACATGATAAATACGAACAGCACCAGACCGATGGTAAAGAGCACTTCCCGGTGAAGTCCCTCTGAATAAGACATTTCCGCCACGATCGCGGTTGTCAGGAAACGGACGGAGTTAAATGGAAGCGGCAGATTGACTGAACTTCCAGATACCAGGCTGATCGCCATTGCCTCCCCGATCGCACGTCCGCAGCCTAAAACCACCGCCGTGATGATGCCGGAGTGCGCCGCCGGAACGATTACTTTGAAAATCGTCTGGATATGCGTTGCACCGAGCGCCAGCGATGCGCTTTTTAAATGTTTCGGGACTGCCCTAAGCGACGCCTCGCTGATATTGATGACGGTCGGAAGAATCATGATTGCCAGAACCAGAACCGCCGATATCAGGTTCGCACCGCCGGTAAACTGATGCGTCGTGGAACCGGCAAAGATTTTCATTTCCAGCTTATACATCAGGGGATTTAAAATCAAAATTCCTAAGAGTCCGTAGATAACCGACGGAATACCTGCCAGAAGCTCAACTGCCGGGCGGACCACTGCCGCTACCTTCGGCGGCGCAACCTCTGCCAGAAAGATGGCGGTAAACAGCCCGATCGGAACACCGATCAGGATCGCCAGAAAGGTTCCGACGATGGAAGTTAAAATTACGTAGAGAATTCCGAAAGACGCCGGATTTCCAGTCGGCTTCCAGACGGTTCCAAATAAGATTTCCGGAACACCCACCTTAAAAAGTGCCGGGGTACCGCTGATAATCATGTATAAGGTAATTGAAAAAACTGCCACCACCGCCAGCAGGCCGCAGGCAGTAAAAATAATTTCCGCTGCCCTCTCTACCGCTGATTTCGTGGCATGGCTTCCAAAAATGGTAAATTTCTTTTCGTGCATATGTCTCTCCTGTCTCGGATTGAACAGCGAGCCGCTTTCGGCCAAAGCAGAGTTTCCTTTCTGCGGCTTGACTGCAAGCGACTCGATATTATTTGAATCTATTCAATATTATATGTATTCGTGAATTACTGATTTTTCTATCCTTACCTGTTTTCACCGGTAATTTTATCCACATTCACAAATTCCGATGCAGTTTCTTACTTCGTAGTAATCAGGCCTACAGATTTAATCAGGTCATCGCCTTCTGCAGAGTATACATAATCAAACAGCGCCTGTACCAGCTCGTTCTGCTCAGAAATTTCTCCCTTGGTTGCCATAACGAATGGACGGCTTAAGAAATAGCTGCCTGCCTTGATGTTCTCCTCCGTCGGCTCTACATCATCCAGTTTAACTGCCTTAACGGTATCATCGACTACATCCAGAGAAACGTATCCGATGGAACCCGGTGTAGATGCTACTTTTGCCATAACTGCACCGGTGGAATCCAGCTCGTTTGCATATTTGCAGGCATCTTCCAGACCCAGAAGCTCCTCAAATGCGCCTCTTGTACCGGAACCTGCTTCCCGTCCGACTACGACAATCGGCATATCGCTGCCGCCTACATCCTTCCAGTTTGTGATGCTTCCGTCGTAAATGCCGGTCAGGTCATCCTTGCTCAGACCATCTACAGCGTTGGACGGGTCAACGACAACGGCGATACCATCGATAGCTACGATATTTTCAACAGCACCTTTTGCTTTCTCATCATCCTTTAATGCTCTGGAAGAATCACCGACATCACACTGACCTGCCAGCACGGACTCGATACCTGCGGAAGAGCCGGTAAATTCAGCCTGTACGGTCACGTTCGGATATTTCTCCATGAACGTTTCTGCCAGTGCATTTGCAAATTTTTCCATCGAAGTGGAACCTGCCAGGGTGATAGAACCACTTAAATCTTTTGTATCTGCGCTGTTCTCGGTTGTATCTGCTGCTGCACCACTTTCAGCTGCGCTGCTGTCTGCGCTTGTGTCTGCTGCACTTGTATTTGTATTGCTGGAACCACATCCTACCATTCCAGTTGCCAGAACGGCTGCTCCTAATACTGCGATTGTTTTCTGAATATTTTTCTTCATAATAAAATTCCTCTTTCCTCTCTCTTTTTTCTCTCAGAGTTTTTTATCCTTGATTTCTTACAGTACGCAGTATAAAAGATTCCTGGATTTACAGAAATCATATTTTGGTATCGTTTATGTAAAATTTGGGTAATTTTTGTGGGAGTGAATGTAAGATATGGTTTCGGATTTGCTCTGCTTCTCTCCATGATCGGAACCGCCGCCGGACATCTCTCCGGGCTTCGCTTGAAAGCCCGGCAGAGATCGCCGGCGGCGTGATTCTGATTTGTATGGGGTGAAGATTCTGGCGGAACATCTCCACTTATTTTAAAACAACCTTCTTAAAGTTCTTCTTACCTCTCTTGACAACCATTCCTTCGCCAGCGAGCTGATCCTTCGTGAAGACTGCCTTGATATCTTTTACCTGGTTTCCGTCTACAGATACGCCGCCCTGCTCGACATTTCTTCTTGCCTCGGAACGGGACGGAGCCAGACCGGATTTCTGCAGGATGGAGAGAATATCGATCTCATCACCGTTGAAATCATCCTCAGTCAGTTCGTAGGTCGGCATATTGGCTGCATTTCCGCTGGAGAACAGTGCTTTCGCTGCTGCCTGTGCCTTCTCAGCCTCTTCCTCGCCGTGTACCAGCTTGGTCAGCTCGTAAGCCAGGATCTCTTTTGCAGTATTTAACTGGCTGCCTTCCCATTTGTCCATCTCATCGATCTGCTCAAGCGGCAGGAAGGTCAGCATACGCAGGCACTTTAATACATCGGCATCGGCTACGTTTCTCCAGTACTGGTAGAACTCGAACGGGGATGTCTTGTTCGGATCCAGCCATACAGCGCCGGACTGGGTCTTACCCATCTTCTTGCCCTCGGAGTTTAACAGCAGGGTGATGGTCATTGCGTGTGCGTCCTTGCCAAGCTTTCTGCGGATCAGCTCGGTACCGCCTAACATATTGCTCCACTGATCATCGCCGCCGAACTGCATGTTGCAGCCGTATTTCTGGTATAACATATAGAAGTCGTAGCTCTGCATAATCATGTAGTTGAACTCTAAGAAGCTTAAGCCTCTCTCCATTCTCTGCTTGTAGCACTCTGCGGTCAGCATACGGTTGACACTGAAATGTGCTCCCACGTCTCTCAACAGTTCCACGTAATTCAGGTTCAACAGCCAGTCCGCATTGTTGACCATCAGTGCCTTGCCGTCACTGAAATCAATAAAACGGCTCATCTGCTTCTTGAAGCAGTCTACGTTATGCTGAATGGTCTCCTTGGTCATCATGGTACGCATATCGCTTCTGCCGGAGGGATCACCGATCATCGCAGTTCCTCCACCGATCAGAGCGATGGGCTTGTTGCCTGCCATCTGCATTCTCTTCATCAGGCACAGGGCCATGAAATGCCCCACGTGAAGACTGTCTGCAGTAGGATCAAAACCGATATAGAAGGTAGCCTTTCCGTTATTGATCAGTTCCTTGATCTCCTCTTCATCTGTCAGCTGTGCCAGCAGTCCTCTTGCTTTTAATTCGTCAAATACTGTCATTTTCTCTTCTCCTTTTTGGGTTCTTTTTACTCTGTATACCTTTTTTACATTTTGGGGGAATCGGCTCCAAAGGCACTAAAAAAGCCCGCCCCTTTTTCAAAAGGACGAGCTTAATCACTCGTGTTACCACCTAATGTTCCCGCCAGACTCACATCTGACAGCTCAGTAAGTATCTATCAATACTCCGGCCGATATCGGTGCCTGCCGTCCTGATCTACTCGTTCGGGATCCTCTGATAAAATCTACTGATCCTTCTCTTTCCACCGGCTGCTCCGGGATGTATTCCTGCTCTGCTTCTGTGCGCCTCTCACCGACCGGCTGCTCTCTGTCAGAAGTGGAGGAACAGTACTTCTTCCCTTCATTGCATTCTTCTTATCCTATGTTTGCGCTAAACATGACCTTATTATAGCCAGTCTGCGTTTTTCTGTCAACACTTAAAATTTTGCTGCTGGCAGGAGCCGCCTCCGGGTCTATTCTTCCGGCCAGGGCAGGTGGGATACTTCCAGCTTCTTGTCACGAAGCATCAGTTCTTTTACCGCCTGATCCGCAGGCTTACCGTCAAAGAGCACTTCATTTACCTGCTCGATAATAGGCAGCTGAACATCATATTTTTTCGACAGTTCCATGGCAGCCTTGGCGGAATACACGCCCTCTACCACCATCTGTACTTCCTTCATGGCTTCCTCGTAGGTCTTGCCCTGTCCGATGAGGATACCGGCACGACGGTTGCGGGAATGCATGCTGGCGCAGGTCACGATCAGATCTCCGATACCGGTCAGACCGCAGAAGGTCTCAAAATTACCACCCATGGCAGTACCAAGTCTTGCGATTTCGGTAATGCCTCTGGTGATCAGCGCAGCCTTCGTATTATCTCCGTAGCCCAGTCCGTCTGCGATACCGGCAGCCAGTGCCACTACATTTTTCAGTGCACCGCCCAGTTCAATGCCCAATACATCCGGGCTGGTATAGACACGGAACACCTCGTTCATGAACAGATTCTGCACATATTCCGCGCAGCTTTTGCTCTTAGAACCCGCTACGATCGTTGTAGGAATCCCGCGGCTGACTTCCTCCGCGTGGGTAGGTCCGGACAGCACCGCTACCTGTGCCTGCGGAATCTCATCTTCGATGATCTGCGCCTGGGTCATCAGGGTATGCTCCTCGATTCCCTTGGAGACACTGACAATTTTCTGTCCCTGTGCCACCAGCGGGCTGATGCGATGTGCTGTGCTTCTGGTATAGGAGCTTGCCACTGCCATGACCAACAGGTCCTTGCCCTCGATGGCCTGTTTATCATCCGTCGTAAAGATCATATCCTCCGGAAGCTTTACTCCCGGCAGCATCTTGTGCTCATGCTTCTCCTGAAGCATCTGAATCTCTGCGGGAACCGCAGACCATACCGTCACCTCATGTCCGTTCTTATGTAATACCACTGACAGGCCGATGCCCCAGCTTCCACCACCCAAGATACATACTTTTGCCATAATTATTTGTCCTCCCCTGAGATTTCCGTCTGCGCTTCGGCTGATTTCTTATTCTTGAACAGATAAGTCTTCCTCTCGTTCCCGTGGATCAGACGCACAATGTTCTGTCTGTGCTTCCAGTAAGCCATAACCGTAAGAAATGCAGTGATGGCATACATTTCATACAGCTGTGACTGTGGCATGGCACCGAACAGTCCCATCTGTCCGCAGACTACCATCTGGATCATAAATCCGGCATATACAAGCAATGATCCCAGCGAAACATAATGTGTGGTCAGGAAAGTGCCGAAAAACAATACCACACCCATCACGATAAAATAAGGATGGAACGAAAGAATCAGACCTGCAGTGGCAGCGATTCCTTTTCCTCCCTTAAATCCCATGTAAAATGGGAAGTTATGTCCGATGACAGCTCCTGCACCGGTGTACAGGCACAGCAGATAAATATTCTCCGGATGTCCGGTACTGAATAAGGCTCTGGTGATGCACACGGCAATAATACACTTTAAGCAGTCTCCCGCCAGTACGATCAGTCCTGCCTTGGTTCCCAGCACTCTCAGGGCATTGGTGGTACCGGCATTGCCGCTTCCGTACTTACGGATATCGATTCCTTTTGCCTTCCCGTAAAAGTATGCGGTCTGAAACAGGCCGAACACATAACCGATGAGTAAACAGATAACACGTTCCATTATTGATCTTTTTCCTTTCGTTCTCTGATAATAAACCGGAGGGGGGTTCCCTTGAAGCCAAAGGTCTCCCGGATCTGATTCTCAATATATCTGGTATAGGAGAAATGCATCAGCTCCTTATCATTGACAAAGATTACAAAGGTAGGGGGCTTTACCGCTACCTGGGTAATGTAATACAATCTCAGTCTCTTACCCTTGTCGGAAGGTGGCTGCTGCATGGCCACGGCCTCTGCCATGATCTCATTCAGCACACCGGTAGCCACACGCATGGCGTGATTCTCACTGACGATATCGATGGTCTCGAACAGCTTGGGCAGTCTCTGTCCTGTTTTCGCAGAGACGAACAGAAGCTCTGCATAGGGCATGAAGGATAAGGTATTACGCACCTTTTCGGTAAATTTATAAATGGTCTTGTCATCCTTTTCGATAGCATCCCATTTGTTCACCACGATGATCGTAGCCTTTCCTCTCTCATGGGCGATTCCGGCGATCTTCGCATCCTGCTCCGTAACACCTTCCTCTGCATCGATCATCAGTACCACCACCTCGGCACGCTCTACGGCACTGACGGTACGGACGATCATATAACGCTCCAGTTCTTCCTTGATCTTGTTCTTCCGGCGAAGACCGGCAGTATCAATGAAGACATATTCTTTGCCGTTATAAGTGATCTCGGTATCCACCGCATCTCTGGTGGTACCCGCGATATCAGAAACGATCAGACGGTTCTCACCCAGCAGTTTGTTGATCAGGGAAGACTTGCCGACATTGGGCTTTCCGACGATGGCCACACGGGTGCGGTCATCCTCTTCTTCCTCTGCCTGTTCCTTATCAAAATATTCCGTTACGGCCTCCAGCATGTCACCGATTCCCAGACGATTCACCGCAGAGATCGGATGGGGATCGCCAATACCCAGATTGTAGAATTCGTAGACATCCGCCATATACTTCTGGAAGCTGTCCACCTTATTGACCACCAGTACCACGGGCTTGTGGGAACGGCGCAGCATGTCTGCCACCTTGGAATCCGCATCCACCAGTCCCTGCTTTACATCCACCAGGAAAATGATCACGTCTGCAGTCTCCATAGCGATCTCTGCCTGTTCCCGCATCTGGGACAGGATCACGTCCTTGCTGTCCGGCTCGATACCTCCTGTGTCGATCAGGGTAAATGTCATATCCAGCCAGTGGATATCCGCATAGATACGGTCTCTGGTAATACCGGGTGTATCTTTCACAATAGATATATTTTCGCCAGCCAGTGCATTGAACAGGGTGGACTTACCGACATTCGGGCGTCCCACCACCGCAACGATGGGCTTGGTTTTTCTCTTTGCCATAATTTCCTCCGTTTCTTATTTACCATCTTAAAATCTATTCAGATGTATCTTCTCCAAGCAGGGCATCCACAAGATCATATCCGCTTGATTTTACAATATTCACGGGCACTTGTAAAGCCCCCTCCACGTCTGCCAGCGTATAATCATCCAGGAACAGATCCGCTCCGCTTCTGAGTACATTCCGGGGAAGATACAATGCTTCTCCCAGATTTTTGTCCTTTAACTGCTTTACGATATCCTGTCCCGTCAGAAGTCCGGACACCGTGATCAGCTCTCCGAAAAATTCATTGATGACCTCATAGACATGTATCTGCAGGCCGGGGTATTCCGACATCATTTCTTCCGACATCTTCTTTAAATAAGGAAACGCCAGTCTTCCCGTAGCCAGAGAGATCTCTCTGGTGCCTTCCCAGGATGGCTTTTTTCCCGCTTCCTTTTCTGCGGTACGCCTCTTCAGTCCGTCGTGGAATTCATCCAATAGCAGGCGGATCATTCCAACACCGTTCTCCAACTGCAGATATCCGTCGTAACGTTCCTCTTCCGGCACCTCTCTGCCCGCCAGAATGTACCATTCATCACTGGCCTGGATAAAGTGTGTCCCATATTTTTCCATGCAGATCTTCTGGTATTTCTCGATCAGATCAATGATCTCACCGGCATCCTGCGCATTAAACGGCTCTAACGGATATAATCCCTCCCGGTACCTGGATAATCCTACCGGCACCACCGAGACACTTTCCACATTTGGCAGATATTCCATCAGCTTCCGGATGCTGTATTCCAGTTCCTTGCCATCGTTTACGCCCTTGCAGAGCACGATTTGTCCATTCATACGGATTCCGGCGGCATTGAGGATGTCCACCTTTTTCAGGGCATCCCCCGCAAAACGGTTGTTCAGCATTTTGCAGCGCAGTTCCGGATTCATGGTCTGGAAGGAGATATTGATCGGAGATAAATGGTATCTGCAGATCCGGTCAATATCATGATCCGACATATTGGTCAGCGTCACATAATTTCCCTGCAAAAAAGATAATCGGGAATCATCATCCTTAAAATAAAGAGTATCACGCATGCCCTTCGGCATCTGATCGATAAAGCAGAAAATGCATTTGTTATGGCAATGACGGTATTCGTCCATCAGACCGTTCTCAAATTCGATGCCCATATCCTCATCAAATTCCTTGTCGATCTCTAAGAGCCACTGCTCTCCGTCCGGCTTCTCTACCAGCATCTCAATATAAGTATCCTGTGTCAGAAACTGATAATCAAAAATGTCTTCGATCTCTGTATTATCTATGGCCAGTACTTTATCTCCGGGAGCGATCTCCAGTTCCTCCGCGATGCTTCCCGGCTTTACTGTTTTTACAATATGTTCTTTTTTCTTCATTCTAATTCACCTAACCATCTTTCTCCTATCCATTGTACAAGAAATTCCTTGACGTGTCACTAGCATAATGTTATAAATTAATTGTTATATTCAGAATAGTTCCGCAAAAATTAAGCATCGAAGATGCGCTTTTGCGAATGAAGCTCTGCATATTTTTACGAACAATAAAGCTCGTCCAGGAGGGACATCATGCCTAATTTACACGAACTGGAAAATGCCATGCCCGTGGCTCCTTTGAAGATCATCGCTCTGCCTTCCGCAGAAAAAATGGGACGCCGCATCAATGACTACATGGTAGAATTCCGTAAGAGTATCCATAATGACAAAGTGAAAAACGATCCTGCCTTTCACGGCTATATCGAGAGCAACTATCTCGTAGACGTGGATGTGCCCCGTTTCGGAAGCGGTGAAGCAAAAGCGCAGATCAGCGAGACCATCCGCGGTAAGGATCTGTTCATTCTCACCGATGTATGCAATCATAGTATTACTTACAACATGAACGGCTATACCAACCACATGTCTCCTGATGACCACTATCAGGATCTGAAGCGTGTCATCGCCGCCTGCAACGGCAAGGCCAGACGTATCAACGTCATCATGCCTTTCCTCTATGAAGGCAGACAGCATCGCCGCAGCGGCAGAGAATCCCTGGACTGTGCTTATGCACTGGAAGAGTTACGGGATATGGGAATTGATAACTTTATCACTTTTGATGCCCATGATCCCAGAGTACAGAACTCCACTCCGCTGAACGGATTTGATAATTTTACCACCCCTTACCAGTTCATCAAGTCCTTGTTAAATTCCGAAGATGATATGATTGTAGACAAAGATCACCTGTTAGTCATCAGCCCGGATGAAGGAGCTCTGGATCGTGCCATTTATTTTGCCAGCGTTCTGGGTGTCGATACCGGTATGTTCTACAAGAGACGTGACTATTCCACCATCGTCAACGGTAAGAACCCTATCGTGGCTCACGAATTCTTAGGTGACAATATTGAAGGTAAGGATATCATCATCATCGATGACATGATCTCCTCCGGTGGAAGTATGCTGGATACTGCAAAACAGTTAAAGGCCATGAAAGCCAGACGCGTATATATCTGCTGTACTTTCGGCTTGTTCACCGACGGTCTGAAGAATTTCGACGTTGCTTACGAGCATGGTGATTTCGATAAGGTCATTACTACGAATCTTACCTATCTACCGCCTGAGATCTACACCAGACCTTA
>ERZ835880.1644-NODE-1644-length-17223-cov-3.163327_pt1 | contig 17223 bp, 21 predicted proteins | sample MGYA00519944_ERZ835880 | MGnify/ENA primary metagenome ERZ835880 (study PRJEB31850, sample SAMEA3708787) | human gut metagenome | biome: human gut; feature: human-associated habitat; material: faeces | place: China | collected 2014 ... | reverse complement strand
ATTATGATTCAATGGAAAAATTAAATAATGATAATAATCAATTAATTGATTATAAAGATGAATGGTGTGTAAAGGATACTGCTGATGGACCTATGCAAGCGGATTGGATAGGGGAATTGAAATATGATAAGAATGGAAATCTTTTATCTCATGAACAACAAACTATTGGTGGAACATATATAGATGGGCATAAAAAGACATATTCTTATAATGCATGGGGACAGTTAGTTAATTATAATAATGATGTGGGTGAAACAGCAAGTTATACTTATTATTCAGACGGATTAAGAGCAAGTAAAACAATAGGGGACAATACAACTAAGTATTACTATGACGGTGATAATGTTATTAATGAAACGTTAAATAATAACAATTATGCAACAAATGTAATGGGAGTAAACGGATATGTGTCAAGGAGACAAAATGGCACAACCGGTTATTTGTTTAAAGATGCACATGGCGATGTACTTTCTATTTACACAAGTACAAGCAATAAAGTCGCTGATTATACATATGATGCGTGGGGAGAAATACGAACCCAAAATGAATCAAGTTCTTTTGAAAATAACCCACTACGTTACTATGGTCAATATTACGATTACGAAAGTAATATGACATATCTAAGAGCAAGATATTACGATAGCAGTATAAGACGTTTTATAAGTGAAGATCCGGCTAAGGACGGCTCGAATTGGTATGCTTATTGTGGCAATAATCCAGTGATGATGTTTGATCCGAGTGGATTAGCGATTTATGTACCTGAAAATCAAAGTATAATCATAGATTATTTAAACATTTTAACAAGGGATGAATTATATATTGACTCAAATGGATATGTAAAAATTAAAAATTATGGAATGAATACTGATGATAGAAGTGCAGGAACAGAATTAATATATCAACTTATAAACAATTCTAACATTTGTACAATTAAAGTTTCAAACAAAAATGATACAACTTATGCTGATATAGATTTGGCTTCTATGTCAGGAGTTGGTACTGATACAACAATTAACTTCATTGCAGATTATGAAAAACAAGATAAAGTATTTGTATATGATAAAAATGCTAATGTTGTTGAACAAAAGCAGCCAGTTCAAATTGCATTGGCACATGAATTAATACATTCATTAAGGGGCATGAAAGGTAGTAGAAAAAAAGCAGGTATGGGAACTAATAAAATGCCTGGAGCAAACAATGAGTATTGGAGACAAGAGGAATTTGATACAGTTGGTATTGACCATATAAGAGATGATGGAAGTTATGCTGATGCTGCAAATTGGTATTTTACCGAAAATACCATAAGAAGGGAACAAGGTTTTTATTGGAGGGCGAAATATGCGTAAAAAGATAATAATTTTTTGTGTGATAATCTGCATACTAAGCATAAGCTGTATATCAATTTTAACATATTCCAAACCAATTAAAATAGAAAACATTGATAAATCAAAAAGAATATGTGATGAATTATATATTACATCATCAAACAAATACATGAGCAGGGAAGACTTTTTAGGAATGATTCTTTCAGTTATAGGTTTAAATGAAAATATTTTTGATATGTATTGCTACGGTATGGATAGAGAAGGCTTTGCAACTGATGATTTGAAAACAGGAAATCAATATCAAATAACTAATGATATAAGTGAAGCGGAATTTGATAAAATATACAGATATGACACACTATGTTATATTGCTTGTGATGTGAATATATTACAAACATATAAAAAAACATATGAGTATCGAGGAAAGAACTATATTACAATAAAAGATGCAATTGCTATGATTGAGGCGTGTTTAGAAGATACAGAAACGGAAAAAGGAAAATTTTTTGAAAATTCCGAAGAATATCAACGATTATTTGAAAATGCTCAAAAAAATATTGTCAACAAAAATGATATGATATATTGGATACCGATTGACAGAAAAGCTACATGTGATGAAATATACACGCTTTTAAATAGATTACTTAATCAAAAACGTTACAAATATTTGAGTGATGCTGCTTATAATGAATCAAAAGCACAAATAGACTATGACCGTTCTATAACATATAAAGAATATCTTGAACAAACTCAATAAAATAACTTGACTTCATTTCTAACCTCTGATATACTAAAATTAAAGTATGAAGTGACAATAACATAATAAGTGAAATATGAGCAGACAAGAATCTGAATTGGTTTTTGTCTGCTTTTTTACGTTTAAAAGAAAGGAGTGAATAAAAATGCTTATAAGTATATTATTTGTTAGTATTATTATTGTGTATGGATTTATAGGACTAAAAAAGGGTGGTATCAAAAGTATAGGAGGCTTAATATCAATGATATTGTCTTTTATACTTTCACGCTGTTTAGCTATTCCGGTAACGCAATATGTATGTAATGAATCGGGTATTAGTGATAAAATCAGTTGTTTTATTCAGAACATTAATGGTTCAGTGTTTCAAGGTGGAAATGCTTTTAACTTAGGTTTTGTTAATTTATCTGATCCTGCAAACCAAATGATTAATTCGGTAAATAATGTTGTTAATTTATCTGCTGAAAAATTATTATCTTCATTCGTAATGATACTGTTATTTTCATTGTTTATGTTCATATTCGGATTGATAATACACTTAATATCAAATGCAGTAAAAATAGTTCCTTTAGGGGAAAAACTTGATAAGTCAATTGGTTTTATAAGTGGTGTTGTTAAAGGCTTAATAATGGCAATTATCGTATATTTCATACTTTATACAGTCAATATGATTCCTAATGTTCATATACCGCTTGATAATACAGTCTTAAATAATGTAATGCAAATGATAGGGGGATTCTAATATGGATATTAAAGAATGTTATGAGATATTGGGTATTACTAAGAAGGCAACAGATGAACAGGTAAAAAAAGCATATAGAGAGAAATCCAAACAATTTCATCCTGATTTACATAGAGATGACAAAGATGCAACTGCTAAATTTGCAAAAGTATCAGAGGCGTATAGACTTATATTAGAAAATCGTGAAAAGAAACATAAGTCTATATTTAACTTTGGTACTATATTCAGTGATGCCGGAAGTAAGACGAATACAGAAAAGAAGAAAGAAACAACAAAATCAGAAAAGCCTGAGCCTGAGCAGAAAGGTATTCGAGGTTCTGACGTATATACCACAGTAGAAATTACTTTTGAGGAATCAATTCTCGGCTGCCGAAAGGAGATAACTGTTCAGCATGAAGAAATATGTCCTTGCAGTAAGGAAGAAAATCATACCGATAATTGTACAATTTGTAATAATACCGGTAAGGTATTGAAGAAATTCATATATGATATAAGTATTCCGAGAGGCATATTCAGTGGACAGGTATTAAAAATAAAAGGCAAAGGCAATGTCGGAATCAATGGTGGAGAAAACGGTGATTTGGTTATCAATATTCAAGTAAAACAGAAGAAAGGATTTGTGAGGACCGGTCAAGACGTTGTTTACTATATGACTATCTCATTTCCACAAGCTGTTTTGGGAGCAGTGATTAATGTGCCGACAGCTTATGGTACAGTGAATTGTGAAATACCGGCAGGAATCAAACCGGGAGAACAATTATGTCTTGCAGGCAAAGGTGTAATTGATGAAGAAACAGGAGAAGTAGGGTGTCAGTACGTGAATATTACGATTGATATTCCGAAAATTGAAAAGACAGAAGATATAGAAATTCTGTTAAGGCAAGTACAGGATAAACTTTATGATAAACCTGTGAATGCCAATATATAACATTATTTGCAAGAGAGCAACCGTTATGTTGTTCTCTTTTTTTGATTAATTTAATATTTTACCGCCATTTACTTATGAAAAGGTAGAAAAACGAAATAAAATAGGGACTATATTAATAGAACACATTATAATTACAACAATCAAAGGAGAAAAAACAAATGAGAAAACCAAAAATTGAAAATAAATATAATATAAGACCGGAAGATCTGAATAGAGCTGAAGTGATAGATCGAGATAGAATTACAAGAACACCGTTTTGGAGAAATGACTTGATTAAGGCTTGGTGCTTGAGTGGAACAACCGCCAAAAATGCATCTGAAAATTGTATAGCCGGTGAATATTGGATTTGCTTTTATGATGTAGATGCTCCGACAGCAAAAGCCGGAAAAGTAACAAGCGAGTGTAGTTCATATGGTGGTGAATGTACATACAAATTCAAAGACTTCTATAAAATGAAAGATATTGATAATGATACTGATTTAAGACTACAAGAACTTTTCTTGGAACAGATTAATTGGCTAATAGACAGTCGCATTATTAAAATCACTAAAAAGGTAGCTGTGAGGTGAAATTTATGAAAAAGCAACTCATCTTAACGCAACAGCAGCAACATTTAGTTGAAGATAATCATAAACTTATATATTTTTACTTATATAGAAATTCTTTAAGTGTTGATGAATTTTATGACGTAGCTGCTATCGGACTTTGTAAAGCTGCTATTACATATAATGGTCAAACAAAGTTTTCAACATATGCATATGCTTGTATTAAATGTGAAATATTCAATGAAATACACAGACAAAAATCTGCAAGAAAAATCCCAATGGATAAACAACTTTCATATGATATAAAAACTATGGACGGTTATGGTGAAGAAAAATGGTCCTATCTTAGCGATAATAAACATTTTGAAGATACAGTAGAATTAAAAATGCTTATTGAATCGTATATAAGCAAATTGAAAATAGAACGAAATAAAAGAGTTTTAAAATTATATTGTAAAGGTTATAGCGGCTCTGACATTGTAAAAATTACCGGAGTGAACAGAACCACAGTAGGAAAGCAAATAGCAGATATGAAAAAATACTTGCAATCAGTGTAAAATGTGATATAATAATAATACCCACTTGTAATTCATTTCGTAATTACTTATATTTTGGCATCTATTAATTTAGATGCCTTATTTCATTTTTAGGAGTGTTAATTTATGAGAGTTATGTCGTACAACGTTAATGGCTTTAAAGGCAATAAAGATTCGTTGATAAATATGCGTGAGAATTTGGATAAGATTGAAGCATTTATAAAAGGCTTTTTGTTTGGTGATATAGACAATTTAGTTATCCTACAAGAAGTACCGTTAAAAGATAATACTATTTGTTATAAGAAAATTATAGAAAAATTTAAAGACTATAAATTTATATGCTCTAACAATGTAAGCGTTGCAAATTTTGTAACCGTAGCAATTGCAAATAAAAAATCAAATTGGATTAAACAAGATGATTTTCTCAATCAAAAGATTGAGTATAAGTATGCGGAGAATACAGATAAGACCGATTATAATAATAGATTTGTAGAACTATATAATAAAGATTATTCTTTAAAAATTTTGGGATTACATATTCCTTTAAAAAAGAAAGATAACGTAGAAAGTGTCGATCAGTTTTGGGGTATATTAAAAAATTATAAAAATAAGTATACAGGACAAAATAAAACACCATTAATGATAATTGGCGATTTGAATGCTGAAGATTCTAAAGAGAGTAAATATCAAGAAGAATTTCAGAATATCTTGGAGAAGGGGAAAGATTTTATTGATAACGGTACATATAAAACAAAAGATGGATATAACATAATAGACCATATATTAGCTTATGATGAGAACTTATTTGATCAAGAGGCAAAAGGTGAAGTTATTAATTCCATTGAATATTCGGACCATTATCCTATATTATCACCTCCGATAAAAAAAGTTACCGATAGAAAATTGAAAAAATTATGTTGACTTCATTTATGAATGTGTTATAATTAATTTATAAGATATGAAGTTTGTGGAACTGAAATATTAAGTTCCAATTTGATTAATAGTTTAGAACAGATTTAGAAAACCATTAATGGTTATAAGTCTGTTCTTTTTTTATTTTCTTTATAACAGCAAATAGCTGATTAGATATATTTTTAAGGAGGAATTTATAATGAAGAAACTTAATAGGAAAGATATTGGCAGATTGTTAAAAATCAATCCTGAAAACTTTCTGATAGTTAATACGAATTATCAGAATGAAATTGAAGTAGTTGGCAGATTGTTAAAAACAAGTGCCGGACTTGCATTGATTATTTATAAAGACAGGATAATCAGGTGGGATGAAATTTTGATCCCACAATTAAATGAAAAGGAGAGTGAAACAGTTCAAAGTGAAGTAATAACAAATGGTGTGATTAAACATCTATTTGAATATGCTACCGGTTATAATTCTAAAGTAAATGCATATGCAATTACAGAATGTGAATTTACTGAAATATTACCGGAAATAAAAAGAGGTATATACCTACTATATACCGAAAAGGAAGCAATTTTGTAAATTATATTTTATGGAGAGCAACTTTTTATAGTTGCTCTTTTTGTTTTTTTTAAGGAGGAAAGATCATGAAGATGGATCAAACAACATTGAACGCTGCTTATAAGGCAGTATCAGAATTTACAGCTATGTCGGGATACTATAGCAAATTTGAGGAAATCAACGGACTGAATTTTGCTATGGTGTGTAATAATCACATAGCACAACGAGCAGGACAAAGAATGGGATTATCAGAATACGGATATAGAAAAGAATATATTCTTTCAAAAATCGTAGAATTCCTAAGCACATCAGAAGATGCTATGTGGGATATGATGGAATATCCTGAATTTTGCGTAGTTGATGAACGTCCAAATGGAGAAAAACACGGCTATTTCTGCCAAAATAGCTACAAAACCTTTGGTACGACTATTATAAACATTGTATATGTTAAAACTGTCGTAGTCAAAGCTCCGGGCAAAGAAGTTTATCGTAATAATAACGAACCATTGTTCGTGTACAAAAACGGTAATATTTCATTTGTTGAAACAGAATAAGAAAAAGGTCGGTACATTATGTGTACTGACCTTTTTGAATGTGTTCATATAATTTTACTCTAAGATAGTATTAATAGTATTTTTGATTTCATCAACTGTATTAAATGCAGGTAATTCAGGAAGAATTGACAACTGATCAATAATTATATCACGAACAGTATTATAATCAACTTTACTATCAGTAGAAGTATTATGCGTTGCGATAAAATTTTTGATAATAGTGTCAATAACATTTTTATGCTTTATAAGAAGCTGTAATATAGTTGTTCTTTTAGCTTGCGATTCAATTTCTTGCTTGATAAGTACATTTTCTATTGTAAATAAAGCATAATTGAAGAATGTTTGATGCTTTTCTAAAATTGAAATAGCATTATCATAGGCTTGGGGAATAGTAGTGAGTCTAATAGCGTTTAACCATTGTTGAGCACAATAGTTAATATATTCTGACAACTGTTCATCAGAAATTTGAATGTTTTGTTTAATAAAAATTTGTTTTGCTTTTTCGATTAATAAATTCATATCAACATCATTTAATATGTTGTGAATTGTAATCAATCTGATTTGTTGTGTAGATTTGTTATTTAGTATTTCTTTATAAGTTTTCATAATTAAAACCTCCATTAAAATGTATTTTGAATACAAAAAAACATAGAATCAGAATTTTTGAATTCCTCAACTATGTTTATTTGTTAAATACTATTTTACTATATTTATATTATACCATAATTCTATGGATTTGTCAATACTTTATTGGATTTTATAGCATTAGACACTGCTTTTTTATCTTAAAAATATTTTTCAAAACAAATTACCGCCATTTGCTTATGAAAAGGTAGAAAACCGTAAAAAAATAGGGACTATATTAATGAGAGACGTTTTAAGAACTCTTATCCTAAAAAGAACTTCTCTCAACAATTCTCAACAATTATACTAATCACTTATTGGTATACCATTTGATAAAAACACCAATTTCATAACGTTCTTCGTTTTATCATGTTCTTTACTGATTAGCATAATATCTTTCACCTTATGAGTATTGTAACAATGGATAATAGATATGTATTTCATAATTTTGTCCTATGTATCCGCAAGTCAAAAAATGTGATGAGACATTAATGGTTATCACATTCGGATAAGAGTTCATTAAAGGAGGCTGACAACTTTGTGAAAAATATAATACATATTATAATTACCGAGATAATTCCAACAGCATTAATAGTTATTTTGTTATTCGGAGTAATATTCAATATATCTGTTGTCAATGGGGATTCAATGTATCCGACATATAAAAGCGGTGATGTGGTTCTTGTCAATTCATTGTTTTATAAAAATCCGAAAAAGAATGATATTATTACTTTTAAATTAAACAACAAATATTATATCAAAAGAGTAATAGGAGTTGCAGGCGATACAGTCGATATTGATTATGCTGACGGAAAAATAATTATTAACGGTGAAGAACAAAACGAAGATTATATTTATGAACCTATTAAGGAAAAAGCGGAAGTTGAATTTCCTCAGACAGTTCCTGAAGATATGATATTCGTTTTAGGAGATAACCGAAATAATAGCAATGACAGTCGGAGTAAAAAAATCGGTATGATACCAATTAACAAAATCAAAGGTAAAGTCATTGTGTCAATACATACAAAAAATAAAGAAAGAGGTGCTAATTAAATATGATTAATCAAGAATTACCGAAGAAAAAAAGGATAATTAAATCCGAAAAAGATAATTCGGTTAATAGAAATGTTAAACCGAGAGAAATCAGTAATCCACAAATGCCTAAAAAGCAAAATACTCAAAATTCGGCAAAACAAGTCAGTAATCAAAAGCCGATTAACAAAACACATCAACCAAAGAATAAAACGGTTCATTCCGTAAATCAAAGTAATACAGCAAAGAATATACATAATAAAAAACAAAGTACAAATGAGTATCAAAATAAAAAGCAGAAACAAGTTATTCCTGAGATTGAATTGTCACCGGTAAATGATAATCCAATATATGAGTTGCCATATAGAATTATCTCTGTTAAAGGTAATATATATCAAGGTTATTATGATGAGAAAAATTTGCTTTTGCATTTTGCTACTAAAGATAAAATCCTTACAGGTCAGAAAGCAAGACTGTCTAAACCTTTACCGCCGTCACAAAGTACTGAATCTGTTCAAGATGAAACTGATGAAGAAACAACTGATGACGAATATGAAGAGGATACCGATAATACAGAATATGATGACACCGAATATGAAACGTCTGAAGAATCTGCATATGATGAAGATGATTATAATGACGAAGATACATATGATGATCAAGAATATGAGAGCGATTATGATAATAATGAAAATGAAACAGAAGAATATGAAGATGAAACAGATATGGCTGAAGAAGTAACAGATGATTACGAAGAAACAACCGAATATGAAGATGATGAAGAAGATGATGAAGGATACTATGAGGAATCAGACAGGGTAGATGATGATACAGAGTATGATGAGTCAGACGAGGAATACGAAACTGAAGAAGATAGTATTTCAGATAATGATGATTGGGAAGATGTAGATGACGTTGAAGCTGAACCAATCGAACTTGAAGATGAAAACGATTCGTCTGAAATAAATTATCATAGTAATGAAAAACCTCAAAATAGAGGATTGTTCTCAATTCGTAAAAAGAAACCAACAAAGAAACCTTTACAAACTATTGCTTTGTTTTCTTCAAAATCCGGTTCAGGCTGTACACATCATGCTATTGCATTGACTAAGTATTTGATAGATTCGGGGTATAAGGCTTGTTATTATGAAGCTCGGCAGTCAAATGTTTTAAATGCTTTAATAACGTGTGACGGAAGAATGGTTCAGAACAACACCAATTTTGTATATGACAAAACAATACCTATGTATCCGCATTCAACAGATATTTCTGAATTTTCAAAGAAGAAATATCAATTCGTTATTATGGATTATGGTATTGATGATTATGTATCCGAGCAAGAACTGAGGGATAAAGATTTAGTTATTGCCGTATCAGGTAGCAGACCGTGGGATATAGAGTCTATGCACGGAAATATTGCTAATAATATGTATAACGGTGTTGAAATCATAATGAATTTCACCAATCCTAAAGAACAAGTTGATATTCAGAATGCTTACGATATGCTGAGTATAAATTTTGCCGAATATGAACCGGACTTGTTTAACGGTCATAACAATGATCACATATACGAAAAACTTACACATTATTTGTTTAAATGACGGAGGGAAGTTAAATGTACATAAGCGTGCAGGAATCACAACATTCAGACAGGTATCATTGTTTAGCAAATGCTATTATAGTTCAAGCTGCAAAAGACTATGAAATGGCATTAATTGCCGAAGCAAATCAACGTCCTTGTCAAGTTCGCAGTGCAGAAGTTGAACGCTTCTTTAAATCAAATTGGTACAGATTAATGACTAATTTAGATGAGGATATAATAATCGAAAAGATACAAGCTAAAGTAAAGAAAAAAATTATGAATAATCAAAAGACAAAAAAACGTTTGTAAAATCTAAAATGCAGGAGGTTATAAATTATGAAATTTCTTAAAAACAAATTTGTTATAGGTATATTTTGCTTGGTATTAGCTTTAGTTGTAGTGGTTATGGTTATGCCAAAAAATACAGGTAAAACAGTTGACGTAATCAAGCTGAATAATACAGTAGATGCAAATACGCAAATTACGGATAATATGGTTCGTAAAGTAACAATTCCTGAAGATGCAAATGTTTCAGGTGCAATTACCGAAAAAGAAAAAGTTGTTGGCAAATATACAACAACACAAATTTATAAAGATGACTTCATTGTTGATGGAAAGCTAAGTGATACACCGACAAATTCAAATCTTTATGCTTTAAATAACGGTGAAGAAGCTATCTCAATTACTGTTAAAGACTTGGCATCTTGTGTAACCGGAAAACTTATAGAAGGTGATGTAGTATCAATTTATTATTATGATACTATCGAAAAGAAAGTAGTTGAAAATCCATTGCTGAAATATGTTGAGGTTTTAGCTACTTCAAATTCAGCAGGTGTTGATGTTTCAACAGCGGCAATGGACGAAAATCAAGATGATAACATTCCGACTACGTTAACTTTGAAAGTAAACCGTGAACAAGCCGAGGCTCTTACTAAAATGGAATATGAGGGTAATATTCATGTTACATTCGTAGCAAGAGGCGAGAAAGCAGCAAATTACATACAAAAGTAAGGGAGTGAGTATAGAATGGCAACAAAAATAATTTCGGTATGTGGGGCTAATAGCAGTGGCAAAACAACTATGGCAGTTAATCTTGCAACGGCTCTTACGCAAACAGGAAGTGTTGTTGGTTTAATACAAACCGAACTTGCATATCCGTCAATTCAAGGCTTTTTGGGTATGCGAATAGAAGAAAATAAGCCTAATATAAAAAATATTCTGTTTGATACAACAGGAAAATATGATATTGAACAGCAATTTCAGCAACATCCAAAGAATAAGAAATTGTTTGTATTATCAGTTTCTAATTATATTGATTGTTTAACATTTGCGGATAAACACGTTATGGATGATATACAATCAGTACATAAATTTTGGATGAATTTAAGACTTTCAAATTTTGATTATATCATTGTTGATTGTGATAATGACGTAAATAATTTATTAAGTACACTGTCACTGTTTTATTCTTCGGCAGTTGTTGAAATGATAAAACCGACAGTACAAGGAATGAATTATTTCAGAGCGTTTGAACCATTTATCAATAAAATGGTTAATAGAAAGGCAAATACACCGGTAATGTATGTTGCCAATGCAGATGAAAACTATTTCGGAACATCAAGATTTGAACGAGAAACAGAAATCAAGTTTTTTGCAGAATTACCGTATGATAAAGAATGTAAGGATTGTGAAAATGCCGGTATCCCTGTTATTGAAGGGTACAAAGGTTCAATTTTCAAAAATTATCCGAAGCATTTTAACGATTTTGTCAAAAAACTGATGAAAGAAATAACGAATGTGAATAGCAAAAATTCACTTCTGATTGATAATACAAATACAGGTGGTGAGACAGATGGCTAATGGTAACGTATTTAATGCAATATACTTTGCAGATAAACAAAATGCCGGTACATATGTTGAAAAGAAAGACGGAAACAAGAAGTCAGAGGTAAAACCATATTATGAATGTTTGAATATAGTACGGTCAAATATATCAAATAATCACGCAAGTGATTTGGCTAATTTGGATTTGGCAAATGACGGCGAAAGAATACTAAAAAATCTCATTTCAAAGTACATAAATCAGAATAATCTCAGTTGTACAGAAATATCGGACCAAAATGAACTTACAGAAAAGATTTTTGATGATATGGCAGGCTTCGGTATTCTTACAAAATATATCTTTAATGATACCGTTGAAGAAATCAATATCAACGCATGGAATGATATAGAAATTGTAACTTCAAACGGTTACAGGAAAATTGATGATAGTTTCAATTCTCCTGAAGAAGCTGTTTCAATGGTAAAAAAGATGTGTGCTTCGGGTGATGTGACTATTGATGCCTCTACACCGGTACGAGATTCATATATCTTTAAGGGTACTCGTATTTCAGCAATGATACCACCGGTAATTGATGAAGAAATAGGTACGGTTGCATCTATAAGACGACAGAAGAAAGATGCTATTACACCGGAAATGCTCATTAATGGTGGTTCTGTTATTAAAGAAGAACTTGAATTCTTGAGTATGTCTTTAAATAACGGTATCTCACTTGCAATAGGTGGAGCTACAGGCAGTGGTAAAACAACATTTTTAGGTTGTTTGCTTACTGATATTGAGGATTCAAAGCGTATTTATACTATTGAAGATAGTAGAGAATTGAATCTAATAAAGTATGATACTGACGGTAAAATAATAAATCGTGTTATTCATACAAAGACAAATGAGGGTTCAAATACTACGCAGACAGAGCTTTTGAAACAATCTTTAAGACAAGACCCGGATATTATTGTTCCGGCAGAAATGAGAGGTGAGGAAGCGTGGGATGCACAAGAAGCAGGTCGTACAGGACACACTATTGCAACATCACTGCATACTAACTCACCGGAAGAAACATACACTCGTATCTTAACGCTTTGTCAAGAAAAAGGCACAAACTTATCCGAAGATTTGATTATGAGAATGATTATGGATGCCTTCCCATTGGTTGTGTTCATTAAAAAGCTAAAAGACGGTACAAGACGTTGTATGAAAATTATTGAACCGACTTCGTATAAAGACGGTGATTTAAAATATCATACAATTTACCAATTTGTCATTAAAGGTTGGGAAAAAGACGAAACCGGTAAGGTAAAAGTAAAAGGTGAACATAAAAGAGTAGGTGATTTGTCAAATAAATTGGCAATGAGAATGCTTGAGAATGGTGCTGAATTAAGTGATATTCGCAAATATTCACCTAACTTTAATCCTGAAAAGTTGGAGGTGGTTTAATGTGCTAAGAAGTGTAATTGCCGGAGTTATTGTTTTCTTATTGACTTTTATAGCATTAAGGATAATGACTCAGGAAAAGAATGCTAAAATCAAAAGTTGGAAAAGCATTGAAAAGAAAAAAGCTGATGAACGTATTGAAAATCTTACAGGTAAAAAGCAAAATTTTTATACGAAATTTAAAATACAAGCAGAAGAAGTGTTGAAGTTAAGTAATTCAAAACTTACATATACACATTTTCTTTATTTGACTGCGGCATCATCAGTTGTAGGTATTGCCATTGGATTTTTATTTCACAATCCACTACTTTCGATCATATTAGGTATAGCTTTCTTGCTATTACCGTTAGAGGTAATGCGAATTAAGTTGACAAGCTATAAACAATATGAAAATGAGCAGTTGCAAAGTACATTGGGTGTAATAACAAACTCATACTTGCAATCTGATGACATTGTAAAAGCAGTAAAAGACAATCTAAACGGTATAGAACAACCATTGCATAGTATCTTCAATGAATTTGTTACCTTAAACTCTTTCGTTGAAGTAAATACTGTGAAAAATCTGTATAGATTAAAGTCTAAATTAAATAATCAACAAGCAAAAGAATGGGTTGATATTTTGATTTTGTGTCAAGACAATAAGGACCAAAAGTATACGTTGCCGGCTATTGTTCAGCAAATGGGTGATTTGAAATCTATACAAGAAGCTGCAAACACAATGATGTATAAGATATATAAAGAGTTTTGTATTGTTGCCGGATTGGCAATAGCGATTATTCCGGGTTTGAAAATTCTAAATAAAGATTGGTACGATATTTTGACAGGTACATTCGGTGGTAAATGTGTGGTTGCCGTAGCATTTCTGATTATTATTACCAGTGCTATAAGAGTTATCAAAGTCAATAAACCTGTTGAGATGTAGAGGAGGTAAGAAAAATGAAAGTTATTTTATTAGCATTAGTTACCATAATCTTAATCTCTTACGGTTTGTATAAGATAATAACAGGATTTATTACCGTACCGTCAGGAGATACCGAGAAAAACATTCAAAATATGCAAAACACTGATGGTGTTTTAGATGATTTGAAAAAAGTTTTTATCGGTATACCGGCTAAATTTGTGGCTCGATTTATAAATTGATATGTATAAGCGAGCAAAAATGGATAGGGATTTGGATAGAGTAGGCTATAAAGAAACACCTGAAGAATTCTATGCTTCAGCTATAGTTAAAGGTATATATTTCATTTTGCTTGGTATAATCCTGATATTACTGAATATGACAATATTCGGTGTTGGTATGATGGTTATTTCAATATTCATTTATTTGTCAAGTATAGATAAGTTAAATGATAAATTGAAAGAACGCAATGAGCAGATAATGAAAGAATTACCTACGTTTATTCGTACATATAACAACACGTTAAAACAGAGCAAAGACTTTTTAAAATTTGCTATAAACTATCGTGAAATAGCAAAGCCAAATTTTCATTATGATTTGGATGTATTAATAACCGATTTAAAAACAATGGACGAAGAATCGGCATTAAACCGTTTTGCAAACAGAATTAATATTTCACATTTAACGCAATTTACAAATGCTGTTATAGCAAACAACAAGGGAAGTGACCAATCCGTGTATTTTCAACAGTTAAACCATGATATGAATATGTTGGCTATTGAAAATGTAAAACGTGAGATTGATAAACGTCCCGAAAAAGTAAAACCAATGACTATGTTAGTTGCTTGTAGTATTTTCGGATTAATTCTATATCCAATAATAATGCAACTTGTAGGTAGTATGGGTATATTCTTAAATTGATATTCATGTCTTTTGACATCTATATATAACCATTGATATTTGGGGTTTGCTTGATTTTTCAAGAAAATATCTAAAACATTTTGTTAATTTTGGAAACATGAAAGGAGAAAATATTATGGAAAACGTATTAAGAAACGCAGAAATCAAAATGACTTTAAAAGCAGAAAATTTAAAAAAGAGACTTTTGGCTAAGAAAAAAGGCTCACAAACGCTTGATTGGATTGTAATTGCACTTATTGTTGCGGTTATTGGCGGTATATTATTTGTTCTACTTAAAACTAAAATGCCGGACTTGTTCAATCAAATATTTGACAAAATCACAAGCGTAATTACAGCGTAATTTTTTGGCACTCACTGTATGGTGGGTGCTGTGGAAACTATTTAAAATAGTGAGTAATTATATACATAGAGGTGATTAGATTGAAGTTAAAAAAGGCGAAAAAAGGATCAGCAATGATAGAATTATTATTTGAGTTAATAATTATATCTACATTGATATTTGGGTTCATAGTTATGTTCCCACCATTTATAACAAATTTGAAACTTACATTCTGTACAAAAGAAATTGTACGTTCTATAGAAGTATCAGGTTCGGTAAAACAGAATGAAGTAGAAGAAATAGTTGATAAATTACTTGAAAAGAATGGCTTAGATAAAGATAATGTTCAAAATTTGAATATAAGCTACAATCCAAGTTCAATACACACTTGTGGAGCTCATCGTAGTTCAGATAAAAAACTTAAAATGCGTTCATCATTTACTGTAACATATGAATATCCGATTACATTGCCGATCTATAGTCCTTCTTTAAAGAAAGAAGATCAAAAACAATATACAATGACATTAAAAAAGAATTTAACCGGCATATCACAAGTTTATTGGAAGTAGGTGTTACAGATGAAAAAGAAACTGAAAAGAACAAAAAGAGGTGTAATAAGCCTTCCGTTTGTTATGTTTATATTGATATTCGGATTAGTTTTATTTATAACACTTGAATACTATAACATCTATACACATCAAGACTTTATCAATACTGAATTGGATAGAAATCTTAATCTTACACTTAATTCATCAGTAAAAGATTCTGCGATTATGTCAGGTAATTTTGAAATTGATGAGAATAAAATTAATGAAAATATTAATAATTATTTCATTCAAGATATGGGCTGTAAAGCTAAAGTAGTGTCAGGTGATATGGTTAAAAAGTGGCAAAAAACGAATGATGAAGGTGTATGGCAATATGATATTAATGTCGATAAGATAACATTTGATAAGGATAGTTACGGTCAAAGTCCTAAAATTACGATTGAGGGAAGTATGACGTATTATCCGATGTGTGTAAAAAATATTATTAAGTCAGATACGAATACGAAAGGAACAATTACAATGCCTTTTAAAAGAGAAGTACAGAATAACATAAATGCAGGGTAAGTAAAGCAAATATAAGACAGACACAACTAATCTGTCATTTGCTTAGAAAATTGACAGATTGGGATGTGAAAAGAATGAGAAAAAATATAGGAAAAAGAATAGTTTTGCTTTTATTAATAGGACTGATAGCTACAAAAGTATGCTTTATGTATGACATAAGCTATGCAAAAAACATATATAAAGATACTGTATATGATATTAATAACACAAAATTTTGTGATTCATATAATAAACGAATATTGTTCGACAAAACCATAGATATGAAAACAAATGAAAACTCAGAAGAAAGTGTTATAAATATTACACCAAATAATATCGGCTTTCATATGCTTAGAGTACATAGTCTAAACGGAACATTGGAACTGAAAATAGTTAATGAAAATGGACAAACTATTTACTCAAATACTTTTGCAAAAGAAAGTTATAATAACGACAAAAACATATTGATAAATTTATATCGAGGCGGTAAGTATACGATAAAATATAAATACAGCCGATATAAAGGCAGATTCAAAATATATAAATTTTAATTAGTAAGCTCTGAATCCATAATGAAGTGAACCCCAAAATTTAGACAAAATTAAATATTAACTTGCTTGTGAATGA
>ERZ835880.1640-NODE-1640-length-17243-cov-5.058006_pt1 | contig 17243 bp, 19 predicted proteins | sample MGYA00519944_ERZ835880 | MGnify/ENA primary metagenome ERZ835880 (study PRJEB31850, sample SAMEA3708787) | human gut metagenome | biome: human gut; feature: human-associated habitat; material: faeces | place: China | collected 2014 ... | reverse complement strand
AATAACATGCTGCTGCTGCTCTTTGTTGGCCCGCCAATGGAAGAAAAGTACGGCAGCAAGCCGCTTTCGTGCGGCATGGTGTTCACCGCTCTGGTCACCGGCGTGCTGCAATGCGTGCTGTTCCCACGTTCGGGGCTGCTGGGCGCGTCCGGCATCGTGTTCATGCTCATCATGCTTTCGTCGCTGGCGGGCTTCTCCGGCGGCATCCCGGTCACCATGCTGCTGGTTGCAGCGCTGTACTTTGGTCAGCAGGTGTACGATATCATTTTTGTGCACGACAATGTAGCAAACTTCATGCACATTGTGGGCGGCTTATGCGGCACTGCCTTTGGCTACTACAGTGCGTTGCACAGCCGCCGCAGGCCGGCAAAAGCGGTGAAGTTTTCCAGCACGAACAGCCGCCGGAAGCGCTGAACCCACTGGGGACATAGGCTGATTTTGAAAAATTTGCAAACAGGTATTGACAAACGAAAAATCCGTGGTTTAATATAGCCAAATTCAATACACTAAACCGTTGAAGCGGAGATGACGGCGAACCATGCCTGTACAGAGAGCCTGCGCAGCTGAGAAGCAGACCGGAAACAGTTCGTCAAGGAAAGTGTGACTTTGCGTTATATTTTCCCGAAATGGACCGCTGAGGGTGCAGGGAACTGCGGAGAACTTTCGCCGCACAGTATTCTGCAACGTAGGGCATACGTCAGTTGCCGGGGATGTGTTGGCATCTCGCCAAGTGCATGGGGTCATGCCCATGAAGTCAGGGTGGCACCGCGGATAAAAGGCCAAATTTTATTCGTCCTTGACAGAAGAGAATTCTTCTGTTAGGGACGTTTTTCTTTTCCACTCCCTCGGCAGAAGAGCCGGGGGAGTTTTTGTTTTACCGGGAGGGAAAAAGCCATGAAGATACGGCCCACACTGGACGAAGTAAAAACCACAGCGTTAGCAGGCAGTTATAACGTTTTGCCGGTCTGCTGCGAAATTCTGGCAGATATCTGCACGCCCATTGAAGCGCTGAAAGTTTTAAAGAATGTCTCCACCCACTGCTATCTGCTGGAAAGTGCCCAGCCCAGCGAAAAGTGGGGCCGCTACACCTTTCTCGGCCTTGACCCTAAAATGGAAATCACCTGCCGGAATGGCGTGATGAAGGCCGGGGAACTGACCTTTGAAACACAAAACCCCTCGCAGACGCTGCGGGAAATTCTGGCGCAGTATAAAAGCCCGCGTTTTGCATACCTGCCCACCTTCACCGGCGGCCTTGTGGGATATTTCTCCTATGATTACCTCGGCTAGGGCTCCCTTGTTTCCGGCACTAAGGCTCATGCCTGCGGCTGCGGCCACGAAACCCTGAACAAAACAAATGCACCCGGTTGCTGCGGTTCTGCCCACAGGCCGGGTGCATTTTATATTTTAGGAAAAATTACAGGTCACTGCGCGGGAAAGCTGCCATGGCCCAGAAGTTCAGCTCGTGCTCCGAGCAGGCATGGAAGATCTCGCGGCAGCGGGCAAGGCGCTCGTCGCTCAGGCCTTCGCAGACTTTTTCTGCAAACGCGGCCCAGTCGCGGCAGGCCGCCTCATAGCCCTTGTCAGCATAGTCCACCACCAGTGCACCATAAAGGGTATCCTGCACGGAAGGCTTTTCTTCCAGCAGTTTCTGGAAGATCCAGCCATAGCTCAGCATACAGGGCAGGCAGGCCATCATGCACTCGGCTGCGCCCTCGCCGTTTTTGGCGGCTTCGATCATAGAGTCCACATAGGCACGGTTCTCCGGCCGCAGCGGCAGGCTCTGGATGCCTTCATCGGTCAGTCCAAAGTGCTTGAGATAGTGCAGGCGGGCTGCATCCTCGCTCTCATTCACGAAGGAAAGCAGGGAATAGTAGGTGCGGATGGTCTGCATATCCTTTGCCTTGGTCATGCCCCAGGCAAACACCTTGGCATATTCCCGCAGGTAAAGACTGTCCTCCACGATGTAGCCCTTGAAGCAGGCTTCATCCAGTGTGCCATCCGCAAGGTGGGTCAGAAATTCTGAGTGCAGGCATTTCTCCCACACAGGCAGGCTTTCCTGTACCAGCTGCTGCACAAAGGTCTGCTCACTCACCCACAAACTCTCCCTTCAGTGCAAACATGTGGTCCATCGGGCCGGAGCCGTGGCCCAGATCCAGCATGGCAGAAAGACAGCCGGAAATGTAGGCCTTTGCGCGCTCCACCGATGCATCCAGATCATAGCCCTTTGCCAGATTGGACGCAATGGCGCTGGACAGGGTGCAGCCGGTGCCGTGGGTATTGGGGTTTGCAATGCGCTTGCCGCGGAACCATTTGCCGCAGCCGTCCCGCCACAGAAGGTCGTCGGCATCATTGATCTGGTGGCCGCCCTTGCACAGCACGGCACAGTGGTATTTCTCGCTGATCAGCTTTGCAGCGGTCTCCATTCCGGCCGCATCGGTGATCTTCATGCCGGAAAGGATCTCAGTCTCCGGAATGTTGGGGGTGACCACCTCTGCCATGGGCAGCAGCTTTTCGGTCAGTGCCTGCACGGCATCGTCCCGCAGCAGCTTGGAGCCGGAGGTGGCAACCATCACCGGGTCCACCACGATATGCTTTGCGCCGTAGGTGTGCAGCTTTTCGGCGATCACACCGATCAGCTCTGCCGAGGATACCATGCCGATCTTGACGGCATCCGGGTAGATGTCGGTAAAAATGGCGTCGATCTCCTGTGCCAGAAATTCGGGCGTGGCTTCAAAAATGCCGGTCACACCTGTGGTGTTCTGGGCAGTCAGTGCGGTAATGGCGCTCATGGCGTACACGCCGTTTGCAGTCATGGTTTTGATATCGGCCTGGATGCCAGCACCGCCGCTGGAATCGCTGCCGGCAATCGTCAATGCAGTTTTCATGGTTACAACTTCCTTTGCAAAAAATGCGGAAATGCCCGCAAGGAGGCATCTCCGCACTTTGAAGCAGCAGTATCTCCCTACGTTGGCATTGTCCAAATCAGGTCACAGGTCTGGGCAAACAGCCCACTCTCAGCCTGCTTTTGCAGGCTCCCTTTTTTCTGCGTTCAAGAATACCACAGTGCCGCTGCATTTGCAAGGGGATGGCCCTTTTCAATCGGCCCGCTGCGTGGTAAAATGGAAAAAACAAAGGGGGAAATACCATGAACATCACGGTCTATCTTGGAGCAAATGCGGGCAATGATCCTGCGCTGGCGGAAGCTGTCCGGGAACTGGGCAGCTGGATCGGTGCAAACGGGCACCGCCTTGTGTACGGCGGCTCCCGCAGCGGCCTGATGGGTCAGCTTGCCCAGAGCGCGCTGGACGCAGGCGGCACGGTGACCGGTGTGGAACCGCAGTTCTTTGTGCAGCAGGAGATGCAGCACGATGGCCTGACCGAGCTGATCGTCACCAAGGACATGACCGAGCGAAAGACGAAGATGATCGAGCTGGGCGATGCCTTCATCGCATTCCCCGGCGGTACCGGCACGCTGGAAGAGATCGCAGAGGTAATGTCCAAGGTCTCGCTGGGCCAGTTGGACGCGCCCTGCATCCTGTATGATCTGAACGGCTACTACGACAGCCTGAAAGCACTGCTTGCCAAAATGATCGAGAAAGGCCTTTCCACGCCGCAGCGCCAGCAGGGCATCCGATTTGCGGCGAATCTGGAAGAGATCACAACAATTTTAAATAAAGCCTAAAAGGAAACGCTTCCCCGGCCGGGAAGCGTTTCCTTTTTATATCATTCTCCCAGTGCAGTGCGGATATTTGCCAGCACCTTCTGGCTCAGCAGCACAAAAGCCTGCTTGGTGCGTCCGGCAGAAACATTCGCGCAATGCACATTCTCACGGGCAAAGAAGTCTTCGCCCACTGGGCCGGCAGCGACACGGGTGTCACAGAAGAAGTGGGTGCCCGGCAGAGCAAGCCACTGTTCCAGAGCAGCAGAGTCAAAGCCCGGGCCGATGGAGGTGTTGAACAGCACCTTGCCTGCGCCCAGCTGTGCAAATTCGTCCTTGCCCAACAGCAGTACGTTCTTGTTCAGGCAGGTGAACACCACCTCGCTCTCGGTCAGCAGCTGTGCCAGCGGCTTATAGGCCATGCCCACAGCTTCGGCATCCGGCTTGCGGGTGCGGCTGTAATAGGCAATGTCGGCACCCATGAACTGCAGCGCGTCGGCGATCATTTTGCCGGACACACCCAGCCCGATGATGCCTGCCTTCAGCCCGGTGATCTCCACCGGCTCGTCCCGCAGCATGGGCATCCCAAAACCGTGCAGGATGCCGGTGAGCTCATGCAGGACGTACTCCACAACGCCGCGGTCGCCGTAGTCCCGGATGCCCAGCACTTTGATGCCGCGGGTGCGGGCGTAGGCGATATCCACATTGGCGCTTTCCTCAGAATACAGGCTGCAGCACATGCCGATGTAACGGATATTCGGGCAGCGCTCGATCACGCTTTTGCCCATGCGGGAGGTGTAGCTCAGAAGTACAGCATCGGCATCTCCGATGCGCTGCACGATCTGGTCATCGCTGGCCGGGATATCGCGGTACAGCACCACTTCTTTTGCGTACTGATGCAGCGCTTCCTCGGCGGAGGGGATCAGGCTTACCGGCTCAATGGCCACCAGTTTGTTGAACATCAGTAAAGTCCTCCTTTAATAGAAGCATACGGGGGAGGAGAGGTTGCGCAGCAGGGCAACTACGCTCCAACCGGCAATGGCGCTGGTGGAAGAGCAGATATCCACCACGGCCTTCACGCCCTCGATCTCGGCGGTGATGCAGTGGTCGTCGCCCGCCCAGCCGGGTACCGAGTGCATGGTCACGCCGGTGATCTCCGGGCCGGTGGTGGCCAGCGAGGTGGCAACAGCCACATTCACGCGGCGGGGGAAGGTGGCAATGGCCTGCTTGGCATTGCCGGTGAACACGGTGGTCTTTTCGGTATCGGTCAGCAGGTGGTCGGCCCATACCGGCGTGTTGCGGAAGCCCTTGGCTCCGGTGTGGGTCTCAATGCCTGCCGTCTCGGCCAGCTTCTGCGCCTCGGCCATCAGGGTGACGGTCTGCAGCACATCAAAGCCGCCAATGGCACCGCTTGCCAGATGCACCTTGGCACCGCCCTCCACGGCAGCGGCCTTGACCTGCTCGTAAAAATCAAGGTCCGCAAAGGCACCAATGGAAATAATGACCAGATTCACGCCTTTTTTCAGTACAGGCACAGCCATGGCGCGCACAGCCTCCACCGAAGCAGTCTCCACAATGTATTCCGGCTGCAGTGTCAGCAGAGCATCCACATCATCGCAGACGGGACAGCCTACCTCGGCGGCAAGTTTTTCTGCCGAAGCACGGGTGCGGCTGGTCACGCCCACCAGCTCATAGTCCGGCAGCAGACCGTTCTTCCATGCATCGGCCACAATGTTGCCCAGAAATCCGCAGCCTACGATACCAAATTTTGTTTTCATATCCTAAACTCCTTTTTCTGCTTTTTCCAAAGAAAGCAGTATATTCCATTAAAGTATATCATATCAAAACAAAAAATGATATAATAAGGTGCAAGAAAGGAGAAAGCTATGTCGAAAACAAAGGAGCTTTTCTGGACGTTTTTCAAAATTGGTGCGTTCACGTTTGGCGGCGGTTATGCCATGGTGGCTTTGCTGCAGAATGAATTTGTGGAAGAGAAAAAGTGGTTGACAAAAGAAGAATTTCTGGACATGGTGGCAATTGCGGAGTCTACGCCCGGCCCGGTGGCGGTGAACAGTGCCACCTATATCGGCTACAAGATCGAGGGTGCGGCAGGTGCGGCAGCGTCCACGGTGGCGGTATGTCTTCCGTCCTTCGCGGTCATTTATCTGATCTCGCTGTTCTTTGACCAGTTCCTCCGCCTTTCGGTGGTGGCAAGTGCGTTCCACGGCATTCAGGTGTGTGTGATCTATCTGATCCTCTCGGCGGGCCTGAAAATGCTGAAGCAGCTGGAACACAGCGTCTTCAATATTGTCATCCTGACCACGGTTGCGGCAGCGATGGTGGGCTGTTCCATTGCAGCAGTGTCCTTCTCTTCCATTTTTTACATCCTGTTCAGCGGTGCGGCCGGGCTGCTGGTGTATGCAGTACAGCAGCTGCGGAAGGGGGAGAAGAAGCCGTGATCTATGTAGAACTTTTCTGGAATTTCCTCATGATCGGCGCGCTGTCCTTCGGCGGCGGCTACGGGATGATCTCGCTGGTGCGGGAAACGGTCTTAGGACACGGCTGGCTGACGGAAGGCGAATTCCTCAGCTTCATTGCCGTGTCGGAGTCCACACCCGGCCCGCTGGCCATCAATATGGCCACCTTCATCGGCGCTTCACAGGGCGGCTTCTGGGGTGCGCTGTGTGCGACGCTGGGGGTGGTGCTGCCGTCTTTTGTGATCATTCTGCTCATTGCATCGGTGCTGCAGAACCTGATGAAGTATGCGGGAGTCAACGCAGTTCTTGGCGGCGTTCGTCCCTGTGTGGTGGCGATGATCCTTGCAACTGCTGTCAACATGGCGCTTTCTACGCTGGCCGGGTTTGCAGCGGACAAGGCAGGCATTGCACCGGATCTCCGTTCCATTGTGGTGTTCCTGCTGCTGTGGGGGCTGCATGCCCTTTGCCGCCGGAAAAAGGGCAAAGCACCATCGCCCATTGGGATGATCCTGCTCTCTGCAGGACTGGGGATCCTGTTCTGGGGAATATAAGAATAAGCATTGCACGCTGCCTGAGGGGCATCCTGCTTCTGATGACAGCTTCTGAAAAATGCGCCGGGAGGTTCCCAATAAACCTTTCCGGCGCATTTTGCTACAAAAAGCCGGGCACAGGAAAACTCATGGCTCCCTGTGCCCGGCTTCAGCTTTTATTGGAATTTAGGCGCTATGCGATCAAGCTGCAACGGAAGAAGCAGCTTCGCTGGAAGCAGCCTCAGAAGAAGCGGCCTCAGAAGAAGCGGCCTCGCTGGAAGCAGCCTCAGAAGAAGAACCGTTCTCCTCTGCAACAGCGGAAGAAGCGTTCTCATCGGCCTCAGCAGCAACAGAAGTGCTGGTAGAAGCAGCCTCGGAAGAGGATGCAGCAGTGGAGGAAGCAGAGCCGCCGCAAGCGGTCATGCCAACAGCCAGAGCCAGAGCAACAACAGCAACACAAACATTCTTGAGTTTCATATCTAAAATCTCCTTGCCATACGCAAATGTATTTTGCAGAAGGCCCTACAGGAAGTGCCTTTCTGCAAGTGGATATTCTAGTCTTTTTTGCGAAAAAATCAAGAGCTTTTTTGGCTAAGAAGTGAGATTTCAATGATAATCTACGATTTTGTTATAATTTATCGCTAAAAGTCAAAGAGTTTTTGTTAAACTGATCGAAGCACAGGGAGACTCAGGAAAGAATTTTTTACCGCGTTGTAATCACTTTGTAATTTCTTTCATTGTTTGTTCCCTTGAATCAAGACGGGAATGCATGTTCCCTAAAGAGAAATAAAGAAATGCAAAAGTGAGGATGATGCGGCTCCGGAAACGGAAAAGAACCATTTGTCACCTGACAGTTGACCTGCGGAGAAAGAAAAGATGGTAAACTTTGTGCAGCGAACCTGAACAAAAATATCAAAAAATGACAAGTGTTATTTGAAAGTGATTTTTATTGGACATAAAAAGTGGATAATACAGACACAGCAGGGGATGAACGGGCTCCCTGGAAATAAAACATGTGTTTTGGAGGGAATAAAGATGAAGTACTATGTTACATTGACCGGACTCAACTACCGCTTCGGCACTCAGCCGTTTGCAGTGGGCCAGAAGGTAAAGCTGGTCAAGGAGCCGGAGAATGACTTTGACCGCGAAGCCATCCGCGCAGAACTGCCGGGTCTGGGCAAGGTGGGTTATGTGGCCAACAGCACTCACACCGTGCTGGGCGACTGTTACAGCGCAGGCCGCATCTATGATAAGATCGGCGCTGCTGCCACCGCAAAGGTGAAGTATGTGCTTGCCAATGCGGTGGTATGCAGCGTAAAGGCGGCGGATATGGGGCAGGCTGGCCTGCCGCCGGTCGATCCGGCTACGGGTCTGCCCTTTGGCAGCGAAGAAGATGCCATCGCATTCTGACAGAAAAGCCCGCCACACAAAATACAGTGTGACGGGCTTTTCTGCACCTTTTTGCTTCGGCGCACATACACCGGGCAAAGGGGGAATGTATCGTGAACCAGATCGTTTTCACTGCGTGGGTACTGCTGTTTCCGGCGGCGTGCACTACACTGGGGGCAGCAGGCGTGTTTTTGCTGCGGCGGCGGTCGCGGCCCTGCACGCAGCGCATCCTGTGCGGCATGGCAGCGGGCATCATGCTGGCGGCCAGTGTGTGGAGCCTGCTGCTGCCTGCTATCCAGCGCGGACAGACTTTGCCGCTTCCGGCATGGATCCCATCGGCAGTGGGGCTTGTGCTTGGCGCAGTGGGCCTTTTGCAGGTGGAACAGTTTGCCGGGCAGCTGCTGGCAGGCGGGGCCGGGCACGGCGGACGTATGGTGCTGGCTGTAACATTGCACAACCTGCCCGAGGGTATGGTGGCGGGCCTTGCCGCTGCACTGGCATTGACCGGGGAGCCGGATGCCATCAGCGGTGCACTGGCGCTGAGCCTTGGCATCGGCCTGCAGAATATTCCGGAAGGTGCAGCAGTCAGCCTGCCGCTGGCCCATAACGGCCGCACCCGCAGTCAGGCGTTTTTTGCGGGAGCGGCTTCCGGGCTGGTAGAGCCGTTGGGGGCATTGCTTGCCTTTGCCCTGGCCGAATGGGTCAGTACTGCGCTGCCGTGGCTGCTCAGCGCGGCGGCGGGCTGCATGGTGTGCGTGACCGCACAGGAGATGATCCCGCAGGCCGTGGAGGGCGACGAGCCTGTCGGTGTTGTAAGCATCGTGCTGGGATTTGCGCTGATGATGGCGCTGGATGTGGCATTGTAAGAAAAAAGGCTGCTGCAAAATCAATGCCGTTAAAATAACAGGATAAAAGCAAAGCGCAGTACAAAACGCGAAAGCGCAGAGAATGTACTGCGCTTTTTGGATTTTAGAGAACATCACATTTTCTGACTTTGGGCTATCCTATTTGATCGTTTCATGCGTGGGCCGTGAAATGATACCTCCCACCCCTTGCAATCTGCCTGCGTTTATGGTACAATATTCTGGCATTCAGAAGGATGTGTCGGACAGCGCCTGCTGCGTGGTTCGGCATACGGATGCGGGTCCTGTACGATGGATTCGCTGTGAACCAGGTCAGGTGGGGAACCAAGCAGCCTTAAGCAGTGCGTTCGTGCGTTTCAGTAAGCCTGCATCCGTATGCCGAGTTACGCAAGGCGGGGACAAAACCCCGTCGAGCGCTGTCCTTTTATTTTTGCCGCAAAGGCCGGGAAAGGGGAGGCATCGCCGTGTATCGTGCACTTTACCGCAAATGGAGACCCCAGCGGTTTGAGGATGTGGTGGGTCAGCGCGCCATCGTGACTGCCCTGAAAAACCAGATCACCGCAGGGCGCGTAGGCCATGCGTATCTGTTTACCGGCGTGCGCGGCACCGGCAAGACCACCTGCGCCAAAATTTTTGCCAAGGCGGTCAACTGCCTGCATCCAGTAAATGGCGACCCCTGCGGGGAGTGCGAGATCTGCAAGGGCATCGACAACGGCAGCCTGCTGGACGTGGTGGAGATGGACGCGGCCTCCAACAACGGCGTGGACGATATCCGCGATTTGCGGGATGAGACCGCCTACACCCCCAGCGCCTGCCAGTATAAGGTGTATATCATCGACGAGGTGCACATGCTGTCCACAGCGGCCTTTAATGCGCTGCTGAAAACGCTGGAAGAGCCGCCCGCACATGTCATCTTCATTCTGGCGACCACCGAGATCCAGAAAGTGCCCGCCACCATCCTCTCCCGCTGCCAGCGGTACGATTTTACCCGCATCGGGCCGGAGGATATCGCACGGCGGGTGGAGTATATCGCCGGGGAGGAAAAGCTGGAACTGACCTCCGACGGCGCGGAGCTGATCGCCCGTCTGGCCGATGGTGCGCTGCGCGATGCGCTGTCCATTCTAGACACCTGCGCCGGTGTCACTGCAAAGATCGACGCAGACGTGGTGCGCCGCATGGCCGGTGTGACCGACCGCAGCTACCTGTTCCACATTTCGGACGCTCTGGAAGCACAGGATGCCGCCGCCGCGCTGGCACAGCTGGCGCAGCTGCGGCAGCAGTCGGTGGACGTGAAGCGCCTGACCGAGGAACTGATCGCCCACTACCGCGCCCTGATGCTGGCGGCACTGCCCGGCGGGCAGGCGCTGCTGTCCGGCGTTTCGCCGGAGGAAGAGACGCTGTACCTGCAAAAAGGCCCGGAGATGGGGCAGCGGGAAGCCATCCGCGCCATCCGCACCCTTGGCACGGCGCTGGAGCACATGACCCGCGGCAGCGACCAGCGCATCGAGCTGGAGCTGGCACTGTTCAGCCTGTCCGAGCCGCCTCAGCAGATGCAGGCGGCAGCGGTGCAGGCAGCTCCCGCTCGGGCGGCACAGCCGGAAGCACCCCGCCCCTTTGCGGCATCGGTGCAGCCCTTTGCTAGCGCCCCGGTGCAATCTGCCCCCGCAGCAGCCGCACCCCAGACCCCGGCAGCAGTAGCAGAGCCTGCCCCTGCCGTGCAGCAGACGCCCCCGCAGCCTGCCGCACCGGAAGCCCAGCCAGCTCCGGCGGAGGAGCTGCCGCCTATGCCAGAGGAACCGCCGGTACAGCAGAGCGATGCTGCCCTGCCGTGGGACGAGCCTGCCCCGCAGGCACCGCCGCCGGACGAGCCGGAGCCGGTCAGCCAGCCGGAACCGCCCGCTCCCGCAGAATCCGAACAGCCCGCCCCGGCAGCGGAGGAACCGTCTGCCCCGGTGCAGGAGCACCCCGCCGACCCGGTGCTGACCAAGCCCCGCAGCGTGGCGCAGCAGGGCACGAACCCCTTCCCATACTGGGGACAGATCGTGCAGAAGCTGGAAAGCATCGACCCCATGCTGTATATGTATCTGCGCAAGTCCAAAGCTTACTTTGACGGTACCCGCGTGCTGATCGACGGCGGCAAGACTTTCCGGGATTTTATCCGGGTGAACAAGGACAGCCAGAAGCTGATCAAAAAGCTGATCGCCGAGGTATCCGGCGTGCCGGTGCCCATCGGCCCCTACGAGCCCAAAACGGCAGGAAAGACCGCTTCCAACGCGGAGCAGTCCCTTCTGGCACTGGAAAAGCTGGGGCTGGAGGTCAGCATTGAGGATACCGCCCGCAAAAAGCGATAAAAATTGTTTATAATAAAGGAGAATACCATTATGAAAGCAAGAATGCCCGCAGGCTACGGCCGCCCCGATATGAACGCCCTGATGCGTCAGGCTCAGAAGATGCAGGAGGACATGAAGAACAAGCAGGCCGAGCTGGAAGCTGCCGAGTACACCGGCAGCGCCGCCGGTGAGATGGTGACCGTGAAGATGAACGGCAAGCACGAGGTGCTGTCCATCACCATTAAGCCCGAGGCCGTGGACCCGGACGACATCGAGATGCTGGAAGACATGGTGGCTGCTGCCATCAACGCTACCGTGAAGCAGGTGGACGAGACCGCCGAGGCCGAGATGGGCAAGCTGACCGGCGGCCTGAACATTCCGGGTCTCTGAGCCGGGAAGGGGAGATACCATGGACTACACTGCCGCACCGCTGGAAAAGCTGATCGAGGAGTTCGGCAAGTTTCAGGGCGTGGGCCGCAAGGGTGCTACCCGCATGGCCTATCAGGTGCTGAGTATGTCGGATAAGGACGCTGCGGCGCTGGCCGATGCCATCCGCGGTGCGCACACCCGGCTGCATCGGTGCCGCATCTGCCAGAATTATACCGACGCTGACCTGTGCCCGGTGTGTGCCAGCGCCAAGCGGGACACCTCGGTGATCTGCGTGGTGGAAAAGCCCCGGGACGTGCAGGCCTTTGAGCGCACCCGGGAGTATAACGGCCTGTACCATGTGCTGCACGGCCTGCTGGACCCGCTGGCCGGTGTGGGCGCAGAACAGCTGACCGTCAAGGAGCTGCTGGCGCGGCTGAAGGACGACACGGTGAAGGAGGTCATCATGGCCATGAACCCCACCGTGGAGGGCGAGGCTACCGCCATGTATCTGGCAAAGCTTATCAAGCCGCTGGGCATCCGGGTCACCCGGCTTGCCTCCGGTCTGCCGGTGGGCGCCAGCCTGGAATATGCGGACGAGACTACCCTGTACCGGGCACTTTCCGGCCGGGGAGAGCTGTGAGTTTGTAAAAATTTACAATTCTGTCAGAAACAGCCCTTGCATTACCGCAAAAAAATGGTATACTGAAACAACAAACGGAACGGAGAAAGGAGGCGCGCAGCATGGCACCCACAAAGGAGCGCCCGGCGACCAAGAGCATCGCCACCAACCGCGAAGCGCGCCACGAGTATTTTGTTCTGGAAGCGCTGGAGACCGGTGTGGAGCTCAAAGGCACCGAGGTGAAAAGCCTGCGGGCCGGCGGGGTCAACCTGAAGGACAGCTGGGTGGATATTGAAAACGGCGAGCTGCTGGTAAAGGGGATGCACATCAGCCCCTACGACCACGGCAACCTGTTCAATCAGGATCCCATGCGCGTCCGGCGGCTTCTGGCGCACAAAAGTGAGATCCGGCGTCTGCACCAGCAGTGCAAACTGCAGGGCTATACGCTGGTGCCGCTCTCGCTTTATTTCAAGCATGGCCGCGTAAAAATGGAAGTGGGCTTGTGCAAGGGCAAAAAGCTGTACGACAAGCGTGCCGATGCCGCCCAGCGCGATGCAAAGCGCTCCATTGACCGGGCTGTGAAGTCCAACGGCAAGTACTATTAAGCACTCCAATTGCAGACTGCGGCTCACCGCAAAACCAAGCTTTCCGCACATCGCAAGATGTGCTTTATATGGGGGCGTAAAGGTTTCGACGGGGGGAGCAAGGTCTGGGCAGCGGGTAGCAGCGGGGGAACTGCTCTATAACTCCTCCAAAAAAATTAACTGACAACAATAATTATCAGTTGCTCGCAGCCTGAGTGCTGCGCGTTCCGCCCACTCTTGTGTCGTGTGGGGCCGGGGCGTCCTTTAGACACAGCACCTGAACGGACTTAAGCTTTGCGGACCGGCAGGAACTCATGAAGCTACCAATGCGCTAGCCTGACGATCGGCGTGGCGCGGCGGGAATGTTGTAGATCGCCTGCACCCGGAGATACCTACACTGAGCTCTTTTCGGACATGGGTTCGACTCCCATCGCCTCCACCAAATGAAAGGGCGAGGGTATTTGGTACTGTTATTTTCGGACAGTATCGGATACTCTCGCCTTTATTTTTGTTGCTGATATGATTCTTCAAATTGATTTGGGGTTTGCTGTTTAAGACATTCATGCGGTCGGTAATCGTTATAAAAATCAATATATTCTGATAGACTTTCCTCTAATTCGGAGACAGTTTCATAAAAATGAAATTTGAACTGTTCTTTTTTAAGCGAAGCAAAGAAAGATTCCGCCACAGCATTATCAAGTGGATTGCCTATATCGGAAAAGGATTGGTGTACATTAAAGTCAAGAAGTAGTTGACGAAAGCTGAATGCGGTATACTGCGCGCCTTGGTCACTATGAAATGTTAACCCTTGCGGATGGTTCCGATTTTGATAGGCCAATTTGAATGTGTGGATCGTGAGTTCTGCATCGGCGAATTCGGCAACGGCGTGTGAAACGACTTTTCGAGAAAATAGGTCGATGATAACACAGACATATGCGATAGAAGTGTTTACCTTAACATAGGTGATGTCACTGACCCAAATGCTGTTTGGCTTTTCAACGGTAAAATTTTGCTTTACGAGATTGGGACGATAAGTATAGTGCCGCTGAAAAGTAGCGTTCTCTGGAAGTGCTTGTTTACGTTTTAATCCGTGCTCTTTCATGAGCCGCACAATACGTTTTGTGCTAACAGTATAGCCTTGCTCCATCAATTTTGCGCGAATCTTTTTTGCACCGAAACGGTAATCGCTTTTCTGGAAGATGATAGTGATTTTTTCTTTCAAAAGCGTATCTTCTACATCTAGTTGCTTTTCAATCAGTGCACTTTTCTGTCTATTTATGTAAGTGGATTTTGAAAGATTCAGCAAACGGCAAAGTGTGTAGAAGCTGTATTCTGACTTTAAGGCATCAATAATTTGCACCTTGTTGTCTATGGACAAATCAAGAGCAGCAAGAGATTTTTGATAGATGGAATTTTCATTTTCCAAGGTTGCAACATGGCGTTGAAGCGTTGCAAGATCGCGTTTAGAAATGTTTGAAACTTTTGCTTCTTCGCTCCATTGATATAAGATACTGCGAGAAATATGGAACTGGGCACAGAGATCAGCGGTACTTGTGCCACTGTTGTATAGCTGGACAACCTTATTCCGAAAATCGGCAGAGTAGGCCATAATATTCTCCTTTATAGTCTAAAATGCCATTATTATCCCATAAAGGAGATAAGATGTAAAGAGATGGTCTTGACAATAGAGGATATATCCGCTATACTGTATATGAGATAAATCCACTATTCAAAGGGAGTGCAGCCGTGCAGGAATATGAAATTGAATTCTACGATAAAGCCGATGGCTCCGAGCCAGTCAAAGAGTTTATCCTAAGTCTGGATAAGAAAATGCAAGCCAAAGTTTTGCGTACCGTTGCGTTACTCCGTGAAGAGGGGCCATGTTTAAGGGAACCGTATTCCAAAGCACTGGATGATGGAATTTTTGAAATTCGTACCAAGTTTGGGTCGGATATTACCCGCGTGCTGTATTTCTTCGTGGTTGGTAAAAAGGTGATCCTCACAAATGGATTTATCAAGAAGACCCAGAAAACACCTGCTTCAGAGATCACACTGGCAAAACAATATCGCGCAGATTATCTTGCCCGAAAGGAGAATTCCAAATGACAAACTTCAACGATTTTTTGAATGAGCAGATGAAAGACCCTGAATTCAAGGCCGAATGGGACGCACTTGACCCGGAATTTTCCGTGATTGAAGCCATGCTCAAGGCCCGCAAAGAAAGCGGTTTGACCCAGAAGCAACTTTCGGAGCGCACGGGTATTGCACAGACCGACATCAGCAAACTGGAACGCGGCAATGCAAACCCATCTCTTCGTACCTTGCAGCGGCTTGCTGCTGGGATGGGAATGAAGGTTAAAATTGAATTTGTTCCTGCATCTGCAAAATGATTTAGTGATGGACGCGTTTCGGTAAAATAGAAAGCACAATAGTGACGCTATGCAGCGATATTTTCAAGCACGCGTTCGTCCGGCGTTGCAGTCCGTCCACCAGTAAAAAAAGCCACCTGAAAACGTAAGTTTTCGGGTGGCTTTTGCTATACGGAGCGATGTTGTATTGTTACGCCAGATCCGGCAGGATGTCCGACCACAGAGCCTGCTCCTGCCGCAAAGCATCGAAGCAGCAGTCCAGATACATTTTATTGACTGCCGCAAAAATGGTGCTGCGCAGCAACAGACGCTCGTCGTTGAGCGTAGCCTCCGGCTGGGTGGCCTTGCCGCCGAACACCACAGAAAGACTAGTCTCCAGCTCCTCGCAGAAGATATCGTAGGCTGTCCCGGCGGAGCAGTGCTCCCGCTGCATTTTGAACAGCGTGTCGATATTTTCGATCGAGAGCACCGTTTTGGAGACTGCAATGTACATCAGAGATGCGATCTGATCCCGGGTATATTTTTTGCGGATGGGGTGATCCACCACCCCTTTTTTGACATAGTTGCTCACCATAGACGGGGTCAGCTCCACCCCGCAGAAGCTGCGGAAGTAGCCGTTGACAAACTGCACCGTCTGGTCCAGATACAGCCCTACCGAGGGAAGATCGTTGTACCGGGGCAGGGCAAAGCCCGCAGCACACGCCGCAACGCGGAGTTTGGTTTCAGCTTTCATAGTATCTTGTTCCGTTCATGCTCCTGCACTTTTTGCAAGCAGGAACGTTGTTTTTGTGCAAAGGCAGGGCAATTGCTTTCCGCAAAAACACATCTGCCTATGAAATAGTATACCGCATTTTGGAAAATTGGTCAACTGGCAATGAAAACTTTGCAAAAGAATTTGAGAAAACAGTTGACAGGGTTTTAGAAAACTGCTATGATGGTCACGGACAAAGGAATGACTGCGGCGTGCGCCGCTTGAAAATGGAGAAAAATATGAAAAGCAAAATCGTTGTAGATTCCTCTGCAAATGTGTACGAGCTCCCCGATGTAGGGTTTGCCTGTGTGCCGCTGAAGATCCTGACCGACGAGCAGGAGTATGTGGACACCGCAGAGGTGGATGCTCCCGCGCTGGCCGAGATGCTGCGCACCTATAAGGGACGTACCAGCACCTCCTGCCCCAATATCTCGGACTGGCTCACCGCCTACGAGGGCGCAGACGAGGTGTATGTTGTAACCATTACCGGTACGCTGTCCGGTGCCTATAACGCTGCACTGCTGGCAGGCGAGGAGTACGAGCAGAGCCACGAGGGCGCGCGGGTCTTTGTGCTGGACAGCCTGTCCACCGGTGCGGAGTCCCGGCTGCTGGTGGAGCGTCTGGCGGCGCTGATCAAGGCCGGCAAGCCCTTTGATACCGTGTGTGAGGAGATCCGGGCGTACCACCAGCACACTCATCTGCTGTTTGCGCTGGAATCTCTGGCAAACCTTGCCCGCAATGGCCGCGTGAAGCCCGCTGTGGCTGCTGTGGCGCGGATGCTGGGCATCCGGGTCATCGGGCAGGCCAGCGACGCCGGTGATCTGGAGGTTCTGTGCAAGACCCGCGGCGAGCACGGCGCACTGGAGCGCATGGTGCTGGAAATGAAGGCGCACGGCCTGACCAACGGCCGGGTGCACATCGACCACTGCTGCAATGCTGCCGCTGCGGAGCGGCTGAAGCACATGGTCCATGCGGTGTTCCCGGAGGCCAAGGTGGAGGTAGGCAGCTGCGGCGCGCTGTGCAGCTACTACGCGGAGTACGGCGGCCTGATGGTGGGCTACGAGGACAACGAAGCACCCACCGTCTGAGCGGAAAATATGATACTATGATTTCGATTCACCGGGGCATCTGCGGACGCTCCGGTGAATTTTTTTTCGAGGGATAATTCCGGTGCACCCGACACCAAAAACTTGCAAAGGGTGAAAAACCGCGTTATACTTAACTGTATTATAGAGGTAAGCTAGGGTGCATCTGAAAAGTCGAAAATTTAGTCTATTTCTACAAACACAGCTGGATTTTGCGTT
>ERZ835880.1631-NODE-1631-length-17334-cov-6.390937_pt1 | contig 17334 bp, 16 predicted proteins | sample MGYA00519944_ERZ835880 | MGnify/ENA primary metagenome ERZ835880 (study PRJEB31850, sample SAMEA3708787) | human gut metagenome | biome: human gut; feature: human-associated habitat; material: faeces | place: China | collected 2014 ... | reverse complement strand
GTGCTGGACGCCGAAGTCGTGGGCGAGCCGGGCGTGCTGCGCATGCAGCCCGAGCTTGTCAAGGCCGCGTGCGACAAGGCACATTCGCTCGGCATGATCGTCGCGGCGCATGTTGAGAGCCCTGAGGGCGTGATGGCTGCACTGCAAAACGGTGTCGACTCCATCGAGCACGGCGCACAGCCGAACGATGAAATGATCGCACTCTTCAAGCAGCGCAAGGCGTTCCAAATTTCGACCATTTCCCCCGCCCTGCCCTACGCGCTCTTCGACCGCAGCATTTCGCACGCGACGTATGAGCAGCAGGAAAACGGCAAGATCGTCTTCGACGGCATCGTCGCGCTCGCAAAGGCAAACCTCGCCGCGGGCGTGCCAGTCGGTCTCGGCACGGACGTCGGCTGCCCGTACATCACACATTACGACATGTGGCGCGAGCTGCACTATTTCGTCAAATACTGCGGCGTGACGCCCGCGTTCGCGCTGTACAGCGCGACGAAGCTCAACGCCCGGCTCGCGGGCATTGGCGATCTGACCGGCAGCATCGAAGAGGGCAAGCAGGCCGACCTGATCGTCTGCGCAAACGATCCGCTCCGGAATTTGAGCGCGCTGCGTGAGCTCGACATGGTCGTCAAGGGCGGCTACCGCATCGACAAGCCGCAGATCAAGAAGATGGATGAGGTCGAGCGCGAGCTCGACAAGTTCCTATAAGCGCTATGAAATACTTGGTACTATCCGACTCGCACGGCAATGTCGACAACATGGTGCGCGCGGTAGAGCTCGTAAAGCCGCAGGGCATCATCCATCTTGGCGACGGCTGGCGCGATGTCGAGGAGCTGCGTGAACTTTTCCCCAGCCTGCCGCTCGAGCAGGTCCCCGGCAACTGCGACTTCGGGCGCTTTGAAGCGCTTGAGCGCGTGCTGATTCTGGACGATCACCGCGTGCTCATCGCGCACGGGCACACGTTAGGGGTGAAGACCGGGCTTCTCCGCGCGCAGTACCGCGCGCTCGAGATGAACGCCGACATTCTGCTCTTCGGCCACACGCACGTGCCGCTCGTGGACGCGGCGTCGCGGCCGATGATGATGAATCCCGGTTCGATTGGCGATCCCCGCCGCCCGACCTACGGCGTACTCGAATTCAGAAACGGGCAAATTTATCCGTCGGTCTTCCGGCTGGACGCATAACAAAAAGAGAGATGTACCATGCGGTACATCTCTTTTTTCATTTTCTCACTCGTTCCAATCTCGCACCTGTTCGCTCAGCCAATTACACCAAGCGTCCACGCCCTCGCCGGTTTTGGCGGAGAGGGGGAATATCTTGAGCTTCGGGTTGCGCATGTGCGCGTATTCGACGACCTTTTCCATGTCGAAGTCAAAATACGGCAGCACGTCGATCTTGTTGATGATGAGCGCGTCGCACACGGTGAAGATGAGCGGGTACTTGAGCGGCTTGTCGTGTCCCTCCGGCACGGAGAGGATCATCGCGTTTTTGACCGCGCCCGTGTCGAACTCCGCGGGGCAGACGAGGTTGCCGACGTTTTCGAGCACGACGAGGTCCAAGTCCTTCGTGCCGATCTCCTTGAGGCCCTGCTCCGTCATGCTTGCATCGAGGTGGCACATGCCGCCCGTGTGGAGCTGGATGGACTTGATGCCCGCGTCCGCGATGGTCTTCGCGTCCACGTCGGAGTCGATGTCCGCCTCCATCACGCCGATGCGCAGCTCATCCTTGAGCGCTTCAAGCGTGCGCAGCAGCGTCGTCGTCTTGCCGCTGCCCGGCGAGGACATCAGATTCAGCAGGAACGTTCTGTCCTGCTTGAGCTGCGTGCGAAGGCGTGCGGCCTCGCGGTCGTTGTCGGCGAAGACGCTCTCTTTCACCTCGATGATCTTATAGGGTTCTGTCATATCGCCTCGATCTCCTTTAAGTTAATCTCGCTGCCCTGCTTGAGCCATGTTTTTTCGCTGCCGCAATGCGGGCAGGTGCGGCCAAACTGCACCGTGGGATAGTCGCGCCCGCAGCCCTCACAGTACGTAACGGCGGGGATGGTCTCGATCTTGAGCGCGGCCTCCGGTAAAAGTTCGGTCTTCTTGACTGCCCAGTTCCAGCAGCTTTCGAGTTCGTGCGGGATCGCACCGGACACCTCGCCGAGCTCGAGCGTCACGGACGCGACGTTCGTCAGGCCGTTTTCCTCTCCGATCTTTTCCACGCTCTTGATGACGTGGAAGACAATGCCCAGCTCGTGCATTACTTGCTCTTTCTCGCCGCACGCTTGATCTTGAACTCACGCTTGATCATGTACGGCAGGATGGCCTTCATCTTGTCCTCACAGGCGTACATCTTGCTGCACTCCGGTCTCTCGCGGTGCAGGTGGATGGCGTCGAACGCGCACTTCGTCGTGCAGACGCCGCAGCCGATGCACTTGTTCGGGTCGACGATGCTCGCGCCGCAGCTAAGGCAGCGCGCGGTCTCCTTTTTGATCTGCTCTTCGGTGAACGCGATGCGCTCGTCGCTAAACGTCCTGCGCAGCGCCTCGTTATAGCCGATGCGCTGGCGCGGCGTTGTGTCGTAATTGACGGGGATCAGAGCGTTCTCCTTGTCGAGCTCAATGAACTGGCGGCGGTTGCGGCCGACCGTCAACGTCGCGTGCTGGACAAAACGGTGCAGCGAGATCGCGCCCTCCTTGCCCGCGGCGATGGCGTCGATGGCAAATTTCTGACCCGTATAAGCGTCGCCGCCGACGAAGATATCCTTTTCCGCCGTCTGATACGTGACGGGGTCTGCCTTGACCGTGCCGTTGGGGTTGAACTCAACAGCGGTGCCGGTGAGCAGCTCACGCCAGTCGACCTTCTGGCCGATGCAGTAGAGAACCGTCGCGCACTCGGCCTGCTCGCTCACACTGTCGTCAAACTCAGGTGCGAAGCGGCCCTCGTCGTTCTTGACGCGCGTGCACTTGCGGAACCTGATGCCCGCGCACTTGCCGTCCTCCACCACGATCTCGGTCTGGCCCCAGCCGGCGTGGACGATGATGCCGTCGCGCTCGCACTCGCTGCGGTCTTCCTCGCCCATCGGCATATCGTCGTAAGCCTCTAAGCAGTAGAGGTCAACGCTCTCCGCGCCGCAGCGCACCGCCGTGCGCGCAACGTCCGCGCCGATGTTGCCGCCGCCGATGACAACGACCTTACCGGAAAGCGTCTTCTTTTCATGCAGGTTGACCTGCCGCATAAAGTCGACACCCGCCATGACGCCGTCCGCGTCGCCGCCGGGGATGTTCAGCTTGCCGCCGGACTGGAGGCCGACGGCCACGTAGAAGCCCTGATAGCCCTGCTCGCGCAGCTGCGCGATGGTCACGTCTTTTCCGACCTCCACGCCGCAGCGGAACTCGACACCAAGTTCACGCAGGATGTCGATCTCGGCCTCCACCACGTCTTTTTCAAGGCGGAAGCTCGGAATGCCGTTCATCAGCATGCCGCCGGGACGCGCTTCCCTTTCAAACACCGTCGGGCGGTAGCCCTTTTCAGCGAGATAGTATGCGCACGACAGGCCCGCGGGGCCGCCGCCGATGACGGCGATCTTCTCGGAAAATTCGCCGTCGACCCTCGGAATGACCTTTTCGGGCACAAAGCGCGTTTCCGCGTTCAGGTCCTGCTGGGCGATGAAGCGCTTGACCTCGTCGATGGCAACGGCCTGATCGACCGTACCGCGCGTGCAGGCATCCTCGCAGCGGCGGTTGCAGATGCGGCCGCAGACCGCGGGGAACGGATTTTCGCGCTTGATGAGCTGCAGCGCCTCGCGGTACTTGCCCTGCGCGGCGAGCTTCAGATAGCCCTGCACCGCGATGTGCGCTGGGCAGGCCGTCTTGCACGGCGAGGTGCCGGTATCATAGCAGTTGATGCGGTTCCTGTCGCGGTAGTCGATGCTCCACTTTTCCGCCCCCCACTTGACATCGTCGGGTAATTCCTGACGGGGATATTCGATGTAGCCATCCTTCGTGCAGAGCTTCTGTCCCAGCTTGACCGCGCCCGCGGGGCAGTTTTCGACGCAGCGGCCGCAGGCGACACAGCTCTCGCTCTCGACGCTCGCGACATAGGCGCTGCGCGACAGGTTCGGCGTATTGAACAGCTGCGATGTGCGCAGCGCGTTGCAGACATTGACGTTGCAGTTGCAGATGCCGAAAATTTTCTGCTCACCGTCGATATTCGTGATCTGGTGGACAAAGCCGTTGTCCTCGGCCTTTTTGAAAATTTCAAGCGCTTCGTCCTTCGTGATGTATTCGCCGCGCTGTGTTTCGACGATGTAGTCGGCCATGTCGCCCACACCGATGCACCAGCTTTCGGCGTCATCGCCGCAGCCCTCGCCGAGCTTGGCGCGGCTCAAGCGGCAGGAGCACATGCTCTTGGCGTACTTGCCCTCGTACTTGCTGAGCCAGTAGGAGATGTGCTCTAAGTCAACGGACTCGTTCTCCGTCTCGATGGCCTTTTCCACGGGGATGACGTGCATGCCGATGCCTGCGCCTCCCGGCGGCACCATAGGCGTGATCTTTTCGAGCGGGAGCATCGTCATGCGCTCAAAGAACGCCGCGACCTCGGGATGCTCGTCGATCTGGCTTTTGCGCATGTTCAGAAATTCCGCGCTGCCGGGGACGAACAGCGGCAGCACCCAGCGCTTTTCATGCTTGGGGTTCTTGCCGTCCAGGTTCTCCCAGTTGTACTCGATGATGCCTGTCCACGCCATCTCCGTCAGGAGCTTTTCGAGCGGCTCGCGCTCCATTTTGGTGAGCTTCATCAACTGCTCGGTCGTCTTGGGCTTGCGCACGCCCATTTTGAGCGCGACGTCGACCATCTCGTCGGTCATCACGCCGGCAAGGCCCCAGTACTCGGGGTCGTCCGCCGTGGCCTTGAGGCCGATGCGGTTCGTGATCATGCTGCCGAGCTTGAGGACGTTTTCGCGCGGGGCGTCCGTGCGGGGTATTTTGAAATCCAGTTTACTCTCGTCGAGAGGGAAATTCGTGGGCTTGCTGCCGTTGATATCGCTCATGTTCCTGCTCTCCCTTTTCGCGGCGTACCGCGTGCTTGCCGCCGCGCAGCAAAAATATCGCGCGGCGATCATCACCTATCTTATCCAAGCTCTATTTTACAGGTAAATGTTGGATTTTCCATTGACTGATTCCATAAACCGCAGTCATATCGCTCAATTCCCCGCATTTTTGCGCAGATCGGCAGAATTGTCCAAATTTACAGATCAAGGAACCGCCGCGCAAGCGCGGGCACATTGGTGTTTTTGAGACACACGACGTTCAGCTCGTGCACGCCCGTGAGCGGCGGACAGGAAAAACGCCCAAACTGCGTATCGTCCTTGACCACCGCCTCGTAGAGGAAGCTCACGCCGCAGCCCTCGCTCACCAGATGCCGGATGAGCTTGAAGCTGCTGATGCAGACATTCGCGCGAAACGCCTCGACCGTGTAGCCGCACTGCATGAGCTCTCGCTCTAAAATCTTTCGCGTACCGGAGCCAGGCTCGCGCAGGATGAGCCGCTCGGAAAAGAGCTCATCCATCGGCACCTCACAGCCCGAAAACGGGTGATCTTTTGCGCAGATGCCGATGTAGGGCTCGTTGCGCAGCAGAAAGCTCTCGTACCGGCTCTTGTCGAAAATGCCCTCGAGCACGACGAAGTCAAGCTCACCTCCCTCGAGCTGGGCGAGCAGGTGTGCCGTATTGTCGACGGTAAAAAAGAGCTCGTTGTCCGGTTCTTTCAAAAAGCGGATGATCTGCGGCAGCAGGATATAGTCGCCGATGGACTTCGTCGCGCCGATGCGAAGGCTCGTCTTCTCCTGCCGTTTGAGCGCACGGCACAGCTCCTCGTCCTGATAGCGCTGGCTGATGGCGTAGATCTCCAGCGTTTCGCCCTGCGGCGTTTTTTTGAGTTTTCGGCTGTCGTAGGTAAAAAGGCGCACGCCGTACATCGCTTCGAGCGCCTGGATCTGTTTCGTCACGGCGGGCTGCGTCAAATGCAGCTGCTCCGCCGCCTTGCGGTAGTTCATCGTGGCGCACACGGTCAAAAAGGTCTCAAGCCGCTGGTCCATGTTCTCTCTCCTTTGTCGATAACAAACAGGAATCGACATATTCTGATTTATAATTTTATTATATCATAGGTCAGTGATATAATACAGCGGCAATATGCATTGGAGGAGAGAAAAAGCACATGAAATTTATCGAAACCGTAAAGAAAATGCTGCCCGGCTGCGTCATCGCGCTCGTCATCGCCGTGGTGGCCAAGTTTTTAGAGCAGCTGGAGGAATCCGTGGGGCTGCACCTGATCGGCGCATCGGTCATCGCGATGTTCATCGGCATGATCGTGAACCGCTTTTACGCGCCGAATGACAAGACGAAGCCCGGCATCAAATTCACCTCGAAGAAAATTCTGAAATTCGCCATCATCCTGCTCGGCGCCAGCCTGAACATCACGACCGTGCTGACGGTCGGCAAGTTCTCGCTCACCGTCATGCTCTTCACACTGGCGACGTGCTTCGGCCTCGGCTATGTGATCGGCAAGGCGCTGGGGCTTGACTGGAAGACGAGCAGCCTCATCAACGCGGGCACGGGCATCTGCGGCGGCAGCGCCATCGCCGCCATCGCGCCGGTCATCGAGGCAACGGACATGGACATCGCCTACGGCATGTCGGCAACGTTCCTCTTTGACACGATCATGGTCGTCGTGTTCCCGCTGCTCGGCCGCGCGATGAGCCTTTCCGACGCGGCGTTCGGCCTGTGGGCCGGCACGGCGGTCAACGACACCTCGAGCGTCGTCGCCACGGGCTACGCCTTCAGCGAGGCCGCAGGCGACTTTGCCACGATGGTCAAGCTGACGCGCACACTCGCCATCATCCCGACGGTGCTGGTCTTCGCCGCCATCAGCGTGCACCTCAAGAAAAAGGCCGCCGCGCAGAGCGGCGACCATGGCGTCAAAGTCAATATGAAGTCGGTGTTCCCGTGGTTCATCCTCGGTTTCCTTGCAATGTCCATTCTGTGCAGCGTCGGCGTCATTCCCGCGGGCCTCGCTACGACGCTCAAGAGCATCAGCAAGTTTCTGATGGTCGCGGCGCTCGCCGCCATCGGCCTCAATACGAACTTCGCGGCGCTGTGCAAGTCTGGCGCAAAGCCGATGCTTCACGGCTTCATCATTTCGCTGCTGGTCGTTCTTGTGGCGATTGCGGTCGAATATGTGCTCGGCATCGCGCCGAGCGGCACGCTCATTTAATCGTCCGCCGAAAGGATGAGATCGCAGCGGTTCCGCACATCGAGCGCGTCGAAATAGCGCTGCTCGAAAGGGATCCAGCGGTCGAAAAACTGCTTTGCATGCGCGGGCGCATTCCGTTTGAGGATGCGCTCGCGCTGTTTTTCTGCCGAAATCGGCAGAAAAACGGATAGATCGTAGTACGGCGCAAGGTCGGGGTGCATGGAGTACGCGCCCTCGACAATGTTGAGTGTTCCCGCCTTAATCCGCTGCGGCGGGGCGATGGTAAACGTCGCGCAGTCGAAGCGGCGGTAGTCGACGGGTCTTCCCTTGCGCAGAGGGATCAGCACCTCTTCCAAAAAGCGCTCGCGGTCGACGTTGCCGCCGGGCTGCGCGAAGCGCGCCTCCGTGCGCTGCTCAGGGCGGAGGAAAAAGTCGTCCATGTGGAAGACAGGGCAGCCGTAAACATTTTGCAGCAGCTCGCCGAGCGTCGTCTTGCCGCTGGCGCTGCCGCCCTCGATGGCGACGAGCACGCGGCTTCTTTCCGCCGTCAGGCGGTCGATGCGCGCAAACAGCGGCAGCGCGCGGGCGAAGTCGCGCCGCAGGACGCGGTAGGCGGGCGCGTAATTCTGCCGAAATATCTCGGAGTGGTGCAGCGGCGGAAAGCCGTCCTTGCGCCACCTCTCAACAGCTTCCGCCGTCTCCTGCGCAGAAAACGGCAGCTCGCCCGCGTCGGCCATTGTCTGCAAGGCGGTGAGCATCGCTTCGAGCTTTTCGCGCCCGCACTCCTCGTGCCGCGCAGAGAGGGCGAAGAGCCGCGCAAACGTCTCCGCGCTCAAGCCGTCCTGCAAAATGCCGAGGTGCACACGGCAGTAGTCGCCGCTGAGCAGCTCGACGAGCTCGGAGATACAGTCACCGCTTCGCGCCGCTTCGGCGCGGATGTAGTCTGCGGCGGCGGACGGGTCGGCGATCAGATGCTCGCAGCCAAAGGCGCTCTGATAGAGCGCCTTGAAGACGTCCTGAAGCGCCAGCTCTGGATAGCGCGCGCAGTGGGCGCGCAGAAAGTCGCGAATATCGGTAAAATTCGTCATAGCGGCAGGGTTCCTTTACCAAAAAGTTTCGTTTATCATAGCGCTTTTTCGCCCCTTTCGCAAGGGGCAAGGGATTGACAGCCCTGCGCTTTTTTGATAAAATTCCCGCGTCGGCACAAGCCGGCAGCGTTGGCACAAGCTAAATTTTCTTCCGCGCGTTCCCTGAAAGCAAACGAGGTATCACCAAGGTATCAATCTCCCTGCAAGGGGAATATTGATGCCTTTTCTTTGTCTTTTCAAGGGTTTTCGCGCAGAAAACAAGACGCAAGAGAGGATGAGAACACCGTGACGATCCTTGTCATCGACGGCCAGGGCGGAAAGCTCGGCAAAACTTTGGTCGAGAACATCAAAAAGTCCTTCCCGCACCTCGAGATCATGGCGGTCGGTACGAACAGCGCCGCTTCCGATGTGATGCGCCGCGCGGGCGCTGACCGCGTGGCCACGGGCGAAAACCCCGTCATCGTGGCCTGCCGCAGCGCGCAGATCATCGTCGGCCCCATCGGCATCGCGATCGCCGATGCGCTGATGGGCGAGATCTCCCCCGCCATGGCAAACGCCGTCGCGTCAAGCAATGCCTACCGTGTGCTCATCCCGATGAATCTATGCAGCACGTATGTCGCGGGCGTGGACAAAAAGTCCTCCGCCATTCTGGACGACGCCATGGCGCACATCCGTTTGCTGCTCGAAGGAATGGAGAACAAACCATGAACAACGCTGCCACTGCAACTGCCCGTACCGCTTCCCCGGTGAGAAAGCTCACCTATTCCGCGCTCTTCCTCGCCCTTGCGATGGTCCTGCCGTTTTTGACCGGCCAGATCCCCGAGATCGGCTCCATGCTCTGTCCCATGCACATTCCCGCGCTGCTGTGCGGCTTCATGTGCGGCTGGCCGTGGGGACTCGCAGTCGGCTTTATCTCCCCGCTGCTGCGCTCGATGTCCGGCATGCCGCCGATCTGGATTGCTATTCCCATGGCGTTTGAAATGGCGACCTACGGCGCCATCGCCGGTCTTCTGTACCGCAAGCTGCCGAAAACAGGCTGGCGCATCTATGCCTCGCTCATCTCCGCGATGGTCGCGGGCCGCCTTGTGTGGGGCCTTGTGAAGTTCCTGCTCGCGGGCCTTCAGGGCACGGAGTTCAGCCTCGCCCTCTTCCTCTCCGGCGCGGTGACAACGGCCATCCCCGGCATCATCTTGCAGCTCATCCTCATTCCCATCCTTGTGGTGGTAATGGAGCGCACAAATATGGCGCTCGACGTGTGAGCACTTGATAAAAACAGAAAAGGACTTGGACGAAAGCGTCCAAGTCCTTTTCTTTATTCCTCCGCTTTACTCAGCAGCTTCGGCGCGCTCGCGTCCATCAAAAACGCCCCGAGCGGCGCGGTGATGACGATGCCGAGCACCGCGACTGACAGCACGATGCTGCCGCAGGGCAGCCCCGCCGCAAGCGGCACCGAGCCGATGGCCGCCTGCACCGTCGCCTTGGGAAGATAGGCAAACACGCAGTAAAGCCTCTCTTTCGCCGTGAGCGGCGTTCTGACAAGGCAAAGGCACACACCCACGGTGCGGAAAATGAGCGTCGAGAAGATCATGCCGACCGCCGCAAGGCCCACGCCCGCCATATAGCGGATATCGACCGCCGCTCCGACGAGGACGAACAAAATGACCTCCGCCGCCAGCCAGAGCTTGCCGAACTTTTCGGAGAGCCGCTTGGCAACGAACGGCGTGCACTTCATCTTAAGTAAGCACGCCATGCTGACGACCGCGAGCAGACCCGACACGGGCACGATGCCCTCGAGCCAGCCCTCCGCCGCGACGAGCAGCAGCGAGACCCCCAGCACGATGATGACCTTCATGCTGTTGCGGATGCAGTGCGCTCGGGCATAGGCAGTCTCGAAAAAGCGGCTGAGCAGCCACCCGACAAGCGCACCCAGCGCAACGCCGAGCACGATCGACGCAGGGATGCTCAAAAAGTCCGCGGCGTTGGCGCTGCCGCCCTGCGCCGTGTGCAGAAACGTTGTAAACAGCACAATGACGAAGATATCGTCGCACGATGCGCCGGCCAGGATCATCTGCGGGATGCTCTTGTCCGTTCCGCGGCCGCTTTCCATCAGCTGCACCATGCGCGGCACGACGACCGCGGGCGACACCGCCGCGAGCACCGAGCCCATGACCGCCGCCTCCACGCGCGTGATGCCAAGGAAGCACGGCGCGAGCAGCACATAACCGATGATCTCGCACGTCGCGGGCAAACACGACATCAAGATCGCCGGACGGCCGACCTTTTTGAGGTCGCCCAAATCGAGCGACAGTCCCGCCTTGAGCAGGATAATAACGAGCGCGAGCTTGCGCAGGTCGGCTGAGATCGACAAAATCGAGCCGTCCAGCACGTTGAGCACGCACGGCCCCAGCAGGATGCCCGTCGCCAGCATGCCGATGATGCGCGGCAGCTTCAGCTTCTGACACAGCGCGGCCAGCGCAAGGCCGACCAAAAAGATGAGTGCGAGTGAAGTTAACATAAATTTCCTCCTCCGGACACAAAAAAAGCTGATGCCCCCCTGTGACCGTTCAAAATCACAGAAGTCATCAGCTCAAAAAAGCGGTTTCGGCAGTGCCGTGGGAGAACCTCATTCCCGATTGCGCAGTATAGCAAAGCGCGGGCAAAAATGCAAGCCCTTTTCAAAAATCAGCGCTCGAACGTCACCTGATAGGCCCCCAACACCTGCGTGCAGGGGATGACGGCGGCATTTTCGACCGTGAAAGCCGCCTTTTCATAGTGCGTCGTCTCCTCTTCGGGGGATGACGGGCAGCGTTTTGCCAAGGCTGACACCGTGCGCGCCGCCTGCAAAGCGCCAGGCGAATTCACAGTCGCAGAATTTCTTGTTTGCTGTGATCTTCTCCGCGGGCACGAGCGTAAACGTACCGTCTTTCAAGTAATAGCAGCCTACGTTGTCCTTTTCCGCAGGGCAGTCGTCCTCGATGCCGACGCCGGTGAACGAGATCGTCATCTCCGGCAGCGTGAAGGACGTCTTTTTGCCGTCCTTCGTAAAGGGAACATCGTCCCAGCGGCCGATGTTGACCCAGCCGCGATTGTCGGCTTTTTCCGCGGCAGTGTTGAACTCGAGAGCCCCCGTTTTGCCGTCGCGCACCTCCGCGTTGATGCGCAGCACCGGCCGCAGCGAGGCAAAGCCCTCTGGCAGCAGGGCGCGCAGACGGTCCTGCTCCGCGCCGTAGGCCATGACAAACTGTTCAACGATCATTGCGCTTCCTCTGTTTCCTTTTGTGCGCGCTCCGCGTCTTGCCTCAGCAGCCGCAGATAGGCGTCGAGATAGAGCTTGTGCGTCACGCTTAAAAGTGCCGAGCGCAGCAGTTCCTTTTCATCCGACTCGTCCTGTCCGACGCTTGCAAGATGGTCGCTCGCGCCGAAGACATAGCGGATGAGATTTTCAAATTCCTCGCAGAAGTAGTGATAAGCGGTCGGCAGATCGTAGGTCTCGTGCTGAATGCCGATCAGCGCGCGGATGTCGTCCATCGCGACGACGCTCTTGATGCACGAGACAAAGATGAGGTACGCAATGCTCTCCGCGCCGTAGGCCTTTTTCTCTGGCCCGGGGATGATCTTCTGCTTAACATAATTGCTGACCATCGAGGCCGTGATGGGACTGAGCCCGCATCCCGTGATGGATTGATTGACATAACGCGTCACCTGTTCGAGATACAGCCCCACGTCGGGGATCTCCCCGAGCCGCGGGATATGAAAGCTTCGGACAGACTCCGCCAGACGGCTGCGCATATTTTCGTCCATAGCTGCTCCTCCGTTCAAACTGCGTTTTCATCATCTTAAACTTTGGTGAAAAAAATGTCAATAAGTTTTCTAAAAACCGATTGACAGTTATTGAAAATCGTTGTATTGTAGTCAAAGATGATTTCACCTGACAACAGGTTTTTGAATAACCGATTATTTTTTTGGAGGCTTCCCCATGATGAAACTGATTGCCGACTCCTCTGCCAACCTCACGATGCTGGAGGGCGTAACCTATCAGAGCGTGCCCATGACCATCCGCGCCGGCGAGCGCGACTTCGTGGACGATGAAACGCTCGACACACACGAGCTGCTCGACTATCTCGCGGCCCACAACGGCAAATCCGGCACGGCCTGCCCCAGCCTCGACGGCTGGCTCAAGGCGTTCGAGGGCGCGGATGAGATTTTCGTCATTACCATCACAAGCAGCCTGTCCGGCACCTGTGCCTCGGCCATGGCCGCGCGCGACGTGTATCTCCAGTCGCATCCCGAGGTCAAAATTCACATCTTTGACACGCTGAGCACGGGACCGGAGATGCAGTTGCTCGCAGAGAAGCTCGCAGAGCTGCACGCCAAGGGCCTCCCCTTCGATGTGATCTGCGAAAAGGCACAGGAATATCTTGCCACCACGCACCTCTTCTTCAGTCTTAAGTCCCTGCACAATCTGGCGCAAAACGGCCGCGTCAGCAAAATCGCCGCGGGCGCCATCGGCATTCTCGGCATTCAGATCCTCGCCACCGCAAGTCTTGAGGGCACGATCCAGCCCGTTGAAAAATGCCGCGGCGAAAAAAAGACGTGCGCGGCGATGGTACAGAAGCTTCTGGAAGCTGGCTACCACGGCGGCAAGGTGCGCATCCACCACGCCGAAAATCCAGAGGCGGCTGGGGCGCTCGCCGCTTCGCTGCGCGGGCACTTTCCCGAAGCAGACATTGAGATCCGTCCCTGCCGTGGTCTTTGCAGCTACTATGCCGAGCGCGGCGGCGTGATCGTCGGTTTTGAGACGATGTAAAACTGAACAGACAGCAAAAAGCAGACGGCCTGCGCGAGCCGTCTGCTTTTCTTTATCTCTGCCATTAGGCAGTTGGAGTGGTATCGGAGGTACTGTCGCCCGCTGGGGCGTTGCCGTCAGCGGGGCTTCCCTGCCCACTGGGCGGTGTGGGGCGCTCGCCGCTGGGCATTTCGGGCACTTCCCCGTCAGGAAGCTCTGACTTCTCGCCGTTTGGCATCTGACCATCAAAGCTCTCGGGCGGTTCACCGTCTGGCTTCTGTCCGCCGCCGGGGAAGCCGCCGCCCATGCCCATGCCGCTGCTGCCGCCCGCGGCGAGCACCGTGCCGCCTGAGACGGTGATGGTGCCGTCGGCATCCAGCGGCTCGTTGTCCGCCGTGTTGTCCGTCCACACGATCACTGTTCCGCCCGTGATGTTCAGGTCGCCGTTGGAGTCGAAGCCGTCGCCCGCGGAGGAATAGGCGTCGATCGTGCCGCCGGAGATCGTCATCGTGAAGTCATAGTCCGTCAGGTCGGAATTTGCCGCATTCAGGCAGTCGTCCGAGGCGTTGATCGTAATATCACCGGAGCAAACGTTCAGCTCCGCGCCCTCAAGGCCCTCGTAGCAATTCGTGATGTCGATCGTGAGGCCGTCCGTGCCGTCCGCACCGATGCTCAGCACCAAATCGCAGTGAATGGCGTCATCCGCGGCGTCGATGGTCAGCGTGCCGCTCTCGACGTTCAAAAGCTGCTCGGCGTTGATGGCGTCGTTGACGGGTGCATCGATATTCAGCGTCAAATCGCGGATGGTCAGCGACGCTTCGCCGTCCTCATCCGTCGTCGCGCCGGATTTGATGCCGTTTTTGCCGTTGGCCGTGATGGTCAACTCTCCATCGCCGCAGAGGGTAACAAGCGAGCCATCCTTACACTTAATGACGGCGTTTTCGGCATTTTCGTTTTTGGGGTAGTTGTCGTCATTGTTCTGCTCGGTATCGCTCAGGGAATTTTCCGTACCGTTGGAAACAAGGATGGTCACCTCGCTCGACTTGCCGCAGGTGATGGCGGCGGTGTTCTCACTCGTAAGTGTCAGGCCATCCAGCACCAGCGTCACGCCGGTCGTACTCTTTTTCACCTTGATGGAGCCGTCCGCGCAGCTGCCCGAGACGGTGTAAGTGCCGCTCGACGTGACGGTGAGCGCCGTGCCGCCGATCTCGTAGCCCGTGTTAGTCTCGCCCGCGGCGATCACGCTGCTGTCGGTAAAGGTAAAGGTCACATCGCTTGCCGCGTCCGCCGTACTATTATTTATCGTACCGGCGCAGGCCGTGAGTGACAGCGCCAGCGCTGACGCGCACAGGAAAGGCAGCATTTTTTCATAATAATATCTCCTCTTTCATAGTTCTCTCGGGGCGGGCGCGAGCTTTTTTCGCTCTCTGCGCCCACTCCTTTGAGGATGGGGACAGCATACCCGCTTTGCCTAAAAGTTACCTAAAGAAAACGAATATTTTACCTTTAGGTTTCTTTTAGGTTGCGCGTTCATACTGGGGCTCACAAAGGAGGTTCGACACCATGGCGATTCAACGCTGTTTTGAACGATATGAAAAGAAATACTGCCTGACCCTTTCCCAGCAGCGCTTTTTACTGGAGCGGATGATGCCCTATATGAAAAAGGACGCGTACGGCGAGTACACCATCTGCAACATTTATTATGATACCGACGATTTCCGCCTGATCCGCGCGTCGCTCGAAAAGCCCATCTATAAAGAGAAGCTGCGCGTGCGCAGCTACGGCGTGCCGCAGGCGGACGACAGGGTCTTTATCGAGCTCAAAAAGAAGTTCGACGGCGTCGTCTATAAGCGGCGCATCACAACGGGCATTCAGAATGTGGAGCCGTTTCTCTCCGGCGAGCTGCCGGGTGAAAATTTCGGCCAGATCGGACGTGAGATCGGCTATTTCCAGTCGTTTTATCACACCGTGCCCAAAGTCTTCATCGGCTACGACCGGCTCGCCTTTACGGGCATCGACGATCCGCAGCTCCGCATCACGTTCGACACGAATTTAAGGTGGCGCGATACGGACGTCAACCTTCGCCTCGGCGACCACGGCGCGCCCATCGCGCTGCCCTGCAGCGACGTGCTGATGGAAGTCAAGATTCCCGGCGCGTGCCCGCTGTGGCTCAGCCACCTGCTCTCCGACGCCCAGGCGTTCCCCACGTCGTTTTCCAAATACGGCGCCTGCTACCGTGACGAGTTGTCCGCAGGCGTCCACACAACCGACTTAAAGGAGGATACCTTCTGTGCTTAACTCGATCTTAGGAAGCGAATTGACGCTCGTCTCGTTTCTCATCTGTACGGCGGTGTCGCTGCTGCTCGGCATCGGCACGGCGCTCGTTTCCATGTACCGCTCGCGTACGACGCAGAGCTTCGCCGTCACGCTCGCGATCTTACCCGCCGTGGTGCAGCTTGTCATCATGCTGGTGAACGGCAACCTCGGCGCGGGCGTCGCGGTGGCGGGTGCGTTTGGGCTCGTGCGCTTCCGCTCCGCGCCGGGCACGGCGAAAGAGATCGGCGCGCTGTTCCTTGCGATGGCCATCGGCCTTGCGACCGGCATGGGCTATGTGGGACTCGCCGTCATGGCGTTTGTCATCGTCGCGGCGATGATGCTGCTGCTCACGGCGGTGAACTTCGGCGGCGCGAACGAGCACGAGCGCGAGCTCAAGATCACGATCCCCGAAAGCCTCGACTACGACGGTCTTTTCGACGATCTCTTTGAAAAGTACACCAAGTCCTGCGTGCTCGAGCGCGTGAAAACGAGCAACATGGGCACGCTCTACGAGCTCACCTACCGCGTCATCCTGCCTGACGGCAACGCGCCCAAGGCGTTTTTGGACGAACTGCGCTGCCGCAACGGCAACCTGAACATCACCTGCGGGCGCGAGGCGACGAAAGACGCGCTCTGAGGCATCTTGATTTTTGCCCGCGCGCTCTTTATACTACACGTATCACCGGAAATCAGAGGGGGAACCTTTTATGCGGCTGCTGATCGCAGAAGATGAAGTGGACCTTGCCGAGGCGCTGACAGTCTTTTTTGAAAAAAATCACTTCTCCGTCGACGCTGTGCACAACGGCTTCGACGCCTATGAATATGCCTCGTCGGGCGCGTACGACGCCGTCATTTTAGACGTGATGATGCCCAAGATGGACGGTATTCAAGTGCTCGAAAAGCTGCGGCAGGAGGGCGTGAAAACGCCCATCATGATGCTCACGGCCAAGGGCCAGAAGAGTGACCGCATCACGGGCTTCAACGCCGGCGCGGACGACTATCTTCCCAAGCCCTTCAACCCTGACGAGCTCTTGAGTCGTGTGCGCGCCATTCTGCGCCGCAGCGAGGCCTACCAGCCGACGGTGCTCGCCTACGGCGATCTGACGCTCGACCCCGGCAGCAGCAATTTGAGCTGCGGCAGCGAGTCCATCCGCCTGAGCGGGCGTGAGTTCCAGATCATGGAGCTTTTCATGCGCTCGCCGCGGCAGGTCTTTTCCGCCGAGCGCATCATGGAGCGCGTGTGGGGCTGGGATAATGAGGCGGAGATCAACGTCGTATGGGTGAACATCTCGAATCTTCGCAAAAAGCTCAAGTCCATCGGCTCGCACGTCACCCTGCAGGCAAACCGCGGCCTCGGCTACGTGTTGGAGGAGAGCGTATGATCAAGCGTCTGCGAAACCGCTTCATCCGCATCGCGATGCTCTCCGTCACGGCGGTGATGCTGCTGCTGACGATCATCCTGAACGTCGCGAACTACGTCTCGACCGATTCCGACCTGAAGCAAACGCTGACGCTCATCTACGAGAACGCGGGCACCATCCCCCACTCGCGCTTTCAGCTGCCGGACAGCGCCGACGCGCCGACACCGCCGGAAAATCGCGGCGGCAGCGGCGACATCGCCCCCGCGCTGCCCGACGATGCGGACGATACACAGACGCCGCAGGCCCCGCCCGACGACAAAATCGCGCGGCGTGAGGGGCCGTTCACGGCGGAAACGCCGTTCTCCACGCGCTTTTTTGTCCTGCACTACACATCAAGCGGCACGCTGACACAGGCAGACCTCGACAATATCGCCTCCGTCACGGAGGATGATACGCAGGAATATCTCTCCGCCGCGCTTGTGCACGGCGCAGGGTATGGCTACTGCGGCAGCTACCGCTACTTTGTGGCGCAGGAGGACGGCGAAAATATCGCCA
>ERZ835880.1629-NODE-1629-length-17354-cov-3.675068_pt1 | contig 17354 bp, 9 predicted proteins | sample MGYA00519944_ERZ835880 | MGnify/ENA primary metagenome ERZ835880 (study PRJEB31850, sample SAMEA3708787) | human gut metagenome | biome: human gut; feature: human-associated habitat; material: faeces | place: China | collected 2014 ... | reverse complement strand
AGCACCTGCCGGAGTGTACGCCGCTGTGGGATATCCCGGTGAAGGCGGGGCGCAAGGCTGCGCTCAAAACCGGCCATGTCAACGATTTTTATACCGTGCTCAAAATCGAGGACGGCGTTGCCACCTGCCTCAACAAGGACAAAAGCGCCACGGCAGAGTTCCCTGTGGAGGCGCTTGTCTGCGTGGCGGAATTCGGCGAGCCCATTTACCCCTATCTCAAGCCCATCGACACGGTCTGCAACGCGCCGGACAGCGACCTGTGGCACACGCTCATCGAAGCGGACAACTACCATGCCCTGCAGCTTCTGGAATACCTGTACGCCGGCAAGGTGGATTGCATTTATATCGACCCTCCTTACAACACTGGCGCAAAAGACTGGAAATACAACAATGATTATGTGGACGGCAATGATGCTTACCGTCATAGCAAGTGGCTGTCTATGATGCAGAAGCGGTTGAGGCTGGCGAAAAAGCTGCTGAATCCAAAAGATTCTGTGCTGATCGTGACAATTGATGAAAAAGAATATCTGCATTTGGGATGCTTGCTGGAAGAATTGTATCCTGAAGCAGAAATTCAAATGATTACAGATATTATTAATCCTCGTGGAACAAATCGAACGAGTGAATTTTCTCGAGTTGAGGAGTATGTTTTTATTTGCAGGTTTGGCGCAGCAGAGATAGTAAAAACTGGAAATAACATGCTTGGCTCAACCGATGAGACAGATAAAGCTCGTGTATGGTATGGGTTTAATAGACCAAATAATCTTCGTCTATCAACTAACAAACAATTTTTCCCAATTTATATTGATGAAACACAAAAAAGGATCGTTTGTGTCGGTGAACCAATGGAATTGAATAACAAGATTGAAGATTTTCCAACTATAGAAGGGCTCACTGCAGTATTCCCAATCAATTCTCACGGGGAAGAATCAATATGGGGCGCAATATCCAGTACAACACGCGAATGGGTTGCGAAAGGATACCTAAGAGTGAATGATTATGACAAGAAACATAGTAGGTGGACTTTTTCTTACATTCGATCAGGAATGCAAAAACGAATAGAATCAGGAGAGATTGCTGTTGATGGATTTAGATCAGATGGCTCATTAAACATTGACCATATTGGAACAGAGGGAGAGGTGGTTCCGCCAAAAAGTGTATGGTATCAAGCAAGTCATAAATCCTTCGATTTTGGATCCACATTGATAAAAGGTATTATTCCTGGGCACTATTTTTCCTTCCCGAAATCTTTATACTCAACAATGGACGCTATTAGATTTTTTGTAGCAGATAAACCTTCTGCTCTCATTGTCGATTTCTTCGCCGGATCAGGCACAACCCTTCATGCCGTCAACCTTCTGAATGCGGAGGATGGCGGGCATCGCCGGTGTATTCTCGTTACCAACAACGAGGTGTCTGACGCAGAGGCAAAGGAAATGTCCAAGCGCGGACTCAAGCCCGGCGATGCGGAATGGGAAAAGCTTGGCATCGCCCGCTATGTCACTTGGCCGCGCACCGTCTGCTCTATCGAGGGCCATGATGTGAACGGGAAACCGCTCAAGGGCGACTACATTACCAGCGGCCAAGAACCAATGCACATGGCAGATGGCTTCAAAGCAAATGCAGCCTTCTTCAAGCTGGGCTTCCTTGACAAAAACGCTGTGGCGCTGGGCAGACAGTTCAAGGAAATGCTGCCGACGCTGTGGATGAAGGCGGGCGCACACGGCGCGTGCCCCAACATCGGCAAGACTGTGCCGGAGATGCTCATTCTGCCGGATAACAAATTCGCGGTGCTGGTGGACGAGAGAGCATATATGGCATTCGCAGCAAAACTGGACGAGCATCCGGAGATCGAAACGGTGTTCCTCGTGACGGACTCCGACAGCGGCTACAGGGATATGATCTCCGGACTGGATGTCAAGGAAAGCTACCAACTCTACAGAGATTATCTCGACAATTTCCGCATCAACGCGGTCAGGAGGTAAGCGGACATGAAATTTGAATTATTCCCGTTCCAGAAAACGGCGCTTGCCAGACTGCGTCAGAGCGTAGCAACCGCGCTGGGCAACTACCGGAGCACGCACACGCCGCAGGTGGTGTCTTACACTGCACCCACGGGAGCCGGTAAGACCATCGTCATGTCGGCGCTGATCGAGGATATTTATTACGGAGACGAGCTGTACCCCGAGCAGCCCGAGGCCATTTTCATCTGGCTGTCCGATTCCCCGCAGCTCAATGAGCAGTCGCGGCTGAAGATCGACCTGAAGGCAGACAAGATCCGCCTAAACCAGTGCGTTGTCATCAGCGACGACGCTTTTGATATGGAGATGCTGGAAGATGGACACATTTACTTTTTGAACACGCAAAAGCTCTCCAAATCCAGCAACCTGACAAAGCATTCCGACGGACGGCAGTACACCATCTGGGAGACGCTCTCAAACACCGTGCGCGAGAAGGGCGACCGGCTGTACTTCATCATCGATGAAGCCCATCGCGGCGCGCAGGGCACAAGAGACCTTACGAAAAACACCACGATCATGCAGAAGTTCCTGAAGGGCTCCGAAGCGGATCGTCTGCTGCCAATGCCAGTGGTCATCGGCATGACGGCTACGCCGCAGCGTTTCAACCGGCTGGCGGAAGGCATCCAGTCCACTACGCACTATGTGAAGACCACGGCGGATGAGGTGCGTGCGTCCGGGCTTTTGAAGGATCGGATCATCATCACCTACCCCGAGCAGAGCGGAAATGATATGGCAGTGCTGCAGGCAGCCACAGATGAGTGGCAGCAAAAATGTCAGCACTGGTATCAGTATTGCTACGAGCAGCACTACGGACAGGTAAATCCAATTCTTGTAATCCAAGTTCAGAATGGCAGCGGGCATCAGATTTCCGCAACCGATCTGGACGAATGCCTGCGCATCATGGAAGAGCGGCTTGGCGACCGCTTCCTCGAGGGGCAGGTCGTCCACGCCTTTGGCGAGGGTACGCCGACGATTCAGATCGGCGGTCTGGATGTGCCATACTGTGAGCCGAGCCGCATCGCCGATGACAAGCGCATCAAGGTCGTTTTCTTTAAGGAGACGCTGACCACAGGATGGGACTGCCCTAGAGCAGAGGTTATGATGTCCTTCCGCCGTGCAGTGGATCACACCTATATCGCGCAGCTTCTGGGCAGAATGGTGCGCACACCCACCCAGCAGCACATCAACGTGGACGAGACGCTGAACGACGTGCATCTGTATTTGCCGCAGTTTAATGAGGCGACCGTCTATGATGTCGTGAAGGCGCTGCAGGACGAAGAAGGCGCAACGATCCCTACAGATATCGAAGCCGAAGAACTGGGACGCGGCAACTATGATACGCTGAGCCTGCGGCCGACTTATCAGACGCCGCCGCGCCAGCCTGGCAGGGAGCGCAATGAAAATCCTGACCAGCTGTCCATGTTCGACACGTTCAGCAACGGTGATACTTTCTCGGCACAGCCGTCCGGCGGAGAAGCTCCGGCAGAGCCGCCGCAGTCTGTGCCGCAGAGGCCGATATCGTTTGAATTGCCGACGCAGCCCACAGCACAGGGCAATCCGGCACAGGCAGCTCCGGCGGCGCGGCCAACCACTGCAGAGCCGACACAGCCCGCGCCCGCAGCGCAGCCGCCGATCATTCCGGACATTGACCGCGAAGCCGTGGTGAAGGCCATCAATGACGCAGGCCTTTTGACATACGACGTGCGTAGAGTGCGCATCACCGGTTATCTCAAATCCATGTACGCGCTGGCTCGTTTCCTGACGCAGACCCGTATCGACATGGACGCGAAGGAAACGGTCATTTCCGATATCGTCGAAAAGATCCACGAGCACATTGCCCTTTTGAAGCAGCAGGGTATGTATGACGTCCTTGCCGGACAGGTACTGCAGTTTAAGCTGAGTGCACAGATATTTGATGTGTTCGGACGGTCGATTGACGATTATGCGATCCATGATCTCCTTTCCACCACGGACACGGATATTGAACGTCAATTCCGCTTGGCGGAAAAGCGCCTCGGCAATGAGGGCGTCGGCAACGCATACGTCAATCACTACTACGATGAGGACGAGGTATTGACGCTGAAAATTCATGTCATCATCTTTGCCGCAAATGCCGATTGCATGGACGCGCTGAACGATTACGCGCAGCAGAAGTTCCATGATCTGAACGACGCGAATCGCCGCCGCACGGTTTCCCTGCCGGAGAAATTCAAAAAGAAGTATGATGACATCGTTTCGGACGGCGATATCATCAGTAAGCATAACTTCCGTCTGCCGGAGACCATTCGCGTTCCGCATGAAATGGAAGGCGTCCTCTATAGGAACCATCTGTTCGTAGACGATTCCGGCACCGCGCTCATCAATCTGAACGGCTGGGAGCGCAAGGTCATCGCGGAAGAGGAACAGCATGAAGATTTTGTTTGCTGGCTCCGTAATCCGTCAAGAGGCTCATGGGCGCTGTGCATTCCGTATGAGATCGACGGTGAGACAAAACCGACCTATCCGGATTTCCTGATTATCCGCAGAGATGGCTCGGAATATGTCGTGGACATTCTGGAGCCACACGATCCGACACGGCAGGATAACCTTGGAAAAGCGAAGGGCTTCGCAGAATACGCGCGGCAGAACCCCGGCGTCGGCAGGATCCAGTTGATTCGGATGCAGCGCGACTCTGTCGGCAGAGAGCGGGCGTTCCGGCTGGATATGTCCAAAAGTTCCGTTCGGGACAAGGTTTCCCGTTGTGCCAGCAATGATGAGCTGAACCATATTTTCGAGAGTGAAGGTTTCTTTCAATAAATAAAAAAAGGAAGAAAAGCGTATGAACGAACAAGCAATCGTCAGCAAAATGCATGAGTACCTGCACACGGCCACAAAAGAACTCTGTGCATGGCTTGCAAAAATGCTGCCCCGCGTCGGCGAGGATTGGTGGCAGGTATGCGTGATGGACAACCTGTCATTCGCTCAAAAACAATACGCCACAGAAAACGGCTACTCGAAGCTGGAGGATCTTGATCTTGCAGCTCTGCTTCGCGTGGCAGACAAATCGTGGTATGACATGCGTTCATTTGCCTATCTTCCAACCCGCGACCGTCAATGCGTCCGGGACATGATGAAGGTGCGCAACAACTGGGCGCATCTTGCCGGAGCCATCGAAGACAAGGACGTTGTGCTGCGGGATCTCGATGTCATTCTGGCGTTCTTTGAGAACGTGATGGTAACCAATAAATACACGCAGGGCATCGAAGATTTCCGGCGCGAAGTAGAAAATGCCGATTTCTCTGCAGTCTTTGAAACCGAGCCGGTCAAAGTGAAAGCGCCGGAACCGGTGCAGGCAAGCACGGGAGGCATTCAGGAAAAGGATCGCGTCTATCTCACTGGAGATCCAAACACCAAAGGCATGGTGTTCTCCGTCACGGACATCGGCGGCACCAAGCGATACGAAGTGTTCGTCGACGGCGAAATCAAAACCTTCTATGAAGGACAGATTCAGAAGATCGATTCCGCGCCGTCCTACAGCTGGGTGGATTTGAGCACACTGCAAAGTAACCTGACGGCATACGAAATCAACAACCCTTCGGCGGGCAATCTATATTCGCTGAACGCGGCAAGAATCGATTTCGTGCCGTATCAGTTCCGCCCCGCTCTGAAGCTTATCAAATCGGATGAGCCGAAGATCCTGATTGCGGACAGTGTCGGTGTCGGTAAGACGATCGAAGCCGGTCTGATCGTAAAGGAGCTTGAGGCGAGAAGCGAACTGGATAACATATTGATCATCTGCCCGAAGCCGCTTATTGCAGAGCGCAAGTGGGAACTGGAAATGAAGCGCTTTGATGAGGATTTCATCCCGCTCGACGGCGCAATCCTCCGGCAGGCCATATCCGACACCCACCGAGACGAAGAATGGCCGGTACGCTATAACAAGGCCATCATTCCGTATTCCATTTTGGACAGCCGCGTATATGAGGGCGAAGATCACCGCAGAGGTAAGCAGTACGGGCTTCTGGATCTCGACCCCGCGCCGCACTTTGATCTCGTGATCATCGACGAAGCGCATCATATCCGCAATGGCAGTCTGGACAAAGACAAGGCATACGCATATAAGTGTGTCCGGTACTTCTGCGAGCACGCGGATGCAGTCATCATGCTGACCGCCACCCCGCTGCAGACCAGCGATGACGACCTTTTCACACTGATGAATCTGCTGCGCCCGGACGTCATCATGGACAAAGACGTGTTCCGCATGATGTCCAGACCCAACGAATTCATTTACAGGTGTTCCCACGCGATACGCGGAGCGGGCGAAGGATGGCAGGAAGTTGCCATTGCCGAGCTGCAGAATATCCGATCCACACAGTGGGGCGAAAATATCATTGCCAAGAATCCACTGTACGCAGACATTCTGGCGCGGCTGGCAAGGCCGGACATTACACGCGAAGAACGCGTCAAACTCGTTTCCGACGTGGAATCGCTCCACAGCTTCAACACCATGCTGAACCGGACACGCAGAAAGGATATTCAGGATTTCTGCATACGCCGGTCTTACACGGTAGAAACCAGCTTCACACCGCAGCAGTATGACCTGCATAACGAACTGCTGAGATTTGAATACGAAGCGCTTTCCAAGCTCCACAATGTGCGCTGCATTCCCTTCATGATGAGCACGATCCGACGTCAGGCGGCAAGCTGCATCTTCGGGCTCGCGCCCCACATCCGGGATCTGATCACACGGCGCTTTGATCAGATGGTTGAAGACCCGGATGTAGACATGGATGAGTACGATCTGGACGGAAAAGCCACGTCCACATTGATGGCGTTGGCTCATCATGTGCTGGAGCTCGCAGATCTGCTGCCGGAAGACGACCCGAAGTTCGATAGCATCTGCACGGTGATTGACGAAAAGCAGAAGCTGGAAAACAACAAGATCATCCTCTTCAGCTCGTTCCGGCATACACTTGCCTATCTGGAAAAGAAGCTGCGCAGCCGCAATTATCGCGTCGCGCAGATCAACGGCAGCGTCAAGGACGATGACCGTCGCGCACTGCGTGAACGGTTTGAGCTGGACAAAGCAGACCCGGATGCGCTGGACATCCTGCTCTTCACAGAGGTAGGCTCAGAAGGTTTGGACTACCAGTTCTGCGACACCATGATCAACTATGATCTGCCATGGAACCCGATGCGCATTGAACAGCGTATCGGTCGAATCGACCGTCGCGGCCAGAAAAGCGAAGCGGTCAACATTTATAACATTATCACGGCGGACACCGTGGACGCGGACATCTACTCCCGCTGCCTGATGCGAATTGGCATATTCGAGCGCAGCATCGGCGAATGCGAAGAAGTACTCGGCGCAATCGGTGCGCAGATCGAGCAGATCGCTGTGAATACCGCTTTGACCGATGAAGAGCGACGTCGCAAGCTGGAGCAGATGGCGGATAACGAAATCCGCCGTATGCAGGAACTCAGCAAGTTGGAAGATGAAGAGCGGGCGCTGTTCGGTTTCGATCTCTCAAACTACACAGCAGCAAAGGAAATTAAGGACGCAGAAAGTCCGTGGATTTCGCCACTCAGCATTCAGCGGCTTGTTGAACGTTATTTAAGAGACCGGCTCGGCGAAGGCCAGTACATCATCGGCGCATCTGAACTCAAGCAGATTCGTCTGAGCCGTGAAGCTCGGTTAACGCTTCTTGAAGATTTCCGCAGGCTGTCAAATATCAAATCGGCATTGAAGCGCAGATGGGAGAATTACCTGAAGGGCTCCGAGCCGATGCACCGGCTGACATTTACATCGGAGACCGCGTCGAAAGAACGGCGGGCGTTCTTCATTACCCCCATGCATCCGCTGGTCAAGCAGGCAGCCAAATACTACGCCACCAGTCAGGTGTCGTATATCCATTTGGAATACTATTCCGAGGAACTGCCGGAGGGTACATATCCGTTCTCCATTTACGCGTGGAGCTATGTCGGGCTGAACCCGATGTTCCGCGTCGTGCCGATTTGCGAGAACGAACTGCTGGCGGCAGAGCTCATAGATATCCTGCAGGACGCGAATACTTCCACAACCAGCATTACTGTTGACAAGGGCACGTGGGCTGGCTTGGAAGGTATGCACATCGCTCTATGGCAGCGGGAAAAAGAGACGTATCTCGCCGGAATCCAGAGCACTGCAAACTATAAGCTGGAGAGCATCAGCAGTAACTAAAGGAACCGGAAGAGAACGCTGGAGCAGAAAATCCGTGACGCATTCGACGAGAAGATTCGCAGGATGTACCAGAGCGAGCTCGGCACTGCTACCGAAAAATATCAGATAAAAGTTGACGAAATTAACGACCGCGCTTCCCGCGCGGATATCCACACATCTCTGATTGCAAACGGCATCATCGAGATCAAGAGGGGTTAATCATGAGCAACATTGCTGACAGAGTCAGGACAGCACAGGATAAGGACGGAATGCTGCGCCGTGCATTGGAACGCATCATTCAGCTTTATACGGATAAGTCGCACTTTGTATATGAGCTCCTGCAGAACGCAGAAGACGCAGAAGCCAAAGACATCAAATTCATCCAGCATGCTGATCATCTGGAGGTTCTGCATGATGGCAAGCCATTTACATCGGCAAACCTTCAGGGGCTTTGCGATATCGGCAAATCCGATAAGGTGGATAACCTGAATCAGATTGGCGAGTTCGGCGTTGGCTTCAAATCCGTGTTCGGCATCTGCGATACCGTTCTGCTCTATAGTGATCCTTCGCGTTATACAGGAAAAATCGAGGGAGACGCAGTTCCGTTTGCTGTTGAAATCAAGGACTTCACAAGGCCGGAAGATATTCCTGAAGAACCGATTCCACGGCCATACACCACGCGTTTTGTTTTTCCGTTTGCGGTCGGTCATACGTTCTCTGGATTTAAAACCCTTCCGGCGCTGATTGATACTCTTGCCCGGAAGCTGCAGAACCTTGGAATAACGACGCTTCTTTTCATGAAGCACCTCGAATTGATCGAATATGAGATAGACACGGACGAAGAGCCCATAACGGGCGAATACCTTCTGGAAAAGGATGGAATCAATGATCATTCGTCCCTCGTTTCTGCACTCGGCGTTTCTGAAAAAGAAAAGGCCGATCCGGATGATGCGGAGATAATCTCCTACTTGATGTTTTCCCGCAAGTTGGACAAATACCCGCTCAGAACCGTAGATATAGCATTCCCGGTAAAGGAAGAGCGCGGCGTATACCAATGCATAAAAGCACCAAATCCCTACGTCTCTGTGTATTTCCCGACCGAGACAGAAAGCAAGCTGGATTTCATCGTGCAGGGCCCGTTCCGTACTACTCCGAACCGCAGCAGCATTCCGTCGGATGATGCCGATAATATTTATCTGGCAAAAGAAACGGCAATACTGCTTCGGGAAAGCATTCTCGAAATGAAGGCAGACGGACGGCTGAACATGAGCTTTGTTAAAGCACTGCCCATAGACGAAGACAGATTTGATACGTTCGGCCTCTTCCTCCCGCTTTACGAAACCGTCCGGGATTTGTTCCGAAGCACCGCCGTTATTCCTACAAAGGCAGGCAAGTATGTTCATCCAAAATATGCAAAGATTGCAAGACAGGAAAGACTGGCAACAGTCTTTTCGGACGAGCTGCTCACTCAGCTGATAAACGACGGCGGCAAATACTGCTGGCTTCCGACGTTCCTTACGGAAACGAACAGAGAGTACAAGCACGTCCTCGATTATATGACGGGAGAACTCGGCGTACAGGTAATTCGCCCGGAGGATCTCCGAAGTTTCTTTGCCTCGAATCCGAAGTTCCTTCCGGCGCAGTCAATCGACTGGCTGGTCGATCTGTACGGCATTTTTGAAAACATACCCGGCGCGTTCTCAAAATCAAGGTATGAAACGAATATGACCACGGCAAACATCGTGAAGACCGCCACAGGCACATTCGTTGCTCCTTTCCGGCGTGAAGGCAAAACATACATTCCGAACGTTTTCCTTCCGTCCCCAAAAATCCGCAGCGCGGACATCAATTTTGTGGATGCAACGCTGTACGAAAGATGCCGCCATTTCTTCGATGACATCCTCCAGTTGCAGAAACCAAACGAATATGAGTTCTTGATCAAAGACATAAAGAAGCGCTATGAGAGCGGGCACATCTATGATGATGATCAGCATATCGAAGACATCAAGGCGCTTTTCAAATACTCAAAACGTGAAGAATACGAAGATGAAGTTAATCGGATCATTCGAGAGCTCCTTGCCCTCAGATGCACCGACGGGAAAATGCGCAGCTGCTACGCCTTCAGGATTTTTCTCCCGATCAGCACGGAAGGGATCAACGTAGAGAGCTACTATAGGAACCTTGGGCAAAACGTGTTCTTCGCCGATGTAGATTTTTACAACAACCATGGTATTGAAACGCCGATGCTGTTGGCGCTCGGCGTGCGTAATTCCATCACGATCGGAGATAACACCGTATCGGGCACCTACAAAACAGGGTCTCGCGGGAAACAGCCGGAATGGTGGACAACCGGCGATTTCCGTTGGAAATTCTCAACGGATGCGTTAAAGGATGTTCTCAAGTACATATCGGCGCATCCCTCGGCTAAAGATTCGATACTGAAATCGCAGGCGATCATGAAGGTGTTAACCGGCAACGAAAGTAGGCTTTGCGGGCTTGTGCATATTGGCGGCAGCACCGTCCCGAACAAGGAGAATGAGCCGTGCGAGATGATCCACATTCTGCGTGGCGAAAGAATCTGGGGATGGGACGGCAAATGGCTGTATACCGAATCCGGCGAGCTCGTTTCGCCCAAGGTGATTTCAAAGCATGATATCAGTACCTCCATCTACGGTAGGATCAAGCTGGACTCTGTGATTTTCAGTCTCATTGGCTTCAAAAAGACTGATGCGGACGAAGTGGACGAACTGAAGAAGACCATCCCGCAGGAAAAACTGGAGGCATTCTTTGAAAGTGAGCTGCGGCAGCGGTATGGTATTTCCACAGCTGACCTTAACGAACGGTATGGATCAACAAGTCAATATGAAAGTGTAGAGCAGGAAGAGAAATTGCCTTTCCCGACGTTTCGTGTTCGTAGCTGGGAGGCACTGCGAAAGCATGCAGCGGAGATGCTTATCTATGCCGACCCGGTAACCTATAAGGAAAGAGTCCGTAGCATTCGTGTCAGCAATCATCTGAGAGAAGCGAAGGCGTATTTGTCGAATATGTACCGGCATGAGGGCAACAATCGATTCAAGTTTGCATGCCAGCTTTGCCATGAAACCTGTTCCTCGTTTGAGGCGACGGAGATTTTTCTGAAACCCAAAACAGAATTGGATCCGGTTAATCTCTGCCTATGTCCCAATTGCGCATCAGCATATCGAAAGCAGCGAGCTAATCCCGATATCATGGAAGCCGTCCGTAATGCATTTCTTTCGATGAATGAGTCAGATATAGAAGGTTGTGAATATGTGACAGTTGCTCTGAACGACGGCAATGAGCTGTGGTTTACACAAACACATTTCGCTGAGGTACGAGAATTGATCAAACTGGAAGAAGAAGTGAAAAAACCAATGAAGGATAGTTCCGCTGTATGCACCACGATTGATGAAAATGAAAAACCGGCTATGTCTGTGTATTCCAACTACATAGGAAAAATAATCCGCCGAAAAGATGGCTTCGTCGGAATTGTGACAAGCGTAACAACGGAAGGAGAAAACGCCTACATTTCTGTTCATGTCACCGATGGAAAAGATGCAGGCAAAGATACCAAGATTCAGCTCTCGTTTATTTTGAAGAGCAAGGGCGTTTACAGCATCTCCGAATGAAGAAGGCGCACCTCTAAAAAGAATATGGTGAAGGAGGCGCTGAATGGAAGAACACCTTGAACATCACCTGCCATTTGATTAGGCCGCACTGGCCAAGGCGCACAAGGAAGCGGCGAACAAGCTACCGATTGTGCGAAACGAAATCGCACGTCTTCTTGCGTCCATTATGTTGGAGGAAAGACCAGTTCTTGAGCAGGAAGAGGGATACCGTAAATTGATGGGCAAGGCAACTGGACATACATGGATGCGCCCGCGACGACTAATCAAGCTGTAAAAATGGCGAATGAAGCTCTGTAAGTTATTGTAGGTAGTACCTTTTCGGAGGAGAAATTGATTTATACGTCCACTAGCATTGAAAAAAGGGTGAAAAAATGAGTTGTCATGTAGTAAAGCATAGTGAAATAACCTCGATGGATAACAAGAGCGATTATTCTCACCAGATATAATGCAATTCAAACGTTAAATGCTATTTTTGGCTGTTGATGATATTATCAGGGAAATCCCGAGCGGCGCGTTCTTTTGCTTCGTCAATAAAATGGTTGATGAATTTGTTAAATTCTTCCGCTGCACGAAATTGCTGCAGCTCGCTGTTATCTCTTTTCGCGATTGCACTGGAAATGGCTGTATGGATCAATTCGTCATCGCTCATCATATGTAATTTCTTGCTCAGTTTTGAGCTCGGTATTTGAAACTTATTTATGTATAGGATTAGCTTTTCGGTTAACATCCGATCTTCAGGATTGACAAATAAAAGAAAATCATCCGCTTCCGCTTCGCCCTCCACTTCATGGATGTATTGATCACATAGAATATGGAGCATTTGCTCGTGCAGTGAGCTGTTCTCTGCGCGAGCCAGCCGACCGATGATTTCCGGAAATTCTTTGCACTCGATGAGTGCAGACGTGATGCGCTGGTTGCACATGATTATATCCTTGCTAAGCTGAATTTCTTCAAGTTCATAATCTTTCAGGCCTGAATGCAGCCGCTCGACGGCTTCTTCTGACAGACCGGTATATTCGACCGCTGCTTTCGCACCGGCATCCGGGCTTTTGGTGTCACTGAGTCCAAGCAAGTAGTCGGTCGATACGCCGAAGTACTGTGCAATGTCAGCGAGCTTGATGATGTCTGGCACACTCTCGCCGGTTTGCCAGTTGGAAATTGTCTGCCTTGTCGTGTGAAAAATCGCACCCCATTGCGACAGCGCTTTCTCCTCTTGTGCGCACAACTGCAGGAATCGAGAAGAAAATGCGTGCGCTTTGTCCAATTTGATTCCCTGTCTGCCCATAATGCACCTCGTAATGTAAATTTCGTTAACTGATTCGCTCCACAGTGTTGACAATATTTGCGTCTCGTGAGATAACGATATCACACGACGACTCCGGAGTCAAGTGGACTAAATTACAGAGGAGGTTTGAGATGAAACCGGAAAACAAAATCATGATGAAAAACACAAAGGAGGATGCCTATGACAGATGAACACACACAGATGCATGAAAACGACTCTCTGATTGAGAGCTTTATCCCCACAGATTTTACGGACGTAGGGCAGGGAACCGTGCTCTATGAGGCTTACCATCACAAGCTGCGCTATTGTGAGGGCGTGGGATGGATCGCATATAACGGCGGCGTATGGGAACCGTCTGAAACGGCGGCACATAGCTATTCCCAGCGCTTGACGGATCTGCAGATGCAGGAAGCAAAGACCATGGGACTGAACAATATTGGTATGTTTGGACAGACTGCATCGATGTCGCAGACCTATATGGAGTATGCCGTGGTGCGACGCTCGTCGGCTAAAATTGCGGCCGCTTTGAGAGAGGCCAAGCCGAAGCTCAGTATCCGGGCTGCGATGCTGGATGGGGATCCGCTCATTTTGAATACGCCTGACGGAGAGATCCATTTGGATACGGGAGAAATGTCTCCGCACGAGCCGGAGCATTTTATTACGCACATGACGAGCTGCGCGCCTTCTGACGATGGGGCGGATATCTGGGACACGTTTTTGCACCAGATTGCTTGTGATGACGAAACGCTCGTGGCATTCCTCAAGCAGATTGCGGGTATGGCCGCGATCGGTAAGGTCTATGAAGAGCGGCTCGTGATCGCGCTCGGGAGCGGCGGCAATGGAAAGAGCACATTTTTTAACGCCATTCAGGATGTGATGGGTGATTACGCTTGCACGATCCGCTCGGAGCTGCTGGTCGCAAGCAATGACAGCGGCAAGAAATTTGAACTGGCGAGGCTGCGCGGAAAGCGCTTGGCCATTGCAGAGGAATTGGAAGAGGGGAGACAGCTGGATACTGCGGAGGTAAAGCATTTGTGCAGTACCGGAGATATCAACGCGCAGTTTAAGGGGAAGGACGTTTTCACGTTCAAACCGTCTCATTCCATTATGCTGTGTACCAACCACATGCCGTCGGTAAAGGTCATGGACAGCGGTACTTGGGATCGCCTGATTGTAGTGCCGTTTCGCGGCAGATTCCGAAGCCAGGAGAACGAGATTAAAAACTATGGCAATTACCTCGTGCGAGCCTGCGGCGGCGCGATCCTGAGATGGATCATTGATGGTGCCCGCGAATATATCCGTAATGACTATAAGCTAGACATTCCGGAGTGCATCATCAGCGCGACGGAGCAGTATCAGCAGGAAAATGACTGGCTCACGGATTTTTTCAACGAGTGGGTCGCTCTGGATAAAAATGAGGACACATATGGCAGCGATATTTATGAGGCGTATACGTCCTTCTGCAGTAAGCACGGTGAGCGGATGCTTCCCATGTCCTCCGTGCTTCCGCTGGTTGAAACGAAGGCAGGTGCAACAAAGAAGCGCACAAAAAAGGGCAATGTGTATCAGGGCTTGAGAATTATCAGCGAGTTCGAGCGGGCTGCATCCTAAAAGGAATGGCGGTGTATGGTGGTGTAGGCATATTTCTCTCACAGTTAAAAACGGATAAAAATGTAAATTAGTAATTTGCCATACACCGTTATACACCGCTTCACTGTATCCACCGCTGCGCGGCGGGGCCTGTCTTGCAGCGCAGTACGTGCTACGCCCGTTCTGCTCGCTTGAATTTTGCCTGCTCGCTGCGCTCGTCAGCCCAAATTCGCCGAAAAACACAATCGTATGAATAGCACAATCGCAAACAAGTGTGCTTGACATGGATATCGAGCGATTTTTTCGCGGAAATCAATCGTCATTGCTCGGGTCAGTGCACGAGCCAGTCACCTACATGCAGCGCTGAAAAAACAGCCGCTCACGCTGGTTTTAACTGCTCCCGATGAATACCGTTTGCAATTCTTGGCTCGATATGCTATTATAATAGTGTCCAGTTCTACTGTGACATACATCTGCATAACAGAGGAATGTGCCTCTGACAAATGTGCTGAAATTGCAGCTTTTTTCTCCAGAAGATGCTCGACATGTTCGAGGACAACGAAGATGTCCAGAACGTGTGGCACAACTGGGAAGAGTGATCCGATACACGACAACGACCGCGGCCGATTTGGCTGCGGTCGTTTTTCACTGAAAAGATGAATTTTTTGTGAATTTTCGGATTATAAATCGTTAAGTAATGTGCTAGGATACAACCAATGAAGCGAGACTTTCGCTCAGAGATATCAACGGAGGGAAATGAGATGAAATACTGCAGTCAATGCGGCAAAGAGCTGGTGGACGAGGCGGTCGTGTGCCCGAACTGCGGCTGCGCGGTGCAGGCGCCGGTAAGCCAGCAGGAGGATAAACCGTCGACGGTCCTGAACATTCTGGCGTTTTTGTTCCCGGTGATCGGCCTGATCCTGTTCCTGTGCTTCCAGAAGACGACGCCGGTGCGTGCCAAAGCGATCGGCAAATGGACGCTGGACGGCTTCGTTGTCGGTGTTGCGCTCTCGATTCTGGTCGGGATTCTGGGCGGGATTCTGGGTGCCATGTACGCATAAACGCGCGCGTGCGGGTGAAATGCAATCGCTGCATTTCACCCGCATTTTACATGTATGCGGTTTTGAACTTCACGCAAAAATGCTATCATGACCTCTAAATCACTTTTGGAGGCGATCGTGTGAAGCATCCAAAACTCTGGGACGGTATTTCGATCGTTTTGGTTTTGTTTGGCCTGGGCCTGTACGGCAGCAGCTGCTACTATGGCATCTGGGCACTGATATATGTAGCACTGGGGTGCATCGTGCTGGGCGCGGTCATTGCCGTGCGCACACAGCGCTGCCCGTTTTGCCATCGCTACCTCGGCATGATGTTTTTCGCCGGCAAAAAGACGTATTGCCCGCACTGCGGCAGCGACGTGCGCGCGGGCAGAAACGTTTGACAGCGCCGTCATTTTCCGCTATGCTGGATGCATCATGCATGTGGAAGCAGGGATATCATGAAACTTGGCCTGTGCCAGATGCCGGTCACGGCGTCCAAAACGGAGAATGATACGGTCATGTGCCGCTATGTGCGCGATGCCGCTGTGGCCGGCTGTGATCTGATCGTGCTGCCGGAGATGTGGTGCTGCCCATATAACAATGCGGCGTTTGTGCAATACGCCGAGCCGCAGGGCGGCGAGACGTGGCGTCTGCTGCGCGACACGGCGCGCGCATGCGGCGTCTGGCTCGTCGCAGGCTCCGTGCCGGAACGCGACGGGGACGCGATCTACAATACCTGCTACGTGTTTGACCCGCAGGGGACGCAGCAGGCGAAGCACCGCAAGGTGCACCTGTTCGATATCGACGTGGCGGGCGGCCAGCGCTTTTTCGAGTCCGATACGCTCTCGCCCGGGCAGCAATACACGCTCGTGGACACGCCGTTCGGAAAACTCGGCGTGGCAATCTGCTTCGACGTGCGCTTTGCTGAGCTCTTTCGCATTCTGGCGCTCGAGGGCGCGCGGCTGATCGTGGTGCCGGCGGCGTTCAACATGACGACTGGCCCGGCGCACTGGGAGCTGCTGTTTCGCGCGCGGGCGCTGGATAACCAGTGCTTCGTCGCCGGCTGCGCTCCGGCGCGGGACGAGACGGCGGGCTATGTTTCCTATGCCCACTCGCTCGTGTGCGACCCGTGGGGGCGCGTACAGGCGCAGGCGGAGGCAGCGCCGCAGCTGCTGATCTGTGACATCGACCTTACGGAGACGGACGCCGTTCGTGCGCAGATCCCGGTCCTGCGCGCGCGGCGCACGGATTTGTATCAGCTGAAATATGAAAAAGACTCGTGAAGTTCACGAGTCTTTTTTTGCAATATCCGTGACGGTCAGTATTTGGTCACTGACCGTGAATTTCACCTCATAACCGCCGAATTCCAGCCCGTAGACACGGCTGGCGTCTGCCTGATACCGCGGGCGCGGATCCTGCGCGAGCACACCGACGAGTGCGTCGCGCTTCTCAACCGGGAAGCGGGCCAGCAGCTCCGGTGGGATCTCCACCGTCAGCGCCTGCATTTCCACCTGCCCGGTGAAGCCTTCCGTCGCCTCCGGATGGCAGTCGGCGTAGGGAATGTAGGGCTTGATGTCGTAGATGGGGGTGCCG
>ERZ835880.1627-NODE-1627-length-17397-cov-5.899031_pt1 | contig 17397 bp, 13 predicted proteins | sample MGYA00519944_ERZ835880 | MGnify/ENA primary metagenome ERZ835880 (study PRJEB31850, sample SAMEA3708787) | human gut metagenome | biome: human gut; feature: human-associated habitat; material: faeces | place: China | collected 2014 ... | reverse complement strand
TTTTTGCAGCAGGCGCTGATGGGGAACCAGCAGCAGTCGCGGCAGATATCCGCCAGCATCTCCGGGGTAGCCTTGGCATCAATGGCCCGAATGAGGTCCTGATAGACATAATCCTTTTCTTCCAGGCCAAAGTATTCCACGGTCTTGCGGTCGTACCGCTTTACCTTTTCCTGGGTGTCGCACAGGTCTTCGCCCAGCTTGTTGGGGCAGCAGGAGCAAAGCGTGTCGGTGGAGAACGTGAGGTGAATCCGCGTTCCGGGAACCTCCCGCAGTTGGTGGACCACGTCGTTCATGTGCTCCACAAAGGCGTCGTCGTAGCCGTGGCCGGAGTAGCCCTGGGTGCAGAGTAGATGGTGCGGGCGGAGTACGATCATGCCTTGAGCCCCGGAATCCGTTTCCGAATGTTCAGGCCGATGGCGCAGGCCAGCACAGCCTTGATGATGGCGGTGGGGATGAAGGGAAGAACGCAGGCAGAAACAGCCACAGACACGGTGCTGTGGGCGACGATCACGAACAGGATGACACCTACGATATAGTTGACCACAGTGCCCACGACAACCGCCACGGGGAAAGCACCCTTGAAAGCATCCCTGTGCTCCACGCCCAGGCCGATGATGTAGGCCATGATGGGGAAGGAGATCAGGAAGCCGCCGGTGGGGCCGACAAACTTATCGATGCCGCCGGAGAAGTTGGCCAGCACCGGCACGCCCACAGCGCCCAACAGCAGGTAAACGAGCGTGGCAATGGCGGACAGCTTGGAGCCCAGCACCACGGCAGCCAGCGTGATGGCGAAGGTCTGCATGGTCATGGGTACGCCCAGCGGCATGGGGATGGAGATCTGTGCCATCACGGCGATGACGGCGGCAAACAGGCCCGCGTAGCAGATATCGCGCACCGAGAACTTACTGGTCTGATTCATGGTAAAAAATCCTCCTCTGATTTGGTACAAACAACGTCCCGATTAAACCAGAAAGCGGCAGACAGGTCAACTTGCGATTTGCACAAAGGTTTACAATCTGTGAAAATTTGCTGAAAAGCGTTCAAACGAAATTTGGACGCTTGTGTATCCGGGCAAAATGCGATACACTACACCTATACATAGGAAAGGAATCTGACAGGCCGCCCCCGGCGAGCCTGAATCTGATAGGAGGAACATGATGATCTGGAACAACCAGGTAAGTCCGTCCATGAACGTATAAATGTCTTTGCGGTGCATGATCTTGTTGTTTCCTACCATGATACCTGCGATATATACGGCAAGGTAACCATTTCCTTTCAGTAAATCAGTGATAGAGAAGGTGAAGAAAACAAACGCCAGCAACAAGATAGGATACAACGCCTGATTGTCGATGTTGAGCTTGTTCAGCATACGGATAGCCAGCTTTCCGAGTACATATCCGGCACCTGCACCTACCATAAACTGAATGACAAATGAACCGACAATAGCACCGACTCCCATACCTGCCGATTGGATAAACTGTATCAGGACAATGGTGAGCATGTATGCCATCGGGTCGTTACTTCCACTTTCCAGCTCCAGCATGGGGCGGAGGTTGTGTTTCAGATTCATCTTCTGCGAACGCAGGATGGCGAACACCGAAGCCGAGTCCGTAGAGGACATGGTAGATGCCAGTAGCAATGACGTGGTGATAGGCAGATAGATATTCGTCCAGCTCATTCCGGACAGCCACCAGATAAATAATCCGGTGAAAAGAGCGGTTAGTAGAACTCCGACGGTAGAAAGCACGATACCTGGACCTAAAATGGGTTTGATTTCTCTGAATTTCGTATCCATACCTCCCGAAAACAGGATGATGCTTAAAGCAACCATACCGATGAATTGCGCATCTTTTGCGTCATGAAACTGGAGTCCGAGTCCGTCACTTCCGAACAACATTCCTACTACGAGGAACAGTAATAAGGTGGGCACTCCGAAGCGATATCCTGTTTTTCCGACAACGATGCTAACGAAAAGTAAGATAGAACCAATTAGTAGGGTGTTTTCTGCTGTAAATATCATAGGCAATATATTATTAAGTTATTAAATGTGTCGTAATAGGTCTCACCGTGCGAAGTTACACATTATTTAAAACAAATAAAGAGTCTTTTTGGATGTATTTTTGTGAAAAAAGGTAGTTAAATTGTCTAAAAAGATTAATTTTGCACTCAATTAATCTACATCATACTTATGGATTCAAACAATCTTACTCCTTTACGGAAAGGAGTGGTAGGAGTACAATTCTTGTTTGTAGCTTTCGGAGCTACGGTGCTCGTGCCGCTTTTAGTGGGGCTTGACCCTTCCACCGCCTTGTTCACAGCCGGCATTGGTACACTCATTTTTCATGCGGTTACCCGAGGGAAAGTGCCTATCTTTTTAGGAAGTAGTTTTGCGTTTATTGCCCCGATAATAAAAGCGACAGAACTTTACGGATTAGCGGGCACTCTGTCCGGAATGGTGGGCGTCGCATTGGTTTATTTTGTAATGAGCGCGTTGGTCAAATGGCAAGGGGTGAGGGTGATTGAACGTCTGTTTCCTCCGGTGGTTATTGGCCCGGTTATTATTCTGATCGGTTTGTCACTCGCGGGGACAGGAGTAAATATGGCGAAGGAGAACTGGGTGCTGGCCTTGTTGTCGCTGGTTACGGCAGTCGTTGTCTCGATGAAAGCGAAAGGACTTTTGAAGTTGATTCCTATCTTTTGCGGTATCATTGTCGGTTATCTGGCGGCATGGCTTTTCTATGATCTGGATTTGTCCGGTGTGAGGGATGCGGCATGGATCGGGCTGCCGCAGTTCGTGTTTCCCAAGTTCTCATGGGAGCCGATACTGTTTATGATTCCGGTAGCTATTGCTCCGGTGATAGAGCATATCGGAGATGTATACGTAGTCAATACAGTTACAGGAAAAGACTTCGTGAAAGATCCCGGTCTGCATCGTACGTTGTTGGGCGATGGGCTGGCTTGCTGCTTTGCCGGATTGGTCGGCGGTCCTCCGGTGACGACTTATTCGGAGGTGACGGGTGCGATGTCATTACGAAAATCACCAATCCGCAAGTCATCCGGATTGCTGCCATATCCGCTATCTTATTCTCCGTTGTCGGTAAAATCAGTGCGTTGCTGAAATCCATTCCGAGTGCGGTATTGGGGGGAATTATGCTTTTGCTGTTCGGAACCATCGCTTGTGCCGGAATAGGTAATCTGGTAAATAACTGTATTGATCTGAGCCGTACAAGAAACATCATCATTGTCTCTCTGACATTGACTGTCGGCATTGGCGGAGCTGTTCTCACGTGGGGAGACTTTTCATTATCCGGCATCGGACTGGCCGCTTTGGTCGGAGTACTTCTTAATTTGATATTACCGAAGGACGATTGACTCTGTTCTTGAAATGGTCAGGACTGTGTCAAGGTTAATAGTAACTAAACTAGGACCGACTTTTAATCAGCCCCAGTTTAGTTACTATTGACACCCCTCCTTTTTATATTTAATAGTTAAGGCTTAGAATGTATATACGTCTTGTGTTTATGACAAGAACTTCATAATATCTTCGTCTGCGGTACTGATGCCACCGATTCCGAATTGTTCGATCAATACGTTTTTTACGTTTGGTGAAAGGAAGGCCGGAAGAGTAGGTCCCAGATGAATATTCTTCACTCCCAGTGCCAGCAATGCCAGCAATACGATCACCGCTTTCTGTTCGTACCATGCGATGTTATATACGATAGGAAGTTTGTTGACGTCGTCCAATCCGAATACTTCTTTCAGTTTCAGTGCGATGACAGCCAGTGAGTAACTGTCGTTACATTGCCCTGCATCCAATACGCGGGGAATGCCGTTAATGTCCCCTAAAGCCAGTTTGTTGTATCTGTATTTAGCGCAACCGGCAGTCAGTATGACTGTATCTTTCGGAAGTTTCTCGGCAAATTCGGTATAATATTCACGACTTTTCATACGTCCGTCACATCCTGCCATAACGAAGAACTTGCGGATCGCTCCGCTTTTCACGGCTTCTACTACCTTATCCGCCAAAGCCACTACCTGTGCATGGGCAAAACCTCCGATCAACGTTCCGCTTTCGATGGCCGTCGGCGGTTGACATTGCTTGGCATGTGCAATCAGTGCGGAGAAATCTTTCGGTTTTCCGTCTTTGCGTTCGGGGATGTAATGTGCCCCTTCTAAGCCGCAGGCTCCTGTGATGTAAATACGATCCTTGTAGCTGGCATTTGCACGTGGCGGAACGATACAGTTACTTGTGAACAAGATAGGACCGTTGAAACTTTCAAATTCCTCTTTCTGCTTCCACCAGGCGTTTCCGTAGTTTCCTGCCAGATGCTTGTACTTCTTTAGTTGAGGATAATAATGTGCAGGCAACATTTCGCTGTGAGTATATACATCTACTCCTGTACCCTCTGTTTGTTCCAATAACTCTTCCAGGTCTTTCAAGTCATGTCCGCTGATTAATATACCCGGATTATTGCGTACACCGAGACTCACTTGTGAAATTTCCGGATTTCCGTAGCTGCTGGTGTTCGCCTTATCCAGCTGTGCCATTGCCGATACTCCATGCTTTCCTGTTTCCAAAGTCAGCTGAACCAGTTCTTCCACTGTAATATCATTGCGGGTCAGTTCAGACAAGGCATGCTGCATGAAAGCAAATATTTCCGGTGACTCGTAGCCCAGGTTATGCGCATGCTCTACGTAGGCGGCCATTCCTTTCAGGCCATAGTGTACAAGTTCTTTCAGTGAGCGGATATCCTCGTTGGGAGTGCGAAGCACACCGACAGTTTTTGATTTCTCTTCAAACTCATCTTCGCTTCCATTCCAAAGACATTCGTCGGGAGCATTTTCAATCTTTACCTTGTTGGCAAGTTCATTTTTCAGTTTCAGTCCTTCTTTGATTTTTTCAGTGATAGCCACTTTATCAAAATTGGCGTTGGTGATGGTAATGAACAAAGCATCATAGATAAATTTGTCTGCTTGTTCGGAAGACTGTCCCTCTTTACGCAGATGTTCGTTGTAGACAGCAATTCCACGTACTACAAAAAGCAGCAGGTCTTGCAGGTTAGCCACTTCGGAAGTTTTACCGCATACACCTTTTAAGGTACAACCCGTACCCATTGCGGTTTCTTGACATTGATAACAGAACATACTCATAACTTTTACGTTTTTAATTAGTCCAATATTTTATTTATTGAACGCAAAAGTAGAGGAAAGGTTTCAGCTGATTCTGTAACCAATGTTACAACAATGAATATTTTTTATCTAAAACACTCATTATTCAATTCATAAATCCTTAAAACAGTTCCTATTATTGGATAAGCCGTACCAGTTCTTCTTTCTGTAAAATAGTGATATGCTTGCGATCGGCTATCAATAATCCATCTTCCTGCATGTGCGCCAGTTCACGGGCGAGGGAAGGACGGGATACCCCGAAGTAATCACTCAATTCCTGTTGTGAACGGTCGAGGGTGATATGCGTCTGTTGCTGCTGTTTATATAATCGGAGCAGGTACGAAGCAAGTTTCTGACGAATCGTTTTAAACGACATAAAGAAAAGTTTATCCGATAAAGTCCGTGCATAATTGGCAGAAAGATTCATATAGTTTTCCAAAAACTGCTCGTTCTTACGGAATAAACTCAATACACTTGATTTAGGAAGTTCGATAACCTCTGTCGGTTCATTGGCAGTCACTTCCACCGGATAGCGGTTCTCCTCACCGAACAGAAACAGAGGGGCAATCGCTCTTGGAGCAGCGATGTCTTCCACTTTGATAAGACGTCCCGAATAATCAATCATTTCTCCACGCACGCTTCCTTTGGTCAGGATGACGAGGCGATTACACACAGCTCCCTGTTGAGCCAGGATTTCTCCTTTCTTATAAGAACGTGTATGGAAACTGATCTCTTCCAGATCGGCAAAAAGTCTTTCCGGAGTGATCCCCCGGAATAAGGGATTGTTGACGAGTGCAGGTATCATATATCAATAGTTATTTGAATTTTAAAATAAACGTTGTTTCTTTCTCCCGCAGCAGAGTGAGACTCCCGCCCGAAAGACGCATGATCTGTCGTGAAATACTAAGTCCGATTCCGCTACCATTTTCTTTGGTGGTGAAGAAAGGAATAAAGATATGCTCTGCTATTTCCGACGGGATTTCAGGACCGTTGTTTTTGATCTCGATCCATATTTCTTCCATATCATTGCAATAAGCCCGAAGCTCGATTCTACCATCCGGCTGGCTGCCGATTGCCTGGATGGCATTCTTCAGAAGATTGATAACTACCTGGGCGATGAGGTTTTCATCCGCATACAGAATTAAGTCGGCAGGAGAAATCTCCGTGTGGAAACAAATAGTGTCACACGGATTCTGATGGCGGGCAAGTTCAATCATCCTTTCTATGAACGCTTTCACGTAGAACAATGACGGTTCCGGTGCAGGTATGCGTGTAAACTGCCGGTAAGATTCTACAAAAGAGAGCAACCCTTTTCCTGTGGTGCTGATGGTCTGCAACCCGTGACTGATCTCTTCGTCTTTATCCTCGGACATGGAAAGAAGAGTGTCACAAAGAGAAGTGATAGGAGTGACCGAATTCATGATTTCATGCGTCAGAACCCGTGTCAGGCGAATCCATGAATCTATTTCCTTTTCATCGAGTTCGGTATTGATGTCGTTCAGAGCCAGAATACGCAGATGCTCTTTGCGCACATTGATTTCCGATACACGTATGGATAGATTAACGGTTCCCCGTTCGTTGTGAAATATCACTTGCAGTTTGTCTCCGGGACGGCAGTTCTCTATTTTCTCCATGAGCGTAGTGTCTACTTTACTCAACTGATGGATATGCGTGAATATATTCAGCCCCAAAAGACGGAGTGCCTCCTTGTTCTTCTGATAAACAGCCCCATTGTCATTGAGTACCAGCAATCCTGTACTGACAAAATCCAGAATCAGCTCGTAATATTTCTCTTGTTGTGCGGTTTCCGCTTTTACATTATATAAGATATGTCCCACCCGGTTGAGTGCCCGGTTGATCTTTTGGCTTTCGGGAGTACCGTTTTCTTCGGGAAAATGAAAAGTGTTATCATTATTTTCAAGCGCGTTAATCATGAAAAGCACCTGCTTGGTGTGAAGCTGGTACAGGCGGATTTGCCAGATGATGCTAAGTACCAGCAGACAAAGACTGACGCCCAGCCAACCGTATGATTGATGAATACCGAACCAGACGGTCGATATACAGAAAAGTACAGTCAGCAAAACTCTGAACCAGTACCGAATCCCCAGTTGTTGGATCAGTGAGCTCATAATCCGAATTTTTTCATCTTGTTATAGAGCGTCTGCCGGGTTATTCCCAGTTGAGCGGCCACTGCCGATAGATTTCCCGCACAGGCATCGAGCGCTTTCCGTATCATCTGCACTTCCATTTCTTCCAGGGTGGAGATACTCTGTTCCTGAATGGCTATCCGTGGTACGGATAATTGGAATAATTCAGCAGGAATCAGCGGACTGTCATTGATGATAACCGCCTTTTCGATGACGTGCTCCAATTCGCGGATATTACCATACCAGGGATGCGCAGTCAATTTATCCTTTGCTTCGGGAGTGAACTTCATCAACGACTTGTCATATTGCTTGCAGAAGTGAACCATAAATCGTTCGGCCAATGGGATAATATCCTCTTTCCGTTCGCGCAGGGGAGGAATTTCCACATGAATGGTATTGATGCGGTAGAGCAAGTCTTCCCGGAATTCGCCTTTCGCTACCATCTCCTGCAGGTTCCGGTTCGTGGCACATATCAGTCGGATATCAATAGGAATTGGCGTGTTACTTCCCACTTTCACAATGCTTCGCCGTTGGATGGCGGTTAGTAGCTTTGCTTGCAGATGGTAGGGCAAGTTTCCTATTTCGTCGAGAAACAGCGTACTCTTTTCGGCAGCCTCGAACTTACCTGTCCGGTCGGTGTGTGCATCAGTGAACGACCCTTTTACATGTCCGAAAAGCTCACTCTCGAATAAAGATTCGGTGATGGTTCCCATATCCACAGCAATCATTTCTTTATATTTGCGGTTGGAAAGCGCATGGATTTCCCGTGCTAGCATCTCTTTTCCCGTTCCGTTTTCACCCGTTATCAAGAGGTTGGCATCGGTGACGGCAACCTTTTCAATCAAAGCCCGTAGTTGTTGCATAACCTTGCTTTCTCCCCAGTACATAGGCGAGTGAACAGGCTTTTCTTTACTTGCCGTTTTCCTGTCGTTGTGCGTAGAGGTTGCTGCGGTTTGCAGTGTTTCCACCAGTTTCTGGTTGTCCCAGGGTTTGACGATAAAGTCCGTTGCTCCCTCTTTAATACCCCGGATAGCCAGTTCAATATCGGCATAAGCCGTAAAAAGTACGACCGGAAGATCCGGACGTACTTTTTTTATTTCATGTAACCAGAATAATCCCTCATTGCCGGTATTGATGCCCGATGTGAAATTCATGTCCAGCAATACTACTTCCGGCATTTCCTCCCGTAGGACGCTCGTCAGGGTGACAGGCGAGGAGAGTGCAACGACCTTTGAGAAATAACTTTTTAAAAGGATTTGTATGGCAGTCAGCACCCCTTTATTGTCGTCTACAATGATGATTGTTCCAGATTTACTCATTTTCGTTCAAGTTTGTAAAGCGCAAACTTACGAAAAAAGGATGTGATAATTCAAGAATCGTAATTCAAAATTGATTTTATCCCCCTTGTATCTCCAATCATAACCACTGGAACTTCAATCCGAATGATAAACTAAGGTAGTCACGTGGACGGAGATAACTATTGTTTACCGCACTAATCACATAAAGGTCACACGTACTTATTTCATAGAAAAAGGTTACAGACTTGGCCATAAATCTACGTTGCGGGTCAATGTCATAGGTCAGGCGTTGTCCCATAAAGACATGGAAACGCACTTTGCTTGAGAAACCATAATACCCTTTCGGATAACGTTCCGGTTCGTTCACCCAGAACTGATTTCCAAATACGGTATTCACATAAAGACCACAGGCAAGAGGCTCTGTCGAGAATCCTTTTCCAATATTAATGCTCCAGGGCATATAGTTCTGCTTGAGCGTCATGGTCACTTTTGCTTTCTTCGAAGAATATTTCGGAATGAATCCGAGCAATACATCCGTTTCCCACTGATTACGTTTTCCATAATCCCATCCTGTACCGAAAGAGAGCAATCCCATATTTCCGGCATATTGTATTTTGGAATGAGTCGGGATAATCCGTTCCCAGTTTCTGCGGAAACGGTGAACCCGATTATCGTAGCGGGTATGTTTGGTGTGCTTCGGTGTGGCAGGCAACACGGAGTCCGCTTTGATAATGGTGAATGAAGACTCCCCGTTACGAAAGGTGATAATTGAATCATCCTTGATGATAAAACGGAGCGAATCATCCTTGTAGTTGTTGATGATTGTATCCCTCTTGCAGGTAGCAGACATCAGACCGGGAAGCAGGAGAAGCACGGACAGTACTCCCGCGCGTAAGATATAATTAGTATTTAACCAGCTCATATTCGTATTTTTCCGGAGTTATTGTAAATACCAGATAAGTACGGTAATCCATACAATCACTGGTAACATAATGTATTCCATCATCAAAAATCACATCGTCCTGATGGTGATGGGTATGGGCGGCCGTGCAGAACTGTATTCCTGCATACTGTTTGACATAGTGTTGGAATACTTTTGCCACATTATCATTGAACACATCCGTATAGGGACGCGCGTGCATACAAATGACCGTTTTTTCAAACTCATCCCGCCTGTTCGTTATCTCATTTTCCATAAAGGTAAAGTCCGGTACAGGTTCGGAGTAATCATACTCCAAAGCGTTGGTATTCAGGCAGACAAACTTCACATCTCCTGCGATGAAAGAGAAGTTTGTGGGGCCGAATACAGCCTTGTAGGTTTCCGCTCCCGTTCCCAGACAGTCATGATTTCCGATCAGAGCCACATAAGGCACATGAAGTCCGTTCATGATATCCCTTTGCCAAAGAAATTCCTTAGTCAGTCCGAAGTCACTCATATCCCCTCCGTGGATAACGAAGTCAATATCATTTCGTTGATTGATTGCTTTTACAAAATCTTCCGTTTCGTCATACCATCGTTGTGAGTCGCCCATTGTCACGAACCGTATCGTAGTTTTACCCTGGCAATTTGCTTCTATTCTTTCCATATTGTGGGCGTTGACCTCTGTTTCTCCGCTGATGCGGACGTCATACGGATGATAGTCTATCATACCGCATCCCGAAAGGAACAGGCACGAAAACAGTGCATATAAATTCTTCCTCTTCATCATTACTTTAATAGTTTAGAAAACTAGATGCAAAGATAAAGTTTTCTATCGGGATGGACAATCTCCCCATGGATAATAGAGACTGTTGGAACAATTTAAAGGAGAAATGGAATAGTCTCCCGGTTGTCTAAAAATTAGACGGTACTGTCTAATTTTTAGACAATATTCAGAAAGGTTGAAATGATAAACACTTGATAATGAATTGTTATTCTTTTTTGGCATGCTTTCTGCATTCTTGAAAATAGAAAAAACAGAAATAAAATATAATATGAAACAAATCTATTATGTGATCCGTACTTTATTGCGGGGGCATGGTTCCAACGTTATCAAAATCCTCTCTTTGGCGTTGGGGCTGACGATGAGCATCCTGTTGTTTGCCCGCGTGGCTTTCGAACAGAGCTTTGACAAATGCTTCAAAGATTATGATAACCTGTATCAGATCTTCTCCGTCTTTTCCGCCAATGGCCAAACCTTTGAGCCGCAGGAAATGAACTGCGGACCGGTGGCGGGTGCCATACAGGAGAACTTTCCTAAAGAAGTGGAAGCAGCCACCAGCTATTGTGTCTGGATGAGTGCCCCTCTTTATTATGGAAGTGTCCGTTTTGAAGCTAACAAAGTGACAGCCGATTCACTATTCTTTCAAACTATGGGTATCGATGTTTTGAGCGGTGTTCCGGAAAAGGAACTGATGCAGAAAGATGTTGTCTTTCTTAGTGACCGATTGGCGCGTAAGATGTTCGATCAAGAAAACCCGATAGGCAAAGTAATCTCCTATAATAAAGAAATAGAACTGACGGTGAAAGGCACATACGCCGACATACCCGAAAATGCCACCGTCAGACCGGATGCAGTGATTTCTCTGCCTACCGTATGGAGCCGTGGATGGGGAAACTACTCCTGGAGGGGAGGCGATAGCTGGATCGCATTTATCCGTTTTCGTCCCGGAGCAGACAAATCCGTGGTGAATGCACGGTTGAATGACCTGATAAAGAAATATCGTCCTGCGGAAGACCAGAAAGTGGTAGGTTATACCGCTTTTGTAAAGCCGATCCGTGATGTATACAGGGAAGAACCGGACGTGAAGCGGATGCGGAACATCATGTCTATCTTGGGAATAATCATCCTTTTCATCGCTACTTTGAACTACGTACTGATCTCCATTTCTTCACTCTCATACCGTGCCAAAGCCATCGGCGTACATAAGTGTAGCGGTGCAGGCAGCGGCAAAATTCTGGGAATGTTCCTATTGGAAACAGCTATCATTATTCTCTTCGCCTTGCTGCTGATGGGATTAATCTTACTGAACTTCCGCGACTTTATAGAAGACACAACCGCCGTTGAACTCGGAGCCCTGTTCTCTTTAGACCGTCTTTGGGTACCCCTGCTGACGGTAGCTATCCTGTTCCTGATAGGAGGAGCACTGCCCGGACGCATCTTTGCCAAAATCCCCGTTTCACAAGTCTTCCGCCGCTACACAGAAGGAAAGAAAGGCTGGAAACGCCCGCTATTATTCGTGCAGTTTGCCGGCGTAGCTTTCATCTGCGGACTGATGTATGTGGTGATGCTGCAATACTACTATGTCTTAAACAAAGACCTGGGATACAATCCGAAGCGCGTTGTCGTAGCCAATACTGGTTTCGGCAATAAAGAAAACCAGGACTATGCCCTGACTTTCTTCCGTGGCCTGCCTTATGTAGAGTCCGTGTCCAGTGCCGATTCCCATCCCGTCTATAGTTATAGTGGAACGATGATTCAGGATGAAAGTGGACAATCACTTTTCTCCTCCCGTTTTTGCGAAATGATGGAAGACTATCCAAAGATGATGGGTATGGTGATGAAGGAGGGGCGTATGCCACGGAATGAAAACGAAGTAGCCATCAATGAAACATACGGCGAATGGATGCACTGGGGAACAGAGCTATTGAACCGTACTGTCTATAATTCAGGCTACGTATGTAAAGTAGTGGGAGTGATTAAAGACTTCCGGATCGGTAATTTCACCAACCCGCAAGCACCCTTCATCCTGATGAGTACCAAGAATTTCGGAAACTGTGTTCATGTCCGGCTGAAAGAACCTTTTGCAGAGAATCTTCAGAAACTGAATAAAGTATCGGCAGACGCTTTCCCCGATAAAACGGTCGATTTCCGATCGATGGAGCAGATGATAAAAGAGAGTTATAACTCCATCCGCGTCTTCAGCAATGCTACCATACTGGCGGCGGTTACCATGTTCTTTGTGATGATGATGGGATTGATAGGCTACACAACCGATGAAGTCCGCCGCCGTTCCAAAGAGATTGCCATACGTAAAGTCAATGGTGCCGAAGCCTCCGGCATTCTGGAAATGCTGGTGAAAGATGTGCTCTATGTAGCCGTTGCAGCCGTTGTGATCGGTGTAGCGGCATCATGGTACGTCAATGATATGTGGATGGATATGTTTGCCGAGCACGTGCCTGTCAGTTGGGCGGCGTATGTACTGATAGCGATTGTAAATCTTCTCGTTATCGTAGCCTGCGTACTTTGGAAATCGTGGCGGATTGCCAATGAAAATCCGGTGAATAGCCTTAAAAGTGAATAATTAAAAACATAAATAAAAAGAGTATGATTGAAATAAACAACATCAGTAAAGTATTCCGTACTTCCGAAGTAGAGACAGTTGCCTTGAATCACGTAAACCTTGAAGTAAAAGAGGGAGAGTTTGTAGCCATTATGGGCCCCTCCGGTTGTGGTAAATCCACTTTGTTGAATATTCTGGGTTTGCTCGATAACCCCACCGAAGGTTCCTACCGCTTGATGGGTGAAGAAGTGGGCGGATTGAAAGAGAAAGAACGTACCCATGTGCGTAAGGGCAAACTCGGATTCGTATTCCAGAGCTTTAACCTGATCGACGAGCTGAATGTTTACGAGAATGTAGAACTTCCTCTGACATACCTGGGCTTTAAAGCATCCGAACGCCGCCGCATGGTAGAAGACATTCTGAAACGGATGAACATCAGCCATCGTGCCAAACACTTTCCGCAACAACTTTCCGGTGGTCAGCAACAACGTGTCGCCATTGCCCGTGCCGTAGTGACCAACCCGAAACTGATTCTCGCCGATGAGCCGACCGGTAACCTCGACTCAAAGAATGGGGCAGAAGTGATGAACCTGTTGACCGAACTGAATAAAGAAGGAACAACCATTATCATGGTGACACACTCACAACACGACGCATCCTTTGCCCATCGTACAGTTCATTTGTTCGACGGCAGCGTGGTAGCCAGTGTGATAGCATAAACCAGATCAGAAGCAAGTATGAGACAAATCTATTATAGCATACGTACATTACTGCATGAGCGTACTTTGAATATCGTAAGAGTGCTCTCCCTTTCTTTAGGACTAACAGTTGGCATCTTGCTTTTCTCGCAAATAGCTTTTGAGATGAGCTATGAGAAATGTTACCCGGAAGCGGAGAATCTGATAATGGCGAGAATAGCGGCACAGAATATGACGACCGGCGAAGTGCAGGGTGATGACGGAATGAATTATGACTATACCGTCTGTGATCCGGTAGCTTTTACCTTGGCGCAGGATATGCCTGAAGAAATAGAATCAGCCACCTGTGTACTTCCTTCCCAGTTTTATCATATTTATAAGGAAGACAAACTGCTGTCAAAAGCAAATTACATGATGGTCGACACCTGTTTCTTTGAAACGATGGGTATACCCGTACTAAAAGGGAACGCGAAAGATCTCATCATCTCGAATAGCATATTTGTATCAGAACATTTTGCCCGTGAAACATTCGGTAGCGCAGACCCTATTGGGAAAACCCTTTCGGCCGACAAGCAGTTGGAGCTCACAATTCGCGGCGTCTATAAAGACATACCCGAAAATTCGATGCTCTCCCGTGACTTTGTGATTACCATCCACCGCGATGGTCGCTATGCGAGTGGTAACGGTTGGAATGGGAATGATATCTTTTATGCCTTTGCACGCTTGCGTCATGCGTCGGATATAGACAAGGTGAACAGCAAAATTCAACAAGTAATGGCAAAATACAGCCCCTTGCAATGGGATGACTGGAAGTTGGAATACAGCGTTGTTCCTCTTTCGAAACGCCATCTGGATTCTGCCGATACCCAGAAACGTTTGATGATATTCGGCTTCCTCGGCTTTTCAGTGTTTTTTGTAGCCATCATGAATTATATGTTGATTTCAATAGCCACTATCAGTCGTCGTGCAAAAAGCGTAGGAGTGCATAAATGCAGTGGAGCCAGTTCCGGAAACATCTTTGGCATGTTTCTGGCAGAAACCGGAGTATTGGTTCTACTATCCGTCCTGTTTAGCTTCCTGTTGATAATCAACATGGGCGAATTGATCGAAGACCTGTTGGGAACCAGCCTTGCCTCACTGTTTGCCTGGGACATCATTTGGATACCCTTGCTCACTGTAGTAGTCCTTTTCCTCCTGGCAGGAGGCATACCGGGAAAACTGTTCTCACGTATTCCCGTCACGCAGGTATTCCGGCACTATACGGATGGAAAAAGAGGATGGAAACGTTCATTACTATTTGTCCAGTTCACGGGTACCTCCTTTGTACTCGGACTATTGCTGGTTACCCTGTTACAATATTCTCACCTGATGAATGGAGATATGGGAATCAAGATTCCGGGACTGGTAGAAGCCGAAACCTGGATGTCCGGCGAAACAGTAGAACATGTAAAAGACGAGTTGCTCCGCCAACCGATGGTGGACGGGGTATCGGCATCCACACACAGCGTACTGGGAGAATATTGGACACGTGGATTGATTGGTAACGACGGCAAACGCATTGCCACCCTTAATTTCAATATGTGCGACTATGATTATCCGAATGTGATGGGAATCAGAATAACAGAAGGCACTACCATCAAGAAAAAAGGCGATCTATTGGTAAATAAAGAACTCGTTCGTTTGATGAAATGGACCGATGGTGCCGTAGGAAAATCAGTGAGTGGGGTAGAAGGTACCATCGTGGGAGTGTTTGATGATATTCGTAATAGAAGTTTCTATTCCAGTCAGTCTCCTATCGTATTGATTGCCGATAAAGAATCGGCCAATCACACCATCAATGTCCGTCTAAAAGAACCCTATGACGAGAACCTGAAACGCTTGAACGAATGTGTGGCAAAAACATTCCCGAATGTAGCCCTGAACTTCAATTCAGTAGACAGCATGATTCGCGAAGGCTATAAGAGCGTATACCGTTTCCGTAACGCAGTCTGGATTTCGTCCTGCTTCATCCTGCTTATTGTCATCACGGGATTGATTGGCTATGTGAATGGAGAAACTCAACGCCGCAGCAAGGAAATAGCCATACGCAAAGTGAATGGAGCAGAAGCCTCCGGCATCCTGAAACTATTGATATACGACATTCTGAATATCTCCGTAATCTCTGTGCTGATAGGTACTGCCGCTTCCTATTTTACAGGCCAAATATGGTTGGAACAGTTTAGCGAACGAATTGATATGGATTTGTTACTTTTTATAGGAATAGCCCTGCTGGTACTATTGGTTATCGTGGCTTGCGTGGTAGTGAAAGCCTGGCACGTTGCCAATGAAAACCCCGTAAAGAGCATCAAAGCAGAATAAAGAATAAAAACCAACAGGCGGAGTAAAGCAGTTAATGCTTTATTCCGCTACCGTTTCCGGATGTTGTTTAGACACTTTCTTAATGTAAATCATCAGACTGACAACCGCCGTAATAAACGCCAATGCATCCGATACCGGCATACTAATCCAGATACCTTCCAATCCCCACCAGTTGGGAAAGAGCAGCAAGCAAGGCAAAAGATAAAGTAACTGCCGCGTCAGCGAAAGGAAAATACTTATTTTAGCCTTCCCGATACTTTGGAAGAAGTTACCAATCACAATCTGCGCCCCTACAAACGGGAACATCAATACAGCCAGCCGGATACCGTCTACGGCCAAATCAATCAATTCATCGCTATCCGTGAAAAGAGCCGACACAGCATGAGGGAAGAACTCGCAGATAATAAACCCGCTACTGGTAATCACAACCCCGGAGATAATCCCTAGTCGCAATGTCTGTTTCACGCGATCTATCTTCTGCGCTCCGAAGTTATACCCCACAATTGGCTGCATACCCATCGTCAGACCTAGTACAATCATCACATAAAGTGTCAGCAAACGGTTAATGATACCATAAGCACCGATCGCCATATCACCCCCGTAATTTTGCAGACTATTATTGATGATAATTACAATGGCACACGCACATACATTCATCAGGAAAGGAGACATACCGATGGCGAAGATACTCTCCACAATCCTCCGTTTCATCTTCCAGATATTCCCCTCAAAATGCACCGTACTGTCTTTCTTGACAAAATGGCTCACCACCCACACCATACCGATCAACTGTGAAATCACCGTTGCCGTAGCAGCTCCCCTCATTCCCCATTCAAAGTGGAAAATAAAGATAGGAGCGAGGATAATGTTCGCTACCACCGTCACCATCGAAGTCAACATCGCCTTTTTCGGGTATCCGGTAGCACGCATCACGTTGTTCAACCCAATCATCGTATAAGTGATAGGAGTACCCAATAAGATCACCTGCATAAAGCTCCGCGCATAAGGAAGCGTCTCGCTACTGGCCCCGAAGAAAACCAATATATCATCCAGGAAGATGAAAGACAAAATACCAAAGAAGAACGAATTAGTGATACAGAGCATCAACGTGTGTGACAAGATTTCCGTAGCCCCCTTCATGTCCTTTTGCCCCAGACGGATAGACGCCAGCGTAGAACCGCCCGCCGATACCAATGTACAGAAAGCCACCACCAGATTCATCAGCGGAAAGCTGATGGCTAGTCCGGCAATCGCCATTGGGCCTACACCATGTCCGATGAAGATACTATCAATAATATTATAGATAGAAGTAATCGTCATTCCGATAATTGCAGGAATGGAATATTGTAACAGCAATTTGCCGATACTTTCTTTGCCTAAGATATGTGGGTCGTTCTTGCTCATGCGCTAGTAGATTTTGTTGGATAAAAACGTATGTTACGTTTTTTTTAGCTTTGCAAAGGT
>ERZ835880.1625-NODE-1625-length-17427-cov-2.560097_pt1 | contig 17427 bp, 13 predicted proteins | sample MGYA00519944_ERZ835880 | MGnify/ENA primary metagenome ERZ835880 (study PRJEB31850, sample SAMEA3708787) | human gut metagenome | biome: human gut; feature: human-associated habitat; material: faeces | place: China | collected 2014 ... | reverse complement strand
CCAATAGCTTCATTTACCCCATGACCCGATAACAAATAGCCGGGGCAAGGAGGAAATCGCTCTTGCGCATGGTTTCGACGGCCTTGCGGATGGCGGAAACCGAGGCTTCGTGGGTCATGAAGACGAGGGGCACGCCCGCTTCGCTCTGTCCCTTCTGGATCGCCTGCGCGATGCTGACGCCCTGATCGGAGAGCGCGCCGGAAAGGTCGCACAGGACACCGGGATCGTCCTTGACCATGAAGCGCATGTAATAGGTGCTGCAGGCTTCTTCCGGGGGCAGGATGTCGGCTTGCGGGAGCACCTGCTTGACGAAGCCGGAGTTCAGCTTGTTGTTCTGGCGGGCGATGGAAATAAGGTCCCCGAGCACCGCGCTGGCCGTGGGCAGGCTGCCCGCGCCGAGTCCGTGCAGGAAGAGGGAGCCGACCGCATTGCCTTCCACGCGCACGGCGTTGTACGCGCCGCCCACGCGGGCAAGGAGATAGGTGTGGTTCACCAGCGTCGGGAAGACGCCCGCTTCGAGCTTGCCGTCACGCATCCGGGCGCGGCCGAGGAGCTTGATGCGGTAGCCGAACTCGCGGGCAAAGTCGATGTCCATCTTGTCGAGGTTGCGGATGCCTTCGATGGGCATTTTCGTATAGGGATAGTCCACGCCCCATGCAAGGCGGATAAGCAGCACGAGCTTGTGCGCGGTGTCGAACCCGTCGATGTCCAGCGTGGGATCGGCCTCGGCGTAGCCCTTTTCCTGCGCTTCGGCGAGGGCAGGGGCGAAGTTGACGCCCTTGCTGGTCATTTCCGAAAGGATATAGTTGCCGGTGCCGTTCAAAATGCCTTCGAGCGAAGTGATATGGTTCCCGGTAAGGCTTTCCTTCAGCGTCTGGACGATGGGGATGCCGCCCGCCACGCTGGCTTCATAGAGCAGAGTGGCACCCTTTTCGTCGGCCAGCCGGAACAGGCTTTCGCCTTCTTCCGCGAGCAGGGCCTTGTTGGCGGTGACGACCTGTTTGCCCTTTGCGAGGCTGCGCGTGATGAGCTCCTTGGCCGTGTCGATGCCGCCCATCAGCTCGATGACCACGTCAATGTCGGGATCGTCGGCAAGGGTCATGGGATCGGTCGTCAGGCGCACGCCCTCCGGAAGATCGCGTTTACGGTTCGGATTGCGGACGGCGACAGCCTTCAGATTAAAGTCGCAGCCGGAGCGGGCCCGGATTTCTTCGGCGTTTTCGGACAGCAGGCGCACAAGGCCGCCGCCGACGGTTCCGAGTCCGGCCAGTCCGATATTCAGGGTCGTATTCATCAACAGATGTCCTTTTGGGCTGAAGTCTTCGCGGAAGGGACGGAAGTACCTGTCCGTAGCGTGAATTTGTATCTATAGTAGGGAACGGCGCCGTCTGTAAAGGGAGGGAAGCGCGCGGCGGCGGAGGCGGAAGCGAAAAAAGTCATGCTCCGCTTGGGGGTTCGTCTCTGGACGCCGAAAACGAATCGTGTTTTGATGGCGGGAGTCACACGGAGGAAAGAGCATTCATGAGCGGAAATACTTTCGGACGTCTTTTTCGTCTGACCACCTACGGGGAATCCCACGGCCCGGCGCTCGGCGGCGTGGTGGACGGTTGCCCGGCGGGCATCGCCCTCTCGGAGGAACTGCTCCAGAAGGAGCTCGACCGACGGCGTCCCGGCGGCGGCACGGCCGGGACCACGCGCAAGGAGCCCGACGCTGTCCGGTTGCTGTCCGGCGTTTTTGAAGGCACGACCACGGGAACGCCCATCGGCTTCCAAATCGAGAACACCAACCAGCGCTCCGGCGATTACGGGCCGCTGGCGGCGGTCTGGCGTCCGGGGCACGCGGATATGACCTATGACGCCAAGTACGGCGTGCGCGACTTCCGGGGCGGAGGGCGTTCCTCGGCCCGCGAAACCGCCGCCCGTGTGGCTGGCGGGGCCATTGCCCGCGCGCTGCTCGCGGCGCAGGGGATTTCGGTGCGTTCCTGCACGTTGGAAATCGGCGGTATGCCCGCTCCGGCGTTCACGCCGGAAGACATGGCGGGCGCGGCGTCCCGTCCGTACTGCGCCCCGTGTGAGGCCGCCGTGGAACCGTGGGAGGCGTTGGTCCGTACCGTACGCGGCGAGGGCGACACGCTCGGCGGCATCGTCCGGGTGGAGGTGCTCGGCGTGCCCTCCGGTCTGGGCGAACCCGTGTTCGATAAGCTGGATGCCGTGCTGGCGCAGGCGCTCATGAGCGTAGGGGCGGTCAAGGGCGTGGAGATCGGCGACGGTTTCGCCGCGGCCCGCAGCCGGGGGAGCTTCAATAACGACGCCTACCGTCCGGCCGGGGCCGGATCGACGCCGGGCAATCCCGCGACCAACCATTGCGGCGGTATCCTCGGCGGCATTTCGACCGGCCAGCCGCTGGTGATGACCGTGGCGATCAAACCCATCCCCTCCATCGCCAAGGAACAGCAAAGCGTGAACGCCGAAGGCAGCCCCGTATCCTTGCGTGTGGGCGGACGGCACGACATCTGTGCCATTCCGCGCGTCAATCCCGTGCTTGAGGCGATGGCCGCCTTGACCGTGGCCGACGCCCTGCTGCTGCAGCGGCGGATGGGGTAGGGCATGACGCAGCTTTCTCTTTCATCCCTCGACGATACGGTGGAATTGCAGGGCACGCTGGAGCGTGTGGTCTTCCATAATGAGGAAAACGGCTACACGGTGTTCCGGGTCAGGCCGGAAGGCAAGGACGAGGTGGATCTCGTCACCGTGGTCGGGCATATGGGCAGCCCGCAGGCGGGCGCGTCCCTGCGCATCAAGGGCCGGTGGGTGAACAACGCCCGCTTCGGCAGGCAGGTGCAGATGGATTCCTTTGAAAGCCTGCTCCCCGCCACCGCCGAGGGCATCAAGCTGTATCTGGCCTCCGGGCTGATCAAGGGCATCGGCAAGAGCATCGCGGCGCGCATCGTCAAGGCGTTCGGCGAAGACACGCTCAGGATTTTCGATGAGGAGCCGCAGCGTCTGCTGGAAATTTCCGGCATCACCCAGAAGAAGCTGGTGACCATCGTCGAGTGCTGGACCGAGCATCAGGGCGTGCGCAATCTGGTGCAGTTTCTCCAGCCGCACGATATCGGCGCTTCCTTCGCCGTCCGTATCTATAAGCATTACGGCTCGCAGGCGCTGTCCATCGTGCAGGAGAACCCCTACCGGCTGGCGATGGACATCCGGGGCATCGGCTTCCTGACGGCGGATGCGCTGGCGGCCAAGCTCGGCTTTGAAAGCGAGCACCCTTTGCGGATTCAGGCGGGCACGCTGTACACGCTGATGAAGCAGATCGACGACGGGCACGTCTATTATCCCCGCCGGGCCTTGGTGGAACAGACCTGTTCCCAGCTCGGCATTGCGGAAGAGTTCGTCGAGGAGGCCGTGGACTGCCTCGCCCGTGAGGAGCGGGTGGTGCTGGAGGAGCTCGACGACGAGATCGGCGTGTACCTGACCCGGTTCCATCATTACGAATCGAAGATTGCCTATTACCTGCGGCGTATCCTCGCCTCGCCGAAGTCGGTGCGGTTCCCCAAGGCCGACGAAGTGGTGGAGAAAGTCGTGTCCCGGCTCGGCATTACGCTGGCCGAGGAACAGCTTGAGGCCGTGCGCACATCGGCGACGTCTAAAGTAATGGTCCTGACCGGCGGCCCCGGTACGGGCAAGACCACCATCCTGAACGCAATCATTCAGGTTTTCGCGGAAAACAAGGCCAAGATTTTGCTGGCCGCGCCCACGGGCCGGGCGGCGAAGCGCATGTCCGAGGCCATCGGCCGGGAAGCCCGCACGATCCACCGCCTGCTCGAATACACGCCCAAGGACGACGGGTTCGCCCGCAATGAGGATAACCCGCTGGCCTGCGGGCTGCTCGTGGTGGACGAGGCGTCCATGATGGACACCATGCTGGCTTACCACCTGCTCAAGGCGGCTCCGCTCGGCGCGACCATCGTGTTCGTGGGCGACGTGCATCAGCTCCCGTCCGTGGGGCCGGGCAATGTGCTCGGGGATCTCATCGCTTCCGGGGCCATGCCCGTGGTCGAGCTGGTGGAGGTGTTCCGGCAGGCGGCGGAAAGTGAAATCGTGTGCAACGCCCACCTGATCAACCGGGGCGAGCTGCCACGCCTCGAATCCTCAAAGGATCGTCTTTCCGATTTCTATTTCATGCGGCAGGACGATCCCGATCGCGCGGCGGACATCATCGTGGATTTGGTCAAGAACCACATCCCCCGCCGTTTCCAGCTTGATCCTTTCGATGAAATCCAGGTGCTTTCGCCCATGCACAAGGGCACCGTGGGCGCGGCGAACCTCAACCTGCGGCTTCAGCAGGCGCTCAATCCCGAAGGGGAGGCCCTGCAGCGCGGAGAGCGGCTCTACCGGCTCGGCGACAAGGTCATGCAGATCCGCAACAACTATGAGAAAGATGTGTACAACGGCGATATCGGGCGGGTTTCCAGTGTGGACGTACAGGAAAAATGCCTTGTTGTCCGGTATGATGACCGTTATGTCGGGTACGATTGGGAAGAACTCGACGAAATAGTGGCGGCCTACGCGATTTCCATTCACAAATCACAGGGTTCGGAATATCCTGCCGTCGTCATTCCGTTGATGACGCAGCACTATATGCTGCTGCAGCGGAATCTCATCTATACGGGGGTGACGCGGGGCAAGCGTCTCGTCGTACTGGTGGGAGAGCCCCGCGCTTTGGCGATGGCCGTTAAAAACAACCGGATGCAGAAGCGGTATACGTGGCTGGCCCGACGTTTGGGGGCGGCCCCGGAGGCCGCCGGTCCGCAAACTGAGGGTGAACGCACATGATGGTTTCTGGTGCCCGCAAGGGCTTTTGGGGTGTGCCGCCGTATGAAAGGCTCGGGGGGCGGGGCGTTGTCTCTGTCCCCCAAATGGTGAAAGGGAGAAGCCTCCGTCTGATTGCTCTCGGCGTATTGCTGTGCTGCGCCCTCGCGCTCGGCGGCTGCGGCGGCGGACGCAAGGGCGGGAGCCTGCCTCTGGTCGAGTCCGGCAGCTTTGAAGGCCCGAAAGGGAGCATTGCGGATTTGCGGCGGTTGCCGCAGGATTTGCTGGTCTATGCCCGGCAGGGCAATCCGGACAAGCCCCTCATGTCGGCTGCGGAGCAGGCCCGGCAGGACGCCCGGTTCAACAGCCTGTTCTTTGGCCCGTGGGAGGCTGTACGCTCCTCCGTTTCCGCCTCCGAGGCGTTCGCCATTTTCGGCGGCCAGAAGAAGCGGAGCAAGGCGCGGGGATGGGCGGAAAACCTGTTGCCGTGGACGCAGGAGAATTGGGACAAGCTGACGGCGAACGCCGCTCGGGATGCGTACCCGTCCCGGTTCGACAAGGCGATTACCGTGCGGCCCACGGTGCTGCGCGAAGCGCCCACCCATAAGCCCCGGTTTGGGAACCCTGCCGAGGCCGGGGAGGGGTATCCCTTCGATATGTTCATGTACTCCACGCTTCCGGTGGGGATGCCGTTGCTTGTCGTGCATACCTCCGCCGATGGCGCATGGGTGTTCGTGGAGACGGGGCTCGTATCCGGCTGGGTTCCCACGGAGGATACGGCTGTGACGGACGCGCCGTTCCGCTCGCGCTACGAGAACGGGACGTATGCGGTCATCGTCCGTGACGACGTCCCGCTGGTGGACGAGCTGGGCCGTTATGTTACCACGGGGAGCCTCGGGACCATGTTGCCTCTGTCCGGCGGATCGGGATCCTCGCTGAGGCTGCTGGTCCCTGTGCGTGATCCGCAGGGCCGTGCCGTGGCCGTACCCGTGCGGGTGTCTCCCTCCGATGCGGTGCGCAAGCCCATTCCCCTGACGGCAAGGGCGGCGGCCGAGATCGGCAACCGCATGATGGGGCAGCCCTACGGCTGGGGCGGATACCTGTTCAACCGGGACTGCTCGCTGGCGATGAGGGATCTTTTCGTCCCTTTTGGGGTGTGGCTGCCACGCAACTCATCGGCGCAGGCCAAGGCATGGCAGTTCATCAGCTTCGTGAAGGCGTCCCCCTCGGGTAAGGAAAGCATCATCAAGGACGAAGGGGTTCCGTTCGCCACGCTGCTCTGGCTGCGCGGGCACATTACCTTATATATAGGGGAGTACAAGGGCGAGCCCGTTATGTTCCACAACGTCTGGGGCGTTCGTACCGATGACGGGAACGGCGAAGGCCGGCACATTATCGGGCGGGCCGTCGTCACCTCCCTCCAGCCCGGAGCTGAACTTCCCAACGTCCGCCGCGAGAATCTGATTCTTTCCCGGCTGCAGGGGATGAGCGTTCTACGGTATGATTGAGGAATGCGGGGGAGAAGGCCCCGGAAGGGGTGCCCTTTCGTGGTCGTTCTTCCGTAAGGCGTTTCTTGAGAGCGTAACGTGGTTTCTCCTGTGACTTGATTTCTTGCTTTGGGGCAGGGCACATTGTTTCAAGAACGTCTGTTGAGGGCGAGAAAAAGCCGTTTCCCGTTTGGGAGCGGCTTTTTTATTTGTGCCCGTACGTTGTTGTGCGCGGATGGCCGTTTTTGCAGTCCGCGCACAGCGTTGTGCGGTGGGGGTGGGGAAGGGGCCTTCAGTGGGCAGAAGAGGCGGAGGGGCAGCGGGATTGCCGGATTCCCTTTCGTTCAGGCGATTGATTGGCCGTGCTCCCCTTTTTGTTTGGGTGTTTTTTCGCAAGAGAGAAAGATTCGCTTTGCCCGAATGGAATCTTTTTTGCGGCTTCATCGTGCTTGTGGCGGGAGATCAGGCCATTTGAGCATGGTGTTTGGTTATCGGATGGTGGATTTTTTCAGAAATATTTCTGTATTCAGAAAATATTCTGATAGAATCATGTATTTTTCTGTTCATTGACGTTTTGTGTGGAGTGTTCTCCTCTAACATATTAGAATATCAGCTCTAGTCGAATATAATGCGTTGGCATGTCCTTTGCTGAACAAGAAATAGGAAAACACCGGATACTCCGGTTGCATAAGTGGCCTTTTCTTTCCTTTTTATTCAGTGAAGCCAAGGAGAAACCATGCTTGTTACAGAAACAGCTTGGGGAAAGCGCATCAAGACCGACGTGCTCATCCTCGGAACCGGCGCTTCAGGTGTCGGTGCAGCCCTGCGCGCGGCGGAACTTAAGGCCGACGTGCTCATGGTGGGGCAGGGGCGGCTGGAAAGCTCCGGCTGCCTCGGCGGCGGCAACGACCATTTCATGGCGGCGCTCGGCACCGACGAACCCAACGACACCCGCGAAGCCTTTGTCGGCTTCTTCATGAAGTCCGCTTTCGGCTACCGCGAAGCCCAGCTCAACCAGTGGTTCGACGCCATCAAGCCTTGCGTGAAAATCCTTGAGGAAGTCGATACGGAATTCCTGATCAAGGACGGCAAGCGGTATCGTTCCGTCGGCTTCGGCCAGCCCGGCGCGTGGTGGCTGCACATCACCAACGGCACGACCATCAAGCGGCATCTGGCCCGCCGCGTGCGCAAGTCCGGCGTCAACATCCTCGACGACTTCCACATCACCCGCCTGTTCGAGCGCGGCGGGCACATCATGGGGTGCATGGGCTTCAACGTCCTGACCCGCGAAGTGTACGCCATCGAATGCAAAACCGCCATCTGTTCCCTCGGCTGGCACCCCCAGCGCCTGACCAACAACTCCACCGGCAACCCCTACAACTGCTGGCATATGCCGTACAACACCGGCAGCTATTTCGTCCTGCCCATGCAGATCGGCGCGTCGCTGGTCAATATCGACATCAGCGGCCGCGCGACGCTCATCCCCAAGGGTTGGGGCGCGCCCGGCATGAACGGCATCAACAACATGGGCGGCAAGGAAATCAACGCGCTCGGCGAACGGTTCATGTTCAAGTATGACCCGATGGGCGAAAACGGCAAGCGCCGCAATCAGGTCATGGGCACGTGGCAGGAACAGGTCGAGGGCAACGGTCCGCCGTTCTATATGGATATGACCCACTTCAGCGACGAGGACGTGCATCACCTCCAGTACGTGCTCATGTCCGCGGACAAGGAAACCTACCTTGATTACTGCGCGGCCCGCATCGAGTTCAAGAAGGCTCCGTTGGAAGTGGAAGTTTCCGAAATGACGGTTTCCGGGATGCTCCTCGCCGACGATCGCTTGGAAACCACGGTGAAGGGCCTGTTCGCGGGCAGCAACTTTACGAGTTTCTCCGGCGCGATGTGCTGCGGCTACGTGGCGGCGTTCCATGCCGCGAACGATGCGGCGTCCACCGAGATGGGCGTCATCGACGACGCGGAAGCGCAGGCCGAACACGACCGAATCCTCGCCCCTTGGGAGCGCAAGGGAACCAACCTTCTGAAGTACAACGACTTTGAAGATCCCATCCGTCAGATCATGGACTACTACGCCAAGTACCGCCGGAACATGGCCGGTATGCGTCTCGCTCTCGAAAAGCTCGCCCTTGTGGAGAGCTACACTGATCGCGTTGTAGCCACCAACAACCACGAGCTGATGCGCCTGCACGAGGCGTTCGACCTGCTCGAACTGTGCCGGGCCCATCTGGAAGCCTGTCTCCAGCGCAAGGAAAGCGGGCGGGGCATGTACCAGCTCTCCGATTATCCCGAAAAGGACCCCGAACTCGCCAAGGGGCTGGTGCTCACCCGCAAGGACGGCGCGTTCCAGTTCGGCTGGACGGAGTGATCCCGCATCTTTCACAAGGAGAAACGACATGCCTCCGGTTTTTGATTCCAAGAAATGCGTCAAGTGTGGCCGCTGCGTGAAGGATTGCCCCGGCTACATTCTGGAACTGGATAAGGAACACGACGAAACGCCTCACGTCATCGAAGCATACAAGCGCGAGTGCTGGCATTGCGGCAACTGCCGCATCAGCTGCCCCCATCAGGCCGTTTCCTTTGAATTCCCCTTATACACCCTCGTTTAGGCGGAGCGGACATGAGCAAGCATACCGTTTTTGTGGAAGCCCCGCCGTTCGCCAAGTTCTCCGACGCCGAGATGCGCCGCCTGCTTGATGACGAACGCCTGGAAGTGCTGGACTGGCGCGGGAAGCGCGTGAACACGCCCGGCTTCGTTGAAGCGCTGGCCACCGCCGACATCGCCGTCACCGGCAACAGCCTGACCATCACCGACGAGCTGCTGGAAAAGCTCCCCAACCTCAAGCTGATCGCCAAGCTCGGCACCGGGCTGGACATGATCGACATCCCAGCCGTGCTCCGGCGCGGCATCCTGCTTTGCAATACGCCCGGCGCGAACAGCGTGGCCGTGGCGGAACATACCTTCGCGTTGCTGCTCGGCTACCTGCGCAACGTGCCGCAGTGCGACAACGCCGTGCGGACCGGGCAGTGGGAAAAGGCCCGGACCATGGGCGGTGAAATCTGCGGCAAGACCGTGGGCATCATCGGCCTCGGCAACATCGGGAGCCGCGTGGCTTCCCGGATGGCCGGGTTCGAAGCCCGCCTCCTCGGGACCGATCCCTGCTGGCCCGAAGCCCTTGCCGCCAAGTACGGCATCGAGCGCCGGGAACTGAACGAGCTGCTCGCCGAGTCGGACATCGTGTGCGTGCATTGCCCCCTCGACGAAACCACCGCCGGGTTCATCGGCAAGGCGGAACTGGCGCTCATGAAGCCCTCCGCGCTGCTCGTCAATATGGCCCGCGGCGGCATCGTGGACGAGGACGCCCTGTACGAAGCCCTGCGCGGCAAGGTCATCTCCGGCGCGATCATCGACGCCTATTCGCAGGAGCCGCTCACCGCTTCCCCGCTGTTCTCGCTGGACAACGTGATCCTGTCCCCGCACGCCGGGGCCTTCACTACGGATGCGCTCAACGCCATGTCCCGCATGTCCGTTGACCAGTTGTTCCAATACGTGGACGGCGCCACGCCCGACAACCTCGTTACCGCGGAGTAAAGTCATGCCATCCTTTTTGAACGCCATGACGCGCCAAATCCCCAGTTCCAGCATCCATGCCGCCACCCAGAAGGCTGAAGCCTACCGGCGTGAAGGCAAGAAGGTGGTCATTTTCAGTATCGGCCGCCCCGACTTCGATACGCCCGCCCACATCAAGGAAGCCGCCAAGGCCGCGCTGGACAAGGGATACGTGCACTACACCCCAAACATGGGCATCCTGCCCTTGCGCGAAGCCGTCGCCGAGCACATCAAGCGGCAGACCGGCGTCAGCTATGACCCGAAGACCGAGGTCATGATCACCTGCGGCGGGCAGCAGGCCATCCTCCTGACCATGAAGGCCGTGCTTGAGCCCGGCGACGAAGTGCTGCTGCCGTCTCCCGGTTATGGCCTGTATTACAACTGTGCCTCCATCGCCGACGCGCAGGTTCGTGCCTATGCGCTCAAGGCCCCCGATTTCGGCTGGGGCGGCGCGGAAGCGGGCGAACGCACCAAGATGCTGTTCATCAACAGCCCGCACAACCCCACCGGCGCGGTTCTTTCCAAGGAAGAGCTCGGCCAGATCACCGATTTCGCCAAGGCCAACAACTTGCTGGTGGTTTCCGACGAAGCCTATGACCGCTTGCTGTATGACGGCCTCGAACACCGTTCCATCGCGTCCGAACCGGGTATGCGAGACCGTACCGTCATCCTCGGCTCCTTCTCCAAGACCTATTCCATGACCGGCTGGCGCATCGGCTACCTTGCCGGCCCCGCCGAAGTCATCCGCGGCATGGCCCTGTTGCAGCAGAGCTTCGTGCTCTCCGTCAACAGCTTCGCCCAGTGGGGCGCCGTGGAAGCCATGACCGGCCCGCAGGATTGCGTTGAGGAAATGCGCCAGCAGTTCGACATCCGGCGCAAGGCCATGATGGAAGCCCTGTCCACCATACCCAATGTGTCCTTCGCGGCTCCCAAGGGCGCGTTCTACATCTACCTGAACCACGAGAAGACAGGGCTGGACCCCGTGCAGTTCTGTGCGAAGCTTCTCGACGAATACTATGTGGCCTGCGTGCCCGGTTCCGAATACGGGCCGTACGCGGGGTGCAACACCCGTCTTTCCTGCGCCACCGGGCTGGACGATTGTCTGGAAGGTGTCGACCGCATCCGGAAGATGGTCGCCTCACTGTAGTGTGAATGGGCCGGAGGGGCGGCCCCTCCGGCTCTGCTCCAAGGACAGGAACTGTATAACCCGACTGGAGACGCCATGAAGAGGACATTATTGACATTGACGTTGGCCGCGGCGCTGTGCCTTCCCGCTCTGTTCGCGCAGAAGAGTGCCGCCGAAGAACCCATCGTGCTGACTTTCAACCTTGGGATGCCGCCTATCCATCAGCGGTGGGTCAATGCCATCAAGCCTTGGTGCGACGAGCTCGAAAAGCGCAGCAACGGGCGCATCAAGATTGAACCCTATTTCGCCAACGCCCTTGGCAAGCGTTCCGACGCCATGGACTCCGTCCGCACCGGCATAGCGGACTTGGCCGAAGCGCCTTTCAGCTCCAACCCCGGCGCGTTCCCCTTCCATTCTCAGATTTTTTCCGCCGCCAACCCCAGTATGGCTCTCGGCAATGCCTATGAGATGCTGAGCGATTTCTATAAGGCCCATCCCGAAGTCCTGAAGAAGGAAATCAAGGGCGTCAAGCTCATGTTCATCCACGCCTACCCCGTGGGCGACTGTGTCATGACCAAGTCCGCGCCCATCCTGAAGCTCGACGACATCAAGGGCAAGAAGCTCGGCTTTGAAGGCGGCGGCCTGCGCTTTGAAACCATGCAGGCCCTCGGCGCTTCCGTGGTCGGCATGAACATGTCCGATCTGTATCAGGCCATGCAGGGCGGCATCATCGACGGTATCGTCATGGATTTCGATCCGCTGATTTCCCGGCGCTACGGTGAGGAAGTCAAGCACGTCACGCTGTTGAACATCACCGGAACCGCCTTTTACGTGGTCATGAATCAGGAACGCTACGACAGCCTGCCCGACGACCTCAAGGCCATCGTCGACGATATGTCCCAGAATTACGGCCCCAATCTTTTGGAAAAGTTCTGGGCTGAAAACGTGTACGGCAGCCTCGACAAGTGGATCAAGGAAATGGGCGGCACCGTCCATGTCCTGTCCGACGAGGATTATGCCCGCGCCGACAAGCTGGCCGCCGTCCCGGCGCAGGCGTGGTTCAAGTCGCTCGACAAGGCCGGCTATCGGGGCGCCGAACTGGAGAAGACGTTCCACCAGTTGGAAGCCAAGTATTTCACGCCGTGGCGTCAGTCTGAAGCCTACCGTTACGTCAAGCAGCAGTAAGCCATCGGTTCCGAACGGCGGCGGGGGGTCCCCGCCGCCCAACCTCCCCAATCAAGGTCTGAACTTATGAGCAGCAACGCCATTGAAACGCCCCCGTTGGCCGCCCAGCTGGAATCGCTATCTGCCCTGATACGGCGCACGGAACCGTTTTGCCAGAGGATAAGCGCTGTCGGCATGTATATCTTTATGGGTCTGGTCATCCTGACCTTCGCGGATGTGCTTCTGCGCTATGTTATCGGATCGCCGATCAGCGGCAGCATCGAAATCACCGAAATGCTCATGTCCGTGGTGCTGTTTTCCTCCGTGGCCTATACCTATTGGAGGCGCGGGCACGTCAGCATGGACATCGTGACCGGCAAGCTGAGCGAACTCAATAAGAACCGGCTTGGGGCCATCACCACGGTCTGGAGCCTTGCGGTCGTCTTTTTCTGCATAACCTGCATGGGCAAGTACGCCATGACCACCACCGACACCACCTCGGTATGGAACATGTCCTACAAGCCGTTCATCTGGTTCGCCGTGTTCGGATGCGTCCTGTTGTTCCTTGCCATGCTCAGCCATCTTTTGGATCAGCTTGCCGCCATTATCCGGGGCGGCGGGATGGGGTCGGCTTTTTTGATGCTCGGCATCGGCCTGCTCGGCGTGGCTCTGTCGGTTTGGGTGGCGGTCGAGCGTCTGCCCGGCATCAGCGCGCCCGCGCAGGGCGTCATCGGCATGGTGTATATGTTTACCATGTTTTTCTTGGGGATGCCCGTGGCCTTCGCGCTCATGGGGACCTCGCTCGTCTTCATCGCCAGCCTGCGCGGCCTGACGGCGGCTCTGAACCTGTTCGGGACGGCATGGTTCTCCACGTGCAGCAGTTACACGTGGGCGCCCCTGATGTTCTTTCTGCTGATGGGCTTCCTCTGTTTCTACAGCCGGTTCGGCGAAGACCTGTACCGCACGGCCCGCAACTGGTGCGGCCATTTCCGCGGCGGCCTCGCCATAGCCAGCGTGTGTGCCTGTACCGCCCTCGGCGCGGTGGTGGGCGACGCCTTGGTCGGCTGTATCGCCATGATGACCATCGCCCTGCCCGAAATGCGGCGGCACGGCTATGACGACAAGCTGGCCATCGGCACGCTCGCCTGTTCCGGCGGCATCGGCAGCCTCATCCCGCCGAGCTCGAATTTCATCATCTACGGCGTCCTTGCGGAACAGAGCATCGCCGACCTGTTCATCGCCGGCGTGTTCCCCGGCCTCGTGTGCATGGCCTGTTTCATCGTCGTCATCATGATCATGGTCTGGCGCAATCCCGAGCTGGCCCCCGCCTTGCCCCGCGTGCCCATGCATGAACGGCTCGTTTCGCTCAAGACCGGCCTGCCCATCATTATCATCTTCATCGTGGTCATCGGGGGCATCTACGCCGGCATGTTCACGGCCACGGAAGGCGGCGGCATCGGCGCGTTCACGACCGTGTTCCTCGCCCTCGTCATGGGCCGCCTGAGCTGGTCCATCGTCACCAGCGGCCTCAACGATACCGGCAAGACGATCAGCATGGCCTTTACAGTCCTCGGCGGCGCGGGCGTGTTCAGCTACTTCATGACCATGAGCAAGATCCCCATGATCCTCGCCGGCGTCATCGCCTCCATGAACATGCCGCCCATGGCCGTCATGTTCGCCATCATCGTGTGCATGAGCCTGCTCGGCTGTTTTATCCCGGCCATCCCGCTGATGCTCATCTGTGTGCCCATCTTCCTGCCGCTCGCCGCGCTGTTCGGCTGGAACCTGATTTGGTTCGGCGTCATCATCAATATCCTCGTGACCATGGCCGGCATGACCCCACCCTTCGGCGTCAGCCTGTTCGTCGCCAAGGAACTGGCGGATGTTCCGCTCTCGCTGGTGTACCGCTCCTCGATACCCTTCGTCCTTGCGTTCTTCCTGTGCCTCGGCTTCTGCATCGCCTTTGAGCCGCTGAGCACGTGGCTGCCCGCCATGATGCGGTAAGTGAAAAAGGGATCCCCGCATGGCGGGGTTCCGTCCCCGGATGCTTTCGGGGAGGCGTTGCGGCGCTTTCCCCGGAAGCGAAACAAAAAGCGTGTCGTCGCGAAGCGCGAAAGACGTTGCCGTTCAAGAGGCGAAAAGGAGAACGCCATGAAGGTCCTCAGCCTGCTCCCCCGTTCCCGGTTTACGGAATCCGGTATGACCCTTCCGGAAACCCTTTCTCTGCATTTTTTGCCTCCCAACGGCAGCCACGTCCTGATCGCGGCGGCAGAGAGCGCGCAGGCGCTTCTGCTCCCGCCGTCCCAGCCGTATGTGGACGCCTTCTGCCTCGAACGGATGCCGTCCATCCGCTTCATCCAGACCACGGGCGCGGGCTTTGATTCCGTTGACCACCTCACGGCGGCGGAGCTCGGTATTCCGGTATCGAATTCGCCGAACATGAACGCGTCCTCGGTCGCGGAATACGTGATGGCCGCCATTGTGAACCTCCAGCGCGGCCTCGCATGGGCCGATGGGGAAATCCGCCGCGGACGCTATGCGGCTTCGCGTGCCGAACTTCTGGAGCAGGGCGGCCTTGAGCTGCGCGGATGCCGGATCGGGCTGTTCGGGCTCGGCAATATCGGGCGCGCGGTCGTCCCACTCGCCAAGGCTTTTGGGTGTTCCGTGGCCGCTTGCGACGCCTTCTGGCCTGAAGAGTTCGCGGCTGAAAACGGGGTCGAGCGTATGGATGTGGCGGAGCTGTTCGCCGAGTGCGACGTGGTTTCCCTGCATTGCCCGCTCAACGGCAGTACCCGCAACCTTGTGGATTACAACCTGCTTTCGTCCATGAAGCCCCATGCCCTGTTGATCAACGCGGCCCGGAGCGGTGTGGTGGTGGAAGCGGATCTCGCCCGTATCCTCGCGGAAGGGCGGATACGCGGCGCGGCGCTCGACTGCTTTGCGGACGACGGGCGCGCCGAAAATCCTTTCTTGTCCATTCCCGCCGAACGCGTCCTGCTGACGCCGCATCTCGCGGGCGTAACCCGCGCCGCGTTCGGACGGATGCTCTCTCAGGCGCTTGAAAACTTGGAGCGTGTGCTCGTTCATGGCCAGCCGCCCCGTTTCGTGGTGAACGGCGTGTTGGCCGACTATTCCGATTAGCTTTGCGCGGCTGACGTCCCCTTTGTGGGCCGGTGTCTCGCTGTTTGTTCCCTCCTTTTTGGGAAGGGTAGGAGCTTTGTACCCTTTGTTAAGATAAAATAATTAATAAAAACAATATATTACAAAGAAAGTTTTTGTCCAGGCCCCGTCGCCCGAATCGTTTTGGACGGTGGGGGAAGGGACGCAGGGAGGAGGGCGGAACGCCGTTCTCAAAGAGCATTCCTTTTCCCGTATTCCCGCTTTCTTCCACAGGAGCCTTTTCATGCTGCAACATTTTTCGGAACTGATCGACAAGGTGAAGGCCATGCCCCGGACAGTGGTGTGCGTGGCGAACGCGGACAGTGAAACCGTGGAAGCCGCGCGCATGGCTCTGGATAAAGGGCTGGCCGACGTTATCCTGTACGGTGATGAGGCGGTTGTACGCCCGTTGGTTGAACAGGCGGGCATCGAAGGCCGGGCCGAACTCCGCCATGCCGCCGATCCCGCGACGGCGCTGCGGGAGGCCGTGCGCTCGGTGCGCGGCGGGGAATCCGGGGTACTCATGAAGGGTATGCTCAACTCTTCGGACTTCCTGCGCGGTGTGCTGAACAAGGAAGAAGGGCTGCGCACGGGCCGGAGGCTGTCGCACATCGCCGCCGTGGAACTGCCGGGCTATCACAAGCTCATTTACAGTACCGACGGCGGGATGAACATCAATCCCGACCTTGCCGCCAAGAAGGACATCCTCGCCAACGCGCTGCTGGCTCTGCGCTCGTGGGGCTACGAATGCCCCAAGGTCGCCTGCCTCGCCGCCAACGAGCGCGTCGATCCGCATAATCCCGCGACCATCGACGCCGCCGGGCTGGTCGAGGCATGGGAACGGGGCGAGTTCCCCACGCAATGCATCGTTGAAGGCCCCATTGCCATGGACGTGGCCCTGAACCGCGAATCCGCCCTGCACAAGGGCATCGAAAGCCGGGTTTCCGGCGACGCCGATATTTTCCTCATGCCGATCATGGAAGTGGGCAACGTGGCGATCAAGGGGCTGCTGCACTTCCTCAAGGGCAGTCAGGTGGCCGGGCTCATCCTCGGGGCAGCCGCGCCCGTGGTCATGACTTCGCGCTCGGAGCCGCCGTCCGCCAAACTGTATGCCACCGCGTTGGGATGCCTCGCCGCCCGGAACGCCTAATTGCCTGTGAGGTCAGCATGTTTCGCATTCTTGTGATCAACCCGGGGTCCACTTCGACCAAAATCGCCGTGTACGAGGACGAGGCCCCGCTGTTTGTGGAAAGCCGCGACCACGATACCGCCAAACTGTCCCCGGCGGTCATGGAGTATATGCTCAAGACCACGCTGGTGCCACGCTTTGGCGGCAAGACCAGCTGTGATGAGATCGGCCTGCCCGTTTCCGCCACCGGCGGCGTTGTGCCCTGCGGCGCAACGGCCATTTGGGAAGAGTGAACTCCCTCAGTCACGGCTGTCGCCGTGCCAGCTCCCTCGGGGAGGGAGCCTTTGGCATGGCGGGAACGTTGACCGTTTGCCGGAAAACTTCTCGGTTGCGCCAGAGGCCCCATCTCAGAGGGGGCTGTCTGCGAAGCAGACTGGGGGAGTGTCCTGACGGCAGCCATTCTGAAAAAATGAAGAAGAACCAAGAATGGGGTACAGCCCTTTTGAGAAGGGCGCACCACCGGAAAGAGAAAACCTATGGAAGAAACGATTTTAACTGCGAAAGATCTGAAGTTCCGCTATGACCCGGAACAGCCGGACTACGCCCTGAACGGCGTGTCGGCTGAGGTGAAGCGGGGCGAATTTGTGGCAGTGCTGGGGGCCAATGGCTGTGGAAAATCCACGCTGGCCAAGCACTTCAACGCCATCCTTCTGCCGGAGAGCGGCACTGTGCTGGTGGAGGGGATGGACACCAAAGACGAGGGCAAGATCTACGATATCCGCCAGACCGTGGGCATGGTGTTCCAGAGCCCGGACAACCAGATCGTTGCCACCGTGGTGGAGGAAGATGTCGCCTTTGCGCTGGAAAATCTGGGCGTGCCGCCGGAGGAGATGCGCCGCCGCGTGGATGAAGCGATGAAGAT
>ERZ835880.1611-NODE-1611-length-17558-cov-6.078901_pt1 | contig 17558 bp, 12 predicted proteins | sample MGYA00519944_ERZ835880 | MGnify/ENA primary metagenome ERZ835880 (study PRJEB31850, sample SAMEA3708787) | human gut metagenome | biome: human gut; feature: human-associated habitat; material: faeces | place: China | collected 2014 ... | reverse complement strand
CCTTATCCTCAGAACTGCTTGCTAATAAAGTGGTTATAAAAATCTTCCAGAATTACAAAAAAAACACCATTCCTTCCTAATGTTTGAAAGTTGTATGTATTCCAGTGAAGATGATTCTGCTTTTCTTTCTATCCGCTGAGTGGTATGAACATGAAAAAAGTCATGAATTTAAGGTAGATAGGCGAAATAATTGTAATTTTGCCCCATGAAAAATAAGTATAGTAATATGAAGAAGGCAGGATTGACAACCTTGGTATTGGCAGCGTTGCTGACAGCGTGTGGCAGCGACGACAAGAAAGCGGGTGAATTGTTTCAGCGTGCAGAACTTTCGTTTGCTGATGGAGACTATAGTCTGGCTAAATTGCAGATTGACAGTATACGTACTTTATATCCCAAAGCATTTGATGTCCGAAAATCAGCTGTGCGTCTTATGCAGCAGGTCGATTTGAAAGAGCAGCAGAAAACTCTGGTTTATCTGGATAGTGTAATGGCGGTGAAGCAGGCAGAGCTGGATTCAATAAAGGGACGTTTTGTGCTGGAGAAAGATACGGCTTATCAGGAGGTAGGCAATTATTTCTATCCAACTCAGGTTGTAGAGAAAAATATCGGACGCTCTTTCTTGCGCGGACAGGTGAACGAAATGGGTGAGATGTCGCTGACTTCCATCTACTGTGCCGGAGGAAATATTCATCATACGGCGGTAAAGGTCAGTGTCGGCGATTTGTTTGCCGAAACACCTGCTTCGGTCGACAGCTACGAAACAACCGATTTGGGCAAGGCAATCGAGAAAGCCGACTATAAGCTGGGTAACGACGGGGGAGTGATTGCTTTCCTTGTGGCCAACCGCGACAAGAAGAACATCCGTCTGGAATTTATCGGCGACCGTAATTACAAGACCGTGATGCAACCCAATGATGTGAAGGCCATTGCCGAACTGAGTGAACTGGCTCGCATCTTGACCGGTATTGAAGAAATAAAGAAAGAACAGAAGGAGGCCAATCTGAAGATTCAGTTTGTGACCCGCAAGATAGAAGAAGCTGAGGCTGGAAAGGAACAGGGCGACGAATGAAAGCATTGCTTGCAGGAATATGTGCTTTGTTGCCATTGGGAGTGATGGCGCAGGAGAAACCGGAGGTAGATTTTGGAGTAGATTTTACCAGTGCCTATATCTGGCGTGGCCAGGAATTGGGCGGCGTCAGCGTACAGCCGGAAGTCACGGTGTCGTACAAAGGGCTCTATCTCTCCGGATGGGGTAATGTAGGCTTCGATTCGGAAGACCCAAAAGAAATAGACCTGACGCTGGGATACGAAACTGGCGGTTTCTCCGTTTCGGTCACTGATTATTGGACAGCCGAAGATACCGGTTACTTTCATTATGGAGCCACGAATACTTCGCATACCTTCGAGGCACAGGTGGGATATGATTTCGGTTTCCTGGCAGTGAACTGGTTTACCAACTTTGCCGGCTATGATGGTGTGAATGCCGATGGTAACCGTGCCTACTCATCGTATGTATCGCTGGCGGCTCCTTTCCGTTTGGGTGGACTGGAGTGGACTGCCGAAGTGGGAGCTGTACCTTATGCTACCGATTATTACAACGATGGAGTGAATGGATTTGCAGTATCGGATGTGAGCCTTGAGGTACGGAAAGAAATTGTCGTGACCGAACGCTTCTCGTTCCCTCTCTTTGCTCGACTTAGCTGGAACCCGGCTACGGAAGGAGCTTACTTTGCTTGCGGATTGAGTTTCTGACTGACAGAGCAAGGCACGTAAATTACAGTACGTTTTCTGGATTGAAATAAAAAAGGTTTCTTTTGCAACGAAAGGAACCTTTTTCTTTTTACTCCCCTTGAGAAAGCGACTTTCTTTTTTGCTAGGAGACCGAGTACAAGAAGATGCGACCTGTTTCTGTTGGGATGGGATAATTGCTCACGTCACCGCTATATACCCATATATTGGTGTGTAGTGGCCTTTCTGTTTGTACCTTATTGTATTTTTTCGAAAGAAAAAGGTTGGTTTTCCCTTGTAATAAATGCTTTAGCTCCATTTTGAATACTTGAAATATGCTTGTAATATTTTCCATTTTTTATTGCTATATTAAAGATATTTTATACATTCGCAACGAATTTATATATTGTAAATGAAACAATATATATGAAAAATATAATAAGGAAAAACGCTTAAGTCATTGCAACCCATTCAAAAACAAGTGCAAACAAAGATAAGAGAATGAAAAACGTTATTCGAAAAATACACGAAGTCTCGAAAAATATTAGCGTATTAAGCAGCAATACAGCCTTTGAAAAGAAGCAACTAAACAATTAAGCTGACACTTTAAATTTAATTTTAAAATAAAAATAATTATGTCAAAACGAGTAAAATCAGTAAGTATGCTGTTAGCCCTGATGGGAGCTGCTTCTACAGGCATGGCATACGCCGATGTGACTCCGGAGGCTGTACATGCTAAAGCTGTGCAGCAACAGGAAACTTGTACAGGTATTGTGAAAGACGCAACAGGTGAAACTGTAATCGGTGCATCTGTCGTGGTGAAAGGTACTACCAATGGTACTATTACAGGTTTGGATGGTGACTTTACCTTGTCTAATGTAAAGAAAGGGGATGTCATTGAAATCTCATTCGTAGGTTATCAGACTGCTACTGTAACATTCGATGGAAAACCTATTAATGTAACATTGAAAGATGATACTCAGACTTTGGACGAAGTCGTAGTAACAGCGTTGGGTATCAAGAAAGATGCTAAGAAACTGGGTTATGCTGTAAGTACAGTTAATTCAGAAGATTTGACACGTACCGGTGGCTCTAACCTTGCCAGCGGACTTTACGGTAAAGCAACTGGTGTACGTATCCAGTCGGCTCCGGGTGGTGGTACTTCTTCTGTATCAATCTCTGTACGTGGTCTGTCATCTATTACCGGTAATACTCAGCCGTTGATTATCATGGACGGTGTGCCCATCCACAACGGTAACGCCAACAATACAGACTATTGGGGAAGCCAGCGTATTGCATCTAACGGTATCGTGGATATCAATCCCGAAGATATTGAAAACATTTCTATCTTGAAAGGTGCTGCCGCTTCTGCGTTGTACGGTTCTGAAGCTGCCAACGGTGTTGTAATGATTACCACTAAGAAAGGAAAGAAAGGTGCAGGTACACAGATTGACTTCAGCGCCAATGTAAGCTTCGATAAAGTAGCTTATATGCCCGAAATCCAGAAAGAATACGGTCCGGGTTATGACAACTATGCAATCGGAAAAGATAATAACGAGCAGGCTTTGAGCGGTTTCCGCAATACTAAGGTAGACTGGAATGGTAATCCGATTATTACTCCTAACCGTGAAACCTACTATTCTTGGGGTGCTAAGTACGATCCGAGCAAAACGGTTACTTACTTCGATGGAACACAGCGTGCATTTGCTCCGATTGATCACAACCAGTGGGCAGATATTTTCCGTACCGGTGTGAACCAGACTTACAACCTCTCGTTGACTAACAGCACGGAACGTAATAACATTCGTTTCTCTTATACTTATACTGATGCAGAAGCAATGCAGTATAACTCAAACAACCATAAGCACAACTTCAACTTGAACGGTACATTTGATATTACTAAGAATATCAAGTTGAACTACTCGGCTACTTATTCTAACCAGTATATCCATAACCGTGCTTATCGTATCACTCGTTTGACTAACAACTTTGCAGGTTTCTTTGGTGGTTTCACTGATGTAGCATACATCCGCGATCACACTGTAACCAGCATGGGTTATATGAACACTATTGCTGCAATCAATGGTGGTACTCCTGATACAATGACTCCTAACGAACAGTTCCTGTATACTCCGATGGGTTCTACAGCCTTGGTTGAAGAATACTTCTGGAAGGTTATGGGAAACAACCAGGATGAAGACCATCAGCGTTTCATCGGTTCTGTGAACCCGACTTGGAATATTATCCCGGGCTTGACTTTGAGCGGACGTATCGCTACCGACTTGACTGTGGATAAGATTGAAAACAGAGAAGGTGCAACCAATGCTCATGCATTCTCTAAGAACGGTCAGTATTCTGATAAATACAGCTTGGAAAACAGCCAGTATTCTATCGTATATGGTGATATTATGTTGATGTTCGACAAGACATTTGCTGAAAAACACAATGTAACTGCCAACTTGGGATGGAATGCCCGTCAGGAAACTTACTACTATACTTATACAGGTACTCGTAACGGTTTGACTCAGGAAAACTGGTTCGATTTGGCTGCTTCTGTAGGAACACCTGAAGCTAAAATGGACCGTTCGGATATGTTGAAAACCGGTGCCTTCCTGACTGCTAGCTACGGTTACGACAGCTGGGGATTCGTAGAAGGATCAATCCGTCAGGAAAAAACTTCTACTTTGGCTAATGGTAACAACTCGTTCTGGTATCCTTCTGCCAGCGTGAGCTTGCTTTATACTGAATTGTTGAAAGACAAGAATCCTTCTTGGTGGAACTACGGTAAGGTTCGTTTGTCTTATGGTGTGGTAGGTAACGCTCCTGAAATTTATACTGCTAACTTTGCATACTCTCAGGGTTCGTTGATTCGTTCATCTACTTATACTTACAACTATGTTCCGACTAATATTGGTAACAATAACATCAAGCCGGAAACTAAGTATGAATTTGAAGTAGGTATTGAGAACAAGTTCTTCAACAATCGCTTGGGTATGGAGTTGAACTTCTACTATAATACTATCAAAGACCAGATCCTGACTGCTACTTCTGCTGCTTCTATGGGTGCACAGAGCATGTTGATGAACGTCGGTGAGTTGGCTAACAAAGGTGTGGAATTTAACGTATATGGTACTCCGTTCGAAAACAAAGACTGGAGATGGGATGTACGTGCTAATATCGCATGGAATAAGAATACTGTAAATAAACTGGTTGATGGTTTGGATGTATTGAACCATATCTCAGTGGATGGTGATGCTGCAGTACTCGAATCTCACGTAGGTGAGTCAATGGGTGACTGGTATGCATATACTTGGAAAACCGATGAAAACGGTAACTATATTGTAGGTGAAAACGGTCTGTATATCGCTGATAAGACACAGCGTCATAAAGTAGGTAATGCAATGCCTAAGTTTACCGGTGGTTTCGGTACAAGCTTGAGCTATAAGAACTTTACTTTGGATATGGCATTCGACTTCCGTATCGGTGGTGATGTATTGAACCTCCCATGGCAGTACATGATGTCTGCAGGTAACATTACTGACGCAGTAGGTGTACGTGATCATTCAACAGGTGGTCTGTTCTATTATAGCGATACAGATAAAGTAACAGATAAAGGTTCTATCCATGTTGTTAACCCATCTGAAATTGGAAACTACAAACGTGGTGAAACAATGATTAACGGTCATTATGTATGGGACAACGGTATCATTCTTCCGGGTGTGAAAGAAGACGGTACTCCGAATGACATCGTTATCACTCAGTTGGAAGCAAACGATAACCTTTACGGATGGGGTACTGGTGCAAGCCAGTCTTATGCAGATGCAGTGCAGAAGAACTCTTATGTGAAATGTCGTGAAATCAGTTTGGGATATACTTTGCCGACAGACTTGACTAAGAAGTTTGCATGTAACAGACTGACAGTTTCTGCTTTTGTACGTAACCCGTTCTATATTTACCGTTCATTGAAACTGTTCGATGCTGAAACATCTGATGCTACTAACTGGATGTATCAGGCACGTATCGATGGTTCTACAGCAAGTGCCCGTACATTTGGTGTTTCTTTGCGTGCAAGTTTCTAACGTATAATTATTGCAATTAAAATTAAAAAGAAAACTTATGAAAAAAATAGCTTCAATGTTATTGGCAGGTTTGGCTTTCATGTCGGTTACATCTTGTTCAGATTCTGCTTATGACGAAAAATATGCCGACCCTTCTACTACAGATAAGGTTGGGGTGCCTCAGGTATTTACCGGAGTCCTGTATAAAGGAAATACCTGGATGAACCTGGTATACTATCGTTTCTATACACAGTGTAGTACCTCAGGTACCTTTGGTGGTGTAATTGGCGATAGCAATGTAAAAGGACGTTATCAGGGAGCCGGAGAAGGATTCTTCAATACACGTTGGAAAAACTTCTATGATATGGTTACTCAGTTCCGTTTGTTGGAATGTACTTACAACAATCTTTCTGATGCTGAAAAACCATTGAATGCGGTTTTCTATCATTTGGGACGTACTTTGGTAAATGCTCAGCTTCATGAAATGTTGTCTTTGTTCGGAGATGTTCCTTTCAATGGAACTGGTACACTCTGGATGGACGGTAATTACGACGAAGCAAAGAAAAGATGTGTGTACGACGACGACGTAACACTCTACAAACAGATCTTGTCTGAGCTGAAAGAAACTGCCGACTACTTTAATGGAGATGTAGATGCAAACGGATTGACTGCACTGTCTCGTCAGGATTATACATTGGCTGCTGGTAGCAAAATTAAATGGCAGAAATATGTCAACTCTCTGCGTCTGCGTATTGCCCTGCACCTGGCTACTGATGGAGAATGTGTGACAGAAGCGCATGCAACTATCAAGGAAATTCTGGAAAATCCGACTGATTATCCTGTAATTGAAAGCAACGACGATAATATGGGAGTTGCTTCGGATATTCAAACAGACGACTTTAACTATGGTAAGAGTGTTTCTCAGGCTTGGAACACAGGTGGTTCTACAGGATTGGGAGCTGCTTCACAGGCTATGCTCGATGCATTGAATGTACCGGCAGGTGGTATTCCTGATGCAGGCACTGACCCTCGTTTGCAGGTAATGTACGATTGTAATCCAGATTCAGGGTATGTAGCTTTTGATGTGAATATGACAAACTCTGATATCACTAACCTGAGCGATACGAAGAAACAGGGATATACTCAGAATGGTATGCCGACTGCTAGCTATTACTGCCGTGTAGACTCTCAAACTATTGCCGGATACAAGGAATATGAAGGAAACTTCAATATACAGAGTATTTGGTTGAATGCAGCTGAAGTAAGCTTGAGTATGGCAGAAGCATACCTGATGGGTTATGGTGTAGCTGCCAATACATCAAAAGCAGAAGAATGCTTCAAGAAAGGTGTGAAAGAGTCTATTGAATTCTATTGGAATATGAAGGAGACAAGTTCTCTTTATACTGCTGGAAACGATAGCTACAACGGATACCGTAAATTGGTAAAACCGTCTTCTGAAGATGTGGATGCATATGTCAATTCAATTTGGGAAGCAACTCAGGAAACTATCTGTACTCAGTTGTGGTTGAACTTTGGTTATCTGAATCAGTTGGAAGCATGGAACGTAACTCGTCGTACCGGTTATCCGTCTGTGAAGTTTGCTAAGGATACACAGATTTCTAACTATCCGACTCCTCCTAACCGCTTGCCTTATCCAAGTGATGAGCTGACTTATAACAGCCAGAACTGCCAGAATGCGATTAAGAAGAACTACGAAGAGTCTACAGGTTACTATACTAACCTGTTCTGGGCGAAGAAGACTTATTATCAATTGATTGACTAATATGTCGTTGTGTGTATAGTCCTGAATCTTTAGGACTATACATATATAAAAATAGAAAGCCGATTCATTTTGAATCGGCTTTCTATTTTTATATATGTAGGGGATTAGCAGCGTGCAGCTACTTTTTCCCAGTCTACCAGTTTCCAGAACGCTTCGACGAATGCGGCACGGCGGTTACGGTAATCAATGTAGTAGGCATGTTCCCATACGTCGATAACCAGTACAGGTTTCAGTCCCTGACGCAGTGGATTTCTTGCATTGCTTTCTGCTTTTATTGACAATTTACCTTCTGCATCGGCAACCAGCCATACCCATCCGGATCCGAACAATCCTACAGCTGCTTTGGCAAATGCTTCCTTAAAGGCTTCTACCGAACCGAAATCGCGTGTCAGCAAATCGGCCAGTGAGGCAGGTATGTCGGTCTGTGCCGGAGTCAGGCTTTGGAAGAAGAAAGTATGATTCCATGTCTGAGCTGCATTGTTGAATACAGGTCCTTCTGCCTTGCATACCATTTCTTCCAAAGTACTGTTTTCATAAGGTGTACCTGGAATCAGTTTGTTCAGGTTGTCTACATAAGTCTGCAGGTGTTTGCCGTAGTGATAGTCTAATGTTTCTTTGCTCATGTGTGGAGCAAGTGCTTCCATCGGATAGGGAAGTTCGGGCATTGTGTGTGTCATAGTGTTTTGTATTTAAATGATTAGTAATATATATAGAACAAGCCGGCAGCAGTAAAAGTTTTATCTGCCACCGGAAAAGTCTCTATAATCTTTTCAAAGCCAGTTTGATGACTTGCTCTACGGTAGCTTCCGGAGTTTCTTTCAGAATGGCGGCAGTTACCTTTTGCGACGGAGCTTGCGGGAATCCCAACATGGTGAGTGCGGCTACAGCCTCTTCGTATATTTCGGAGTGAAGCATGGTATTGGCTGCTGTTCCGGTTTCTGCGGGCTGGATGCCGGTTGAGGCGATTTTATCTTTCAGGTCGACAATGATGCGTTGCGCTGTTTTCAGTCCGATACCCTTTACCGTTTTCAGCAGTTTATCGTTTCCGCTGCTGATGACATTACACAGCTCCGACGGACTCAGTGCCGAAAGAATCATGCGGGCAGTGTTCCCTCCGATACCCGAAACGGTGATGAGTAAAAGGAAGAGCTCTCGCTCCTGCTTGGTAGCAAAACCATATAATACGTAGGCATCTTCGCGTATCGCTTCGTAAATATAAAGCTTTACTTCCTTTTTTCCCTGAATGGCAGAAAAGGTGTTGAGCGATACATTGATGGCATAACCTACTCCGTTACATTCTACTACTGCTACCGCCGGAGTAATTTCGGTAAGTTCTCCTTTGATATATTCAATCATATTTTACTGATAAATTATAAATTCAATACAAAAATAACCATAAGAAAGTTATAAATTGTAAGTTGAAGCAGAATATTTTCAAAAACGTAGCCTATCTATTAGTTTAGAATGATTCTAATTCTGTATTTTTGCAATATCAAAATTTCTCCCTGGTGTTTTACCTGATAATGGAGAATAAAATAAATAAGAGTATTCATTAAATAAAACCATAAGTATGAAAAAAATTAGAGCTGCCGTAGTAGGTTACGGTAATATCGGTAAGTTTACAATTGAAGCACTGGAAGCTGCTCCCGACTTTGAAATTGCAGGTGTAGTTCGTCGTAATGGCGCAGAAAACAAGCCGGCAGAACTGGCTAACTATCCGGTGGTTAAAGATATCAAGGAATTGCAGGATGTAGACGTAGCGATTCTTGCCACTCCGACTCGTAGCGTAGAAGAATATGCAAAACAGATTTTGGCTATGGGTATCAATACTGTAGACAGTTTCGACATCCATACACAGATTACTTCATTGCGCCGTTCTTTGGACGAATCGGCTAAGGCTGGTAATGCGGTAGCTGTTATTTCTGCAGGATGGGATCCGGGAAGCGACTCTGTAGTACGTACATTGCTGGAAGCAATTGCTCCGAAGGGTATCACTTATACTAACTTTGGTCCGGGCCGTAGTATGGGACACTCTGTGGCTGTCCGTGCTATCGAAGGTGTAAAAGATGCATTGTCTATGACAATTCCTGTTGGTACCGGAATCCACCGCCGTATGGTATATGTAGAATTGGAAGAAGGTGCTGACTTCAAGACTGTAGAAGCTGCTATCAAAGCTGACCCTTACTTTGTAAACGACGAAACACACGTAATCCAGGTACCTTGCGTAGACGATTTGAACGACGTAGGTCACGGTGTGAACTTGGTTCGTAAAGGTGTATCAGGTAAGACTCACAACCAGTTGTTCGAGTTCGATATGAAGATCAACAATCCTGCATTGACAGCTCAGGTTTTGGTTTGCGCTGCTCGTGCTTCTATGCGCCAGAAACCGGGATGCTACACCATGATTGAAATTCCGGTAATCGACCTTTTGGCTGGCGACCGTGAAGAACTGATTGCACACTTGGTATAATCTCTATCTAGATAAAAATAGAAAACGCCACGAACGGTAGTCTCCGTTTGTGGCGTTTTTTGTGTATATATCTCGGAATGGAAAGGAATTTTCTGCTTCTGTTTCTTTGCAAAAATGTGACTTGTATCGTGAGCTTACGATACAAGTATCGTTGGCCTTCGATACAAGTCACGTGAGCTCACGATACAAGTCGCGTTTTTAGAGGGTATAAACTTTACTCTCCGGTTATGATTTCTATTTCTGTATTTCCCTGATGAGGTGCAAGGACTAAGGCTGTTTGTCGTCCTGCATATCTACCGTTAATTCTGATTTCCTTGATTGTATTTCCATTTCCGGTGCGTCTGATCCGGAGTATTCCTTGCTGGTAACGTAAGTCGGAAATTGTTTCGAATCCGAAATGCTTCATCAGATAAGGGTTGGGAGTCAGTTGCAGTCCGTTTTCTGTGAATTGCAATCCTAAGATTCCCCGGAATACCATGCGTAGGAAACCTGTGGCCGACCAGGTCTGGTCGTGTATGGAGTCCCATTCGTAGTCTTTTCCGGTTTCGTGTCCGGTCTGCCATCCTCCGCAGACTCTTCCTGTATACGTATCATAAATCTCGTAAAAGCAGGACTTGCTGTCTAAAACCAAATTGCATAGGTTCTCCAATTCGAATACAAACTTATCTGCTCTTCCGGTTTGCAGAGCTGCATCTGCCCAGAATGCGTTGACAAACGGCCACACCAATACATTGTGTCTTCCAGGTCTTTGTTTGGAGAATCTTTTGAATGCGGGATAAACCGATGGCAATCCGTATGGACCTACATACGCTTTATCGACTATTTCTTTAGCTTCATTGGAATCTACAATCCCAAACATGATGGCAAATGCCATACCCAGTCCTTCTTGAAAATGATGCGTGTTTCCTTGTCCGTCGATGAGATAACTCAGCTGACAGGTAGCTGTGTTGAACAGATGTTTCCGTATAGTGGCTTTCAGAGTTTCTGCCTGCTGGCGATAGGTCTCAGCTTCTTGGGGAGATTCCAGTCTGTCGGCCATTTCCGCCATCAGTTGGTATGCATGATAATAAATACAGTTTGTGCTGAGGCATTTGATAGGCTTGGCATTGGGGTAATCCAATACATAGCTGGAGGTGTTCTTGGGGTCGAAAATCGGCTCTTCGTATCCAGCTATTCCATCATTGAATACAGAGGGACCTGTAAACAGGCCATATTCAGAATCGAAGACTTCGTTTTCCAACTTTTGCATTGTATTTTTAGATGCAATATATGCCTGTTTCAGAAAAGCCTTGTCTTGAGTAGCCAGATAGTGGTCGTAGGCACCTGTTACCCAGATAATCTGATCCCAATACTGATGTCCGATTTGTGTCCTGTGGTTGGTAGTTACATGCCATAAAGAATATTCGGAAACTTCGGGTAGTAGCAGATTGGCGGCATTCCAAGTGTTGATTGAAATATCTCTTGTCCATTCTCCTCCATAAGAGCCTCCAGCCTTGATGATGCTGTCTTTTGCATTTTTGTATAGGGTCTGTGTGGCAATTTGGAATACTTTATCCAGTTTCTCGTTGTGAGTGTCGAGCTGTTGTGCATGGCCTTGCATAGCAAGAATTCCGGCCAGAATAGCAGGGATGATGTGTTTTTTCATAATGTGTGTTTTCTGTTCTTTGTGAGTGCAAAACTAATAGTTTTGGCTATAAAAGCAAACGGGCTCTTTGGAAAATATGAGTATAAAAAACAAGGCTACCTCAAATCGATTGAGATAGCCCTTGTTCTGATTTATGAAGAAAAGTAGTTGTTATTTCTTGTGTGCTTCAACCCACTTGCGTGCGTTTACGAAAGCTTCCATCCACGGAGTGATCTGGTCTTCGTGTACACGGTCGAGTGGATAATATGCATTTTCCCACGGGAAGCAAGCGCGTTCCAAGTGAGGCATCATTGCCAGATGGCGTCCGTCCTGACTTGCAATACCTGCTACGCTGTAGTCTGAACCGTTCGGATTGCCCGGATATTCGTCGTATGAGTATTTCAATACTACATTGTAGTGATCTTCCGGGTAAGGCAATGAGAATTTACCTTCTCCGTGTGCCACCCAGATACCCAGTTTCGAGCCGCTCAGCGAACCGAACATTACACTGCGGTTCATTGGTACGGTTACACCCAGGAAGTTAGATTCGAACTTGTGTGAATCGTTGTGCAGCATCTTGCCTTTTTTCTTGTCTTCCGGTGTGATAAGTCCCAGTTCCATCATCAGCTGGCAACCGTTACATACACCCAGTGACAAAGTATCTTCACGTGCGTAGAAGTTATCGAGGGCTGCTTTTGCTTTCGGGTTGAACAAGAAGCTACCTGCCCATCCTTTTGCAGAACCCAATACGTCGGAGTTAGAGAAACCACCGCAATATACTACCATGTTGATATCTTCCAGTGTTTCACGTCCGCTAATCAAGTCGGTCATGGTTACGTCTTTCACATCGAAGCCTGCCAGATACAGCATGTATGCCATTTCGCGTTCGCCGTTGGTACCTTTTTCGCGGATGATAGCTGCCTTGATACCACTTGGAGTACGACGGTCTGGGTTGAGACCGAACTGCGACAACTTACCGGTAAATGATTTGTCGAATACCAATTCGATAGGTTGCTGCTTGTAGTTTTCGAAACGTTTCTTGGCACAGCCGTTCATGCTCTGCTTGCGGTCGAGCAGGTAAGAAGTAGAATACCATACATCACGCAGATAGTCGATACCGAACTGATAAGTTGCACCGTCTTTCGATACAAGAATGTGGCGTTCTTCGCTTGGAGTACCCAATTTGATATAACCTACACCTGCATCTTCCAGAATCTTCTTTACTTCTGCCTTATGCTTGTCGGCTACCTGAATAACGATACCCGGGTTTTCTGCAAACAATACTTTTACGATATCGTGGTCTTTCAGCTTGTCGAGGTTGATTTCCATACCACCTTCTACGTTTGCAAAGCACATTTCCAGTAAAGTAGTAATCAAACCACCGGCAGAAATATCGTGACCTGCCAGAATCAATCCCTTGTTCACCAGTTCCTGAACAGCAAGGAATGCGTCGCGGAAGTATTCCGGATTCTGTACAGTAGGAACGTCGTCGCCTACCTTGTTCAATGACTGTGCAAAAGCAGAACCTCCCAGACGGAGCTGGTCGAAACTGAAGTCGATATGATAGAATGTAGATTTTGCTTTGTTTACCATTACCGGAGAAACTACCTTCTTGACATCAGAAACTTCACCTCCTGCAGAAACGATAACAGTTCCCGGGCTGATGATTTTTTCGCTGTTCGGGTATTTCTGAGTCATAGACAGAGAGTCTTTACCGGTCGGTACGTTAATCTGCAATTCGCAGCAGAAGTCAGACAAGGCTTTTACTGCAGTATACAGACGTGCATCTTCACCTTCCTGAGCACGGCAAGGCCACATCCAGTTGGCAGAAAGTGATACGCTGTCCAAGCCTTCTGCAAGCGGAGCCCATACCAGATTGGTCAATGCTTCGGATACAGCCAGTACAGAGCCGGCAGCCGGATTAGCCAAAGCAGCCTGAGGAGCATGGCCCAATGCAGTAGCAATACCTTTTTCACCACGATAGTCGAGAGCTACAACACCACAGTCGCTCAACGGCAACTGAAGCTCGCCCTGACACTGCTGGCGTGCAATCTTACCTGTTACAGAGCGGTCTACCTTGTTGGTCAACCAGTCTTTACAAGCTACTGCTTCCAACTGCAATACGCGGCTTACGTATTCGTTCAGTTTAGCAGGGTCGTAAGAAACATTTTCGTAATGACGTTCTACAGTCTTGTCTACCATGTAAGTCTTAGGAGACGAACCGAACATCTGGTCTACTGCCAGGTCGAACGGACGTACACCGTCAGCTTGTTCGAAAGCAAAACGATGGTCACCGGTTGTTTCACCTACCACGTACATCGGAGCACGTTCACGTTCTGCAATCTTCTGTACATGTTCGATGGCTTTTTCATCGATAAGCAAGCCCATACGTTCCTGCGATTCGTTGGCAATGATTTCTTTTGCCGACAAAGTTTCGTCGCCGATAGGCAACTTATCCATATGAATCAATCCACCACAGTCTTCCACCAACTCAGACAGACAGTTTACGTGTCCTGCCGAACCGTGGTCGTGGATAGATACGATTGGGTTTTCATTTTCTTCGCAGAGTGCACGTACTACGTTGTAAGCACGTTTCTGCATTTCTGCATTGGCACGCTGGATAGCGTTCAACTCGATACCTGAAGAGTAGCGTCCGGTTTCTACAGAAGATACAGAACCACCACCCAAACCGATGCGGTAGTTGTCTCCACCCATTACTACTACTTTGTTACCTGCTTCAGGTGAGCCTTTCAGACAGTCACGCTGTGTACCATATCCTACACCTCCTGCCAGCATGATTACTTTGTCGTATGCATACTTTTCGCCGTTTTCCTGGTGTTCGAAAGTAAGCACAGAACCACAAATCAGCGGTTGACCGAATTTGTTACCGAAGTCTGATGCACCGTTTGATGCTTTAATCAGAATCTGTTCCGGAGTCTGGTACAACCATTTGCGGACTGGTAGAACATTTTCCCATTCACGTCCTTCTTCAGTGCGTGGATAAGAAGTCATGTACACTGCTGTACCGGCAATCGGCCATGAACCTTTACCACCACCCATACGGTCACGGATTTCTCCACCAGTACCGGTAGAAGCTCCGTTAAACGGTTCTACAGTAGTCGGGAAGTTGTGTGTTTCGGCTTTAAGCGAAATTACAGTCTTGATATCTTTGATTACGAAATAGTCGGAAGTAGAGTGATCCTGCGGAGCGAACTGTTCTACTACTGGTCCTTCTGCAAAAGCAACGTTGTCTTTGTATGCAGAAATAATTTTGTTCGGGTTTTCCTGAGTCGTTTTTTTGATCATTTGGAACAGTGAAGACTCCATTTCCTGTCCGTCGATGATGAATGTTCCCCCAAAGATTTTGTGACGACAGTGTTCGGAGTTAATCTGTGCGAAACCGAAAACTTCGGAATCGGTCAGTTTACGTCCCAAGTCTTTTTCTACCTTCATCAGGTAGTCCATTTCTTCGCGTGAAAGAGCCAGACCTTCTTTTTCATTGTATTCTTCCAGGTTGTCGATATATACAATGGGCTGCGGTTTGATGTCTACATCAAAGATTGTTTGGTCGAGTCCTTTGTACATACGTTGCAACATCGGGTCGTAATCGGCATTTTCATCCTTTACAGGGAAATACTCTTCAATTCGGTGGATACCGTTGATGCCCATATTTTGGGTGATTTCAACCGCATTGGTACTCCACGGAGTTATCATTTCGCGGCGTGGACCGATGAAATAACCTTTCAGATTATCTTCTGTTTCGAGAGTGGCTTCGCTATAAAGCCAACACAGTTTGTTGATGTCCTCAGCATGAAGCTCCTGATTGCATGCTGTGGCAATTACGCTGTTAGTGGGTGTTCTGAAAAATAGAATCATAGCACTTATAGATTATTAATATATAGTTCGAACTTACTAATGCCTTGCAAAGGTACGGAAATTCTGTGGAATAACCGCGCCGAAATGCAGATTAGTGTGTGTGATTTGCTTTGCGTTGGGCTTGTATAGATGCATAACTTGAATTTGTATGAAAAAGGTAATATGTAAAATGTGTGATATAAATGTTTCATTTCTATGAAAAATAGGGGTTGCTTGAAGGAAATACGGTAATGAAAAAATACTGATAAGATTAAAAATGGTACTTTTAAAGTCAAAAAAAATGTATGAAAAAGATATGGATTATAATGGCCCTATGTCTGTTTTCCGGAACGGTATGGGCTCAAAGTGCAAAGGACGAGATTAAGAGAAATCAGGATTTGTCTGCCGGAAAGTATTATGCTTATCAGGTACCTGATGTTACATTGACAGAAGCTCCAGAAGGTTATGAGCCTTTTTATATTTCGATGTTTGCACGTCATGGTTCACGTTATCTGACAAAACAGAAAAAGTATGATAGACCTCTGGCTGTGCTAAGAGAAGCGAAACGTTGTGGTGCATTGACTAAAGAGGGGAAAAAGGCTTTAGAGATAATTGAAAGTTTGGCAAAGGAGGCCGAAGGACGTTATGGGGAACTTACTTCTAAAGGGGCGCAGCAGCATAGAGATTTGGTAGCAAGAATGTTTCGTCGTTATTCTTCAGTCTTTACAAAAGGTGTGCATGTAGATGCTCGTTCTACTTATAAAACGCGGGCATTTTTGTCGATGGCTGCAGCTTGTGTGGAACTGAAAGGGTTAAATCCCGCTTTGGATATTACAATGGATGCCAGTGAGCATGATGCCTATTATATAAAGTATAAGAATCCGGCATATGAAGAAATGCATCTTTCTGAAATGGATGAAGTTTACCGTCTGGCAGACAGTGTCTATATACATCCGTCTCATCTTATGAAGACTTTATTCAACAATCGGAAATATGCCGATTCAATCGATTCTGTCACCTTAATGAAAGATTTATTCGAGTTACATGGAATCAGTCAGAGTAGTTATGGGCAGAAAGATTTGTCTTTCCTCTTTACTTTGGATGAAGGATATGACATGTGGCAAAGAAATAATTTCGAATGGTATTATGAGAAAGGAGCTTCTCCGTTGAGTGATGCCTGTATGTATAAACTGGAGCGTAACTTGCTTGAGAATTTTGTGGTGACAGCCGATTCTGTGATTGCTTCAGGACATCCTGCTGCTACATTGCGTTATGGACACGATACAAATTTGGCTCCATTGACAGTACTGATGGGTATTGATAATTTATCAGCATCCACGTCCGACTGGCAGAAAATAGCAGATACTTTCCGTACTTACCGTATTATTCCGATGTGTGGAAATGTTCAGTTGATTTTTTATCGGAAAAAGAAGAATCCGCAAGATGTTATTGTAAAGTTGTTGCTTAATGAGCGTGAGGTTACACTTCCAATGGTAAAAACAGATATTGCTCCTTACTATCATTGGAAGGATGTAAAAGATTACTGGCTGCGGACAGTAAACAGCATAACACTTCCGGCTTGCGAAAGAGATTCGGAATAATATCGGAGAGGGTGGTTTCTTTTTCCATGAAATTGATACCTTTTCGTTTTTATTTCAATGATATTTTCTTGATGTGAGCATACACTTGGAAAAATCAATATGTCTATGGAGTCTGTAATACTGATATAATAAGTCTGTAATACTGATATAATAATTATAATCGCCATGATAAAAGCCTTTATCTGAGGTTGCATTTGGAAAGAAATTTCTTGTGCTCCAATTCGATAAAGGCTTTCTTTTTGAGCTTTTCTCATTTATAGGTTAATAATAAATCTGATTTTGGGAGGTAGGATGTAATAATTTTGTAAAACAAATGTGATGAATTTTTAAATAACCTGAAAAGACTATGAAACTGGAATAGTCGACCTTTGTCGCAGTATTTAACCCAACTTCAACATTTCCTCCCCAAAACTTCCCTGTAATTCAACATCTTCAGTTT
>ERZ835880.1599-NODE-1599-length-17655-cov-5.672102_pt1 | contig 17655 bp, 8 predicted proteins | sample MGYA00519944_ERZ835880 | MGnify/ENA primary metagenome ERZ835880 (study PRJEB31850, sample SAMEA3708787) | human gut metagenome | biome: human gut; feature: human-associated habitat; material: faeces | place: China | collected 2014 ... | reverse complement strand
AGGTTATTCCCCACTTGTCACGGGTTACTTCATACACAACATAGCTGTCATAGCTGTAGCCTTCCAATACTACCACTTGATTGACTGAAACGGTTTGAACGTCTCTGTCGTAACTTCTGTTAGCTCCCAATAAATGTACTTTGTTCATAATGAGTTGTTTTAATGATTAATATTTAGTTTCAGAGTATCACGCAAAGAACAAGGATGAAAAGAGCGAGCACGCAAAGGGAAAGGAAAGCGGAAAGGATGCGCCACACGGAACGGACGAGGAAAACCACTACCGCCAAAACTGCCAACATGGGCAACCAACCGCCCCAAAAGGCCGCCACACCACCGACAAAGGCACATACAAAACGTACTGCCACATAGACAACAAAACCGACCGACAACCACTTCACCAAATTTTTAATGCCGGTTGGAGCGGAGCCGAAGCCTCGTTTCAAATCTTGTTGTATTTCAGTTCTCTTTTTCATAACATTGACTTTTTTTTTATGCCTTGTCGGTGGCCTCACCTTGCTCGTTTCAGGGGGCAGATACGGACGGGGAGAAAATATGCAAGGCTTTTGGTGAAAAATTTTCAACCGCCCGGCTGGACGGATTGAAAAATTTTCGCCAAAACCCGCAGGGCGCGAAGCGGGCTTGCAGATTTTTAGGGGCCCCGTACGTAGCTTCGCACCCTGAACCACGCAAGGTGGAGCTACTGACGGGATAAATAAAAACGGGAAAATCGTTATATGGGAAAAAGAGAATTGAAATATGGCAGGATTCGTAGTCTGTTTAAACAAGCATAACTATCGTATTTATCACAGCTCAATATAATTTTTGGAAAATACATTTATTGTCAGAGTAAAACATATTAATAATTCTATGTTATAAGTTTAACAGATATGGCTTTGGTAATAAATTGTTAAATAAAGCCATCGCAATACGCTATAGTATTATTTTTTTAGACTAAATAATGTGTGAACATATACTGTATGAATATTAAAATAATTCATATAAAGGAGATAAATTCTTTTGTATTTTAGTTACTTTTGCGTAAAAACTTTCAAATATGGAGTTTTTGATTGATATGTTAAGCTATGAAAAGTATAGTTGTATTTTGGTGTTTTTGCATCGTTGGCATATGTTATGTTTATGCTATAGACAGTAACCGAGTCGATTCTTTATTGCTGAAATTAGATCAGTCGATAAAGAAACGTCCTATATATATGGAACAAAAAGAGTTGAGACTGGCAAAACTGAGAAGGCAGTTGTTACAGTTAATATCGGAGGAAGAGCATTTTGCCATTCTTGGTGCATTATTGGATGAATATCGTTCATTCAATACGGATTCAGCATTTTATGTGGCTGAGGAGAGGGAACAGATAGCTATGCGTCTTGGAAACCGAGAATATATAGATAATGCCCGTATGAATAAAGCTGATGTCTTGGGAATGACAGGCATGTATAAGGAAGCAATGGATTTGATGCGAAATATTCATGCAGAACGGTTGTCGAAAAACCTCCGTCCCTATTATTATCATATCTGTCGCACAATCTATGGACTTATGGCTGACTATGCAGTTACAAAGTATGAAAGGAAACTTTATACGGAACTTACGGACAAATATCGTGATTCATTGCTACTAGTCAATAAGGATAACCTTTTGATACATACCTTGATTCAGTCCGACCAGTATAATGTACGCAATGAATACGATAAAGCCATTTGCTTACTGACAGATTATTTAGCCCAGCAGAAGGAATATGAACATGATGTTGCAATTTGTGCCTATACTTTATCAGAGTCCTATCGTCTGAAAGGGGATAAAGAAAAAGAAAAAGAATTTCTGATTGTTTCTGCCATAGCAGATATGACAACCGCTGTCCGGGAATACATTTCTTTGCGTAAGCTAGCCATATTGCTTTATCAAGAGGGGGATATCGAGCGTGCCTATTCTTATGTAAAGATATGTATGGAAGATGCCGCAGCTTGTAATGCTCGGTTGCGCAAATTGGAGATTTTGGAGATATTTCCCATCATTAACGATGCTTACCAACAAAAGACAGAGAAACAGCAGGAACAAATGAAATGGACATTGGCATCTATCAGCATGCTTTCATTTTTTCTATTGCTTGCCATATTTTATGTATATAAACAGATGAAGAGGTTGGCTGTCGCTCGCAAAGAAGTGATTGACACCAACAAGCGGTTAAAAGAACTGAATGAAGAACTTCACCTTTCGATGCACAAGCTTAAGGAGGCTAACCACAGTATTGCAGAGAATTCTTATCTGAAAGAGGAGTATATTGGTCGATATATGGATCAGTGTTCGGTATATTTGGAGAAGATGGACAATTACCGCCGGTCATTAGGTAAGATTGCTGCTACTGGGAATGTGGAAGAACTCTACAAGAACATCAAGTCTTCCAAATTTATAGAGGGGGAATTGAAGGAATTCTATGCGAATTTTGACAATACTTTCCTGCAAATGTTCCCTACTTTTGTGGAGGATTTCAATGCCTTGCTTACCAATGATGAGCAAATATCCTTGAAAACCGGTGAACGGATGAATACAGAGTTGCGCATCTTTGCATTGATACGCTTGGGTATTAGTGATAGCGTGAAGATTGCTCAGTTTCTACGCTATTCTGTAACCACCATTTATAATTACCGCACGAAAGTTCGAAATAAGGCCGCTGGTGACCGTAACCTACTAGAACAAGAGGTAATGAAAATTGGAAAGTCAAAAGACTAATAGAAGTTTACGATTCAGAATATTCTTATTTTACACTTATATTTTTACTACTTTTTTAGTTTTACTACACGTTTTTATATTACTAATATACAGTAGATTATACATTTTCCATTGATATAAATCACTACTTTTTCACTCTTTGATTCATAATTAGTATTTCTTATCTGATATTTTTGCGTTGTCTCTTTTCCCAAGAAAGAGATAGTTTGTAATTTATACTTTTTTATCAACTTTAAAATCTTATATTATGTATGCAAAAGAACAATCTAACTAGAAAACAAAGGGTAATAATTCGAATAGCCAACAAGTATCCAGACCCGCGATATGTCGTTCTGCTTAATAGGCTGTTATATTGTAATCAATGACGTTAATCTTTTAATTTAAAAAACTATGAAAGTAAAAACTACTATTCTGGCGCCACTATTTTTGTGGATAGGATTCTTTCCAGTTTATGCTGACGAGTCTATGGCAGAAAGTATTATTGTCCAACAGCAAGTAAAAGGTATCCGAATTAGTGGAACCGTACTTGATAAAGAGAAATCTCCACTTCCAGGTGTTAATGTGACAGTCAAAAATGAGCCAGGAGGGGCTATAACTGATGTGGATGGTCACTTCTATATTGAGGTACCGAATAAACAGAGTGTATTAAATATAACTTACATAGGTTTCAAGTCTAAAGAAATCGTGGTTGGAAATGAAATCAACTTCAATATTATACTAGAAGAAGATGTAGAAGCTTTGGATGAGGTTGTGGTAGTAGGTTATGGTAATCAAAAGAAACTTTCAGTTATTGGTTCGGTACAGACTATAGAACCTACCAAGTTGCAAGTCGGGTCCTCCCGTTCACTCAGTAACAATTTAGCCGGACAGTTAGCGGGTGTGATTGCAGTACAGCCATCTGGCGAACCCGGATATGATAACTCAAATTTCTGGATTCGAGGCATTGCTTCTTTCAGTGGAAATACTTCTCCATTAGTATTGGTAGATGGTGTAGAACGTAGCTTAAATGATCTTGATCCTGCTGAAATTGAATCTTTTTCTGTTTTGAAAGATGCTTCAGCCAGTGCTATGTATGGCGTACGTGGAGCGAATGGAGTCATTATTATCAATACAAAACGTGGAACGATAGCCGCTCCTTCTGTTAATGTACGTGTAGAGCAGTCCATTCAGGCTCCCACCAAACTTCCTGAGTTTATTGGAGCTGCTGAATATATGAGTTTACTTAATTCTCTGGAAAGTGATCCCAATAAACGTATGTTTACAAAGGAGCAGATACTTAAAACTTATTATGGCTACGACAAAGATTTATATCCGAATGTAGACTGGATAGACGCCATTACCAAAGATTATGCAACTTCCACTCGTGCTAATCTTACAGTAAGTGGTGGAACAGAAATACTCCGTTATTCTCTTACAGCATCTCTTTATCATGAAAATGGAATTATGGCTTCCGATAAGAGTTTGCCTTATGATACCCAAAGCAAGTTGAACCGTTACAACATACGGGCAAATGTAGATCTAGACTTGACAAAAACTACCCTAGTTCGTTTTAATGTAGGTGGTTACTTACAGAATCTACATAAAAGTCGCAGTGGTACGGATGAAGTTTTCAGTGCTGCTTTTGAAACGCCTCCTTTTGTACACCCCGCTGTTTATTCAGATGGGACTATTCCTATTGCCAGTAGCAACCGTCCTAATCCTTGGGCTATCAGTACACAGAACGGTTACTACCGTAGCGGACGAAGCAAACTAGAATCTTTGTTTGCTGTTGAGCAGAACCTTAAAATGATAACTCCGGGACTAAAAGCTAAGCTCACTTTTGCATTTGATACATATAATGAGAACTTTGTGACACGTGGTAAGGAGCCGGACTATTATAGCGTAGCAAAATCACGCAATGATGAAGGTGAACTAGTACATAGCATCTTGAAATACGGAAGTGAGTTTCTTGACCATTCCAGTAATGCAAATTACGGTAACCAGAGCGTTTATTTGGAAGCGGCACTCAGTTATAATCAGACGTTTAATAACAGACATATGGTAGATGCACTTCTTTTGTATAATCAACGCAGCTATGATTGGGGCGATATACAGCCGAACCGGACACAAGGTATTGCAGGACGTTTTTCATATACATTTGACCGCCGCTATATTTCTGAATTCAACTTTGGATATAATGGTTCGGAAAACTTTGCGAAAGGCAAGCGTTTTGGTTTTTTCCCTTCCATCGCCTTGGGGTGGCTCGTTAGTGAGGAGCAATTCATGGAACCTATACGCAATGTGATAAGTAAACTGAAACTCCGTGCCTCTGTGGGAACGGTAGGAAATGACAATATCGGTGGACGCCGTTTCGCCTATATCACAACCATCAATTCAAAAGCTAATGGTTACAATTGGGGATATACAGGAGATACTTATCGTGACGGTGTGCAGGAAGGAGAAGTCGGTGTAGGAAACCTGACCTGGGAGAAAGCGCTTAAAACGAATATAGGTATAGAAATAGGTCTTTGGAATGAACTCGATTTTCAACTCGATCTATTTAAAGAACGCAGGACCAGCATTTTCATGCAACGTGCCACCATTCCTACCCAAACCGGGTTTATCAACAATCCATATGCCAACTATGGCAAGGTGGACAACAAAGGTATCGATCTGTCACTGAATTACAATAAGCGAATCAATAAGGATTGTAATATCAGCGTAAGAGGAACTTTTACTTATGCTAAGAATACAATCATCGAACGAGACGAACCAGAATCAGTCAAAGGAACTTATCGTTCTATTACCGGGCATTCAATCAATACGCTGTGGGGGCTGCAAGCCTTAGGACTTTATACCGATGATGATTTCGTAGATGGAAAGCTGAAAGAAGGAATTCCTGTTCCACAACTGGGCGGTGAAGTGCGTCCGGGCGATATCAAATATCGTGACATGAATAACGATGGCTATATAACTAGTGCTGACGAAGGCTATATTGGTAGTACTACTGACCCGAGAATCGTTTATGGGTTTGGCGGAAATATCAATTTCCGTAATTGGGATATGAGTTTCTTCTTCCAAGGAAGTGGTGACACTTACCGTATTATCGGTGGGTCGGATTATTTCATTCCCGGTAGCGGAGCCGGTGTATTAGGTAATGTCTATACCAACTATACAGACTGCTGGACTGAAGAAAATCCTTCTCAGGACGTTTTTTGGCCACGTCTTTCTCAGAGTACTAATACGAACAATAACCGTGCCTCGACTTTCTGGAAGAAAAATATGAGTTTCCTCCGTTTGAAAACACTTGAAATAGGCTACAGCCTACCTAAGAATGTCGTTAATAAAATTAGCGCGAAGAGTATCCGATTCTTTGCCAGTGGGAATAACTTGTTCTACATTTCCAAGTTCAAATTATGGGACCCGGAACTGGCCACCTCTGATGGTTTAAAATATCCGTCCATGCGTTCTTTGATGTTGGGGGTAGAAGTAAATTTTTAATATAGAATGAACTAAAGAAAAAGAACAATGAAATTTATAAAAAATATTCTTATAGGATTTATAGTCACAGCTTCATTGATGTCTTGTGTTGACTATCTTGACAAAGAAACTGATACAGAATTAACTCTTCCTTTGGTCTTTGAAGACAAAACCCGTATTGAGGGTTGGCTTGCCAATGTCTACTCGGCTATACCCGATCCTTATTGGGGTTATACTAACACATTGGGTTGGGAAGTCCTAGCTGACGATCTGACTCCGTCCGAACGTTGGCGGCAGTGGGGGTGGAAAGTCATTCCTTATATATTGGGTGAATGGACACCTAACAGTGATTGGGAAGGAAATTACTGGAAGCTTCTTCCGCAATGTATTCGGGAGGCTAATATTTTCCTTGAGAACATACACCCACTACCAGCACAGGGTATAAGTGCAAAAGAAGTAGAGTATATGAAAACGGAGTGCAAATTCATGAAAGCCTATTATTATTACTTGCTTGCCAATACTTATGGAGCTGTTCCGTTTGATCCTGATTATATTGCTCCAACAGATTTTGTACTGTCGGACTTGATGAAAGGACAGGCTCCTTATTACACTGTGATAGATTGGGCTGACAAGGAAATGCTTGAGGCTTCTATGATACTACCTCCTAAATATACTGAAGCGCGAAAGTATGGGCGTGTTACCAGTATTATGTGTTTGGCAGTGCGTGCACGTATGTTACTTTTTGCTGCCAGTCCATTGGTAAATGGGAATACGGATTATGCGGATTTCAAAAATGAGAAGGGTGAAAATCTTTTCAGTACCGTTTATGACCCGACACGTTGGAAAAATGCAGTAGAAGCGTGTAAACTATTGATTGATGAGGCTGATAAAGCCGGATATAAGCTTTATGTTGAAGAAAATGCAAATGGAGAGATTGATCCGTTTATGTCTTATCAGAACTTGTTTTTGAAGCGTTTTGATGAAGGGAACACCGAAATTCTGTTTGCGCGTCCAAGCTCTGATTATGGTTCATACGAAAAACATGCAACACCGGCTGCCAGTGGCGGTAGCGGCGGGTTAGGGGTAACTCAATCTTTGGTCGATGCTTTCTTTATGCAAGACGGACTTCCTTATGACGGTTCGAATGAAGAGGGATTTTCCGAATCGGACGTAAAACTTGATAATACAATCTGGGACGAAGAAGTAAATGGAGGAGCTGTTACTTATGCAGGTACATATAATATGTATTGTAATCGTGAACCGCGCTTCTATGTATCCGTAGCTTTTAATAACTCTTATTTCCCTACCGAGAAACGTAAATTTGAGTTTTTTAACGGGCAGAAAGACAATCCGCATACGCACGATGCGCCTCAAAATGGTTATCTTATCCGTAAACGGGTGTCTCCTAAGACGAATGTTAAAGAGAACAATTACCAGTATCGTCCCGGTATTGTTTACCGCTTGGGAGAAGCATTTTTGAATTATGCCGAGGCATTGAATGAGTATAAAGATGAACGTACAGTTCGCGAGGAAGCTTTGAACTATGTGAATAAAATTCGTACACGTGCTGGTATTCGTACTTATACGTTTGGTAATAGTGATGCCCAGAATATCCATGTGGACGATAATCAAGAGACTGTGCGTAAGATTATTCGTGCCGAACGCCGTGTCGAGCTTTGTGGAGAAGGGGTGCGTTATGACGATTTGCGCCGTTGGAAAGAAGCTGAAAAAAAGCTGAATGGAGATATGTACGGAATGAATTATAGCGGAAAAGACGCTGAGGCTTTTTATGTACGTAGACCTTATCAGAAACGTGTGTATAATCCTGCTTATTATTGGTTCCCTATCCATCAAAGTGAAATGGATAAAAACGAGAATCTGCGACAACTTCCATTTTGGAGATAATTCCCATAAAATCAAGCAAAATGAAAAATAAAATCTTTTTTTTACTTGCCATGCTTTCTTGTTTGATAGTAGGCTGTAAGGATGAAGATATACGTTATAGTATTGAGCGTCCCGATGATACCATGCACTTGCAAGTATCGAATGAATATGTAGAATTGAATCAGAAATTTGGAAAGGAGGAGGCTGTTACTTTTTCATGGAATGAGGTAACCAATGCCCCTTTGGACTCTAAAGTGACTTACTATTTTAAGTTGGACATTGCTGACAATGATTTCGGCACTTCTATTGACAAAATGAGAATTCCGGCCGGCGAGCACAGTGTAAGCTTTACCCATAAAAAAATGAACGCATTATTGACGAAATGGAAAATAGAACCCGGTGAAAGAGTAACATTGGAAGCTGAAATTATCGCAGAAATAGAAGAGACCGACTGCTATGTGAAACCGGAACTATCAACTGTACGTTTTGACGCAGTGGGGTATGAAATACAGCCATACGACATCTATGTCATGGGAACAGCACTTGAAGGAGCTACTGACCCGGCCAATGCGCTTAAAATGACAGAAGAGATATCGGAAGAGGTATATACCTGGTACGGGGTGATGAAAGAAGGTGACTACAAGTTTATTTTGAATACCACCGGACAGTCACCTTCGTATACACAGGGTAGCGACGGCAGTGTGGTCTTTAATGAGCATGAAACCGGTAATGAAACCCCCTTTACCATTAATAAAGCAGGATTTTATGTGTTGAAATTGAACATTGAAGCCGGAACATTGAATGCAGATTACCCGACTACCGACTATAATGATGTTTGGATGGTAGGAGAAGCAACCCCTGCAGGTTGGAACATCATGAGTTCCACAAAACTGACGAAAGATCCAGTCAACCAAGTGGCTTTCTATTATGAAGGTCTCCTGAAAACCGGAGATATGAAATTTCCATTGGAACTGAAAGAAGACTGGAATGTAGCATGGCTGATGCCAATAGAAAACGGAACGCATGAATTTGGAGATAATCGTATGGAACACATCGAGGCCGGTATACAGGGACATGACTACAAATGGAACATTACCAAAGAAGGCAACTACCGGGTGACACTGAACATGTACACCATGACTATTGACTTCAAGCTGTTACAGAGCATTCCTGATGATCTGCCCTGCAAAGAGATATGGATGTTAGGTGATGCAACTCCTGCCGGTTGGGAGCAAGGGAAGGAAGCTTTCGTTTATGATTTCAATGTTGATAAAGGAACATTCTATTGGGAAGGAGAATTAAAAGCTGGTAGCTTTAAATGTCCGATAAATGTAGATGGAAGTTGGGCGATCACTTGTTATATGCCCAAGCAGGCGGGAGAAGACGGAAAAGCTTCTCTTAACATGACTGATGTGCAGTTGGTTCAACCGAATGGTAATGACTACCAGTGGAAAGTGGAAGAAAGTGAAGCCGGTCAGTATCGTGTAGAACTGAATGTATTGACTAATAAGATTAAATTTGAAAAGAAAAATTAGTAATCCTACGAGTGCGGACAATTTAATTCCGCACTCGCTTAGAAATGAAAAAGTAGTATGGAATATAAGAAAATAACATTGTTTTGCTTGTTGATGATAGGAATATTTACTTCCACAAGCTGTAAGGACGAAGGAACAGGGTGGACTCCGGATATGATTCCCGATGATGAAGTGGAAGTGCCGGATTATGACGAAGAGGTGGATATTAGCAATATCCATAAATTCAAAGCCCCACTCTATTGGAGTGTATATGAGTTTTGTATGGAAATGGCTGATAATGGTATTCCTGAATATCAAATGGATATGAATGCAGAAGAGTGGGACAAAGCTATTGACTGGGTTGCCGAGAATCTGAAACCTTATGGTTATGATATGCTTTGTACGGATGGATTTATTCCTATGCTTTGTGAAAAGAATGAATACGGCTACATGGACAAATATGGTAGCATGTATTTGAAAGATCTTGTAGCTAAATGTAAGGCAAAAGGGTTGAAACTAGGTGTGTATGATAACCCGTTGTGGTTACACGGAAAAGATGAAACTCCCATTCAGAATACCAATAACATTACATTGGGACAATTGAAGTATGATGCCGAGAGTGATGTTGTAGCGCATCCGGACGAGCCGGATAAGTTCTTTACTTATGTGGTTGCTACCCATAAAGGAGCAAAAGAATATATTGACGGCTTTTTCAAACATTATAAGGAATTAGGAGTAGAATATATTCGTATGGATTTTCTCAGTTGGTATGAAGATGGATTTGACCGTGGCATGGAAGCCAATTGGGGAAATGGACTTGTGGGCAGAGGCTATGGAAGAGAATGTTATGAAAAGGCATTGGAGTATATCTGTATTTCGGCCACTCGCTATGGTATTTTTACTTCATTGGTTATGCCACATCTTAAAAATAATGCCGAGTTGGAAAGGAAATATGGTAATATGGTGCGTATTGTAGCAGATACAGGTCAAGGTGGATGGAACCATTTTTCTGACGATAGCCGAGGCAAAGTGTATGAAGGCTGGCCCAACAGCATGAATATGTTTGATGGATTTATATATTGGTCGAAAGTAACAGGACGTAATCAAGTAATTCCTGATGGCGATTTTATCCGTCTTAATACCTTTAATACTGATGCGGAAAAAGAGTCGGTTATTTCTTTGCAGTTGATAGCAGGAGGGCCGGTAACGGTAGCTGACCGACATAATACCGTAGGAGATAACCTGAAATTTTATCAGAATGAGGAAATGTTGGCACTGAATGCCGACAGATTCGTAGGAAAGCCTCTTTCGGGTGACGTGACCGACACTGAAAAGAACCAGATTTGGTACGGACAGATGTCTAACGGTGATTATATAGTAGGACTTTTCAACCGCGACAATGAACAGAAAACATATGAACTACATCTTTCGGAGATTGGTATAGAAGGAGAAGTAAGCGTACGCGACTTGTGGAAACACAAAGACGAAGGCAAAGTATCTAAATTGAGTGTTGAATTAGGGCCGCGGGCTTGCAAGGTTTTGAAACTGACCAAATAATTTAATAACAGTACATTTATATGAATAAAAAAAGAATAATGAAGTGGATAGGATTGGCGGTGATGCTAAGCATGGCACCATTTGTTCGAGCTACAGTTGACAATAATAATCCGATAGCAAATTCCAAGGCAGTGGTTATATGTGGCAATGCACGCTTCACAGTACTGACTCCAGAAATGATTCGTATAGAATATAGTGAAAAAGGCATGTTCGAAGACCGTCCTACATTTACAGTTGTCAACCGTAATCTTGAATTGGTAGATTTCAAGAAAAAAGAAGATGACCGATTCTTGTATATCCAGACTGATAAAGTAAAACTCAAATACCGAAAAGGAACCAATCCGAAAACAAGTCCGGCATCTCCGGAAAACCTCACTATTACCATTGAAAACCATGGCTGTGAAACACTTTGGTATCCAGGGAAAAAAGATCCGCTAAACCTTAAAGGGACTTGTCGGACTCTTGACGGTAGCAATGGAGACAATAAACGGAGTGAATTGGAAAACGGATTAATATCCCGATCCGGTTGGGCTGTAATAGATGATTCATGGGAAGCAACACGTGCTGACGGGAGTCACTCATTTGCACTTGAGCCAAATCCGGAGGTTGGATATGACTGGTGGGCATATCGTAATGACCCTCAGGCTATTGACCTGTATTTTATGGGCTATGGCAATGAATATAAGAAAGCTATCGGAGATTTTACCAAAATAGCCGGTAAAATTCCTTTACCACCGGCATACGTTTTCGGCTATTGGTATAGCCGTTACTATTCATATTCAGCCGATGACTATCGGGAGATTATGCGAGAAATTAAGAAGAACGATATCCCTACCGACGTAATGATTCTTGATATGGATTGGCATTGGAATGGCAAGGCATCAAGTGAGTCGGAGAATATCGGAGGTTGGACCGGCTGGTCTTGGAATACCAACTTAATACCTGAACCGACTAAACTTCTTCAGGAAATCCATGACAACGGTTACAAAATCGCTTTAAATCTCCATCCGGCAGATGGCATTGACAGTATCGAATCTCCATCCTATTACAAAGCAATGAGTAGGGAACTTGGCGGTAAATATGGTAGTAACGGCAAAATTGCCTGGTATCTTGATTATCCGGATTTTACAAAGTCATTCTTTGACAACGTAATCCGTGACCATGAATCTGAAGGTGTGGATTTCTGGTGGCTCGACTGGCAACAACATCTTACGAGTCCATATACTCCCGGTCTTGGACAGACATTCTGGTGCAATCATGTGTTTTACAATGATATGGTTAAAAACAGGCCTGACCGCCGACCTGTAATCTTTCATCGTTGGGGAGGATTAGGGAGCCATCGTTACCAAATTGGTTTTTCGGGAGATGCCCTTATAAATTTCCCGACTCTCGCATTTGAGCCGTACTTTACTTCCACCGCATCAAATGTAGGATACGCTTTCTGGGGACATGACCTTGGAGGCCATGCGTTTACCGATGAAAAAATTGTAAATGACCCGGAACTAATGCTTCGCTGGATTCAGTTTGGAGTGTTTACCCCTATATTCCGCAGTCATGCCACTGATGACAGCCGGATAGAACGGCGTATATGGAAATTTCCCAATTTTCCTAAGTTACGCGATGCCGTAAAACTTCGTTACGCACTCTTCCCTTATATATATACAATGGCTCGTGAGACATTTGATACAGGTATAGGTATGTGCCGTCCACTTTACTATGAATACCCTGAAAGTGAAGAGGCATATAAATATGAAGGTGAATATTTCTTTGGAAACGACATTTTAGTAGCTCCGATAACAGAACCGGCTTTGGAAGATGGTATCAGTTCAAAAGAAATCTGGTTTCCTGAGGGGAAATGGTGGAGTGTGGCTACAGATGAATTGATTGAAGGACCGTGCAGAAAAACAATGTGTTTTACGCAGGAGCAAATTCCGTATTTTTTTAAACAAGGTGCAATTATTCCTTATAATCCTCCTACTGTAATGAATGTGACAGAACGTCCCGGACATCTGATTTTAAACTTCGTGTCAGGTTGCAAGGGTGAGGGGGTATTGTATGAAGATGATGGTGATAATAATGATTATAGTACCGTTTTTGCAACAACAATCTTAAGACAATCATTCAAAAATAATAAAGGAGAATATGTCATTACTCCTCGTCAGGGAATTTATACGAACGGTGTCAATGCTCGTTCATATACTTTTCGCATCTATAATACGACGCAACCTGTAGCGGTAAAAGTGAATGGAGTGGAAACTTCTAATTATTCTTATGACGTAAAAAGAAAATGTACGAACATTGATATACCTTGCACTGACTGTACAACCGAAGTAAAGGTCCGTGTCGTTTATTCCAAATAAATGAATTTATAAAAAGAAAGATAGTTATGAAAATAATAATAGCAGCCTTTCTGCTTTTATCGTGCTTTATGGCAAAAGCAGAAAGCATCTCTTCTCCGTCGGGCAATATTACACTTGAGTTTTCAATAAATGAGAGAGGAATCCCGACTTATCAGGTAACTTATAAGGGCATTCCTGTGATAAAGCCTAGTACACTAGGGATTGAATTGAACGAAGAAAATTCATTAATGGATTCTTTCCGGATAAATAATACATCTACATCGACTTTTGATGAGACTTGGGAACCTGTATGGGGAGAAAACAGTCATATCCGTAACCGCTATAATGAACTTTTTGTGGAATTGGAGAAACCATCGAACGGACGCTTCATGAATCTCCGTTTTCGTGTGTATGATGACGGCGTGGGATTCCGCTATGAGTTCCCTTCGCAACAATATTTGCCCTACTTCGTTGTAAAAAAAGAACATACTCAATTTGCCATGACCGGTGATCATACAGCTTGGTGGATTCCGGGAGATTATGATACACAAGAATATGACTATACCGAGTCGAAACTGTCAGAAATTCGTAGTTTGCTGAGTGGTGCTGTTGACGGGAACCTGTCGCAAAGTATTTTTTCATCCACAGGCGTACAGACTTCCTTGCAGATGAAGACAGCCGAAGGTCTTTACATCAACCTGCATGAGGCTGCTTTGGTGGATTATTCTTGCATGCATTTAGTCCTAGATGACAAGAATTTTGTATTTACTTCGCAACTTACTCCTGATGCACAAGGAAATATGGCTTATATGCAGACTCCTTGCCGTACTCCCTGGCGTACTGTCATGGTGAGTGATGATGCACGCGATATTCTTGCTTCAAACCTTATCTTGAATTTGAATGAACCTTGTAAATACAAAGATACCTCCTGGATTAAACCGGTGAAATATATCGGTGTATGGTGGGAAATGATTGCCGGTGGAAAGCCTTGGGCATATACCTGGGATGTACCTTCTGTGAGATTAGGAGAAACGGATTATAACAAGGTCAAGCCCAACGGACAACACCCGGCTAATAATGAGAACGTAAAAAAATACATAGACTTTGCTGCTAAGCATGGATTCGACCAAGTGTTGGTGGAAGGATGGAATATCGGGTGGGAAGACTGGTTTGGCCATTCCAAAGATTACGTGTTTGACTTTGTGACTCCTTACCCGGATTTTGATATCAAGATGCTGAATGAGTATGCCCAGTCTAAAGGGGTGAAACTAATGATGCATCATGAAACATCGGCTTCTATCCGTAACTATGAACGTCATATGGAAGCTGCTTATCAATTGATGAACGATTATGGATATAATGCTGTAAAGAGTGGATATGTGGGCAATATGATTCCGCGTGGCGAACATCATTATGGACAATGGTTGAATAACCACTATCTATATGCCGTAACCGAGGCTGCCAAACACCATATCATGGTAAACGCACATGAGGCCGTACGTCCTACCGGGTTGTGCCGTACATATCCTAACTTGATTGGCAACGAATCTGCTCGTGGTACGGAATATGAGGCATTCAGCGGAAACAAGCCGTTTCATACTACCGTCTTACCGTTTACCCGCCTGCAAGGTGGTCCTATGGATTACACTCCGGGAATCTTTGAAATGGATATGAGTAAACTCAATCCAAATAGTAAATCACACGTGAACTCCACACTTGCCCGCCAACTCGCGCTTTATGTCACCATGTATAGTCCGCTCCAAATGGCAGCCGATATACCAGAAAACTACGAACGGTTCATGGATGCTTTCCAGTTTATCAAGGATGTGCCCGTGGATTGGGATGAGAGTAAATATCTGGAAGCCGAACCAGGACGCTATATTGTAGCGGCACGTAAAGCAAAAGGTTCAAATAATTGGTTCATAGGTTGTACCAGTGGTGAAGAAGGACATTTATCCACGCTGAAACTTGATTTTCTTGACAATGACAAGAAATACATTGCAACTGTTTATGAAGATGGTAAAGATGCGCATTATCGGAACAATCCGCAGTCTTATGGCATTCGTAAAGGTATTGTTACTGCCAAATCGGCTTTAAAGATGAAAGCTGTGGCAGGTGGTGGCTACGCCATCAGTATTATTGAAATAACTGATAAAACTGTTCTGAGAGACCTGAAGAACTTGAAATAATCTATATTTTTCAAATAATCCTTACATAAGTTGCACTAAAACCTAGGTAGGGATTATTTTTTATATGTATATTATTGGCACGGGCCAATAATTGATTTATAGGTTCGGATGATTCATAATCATGTGGTTAAAGTTAAAAATATTTCTGGGTTATGCCATTTTGGTCCTGCTGTCGGCCTTCATTGTCTATCAGTTCCGTCAGGAGCAGATGTTAAGACATACGTTGCGCAAGGAGGAAAAGGAGCTGGTGGCGATACACCGCCTGGCTGAAAAGAGCTACATCGGTCTATTGGACCTCTCCACCCATGCCGAGATTGCCGTCATATGGAATGATGACGACCTGAGGGAATACAGCCGCAAACGCCGTGGGGTTTGTGACAGCCTGCAGCTTCTGAAGGAATATGTCCATACCCCGTTACAGAAAAGCCATATCGATTCGTTATGTCTCCTTCTTTGGAACAAGGAACTCCTTCTTGCCAAGGCGATGCATACCTTCAATGAGCTGCAAGGTATAGGTGACATTGTGCAGGAAAGCATCCCGGCCATTGTATCGACAGCCCGGAAACAGGCTGCGCGGCAAAAGGAAAATACGGTTTCTCCGGGAACCGGTGAGAGAGATACTCCCAAAAAGAAAAGAAGCATTTGGGATATCTTCCGTAGAAAAGAAAACAAATCCGCTTACCTGCAACAGAGGGAAGAGACCGAACGTAAACGGCAGTCATTATCCGCCACCCCTCCAACCGGGACGACAACACGCATGCTCCGCTCCCTGAATGAGAGGGTCGCCCTGGAACAGGCCGAAAGGCAGGCCCGGCTACTGGCACAGATGGACAGCCTGTACACCGGCAGTGTGGAGCTGAACGGGAGGATGAACAATATGGTCTCCGAATTTGAGCGGGAGAACAACGAGCGTTTTACCGCACGCTACAAGGCCTTTGTCCTTGAACGTGACAACTCCTACTATATGATAGTCGGCCTCGCCCTGTCCGTCTCCCTGCTGGCGATCATGCTGTATACCATCATCCACCGGGATCTGAACCGTCGTCTCCGGTACGAAAGGGAGCTTGAACAGTCCGACAGGAGGAATCGGGAACTGCTCCGCTCACGCAAGGAATTGATGGCCTCGGTGGCCCACGACCTGCGCGCCCCGCTGGCGGCCGTCAAAGGCTGCGCGGAGCTGTTGCCCTCGGAAAGCGACGTCAGCCGCAGGACCGGCTATCTGGACAACATCCTGCACTCGTCCGATTACATGCTCGGCCTGGTAAACACGCTGATGGAATACCACCGGATGGATGAAGGCGGGGTCCGTTCCAATGACACGCTCTTCAGCCTGAAAGTCCTGTTCGAGGAAATAGCGGACGGCCATCGGCTTGCCGCCAGGCAGAAGAACCTAATGTTCACCGTATCCTTCTCCGGTCTGGACACCATCGTCTGCTGTGACGGCTCGCATATCCGGCAAATAGCCGACAACCTGCTGTCCAACGCCCTGAAGTTTACGCCCCACGGGGAGGTGCGCCTTGAGGCGGAATACCTGTATGGGGAACTTTGCATCTCTGTCCGGGATACCGGCGTGGGAATAAGTGCAGAAGAGAAAGAACGGATATTCGGGGCGTTCGAAAGGCTGGACAACGCGCGTGGCATTCCAGGGTTCGGACTGGGGCTGGCGATCACGGCCCGGCTCGTGTCTGAAATGCGGGGCCGTGTGGAGGTAAAGAGCGTCCCCGGTGAAGGCAGCCGCTTCTCCGTTTTCCTTCCCGTGCCATCGGCCGGACAGTCCGCCCCTCTGGAAGAGAAGGTGTTTCCGGCCTGTGAACCGCCCGGCGGCATCCGTGTGCTGGTCATGGATGACGACCGCATCCAGCTGGAGATCACCCGGGAGATGCTCTCTCGCAGCCGGATTCACTGTGACTGCTGCACGGATGTCCGGGAACTGATGGACTGCCTGAAAAGGCAGGAGTATGATCTTCTGCTG
>ERZ835880.1597-NODE-1597-length-17673-cov-6.047792_pt1 | contig 17673 bp, 18 predicted proteins | sample MGYA00519944_ERZ835880 | MGnify/ENA primary metagenome ERZ835880 (study PRJEB31850, sample SAMEA3708787) | human gut metagenome | biome: human gut; feature: human-associated habitat; material: faeces | place: China | collected 2014 ... | reverse complement strand
TCTTCTTGTCCTGCAGCTGCTCGTTGGGGGTGAAGAAGAGCTTCATGATCTCCATCGCGCCCTTGTCGGAGATGTCGAACTTGCCGTCGGTGTGCGCGTCCTGACCGCGGTTGACGGTCGCGCGGCAGAGGGAGTAGTTGGGGTCTTCCTTGTTGAGCCAGTAGTACTCATCAAGCACGCTCACACCCTCGGTCTCGATGGAGGGGATGGAGCGGAACAGGTCCCACATGACCTCGAAATGGTTGTCCATCTCGCGGCCGCCGCGCATCACGTAGCCGAGGTTTTCGAACTTGTAGCCGTCGCACGCGCCGCCGGGCAGATCACCCTTTTCGAGCACGTGCACGTGCTCACCCTTCATCTGGCCGTCACGCACGAGGTAGCAGGCGGCAGTCAGCGCGGCGAGGCCGCTGCCGACGATATAGGCGGACTTGTTGTCCACGCCTTCAGGCTTCTTGGGATGGGCGAACGCTTCATAGTTACCGCTGGAATAATACATAAATCATTTCTCCTTTCAAACTGTCTGTGAAACCGCTGATCCACGAAACACATTCAACCTTGGGAATCAACGGTATGTTTTCCTTTCGATGGTGAAAGCATACCGCAGTTTTGCGAAAAGAACAATCAGCAGAAATCGGGCGGTGATAAGAAACTTATCACCGCCCGAAAAGCTGTAAAAATTTTTATCATTCTGCCGCTTTTGATGAAAGCAGGGAAACCGTCACGCCTTATCGATGCGCAGCCGCTCGAGCGCGGCACGGACATTGCCGTGGATGACGAGTTCGAGCCGGTCGACAAGCAGCTGGGAGTCGCCCTTCATATCGTTTTTGATCCAGTCGAGCATCAGACCGACAAAGGCGTACTTGTAGACCGTTGCGATGAAGGCCTTGTCCTCGTCACGCACGCTCATGCCCTGTGCCTGCTCCTCGACTACGCCCTCAAGCAGGTCGTAGGTGACCTTGTAGAGGTAGTTTTCCACCTGCTCGCGGCTGACGGAGTGGTAGACATTCATAATGAATGGCTTGTTGTCCTGCACGGCCTTAAAGAGCTGCAAAAAACCCTGCTGCCACGTCTCGTAGGTCTTGTTGCCTGCGAGCGCCTTGCTGGCGTCCTCCTGACACGACCATTCGACAAGGTCGTAAATGTCCTTGAAGTGGTAGTAAAACGTCATGCGGTTGATGCCGCAGTCCTCCGTGATATCGCTGATGGTGATCTTGCTCAGGGGCTTTTGCAGCAGCAGATTTTTGAGCGACGCCTCGAGCGCGCGTTTGGTCACCTGTGACATGGCGGTCTCCTCTTTCTATCAGGAATAATCGGTTATTTTCATCATACCATGGAAAGCGGCGGAAATGGGAGAAGTTTTTGTAAATTCTCCGCGAAATGAAAAAGGAGCGCTGTCATCAGCGCTCCTTTTTACGGCTTTACAGTATCGCTTGTATGGAATATACTACACTTAGAACCATTTTGCAGAAGCTCTCGGGACGTGATTGCAAGCCCAAATCGGCGATGAAGCGGAATGGTTCTCTTTATGTGTAGAAGCTAATAGGTATCGTCTTCAACAGCGTCCTCAAACCGCACAGTGAGATTCGGATTTTCCTCCGCGCTGTCATCGAGCACGCGGCGGAAGGCGTTGGCGCGGCGACCGAGCAGCTCGTCAAGCGCCGAAGTGCCGCGGACGATCAGCTCCGTCGGCTCATGCAAGTCCGTCAGGCAGTCGTGCAGGGCATCGAGATTGCCGCTGTACCACGCGGGAAAACGCAGCCCCTCTGCGAGCGCGCGGTGTAGGTCTTCGACACTTTCGCAGGCGGAGACGTCTAATACAAAGCGCATGGTGCTCACTCCTCCCCGTACAGCAGTTCAAAGGACTTGTAGTGGTCTTCGGTGTAATAAATGAGGCCGTCGTTTGAGAAGACGATGCGTTTGGCCCCGCGCGAATCCGCGCCCAGCGTGTCAATGTCGCATTCGGCGTAGGTGCGTCCGTCCGCCTCGGGCAAGAGACCTTCGTAGTTGCCGAACCGGCTGCCGCCAATGCATTTGCCCGGCGCGTAGGGCTCGAGCGACTCGCCCGGCCAGCCGAGGGCCTGGGCATCTTTCTTGGTGATGAAGTTGTCCGGTAAATGTCCGTAGGTGTGGATATAGAGCGCGACGTCGTCCTTGGTCGTGTAGGAGCCGTCCTCGTCGATCTGCGCTGTTTCGTCCGGCATGTCGGCGTCTTCAGACGGTGCGTTCTGCGCATCCTGCTGCTCCTGCTGCGGCAGGCTGGAATCGTCCTGCACCGGCGCATCCGCGCCACAGCCGACGAGCGAGAAGAGCATCACGAGCGCGAGCAGCCATGCGGTCAGTTGCTTCTTCATTGGGAATCCTCCTGTGGTGATTTTCTCCATCATAGCACGGCTGCGGGCAAAAATCCAGCACGCGCGGCGGTTGACTTTGCGCGCCGTTGTGAGTACGATAGGGGAAACGACCGGCAAGTCGGAATGGATCAAAAAGCAAAGGAGATAGAAACAATGACGATTGAAGAGCGCGCCGAGCTGGCGGTGGAAACATTTGCCGCGGGAAAGGGCAACTGCACCCAGTCGGTGCTGTGCGCGTGGGAGGATAAAATTCCCGTCGACCACGATACGTTGATGAAGCTCGGCGCGGGTTACGGCGCGGGCATGGGCTGCATGCAGGCCACCTGCGGCGCGCTGATCGGCGCGGTGATGGCCGCGGGCAGCGTGACGGACGGCAAGGGCACGCCGCGCACGGCCCGCAGCATCCTTACGAGCTTTCAGGAAAAGAGCGGCGCGACGATCTGCAAGGACTTAAAGGGCGTGGAGACCGGCAAGGTCCTCTGTCCCTGCGCGCAGTGCGTTCGCAACGCCGTCCTCGCCGCAGGAGAGATGCTGGGGGAGTAAAGGGAGAAAAGCCCCGTTCGCTGAGAGCGCTGAGTAAAAAATAAAACCACCATCGAAAGATGGTGGTTTTATTTGGCGCAGCAGGAGAGATTCGCTCGCGGTGTTACCACACCGCGACACGGAAAGCGGCGAAACGCGCGCTCAAGTACAAGGACGAGCGTCCGGCGCTGGCAAAGACATTTTACGATTTGTCCGGCGAAGAAATGCGGCATATGAGCATGCTGCACGCAGAGGTCGAGGCGGTCATCCAGAAGTACCGGCAGGAGCATGGTGAGCCGCCCGAGAAAATGCGGGCCATCTATGACTATCTGCACGAGAAACAGATCGAGAGAGCTGCCGACGTCAGACGCCTGCAGGACATGTATCGCGGCGCGTGACTGTGTTCGCGGCTGTGTTCACACAACTGGTTATAACTGGTTGTAACTGGCAGTAACAAAGCGTTCAGAAAACGCAAAAAAGCCTTGGCATCACTGGTTTTTCCAGTAATACCAAGGCTTTTTGCTTTGGCGCAGCAGGAGAGATTCGAACTCTCGGTACGCTTTTGGCGTACACACGATTTCCAGTCGTGCTCGTTATGACCGCTTCGATACTGCTGCGTATCGGTGCGCTCGACAGCAAAAATAATTATACCAAAAATCACAGCAAAGTCAAGCACAAATTCGAAAAATGCGCGATTTTCTGAACGGCGTCTTCACTTGCAATTTTTGCCGCCATCTTTTATACTGACAAAAAGACCCTTTGGGGAGGGAGTATCATGAGCAGTAGCATCTATCGCGCCGTGAACACGACGCTCATTTATATCGAATGCGGCGGCGAATACCTGATGCTGCACCGCACGAAAAAGGAGAACGACTGCAATCGCGACAAGTGGATCGGCATCGGCGGCAAGTTTGAAGAGGGCGAGAGCCCGGAGGAGTGCGCTCTGCGCGAAACGAAGGAGGAGACCGGCCTCGCCCTGACCTCTTACCGCTATCGCGGCATCGTGACATTCGTGTCGGACAAGTGGGAGAGCGAGTACATGCACCTTTTCACTGCCGACGGCTTTGAGGGAACGCTCAAGGACTGCGATGAGGGCGAGCTTGCGTGGATCAAAAAGAAAGATCTGCTGGCGCTGCCCGCGTGGGAGGGCGACAAGATCTTTTTGCGCCTGCTCGACGAAAACGTACCGTTTTTCTCGCTCAAGCTGCGTTACGAGGGCGAAACGCTCGCGGAGGCGAAGCTCAACGGGAAAGCGTTGGAGGTGCGGCATGGATAAGCTGCTCGTGTCGGCCTGCCTTCTCGGCACGCCCTGCCGCTACGACGGAAAAAGTAAAGCGGACGCGCGCGTGCAGGCGTTGGTGGGAAAATATGAAATTGTTCCTGTCTGCCCCGAACAGCTCGGCGGTCTCCCGACGCCGCGTGTGCCCAGCGAACGGCGGGGCGAGCGTGTCGTCACAGCGGGTGGCCGCGATGTGACAGAGGCGTACCGCCGCGGTGCGGAGGCAGCTCTCGCGCTGTGCCAGCAAAACGGCTGCGAGGCTGCCGTGCTCAAGGAAAAGAGCCCGAGCTGCGGCTGCGGGCAGATTTACGACGGAACTTTTTCCCGCCGCCTGATCGCGGGCGACGGCGTGACGGTGGAGTTGTTCAAGGCGCACGGCATAGTCGTCTGCGGCGAGAGCGATGTGGAGAAGCTGTAAACGCTGACGATATGCCCGTGATATTTTATGCAGTTTACCGACAAAATTTTAGTTGTCTTTGAAAAGTGCAGCCGTTATACTATATAACCAGCATTGGACAGATATCATACGTGTATTGAATATGACCGGCGGATGACCGGCGGTCATCATAATAAAAAAGGAGGAGCACAACATGAAATTTTCCAGCAAAGTTGAAAAATGCGGCCTGTCTCCGATGCGCAAGTTCCACCCGTACGCGGTGGCGGCAAAGGCACGCGGCGTCAACATCTATCACCTCAACATCGGCCAGCCCGACGTACAGACTCCTCCCGCGTTTTTCGAGGCAGTCCGTCACTTCGAGCAGCCGGTGCTGGCCTACGCGCCCTCGCCCGGCATCCCCGAGCTGATCGACGCGATCCAGAACTACTACGACAAGCTCGACATGCACTTTGACAAAAGTGAGATCTACGTCACCGCCGGCGGCAGCGAGGCGCTTCAGATCGCGCTGCAGTGCATTCTTGACGACGGCGACGAAATTTTGATTCCCGAGCCGTTCTACCCCAACTACAACACGATGACCCGCACCTGCGGTGCATCGATTCGCCCGATCCCGACCTGCCCGGAGGAGGGGTATCGCTACGCTGAGCGCGAGAAGATCGAATCTCTCATCAACGAGCACACGCGCGCCATCATGGTCACGAATCCCGGCAACCCCACCGGCGTTGTGCTGAGCCACGAGGAGATGGAGATGCTCGTCGATGTCGCACAGAAGCATGATCTGTTCCTCATCGGCGACGAGGCGTACCGCGAATTCGTCTACGGCGGGGAGAAGCTCCAGTCGTTTGGCGAGTTTGCCGACAGGGCGGGTGACAACATCATCGTCATCGACACGGTCTCCAAGCGCTTTTCCGCCTGCGGCGCGCGTATCGGCTGCCTGATCTCCAAGAATAAGGAGTTCATGAACCACGCGATGAAATACTGCCAAGCAAGACTTTCGGTCGCGACGCTCGACCAGATCGCGTCTGCCGCGCTCTACACCGTCGGCCCCGAGTATTTTGCCGCCGTGCGCGACGAGTATAAGAAGCGCCGCGACACGCTCTGCCGCAAGCTCGGCGAGATCCCCGGCGTGGTGTTCGACGTGCCGGGTGGCGCGTTCTACGTGATGGCCGCACTGCCGGTCGACGATGCCGACAAGTTCCAGCAATGGCTGCTCGAGGAATTCAGCGACAACAGCGAGACCGTGATGATGGCCCCGGGAGGCTCGATGTACGCGACGCCCGGGAAGGGCAAAAACGAAGTCCGCATGGCCTACGTCATCGAAAGCGACAAGCTCGAGCGCGCCATGGAAATTCTCAAGAAGGCCATCGAGGCCTATAATGCCAGATAAAAAGGAGAAAATACCTATGATCCGTCATATCGTAATGTGGAAGTTCCGCGAGGGCACCGAGGAAAAGGCCAACGAGTTTCTGACGAAGCTCGCCGCGCTCGACGGCGTGATCCCGCAGCTCAAAAAGAGCGAGGTCGCGCGCAACATCGGCAAGGACAACTACGACGCCGTGCTCGTCTCCGAGTTTGAGACGATGGATGACCTGAACGCCTACAAGGTCGATCCCCGCCATGTCGCCGTGAGCGATATCTGCAAGTCCATCCGCGCCGACCGCGTGGCCGTAGACTACGAAATGTAAACTCAAAAAGAGGGAGCACTGCATTTGCAGTGCTCCCTCTTTTTGCTGTTCAGGCCCACAGGCCGCAATTGCCGAGAGCGGCCTTGACAGACGCTCCGCCCCACTCATTGTAGCAGATCTTCAGCTCCAGCACGCCGGTGAGATCCACATAGAAGTCGACCGGACGAATGCCGCCTGACATTTTGGCTGAATACAGTAGTTCGCCGTCACCATAAATTTTCAGTTCCTTTTCCGACTTGTCGTCCCTGTAACGGTAAGACTGGAAAAACGTTCCGCTCAGTGCGCTGTACTGTCCGTTAAGCTGATACACCGTGTCTCCGGTGCTGGCATAGCCGTATCCTGCGACCTTTTGATAGAGCACATGCTCATATGCAGTCCCTAGGTTATCGGAGATGTCACGCGAATATTTCTCCAGCGCATGATTAGTCGAAGAGAAGTAATCAAATTCGTCCAGCCAGACGGCGGGCTTGTCGCTCTTATGCTGGCCGATATAGACTGAACTGGTCTTTGCTTCCCACTGCACCGCCTTGCCGACCGCCTCGCCAACAGCGCGCACGGGAAGATAGGTCGTTCCGTTGTAAATAAATACTTCGACCGGATTTCCGTTGGCGTCTCTGGCGTCAAGCCTTGCGTCATCAACGTAAATGTCCACACCGGAATAGACTGTGATCGTCCGTTTTTGCAGTTTTCCTGCCGCGAATACGCCGCCGGTAAAAAATGCTGCGCACAGCAGCAGACACAGCGCCATGCGAAGGAAACGTTTGAATTTGATGTTCATATTTCTTCTCCTTTTCCGCCTGAATCAGGCAATCATGATACCGGTGAGATCAACTCCCGGCTGAAATACAGTCTCCCGTTCATGATCTCCAGCTTGATATTTTCATCATAAACGCCTACCCAATAGGGCGCAGTTACGGAATATTCCGGCCAATCAAATGACAGCTGCTTTTCTTCAAAGGAAGCCTCAAGACGATCAGTGGAGTAGGGCCTGTTATAGTAGGTAAAATTCCGCATGTAATATTGCCCCGAATCCTTCTCAATATCAAAAGTGTAGTGCTGCTTGCCATTGATATAGAAATCATAGTGACCCGTTATGTCGAGCGTTACGACCACCTCTCCGCTCGTTGCATACTCGTTGGATTCCTTTCGGAACCATTGCATTGAACGGTCATTCCATTCAGCGGTCGTTCGATACACCCGAAAAAACTGAAAGCCGCCGTAGTCTGTTGTCAGAAGATAGCTGACCTCGCATTCTCCGTTTTCAAGATCCGCTGTACAGTACCAGTCGCTGATGTCGTAGGTCAGCCAGCTTTCAAATTCCTTTTGCCAGTAAAGCCCCTCGAGATCAACAAGGTCTTTCATCTCCTCTTCCGACATCCCGTTTTGCAGTTCCGTCTCATAATACGTCATTTCACGCCCGGTGCCGACCCAACTGTTCTCAAACCGCTCAAAGGTTATGACCCAGTTGGCCGTCTGTACGGCGTAGCGGTTGCTCGCCTTTACCGTACAGCTTACGATGAATTCCTTGTCATTATTTCCCTGTTCTTGAGAAATATCCTTGATCTCATCCACAGACGCATCACTTTCGTTGTAGTAAGAGCTTTCCAGATAGCTGCGGATGCTTTCGCTGTCCACTTTGTTTCCGCAGCCGGTCAGACTGAGCAAAAGCAGCATTGCCCCTAATAGCCAGGTCAGTTTCCTCATGAAGATATTCCTCCACCTCTTGAGTTTGAGACGCTGATCCGTCCTTCTGATTTCATTTTACATCATAAGTGATGTATCGTCAATACACTATTTCTGATGTATGGAATAATACTCCCCATCCAAAACTACGAGGGGGAGAGGCAAAATGAAGGCCTATTGGGATATTCTGCGCGAGCTAAGAGAGGATCATGATCTGACACAGGCGCAGGTTGCCGCTGTCATCGGAACAACGCAGCAGGTTTATTACCGCTACGAAAAAGGGATCAACGAGCTGCCGCTGCATCACCTGCAAACATTATGCGCTTATTACAATGTCAGCGCTGACTATATTCTTGGCCTGCCGAAGGGACTGCGCTGGCCGCGCTGAAGGCCTCTTTTTTGAGCTGCAACCGCTGGTTGCTAACTTTTCAACCCCGCTTGGTGGACTTTTTGCGCGCCTTTTGGTAAGCTGAACGCAGAAAATCTGCAAAGGAGAACCCTATCACATGACACTTGGAGAGAACATCGTGCGCCTGCGCACACAGAAAAACTGGTCGCAGGGCGACCTTGCCGACGCGCTGGACATCTCGCGCCAGAGCGTATCCAAATGGGAGACCGACGCGTCTATCCCCGAGCTTGACAAGCTCTTAAAGCTCTCCGAGCTCTTCGGCGTGACGCTCGACGAGCTCGTGCGCGGCGAGGGCGCGCCAAAGGCAGAAACGACTGTGCCTGCGGAACAGGCTGTGCCTGCGTCCTTCACGCCGCAGACTTCGTCCGAGCAGGAAAAGCGTCACACCATTGCGGGTACGATTTTATTGTGTATCGGCGCGGTTCTTCTGCTCACCTGCCTGATACTCGCCGGCGATCTGCTGGCGGGGCTGATTTACGGACTGCCGTTTTTCCTCTGCGGCATCATCTGCTTTACGGTGAAGTATCGCACGGGCCTGTGGTGCGGCTGGGCGGCCTATCTCTGTATTGATCTCTACCTCCGCTTTGCGACCGGCCTTTCGTGGACGACCATCTTCATGACGCACCTCTGGACGCCGCAGATGAACTATATGCGCCTTGCGATCGCATGGGTGCAGTTCGCCGCCATGGTCCTGATGACCGTCTGGACGGTGCTCGCTTACCGAAAAATGAAGCTGTCCGCGACAAAAAAGGAACTCAAATGGCTCGCTGCCGGCTGGCTTGCCGCGCTTGTCGCGCTGCCGCTTCTGATGAGCTACGGCGTTATGCCGCTGCTGCTCGGCGATCTCGGCAATTACAGCAACATTTCGCCGTACTTCCTTCTGAATGTCGTCTACAGCTACGCGCGCCTTGCGCTCGTCAACATCCTGCTTGTGCGCACGCTCGCCGTCTGGCGCTTGAAGCGGGAAGAGAAGAAAGCAAAGATCTGAATAGGGATAAGAAAAAGCGGACCGCACTGCGGTCCGCTTTTTTGATGCAAATATGCCTTACTTCTTGCTCTTCTCCAGCGCGGCAAGCTTGAGGCAGCAGCAGAAGACGGCCATCGCCTGCTCAAGCTCCTCGACCGGCGGCAGCGACGGAGCGACGCGGATGTTGCTGTCGGCAGGGTCGTGGCCGTAGGGATAGGTCGCGCCCGCGCTCGTCATCACGACGCCCGCATCCTTGGCGAGCGCCAGCGTACGCTTGGCAAGGCCGGGAGCCGTGTTCACGGAGACAAAGTAGCCGCCCTTGGGCGTGTGCCAGCTCGCAATGCCGAGCGGCTTGATCTCGCGCTCGAGCGTTTCGACGACCATGTCGAACTTCGGCTTTAAGATCTTGGCGTGCTCCTTCATCAGCGCGAGGGTGTGCTCTTTGTTCTGGAGATACTTCACGTGGCGCAGCTGGTTCATCTTGTCGAAGCTGATGGCCTGAATGCCGATGAGCTTGGTCATGTACTCCATGTTGGCTTCGCTGCACGCAAAGCACGCAATGCCCGCGCCGGGGAGCGTCACCTTGCTCGTGGAAGCGAACTCGAAGACCATGTCGGCGTTGCCGTACTTCTCGCACTCGCTCAGAATATCCTTGAACGGGACGAACTCGCCGTCGAACTCGTGGATGCAGTAGGCGTTGTCCCACATCAGCAGGAAGTCCGGCGCGGCAGGCTTCATCTTTGCGATGCGCTCGATGGTCTCGTCGGAGTAGATGATGCCGTCGGGGTTCGAGTACTTCGGCACGTTCCACATGCCCTTGACGCTCGGGTCCTTGATGAGGTTTTCGACAATGTCCATGTCGGGGCCGTTTTCGGTCATCGGGATGGTGATGAGCTCAAAGCCGAAGCTCTCGGTCACCTTGAAGTGGCGGTCATAGCCCGGCGCAGGGCAGAGCCACTTGACGCTCTCTTCCTTGCACCACGGCTTTTCGCTGTGCAGCAGGCCGTGGGTGTAGGCCTTGGAGACCGTGTCGTACATGAGCTGGAGGCTCGAATTGCCGCCGGCGAAGACCTGAGAGGTCTTGCAGCCGAGGATATCGGCGAACAGCTTACGCGCGCTCTCAAGACCCTTGAGCTCGCCGTAGTTGCGGGCGTCCACGCCGCTGTCCACGCACTCCTCGGCGCTGGTCAGCGCGGTCAGGATGCCGCTGACAAGGTCGAGCTGCTGCTTGCTCGGCTTGCCGCGCGCCATGTTGAGCTTGAGGCCCTTGGCCTTCCAGCCCTCATATTCAGCGGACACCTTGTCGTATTCCTGCTGCCACTCGGCAGCGGAAAGAGCCATATAATCCATGATGATTCTCCTTTACAGGTAATTTATCCGATTAAAGTAACTGCATTATAGCACAGGGAAAAATCAGGCGCAAGTGTCCACATATAACAATCATTTGTTTCGCCTGCGGCAACAAGTTGACTCATTGAACAGATTCTACCGCCCCTCGCCGCAATAGAGAGGGGCGCTGCTTTTTGGCGAAAGCGGGAAAGAAAACGCGTCAGCACTAAACATAGTGCTGACAGTGCGTCCAAATCAGACAAAAAGTAAGGCCGCGGAAAGCACATCGCTTCCCACGGCCTTGATCGTTTTTATAGAATTGGTCTTGTCACAGCTCGGTAAAGGTGCGAATTTCGTCGAGCTGGGCGTAACGCCGCGCGTGTGTTGTGCTCACCTTTCCGGCGCAGACGGGGCAGCCGCACTGCTGCGCGCCGGTGCGCGGATAGATGACGGATTTCCACACGTGTCCCATGGAGCACTGCCACCAGACCTTTTTGTTGCTGCCGGGCGTGACCATCTCCGGTGTCAGCGCGCCGTTGAGCGACGGATGCCACTGCGCGGCAATGTCAGGGCAGAGGGTTTTCAGATCATTGAAGCCCTTGAGCACTTTGCGTCCCGCGCAGTAGGGACATCCGGTCTTGCGCTGCGTGCGCGAGGCGACCGTCGCGCGGTAGGAATGCCCCAGCTCGCAGCGCCACCAAGCGGGACGGTTGGAACTGACGGCGACATCGCTGGGCTTTAAGCGCCCGTTTTTACGCTTGTCCCACTGTGCGGCGATCTCGGGCTGGAGGTGGGCGAGGTCATTTTCGCCCGTGACGATCGTCTTGCCCGCGCACACGGGACATCCGTGCCCCCACGCCGTGCGCGAGGCGACGGGCGACTGCCACGAGTGCCCCTCCGGACAGCGCCACCAGATGCGGATCTTCGAGCCCGTGGAGACGGCGCGCGGCGAAAGTGGGCCGTTTTTCTCGCGGTCCCACTGCGCGGCGACATCGGGATAGAGCGTGCCAAGATCGTTGAAGCCCGGCAGGACCTTTCGCCCCGTACAGTACGGGCAGCCGCTCCCCTCGGAGCGCACATGCACCGTCGTCTGCCACGAATGGCCGTTTTCACACGTCCACCAGACTTTTTTCTTGCTGCCGTAGGAAACGGTGTCCGGCGTGAGCGGAAAATTGCGCGATTCGTCCCATTCTTTCAGTAAGTTTGTCCTTTCATGCAGCATGCAGAACTCATAAAATGTTTGTCGCATGTTCATCCCCCTCTTTTCGGCAAAAAAGCTTTCCCGCCTGTACCTTGCTTTCAGAGAGGGTCAGGCGGTGCAGGAAGGGCGATGCCCTTTCGAATGATTTGCAACCGGCTGTCATAACCGCACACGGCGGCCTTAGACCCCTCTGGCTTTGCGTCCCTGCTTTTCAGCAGGTTTGCCAAACATTGCTTGATTTGCTTGTCAGATCAGTACAGGCGCTTTCGCGCCGGAAACGGGGAAGAAAAAACTTCCGTTTTGGCAGAATCAATGAAAAAAGATTCGCCGATCCTGCTAAATCTGTATTCTATCACGAACTTTCCGTAAAACAAGGCAGGTGACAAGACAGAATTCGGAAAAGTGATATAAAATTTGGAAAAATCTGAAAGAAATTAGCGGAATATTAGCGTTTTCATGCTGATTCTCTATGTTTTTGACGCGATCAGGAGGATAGAAACCGTGCACGGCGACGCGACCGAAACCGCGTTTTCTTGACATCTTCCGCCGTTTCGGTATGATAGAGCCATCCCGTTTTTTGGAGGCGACTATGCATTCAGTGACAACTAAGAAGGCCGCGCTCGCGGCGCTTCTCGTTCTGGCGGCGCTCCTTTCCATCTTCGCGGTAGGGAAGAGAGCGTCCGACCCCGCGTACCATCAAGCGTCCATCGACGCGCTCGCGGAAAAGCAGGAGACGGTGCTCGAGCTGACGGCGGCGTCCACCGCCGCGAGCGCAGCCATCACGCTCCTGCCGGGCGACACCGCGACGCCCATCGCCGAAAAGCTCGCCGACCTGAGCGGCTATTTCCTCATCGTGCTCTGCGCCATCTTTTTGGAAAAGTATCTGCTGACGATCACATCCTACGTGTCGTTCACGATCCTGATCCCCGCAGCCTGCGCGCTTGGCATCGCTGCGCTCTTTTCCGAAAAGCTGCGCGCCGCGCTGGGGAAGCTTGCATGGCACGTGCTGCTCTTCGCGCTTGCCATCGCGTTCGTCATCCCCGCGGGTGTCAAAGTCTCAAGCATGATCGAGGACACATACCGCGCCTCGATCGAAGAGACCATCGCAAACGCCGAGCAGACGACCGAGGATATCCAGTCCGCCACCTCGGGCGGGACGGACGAGGGGGAAAAGAGCGGCCTTTCCGGCCTCTTTTCCAAGGTGACTGAGGGCATCACCGGAGCGGCGACCGCCGCGGTCGGGCAGCTCAAAACGGTCCTGAACCGCTTTATCGAGGCTCTCGCCGTCATGCTCGTCACATCGTGCCTGATCCCGATTTTAGTGCTGCTGTTTTTTGCCTGGCTCGTCAAGCTGATGCTCGGCATCGACTTACCGCCGCTGCGTGTAAAGCTTGGTGACGGCAAGGCGCACAGCGCAAGCGGCGCACCGCGGATATGACCACATGGCCATCGTGAAAAATATACGATAACTTAAAAGTGCGGCGAGCGCAGCGATGCCGCTTTGGGGGGGCAGCAAGGTTGGCAAAATCTAGCGACGGCAGGGGATCCTACCAAGACTGCATTCAGATCAGGGAGCGACAGCGAAGATAGAAAAAGTCAAATCGTTTAGAACCATCACCCGGCAGGTACCCGATTCCGCAGGCTGAGCAGCTCTTCAAGCCTCAAAACCGCAATGTCGGGGGGCGAGGGGGTTCCCCCTCATCCTTCCCTTGGGATTCAAAAGGGGACATTCTCTTCGAGAAGAGAATGTCCCCTTTATTCGCTCTCCCCTGCGGGTTAGCAGGAGAAAACTCCGCAGCGATGCTGATTCACCTTACCTCCGCAAATCGCGTCGTCAGAACGACACGACTTCCTGCGCGGGCTTCGACGTGGTGGTGATGCGCTCGACGTACAGCACGGGGCCCTCGCCCTCGTAGGCGTCGAGGTGCTCCTTTTTGACCGTGGCAGTGATATCGACCCAGTCGCGATTCTTGTAGGCCTTCAGGCTGTCGCCCTTGGCGACGATGCCGACGAACTGGATGTCGTTTTCGCAGCAGGTCATCACGAAGCGGCCGGGGCAGTGGATGCCCGGGAACTTCTTCGAGTGGCACATGATGAGCTTCATGTGGACCTTTTTGCCATCCCAGCGGTCGGGATGGTCCATCGCGTCGACGTACCACACGCCGTAGTCGTCGTCGGGAATGTCGATGAGGTCGGGCGTCATGTCGAACGGGCACTCGTCGCCGGTCAGGTAGTCCTCGCTGTTGCCGTCGTTGTCCTCAAGGTAGATGTCCGCGCGGCGGTTGACCATGCGCAGATTGCGCGCGCGCAGGCTCTCTTTGAGCTTGTCGTCGCAGCGGTTGAAGACGATCATGTCCGCGTTCGTGATCTTTTCCATCATGAGCTGACCCATGTTCTTGACGAACAGCTCGAACGTCGGCGCCTGCACGAACGTCATGATCTGATAGAGCACCCAGTTGGCAGGCAGCACCTCGCGGTAGAGCTTTTCCATCTGCCACATGCCGTTGTACTCAATGAGTACCTGCTTGGGGCGGTGCTTCTTTTCAAGCTCCTTGCAGAAAGCGAGCGTCAGCTCCTCTTCATCGTCCACCGTGACGACGGTGACGTTGTCGAGCGCCTTCTTCTCGTATTCTTCGTCGCCCTCTTCGCAGCAAATCAGAAGCGTCCTGTCCTCGCGGGCAAAGCCGTCCTCTAAAATGCCGTTGATAAAGCTCGTTTTGCCGGAATCGAGGAATCCGGCGACCAGATAAACAGGAATATCCATGAATTACACTCCAAACAGTTCTGCAAGGCTGTCTTCCTTGAGCTCCGCGCCGATAACGCACAGACGGCCCGTGTAGTCGGGATGGCCCGCGCGGACCTCATGCTCTTCGGGCACGTAGTCGAATTCGAGCCAGCCGTCCTCGCCGTTCACGATGCCCTTGGCACGCAGGATGTGGCCGTAGTCGCCGCTGTCCAGCTTGTGGAGCATGTCCTCAAGAGCTTCCTTGCTGAACTTCTTCGGCGTCTCCTTGCCCCAGGAGGAGAAGACATCGTCGGCGTGGTGATGATGGTGATGGTGGCACTCGCACTCGGGATCGTCGCACTCCTCACCGTCGTGGTGATGGTGGTGATGCTCGTGCTCGTCGTGCTCGTCATGGTCATGGTCGTGATGATGCCCATGCTCGTGGTCATGCTCATCCTCATCGTGGTCATGATGGTGCTCGTGTTCATAGTCGTGCTCGTCATGTTCATCGTGATCGTGATGATGGTGATGCTCATGCTCGTGCTCGGCCTCTTCGATCTCGTGCTCGCGGCGCATCTTTTCAAGAAGCTCGTCGCTGAGCGACACCTTCTCGATGGCGGAGAGGATGGTCTTGCCGTCCAGCTCGTCCCACGGAGTCGTCAGAATGGCGGCGTCGGGGTTCTTCTCGCGCAGCATCGCGGCGGCAGCCTCGAGCTTTTCCTGCGAGAGCTTCTGCGTGCGGGAAAGAATGATCGTGCCGGCGGCCTCGATCTGGTTGTTGTAGAACTCACCGAAGTTCTTCATATAGACCTTGACCTTGCTGGCGTCGGCCACGGTGACATAGCTGTTGAGCTTGAGCTCGCCCGGGCACTCGTCGACGGTGCGCTCGACGGCGACGATGACGTCGGAGAGCTTGCCGACGCCGCTCGGCTCAATGAGGATGCGGTCGGGGTGGAACTGCGCCACGACCTCTTTGAGCGCCTTGTTGAAGTCGCCGACGAGGGAGCAGCAGATGCAGCCCGCGGACATCTCGGAGATCTCGATGCCGGACTCCTTGAGAAAGCCGCCGTCGATGTTGATCTCGCCGAATTCGTTCTCGATCAGCACGAGCTTTTCGCCGCTGTAGGCTTCCGCGATCAGCTTTTTGATGAGCGTGGTCTTGCCGGCGCCCAGAAAGCCGGAGAAAATGTCAATTTTCGTCATAAGAAATACGCTTCCTTCTTTTTTATTAATTTCCAAACCTATATTATAAGCAGAATTTGTGAACGATTCAAGTCTTTTCCACGCAAAATGCGCCTTTTTCCCGCTCATAGGCCCATACCGGGCAGCGGCACGCGGTGAGGCAGGATCACATGCCCAAAGCAGATGAAGCGCTTTCCGCTCTCAGGGCCGCAGATGACGTCCGCGCCGCTGCGGTCCCGCCCCAGAGAGAAGAGGTACGAAACGCCGAGCGGGTCGCGGTAATACTGCTTGCAGAGCATGTCGCCCCCGACGCAGAAGATGCCCACGTCGCCCGCATGCAACGGGTCGTGATTGAGGTAGGCGACGCTGCCGCCGTGCAGCACGGGTTCTAAACTGTCGTCGCGGATGCGCACGGCGAATTCCGCTCCCGGCGGCACATCGCCGTGGTCGACGATGTAGTCAAAATCCTCGCCGGGCACGGGGGCGGCGTAGCCCGCTGCCTCGATCGAGCGGTAGAGCGGGATGCGGCGCGGCGCGCTCGTTTCCTCCCGCCCTGTATGCATCGTGCACAGGGCGCTGACGAGGCTGCCTACCGTCTCGCGCTCGAGCGGCGAGAGCGAGCGGCACTTTTCGATCAAATCCTGCTCCGCGCGCGAGCAGACGAAGCTGCCTGAGCGGAACGAATCGCGGTAAAGGTAGTTCGGGTCGATCTCAAGCGCATCGAACAGCCGGAGCAGCACCTCCTCCTTCGGCGAGCTGACGCCGTTTTCATAGTTGCTGATGGCAGAGGGCGAAACGCCAAGCTCCTCCGCCAGCGCCGCGCGCGAGAGATGAAGCTCCTCACGCCGCAGACGCATTTGTTTGCCAAAACTCATCAAAATTCCCCCAGAAAACGCAGGCTGCGACAAGATTTGACTGTATTCTATCGCAGAAGCTTGTATCTGTCAATCAATTATAACAAGAAACTTGTAATTTTATTCTTGACATAGCAAGATTCTTGTGATATCTTGATTTTGCTAACAAGTTCTTTGTACTTGATGGCGTGCCGCGGCAATCGTTCTCCTCAGTTTGCCCGCGGCGCACGCCGCCGATACCGGTACGGCGGCTGATCCCCGCAGCAGAAAAAGAAAACGCGCCGCCCTGAAAAGGACGGACGCGAAAAAAATAGAGAGAAAGAAAATATCGAGCCAGCCTAAGGGCAGCTCGATATTTTTCGTTTCATTCAACAAAAAAGAACGAGCTGACTTTCATCAACTCGTTCTTGGTGGGGGAAGGTGGATTCGAACCACCGAAGTCACTGACAACAGATTTACAGTCTGCCCCCTTTGGCCACTCGGGAATTCCCCCATCTGAAATTGTTTGCTTGTCGGTGGAGCTGGTAGACGGATTCGAACCCCCGACCTGCTGATTACAAATCAGCTGCTCTACCGGCTGAGCTATACCGGCGTCTCAAACAAGCATGGTTATTATAGCGAGTTCGCGCCGTTTTGTCAACCACTTTTTTGAGATATTTCGATTTATTTTTCCGTCTGGCCGCCGCAGGTCCCCCCGACGCTTGCGTTTTGGCCCGATCCATGCTATGATACCCCCGATCTGAAACCGTGCAAGGAGTTGGTCTGTCATGCTGCCGCAGGGCTTCCCGGAACGAATGCTGCACCTGCTCGGCGAAGCGGAATTCGCCGAATTTCTCGCCTCCTATGAGCGCCCGCGGAGCGCCGGGCTGCGTCTGAATCCGCGCAAGCCCCTGCCGGATGGCGCTTCTCTCCCGTTCTGCGAGGCGCAGGTCCCGTGGGAGCCGAACGGCTATTACGTCTGCGAGGGCAGCCGCCCCGGCCTGCACCCGTGGCATGATGCGGGCGCATACTATCTGCAGGAGCCGAGCGCCATGGCCCCGGCGGAGCTTTTGGACCCGCAGCCGGGCGAGCGCGTGCTCGACCTGTGCG
>ERZ835880.1596-NODE-1596-length-17700-cov-8.843752_pt1 | contig 17700 bp, 13 predicted proteins | sample MGYA00519944_ERZ835880 | MGnify/ENA primary metagenome ERZ835880 (study PRJEB31850, sample SAMEA3708787) | human gut metagenome | biome: human gut; feature: human-associated habitat; material: faeces | place: China | collected 2014 ... | reverse complement strand
CTCAGTTGGTAGAGCACCTGACTCTTAATCAGGGTGTCCAGGGTTCGAACCCCTGATCGCGCACTGATAATCACTGTTTTTACAGACATTGGAGCTGTGGGGACGGTGATTTTTTTGTGCGCTGGAAAGCCTTGATTTACAAGGGTTTCACGTCTTTTTGATATGTTACGGCAAGTAATTGTAAGTGGTTCTCTTATCCGCATGTCCTGCTGCCTGTCTTACAGTGTTGCTGTTGACTCCGTTTGATAATAAGTTAGACACAAATGTTTTACGAGCCTTGTGAGAGCTCTTCTGAATTATTCCAAACTTTTTACAATATTTCGTGTATAGTGTTGAGATACAACGTTCTGTCAGTGGTTTATCATTGATGGAAAAGATAATAGATGTTATAAATTAGCTGGTATTCTTGGCGAGAGCTGGTCCGAAAAAACTTTAGAACAATTTATAAGGAAGGAATCATTATAGGTAGATAAAGACCGAAGTAGAGAAAAGTGATGTCTCGAGATTAAAATAAAAAGAAGGGGAGAGGTTCAGAGTCGAAGAAATTATTATCTTATATTTTTAACCATTGGTTTTTGGATTACCAGATACCATACGATGGTTGCATAGGGGAATTTACATGGTGTGAGAAATTAAAGCGTGAAATTCCTGAAAACTGGGAGTTGGTAAGGCTGGAAGATGTTACAAAACATCTGACTGACGGAGAACATGGCTCTGTTTCTGAGGACCCTAAAGGACAATATTGGCTATATGGAGCGAGTAATATTAGAGATGGCCAGGTGGTCCCATCTCCATCGGATAAACGGATTGATTATGAGGCATACCAGAGAATCCACAAACGAACTGGTACCTCAAAGGGGGATATACTCCTAACGACTGCTGGAACTATAGGAAATATTGCCTATCTTCAGGAAGATCTTGATTCGATCGAATTTTACGGAGCGTTACGACGATCCGCCCAGATCCTGACAGAATAACAGCAGAATATTTATATCAATATTTACTTGCAGCTACTCCGCAGATCCATGCATTAAAAAAAGGCAGCGGACAAAATAGCATTGCTTTAAGTGATCTTCGTAAGATGCCAATTTTACTGCCACCACTTGAAGCGCAAAAGTTGTATTCTGATAAGGCAGTTCCGTTTTATCATAGAATTGAAATCGTTAGACGAGAAAATCAAGAGTTACAGAAGATGTATCATTTGTTGATAGACATATTAATTTTTGACTGAAATTGAAAATATTAATATAAATATTAAAGAAATATTATATACGGTTGATTTTTTTTCTGTTAAATTGATTATACTATGTAGATATGAAGCGTAAAGTAGCGGAACATTTATAAAGAGAAGGAATCAGCATGAATCAGTAACAATCACTGTTTTTACAGACATAGAAGCTGTAGGGACGGTGATTTTTGTGCATAAAAAAGAGAGAATCTTTATTATCCGAAGTATAAAGAAAGTAGAAGAAAATTATCACTCTTTTGCATTATACGTAAGAAAAGAAGGGCGTATAATAAAATATTATAAAATGATAGATTTTAAGTAGTTTTAAGAGGACAAGGTACACTTTTGTGATAAAAAAGGAATCTTTGGCAGTAGAGTAGTTGTTGAGGGGAAATCAATTATGCAACAGAAAGTGTTTCATCCTGCACAAACGGAAGCACCGTGCTTAGAACCGCTTTATATTATCTTGAAAGTGGATTTGCAGCATAAGAAGTATGACTGTGTCTATTCACAGGACCATGCAATTTATGAAGAAGTGGAAAAAACAAGATCGTATGATACATTTATCAACCGATATGTAACAAAATATGTTTATGAACCGGATCAAAGAAAGGTGAAGTAGTTTTTATCTGGTGAGGGCCTAAGAGAAAAAATGCCTGGCAGATGCATGGAAAGGCAACTTTTTTATCGCAGAGTAGATGCTCATCTGTTTCATCCGTATGTTTGGGTGAAAGCAATCAAACATATCGATGAGAGGGAACATACCGTAATGATCACCTTACATCAGGAACAGCGTGTTTCTCCAAGTGTCTTAACAATGAAGCAGGAATTAGATAAAAAAGAGGAAACGATCACCAGACAGTTCTGGGATACGATTTCTTTATTAAGTACTGTTTTAGAACATAATCAGTTGAAAGAAGCAGACTATCAGGATCAGATTGGGTATTATACCAAGCAGATCTATTGCCAGTTACAGCAAGAATATCCGGAATATGGAATCACGGATGAAGAGATGGATGTGATCGCCCAACTGGCCCCGATTCATGATATTGGAAAGATCCGTGTTCCCATAGGAATCTTAAATAAAAACGGGAAACTGACAGAGGAAGAGTGGAGCATTATCAGAGAACATCCGCTTGTTGGTGCGGAAATGACCAAATGGTTCCCGAAGGGAAAGGAAACGGAAAAACTGAATCAGTATAGTTATGAGATCTGCAGACATCACCATGAACGCTATGACGGATCCGGGTATCCGGATGGATTAAAGGGAGAAGAAATCCCGCTTTGTGCACAGGTAGTAGGTCTTGCAGATGCCTATGATGCATTGGTTTGTGTACGTCCTTATAAGAGAAAGATCTCTCCAAAAGAAGCAGTAGAGATGATCCTGGATGGAGCATGCGGCGCATTTTCAGAGCCGTTACTTCGCTGTCTTCAAACAGTGTCAACGAAAAGCGAATGGATCAAAAAGACAGTTTAAAACAGATCAGATGGATCTGTTTATAGCACAAAAGTGATAAAGAAGTGCGAAAAAAATTACAATTTCATTGTATTGAAAGAGAAAAAGAAAAGGGTATAATTATATTTAACTAAAACCTTATAAGTTCAAGTTTAGAGACGGAAGCGTAACATGAAGAAGAGAAATGATAAACAAAAAAGGAAGGAAAATACCGTACAGGAGACAACGATCGCGCAGGATCTTGTGCAGCTGTTATTAAAGATTGTGATTCTTATTTTAGTAATCTTTTTGATCTTCACTTTTCTTTATGGAATCGTAAGAATTAACGATATCTCTATGAAACCATCCATTAAGGATGGGGATCTGGTTGTATATTACCGACTGGATCACAGATTTATATCCGGAGATGTTGCAGTTTTTGAAAAGGATAATAAAACAACGACCGGACGTGTTGTAGCGGTTGCCGGTGATACGGTTGACATTACAAAAGACGGACTTACGATCAATGGAGCAGAACAGATCTCGCAGGATATCTATTTTGATACGACCCGGTTTAAAAACGGAGTCGATTTCCCACTTACGGTGAAAGAAGGTCAGGTCTTTGTACTTGGAGACAACAGACCAAAGGCCAGTGACAGCCGAATTTATGGATGCATTGATCTAAAAGATATCCGGGGAAAAGTCATCGCGATTATTCGGAGCAGGGAAATTTAAGTTCCACATCCGTTAATCCAATATAAAAAGTATAAAAATTTCACAAGGGAGGAAGAAATCATGAGCATGAAAAAATTATCTAAAAAGATGCTCGCTGTTGTCGCAGCAGGCGCTATGACAATGGGACTGGCAATGCCAGCATTTGCAGCAGATGCAGGCGGAGAAACAAAAAAGGTGACACAAGCTTACATCAGCAAGACTTACAACACAGAAGTTGGAAAAGCAATGAAGTTCAATTTTACTGCCGAACAGGATACAAAAGGCACTGATCTGGTAAAGTCAACGGTTGCTTGTACAATTCCAAGTATTAGTTTCACAGAAAATGAGACGGGAACAACTAAGCAAGTTAGTGAAGCGATTAAATTTGATCCTTTTAAAGAGGCAGGAAAGTATGAATATACTGTAAAAGAGACAACATCTGAGCCGGCTATTACTGATAGTAATCTCGAAAAGCTGATCATGTCTAAAGCTGAGTACAAAATGACTGTTTATGTTGTAGAGGATCCAGAGAATACTTTTAAGGTTGATCAAATCGTCGTAAATAGGACAAAGAATGACAAAGGTGACGGAGCAACAGGTAAAGTAGATATCAGCGGAGACAAAGATAAGAATACATTTAATTTTGTCAACACTTATGTACAGGAAGCTGGTACAGGACCGGATCCTACAAAACCAGATCCAACCTATACAGATAATGGTGCATTAAAAGTATCTAAGACAATCGATGCATCGGAAGGAAGTATAGATTCAAATGCCACATTTAATTTTACAGCAACATTTGCATTCCCAGAAGGAACTGATGCAACTACACTTGGTGGTGTAAAGGGTAACGGAGCAGATGTTACATTAACAGAAGGAGTTTATAAATTTACTCTGAAACATAGAGATAAAATGAAATTCACAGGTCTTCCGGTTGGAACAACGATCACTGTAAAAGAGACTGGAGCAGCAAACTACAAGGGTAGTGCTAGCGTTGTACTTAATGGTGCTACTGCGACAACTGTTGCAGCAGGAAAATATCATGAAGATCTTACAGCTGTAAATGGCGGTAAACTTGGACAGAAGACAAATACAGTTGATGTAACAAATACATATGACTATGTACCAACAACTGGTATTATCATGAACACACTTCCATACGTTCTGATGATCGCTCTTTGCGGCGCAGCACTCTTTGGATTTGTTGCTTTCAAACGCAGAAGATAATTAAAAAAAATTAAATGGATTTAAAAGGGGATGCTGTGCGGCAGGGCACTGTCGCATCCCCTTTCTTAACAAGAAGGGAAGATAAGGACAAGTAGATATGAAAAGATTAGCAAAGAGCATAGTAAGCGGGATCGATCATATGGTAAATTTTATCGCACTTATGCTGATCCTTTTGCTGATGTTTTTGTCCTGTTATATGTTATGGGATTCCAATCAGGTATTTGAGGCAGCGGATGCAAAGAACTACGAAGCCTATATGCCAAGCGAAAACCATACGAAATCATTTGAAGAATTACAGAAGATCAATCCAGATGTTTTTGGCTGGATTCGGATCAACGATACAAATGTCAATTATCCTTTGCTTCAGGCAGAGGATGATGATACGTATATGAATACGGATGCGGAAGGAAATTATTCCTTAAGTGGTTCCATTTTTTTACATTGTGCCAATGCACCGGATTTTTCAGATTTTAACAATCTGATCTATGGACACCACATGGAAAAGCATAAAATGTTTGGAGATGTGGGACTTTTTACAGAGAAGAAGTATTTTGATGAACACCCTTATGGGAATCTGTTTTTTGATGGGAAAGATCATGGAATCGAATTTTATGCATTGCTTCAGGCAGATGCTTATAATGAGCGACTCTTTAGTGTTTGCCCGGAAACATCGGAAGCAAAACAGGAGTATCTGCAGGAAATCTTGGACAATGCTTTATATAAACGAAATCTTAACGTTACAGAAGAAGACCATTTGGTTTTACTGATTACATGTACTTCAGAAATGACAAATGGAAGAAATATATTGGTAGGAAGACTTACGGAGCAGGTTTATCCTGAGAAAGAGAAACCGAAAAATGTAGGAACCGGGATCGATCAGATCCGAAAACTGGTCATATCCGTTCCAGTTCTTTTCTGGCTCATACTACTTCTTCTTATCCTATTAATACTTGACCAAATACTAAGAAAGAAGGGAAAGAAAAACGATGAACATCCTTGATTTAAAGAAAATAAATATCATAGTGCTTAGCCTGCTTCTTTTCCTGAGTATGCAGATACCGGTGTTTGCATCTGAAAATGCAGCCGAAGTAAAAATTCCTGTCGTACAGGTTGTTGAAAATGAAGCAAAAGATCAGGCAGAAGAATTTTCCTACGTTCTTACAACCAATCAAAGTGAAGCTCCGATGCCAAAAGGAAGTAAGGAGAATCAGTATTGTTGGAGCATGAAGAAAAAGGAAACGGTTGAGATTAGTATTCCAGTAACAACAAGGGGATTTACCACTATCAGATCTATCAGACAACAGAACCAAAGGAAGCTTACGCATGTGATCAAAGTCGTTATGATGTGAGTGTGGAAGCATTTTATAATGAAGCGGATCAGTTTAAAACGGTGACTGTTGTAAAAAATCAAAAGGGTGAAAAAATCGATCAGATCACTTTTTTGAATCGCTTGAACAAAACCAATCCATCAAATCAGACAGCAAAATCTGATTCAAAAAAGAAAGTAAAGACAGGTGATAACGGAACAATCTGGGGATATGTTTTATTACTTGTCAGTTCTATGATGTGTTTTGTTATTTTATTTTATCAAAATCAGAAAAAAAGGAAGGGAGAGATTCAAGATGAAGCGGAATAGATGGAACAAATACTTGAAGATTATATGCAGCTGGCTTTTGATCCTATCTATGTGTTTCTTATCTTTGGATACAGCAATAGTATCTGCCGAGAACCGTTCTCCTGTAAATACGGAAAGTGAAATGACAGGTTCGCAAGATGAAGAAAGTACACCAGTGGAAAATGAATCATCCATGGAATCAGATCCTGAGAGTGCTTCAGAACCAAACGAGAATACCTCTACGGTGGAATCTTCCACAGATAATACAGTGTCTGATGTACCGGAAGAGATATCCGTGCAGAGCTTAGAGGAAGCCGTACAGGAAATCGATGCAAGAGGAGAAGCATCTTCCACCGACAGAGTAGCGTATGTAGATCCAAAGGGGACTCCAATTAGTGGTGCACCGACTACGATCGCTTATGGAAATATTTCTGACCACAAGGCTCTTTCGATAGATGGCAGACATTTTGATTTCCTTAGTGCGAAAGTAAATGGAAAAGACTGTGTGTACATCGGAGAATATAACGGAGTGCTTTATTATAGTACCGATGGTGTGATTGCAATCAAGATGGAAGACGGACAAAAGGTAACAATGACTTATCAGGAGTATTATCTTGTTACGATTAAAGAAGAACTTCCAACAAACTGTAAACCGGGTACCATATGCACGAAAAAAGGAAGTAAAGATGTTCCGGTTGAAACGAACAAACAGATTCATGTCAATGCCGGGGAAGACTGGGTAGTGTCTGTAACACCTGGTGCACCAAACAATAAGAAAAGATATAAGATTACATCTGTTACATCTCAAAATGGTGCAAACATAACAAAAAATGCAGGTGATGATTATGGAGCAACTTATGCCATTCGTTTTCAAAAGGATGATACCATTACGGTTACTTATGATGCAGAAGGAGTCTATCGTATAACGATTAACACCGTAGACAATAATGGATTTGAATATATCAATATTGCGCATAGTGAAAAGAATGAATGGAAGTATTTACCAGAACAACATAAACTTGTATGGACATATACGGAAGATCAAGTGAAGTACGATGGATCTATTGATCTTCCAAAATTCCATATAAAAAGAGGATATAGATTGGTTCATATGGTATTAAATGGAGAAACGGTAGCAGCTGCAGATAGTAACAAAGAAGTTCCGGATGGTGTGGGATCGGATCGTGGTGTAAAAGGACATGCAGGTAAACTTATTGTGAATGCCCAAATAACTAATGAATATACTAAAAATAGAGGTGACGAAACAGAGTGTAGCTTTGAATACAGTTTCAATGTGCAATGTACAGACGGAGGATGTAGAGACTTAGATTTTGATTTAGCTCCGTATCAAACAGGGCAGCAGGTTTTAACCGTACGTTTAAAAACAGACAACCGTCGAAGTGGTGAAGGTATCGATGTCGTCATGTGGGATCCTGATCAGAATAAGCTGGTTCCAATGAGAGACAATGATACGGTAAATATGGATCCTGTGGGAGATGGAATAGTAACTTTAAAGAAAAGACAAGTGAGAATCTTTTTTGCAAAGCCAAAACCAGGATATCGATTTGCAGGAGTGGGTGTAGACAGTGCACAGCCGTCAGGTGGAGTTAATACTGAGGGCGGAAAATCTAGAGCTGTTGTAGATGATCTAAATAATATGAATGCTACTTCTCTTGGAAAAAAAGGAGAATTTCAAGTTTATGATGAAATTTGGGAAGCAGCTAAAAAAGCAGCAAGTAGTGCAGGGTATGAAAAATTTTTGGCATTTGCAGGAGAGAAGACAACACATAATACCGATTGGGAATTGTATGCAGGCTATTTCATGTCTACGAAAGAAAGCATCTATGTACATTACAATTCTGGTGCCGGCGAAGGTGTGCTTCCGGCAGATGCAGTTGTGAATAATATTCCGTATAATGAGGAACTTGATATTAGAACAAACAAACCAATGCAGTCTTATGGAAAAAATCCAAACACCAATGAGGGGATAAGAGGTATGGGAAGCACCTTTCTAATAGGGGAGGAATGGCCAGAACCAACCTGTGAGGGATATGAATTCCTTGGCTGGAAGCTACGTCTGACTCCATGGTTTGGAGCTCCACAATATAGTGAAAAGTTATATCAACATAATGAAGTCTTTTGTATTTCTGAAGAGAATTATGAATTTGCCGCAAACCGTGACCTTCCAGTGTCTGTATGGGATAATGAGGTGGGTTATCAGATTGTTGCCCAGTGGAAGAAAGCAGATACAAAAACAGTTAGTGTGGAACATTATCTTAAGCAACCAGATGGAAAAGAATATTTGGGAAAAACAACTGTTGGGTCGATTTTATTTTCAGAAGAGCAAGATACGTTTACTATATTTGGTAACCCAGAGCCGGATGGAACATTCCCAGGATATGTGTTTGATAAGGAAGATTCACGAAATCAAACAAAAGTGATAATCAAAAAAAATGAAATTAGCGATAATTATGTATTAAAAGTATATTATAAGCCAACTGTATTAACCGTTAGCAAGACAGTAAAAGGTTATACACTGGATGAAGATAAAGCTTTTACATTTACGATTCAAGCGCGGGCACCATCAGGGACAGATGCAAGTGCATCTATAATCCAAGATGGACAAATCTACATTAGGAAAGAAGGAAAGATAGAGAAACTTACTTTTACAAATAACAAAGCCACCTTTACATTGAAGGATAAAGAATCGGTAGATATTAGCTGTTTACCAATGGAATGGACTTATACTATAGAAGAAGAAAATCCGGGAAGTAATTACGAAACAACTTGCCAAAAAACCGGGGGATCAGTTGTTGATGGAAGAATGTTATCTTTCCAAATGGAACAGGAAAGCGAAAGCGTTTCATTTGTTAATGCATCGAAAGTTGCACCTCCAGTGACAGGAAAAACAGTACAAAATAACAGTTTTATATTATTACTAGTTCTTGTATTTGGAGTTGGAATTGTTAGTTTTGGATTTTTTGAAAGAATAAAAAGAAAACATAGATAAGTGAATAAGAAGGATTATATTTAATCATTTGTGGATAAAATATAATTCTTCTTATTTTATAAAAAATGAAAATCAAGATCATGGAGAGTGTGTTTTTCTTGCTTCCATTTGGTCTGCATGATAAGATGAAATAGCAAAAAACAAATCCTTTAATGAAAGAAAAAGGGGATTTTATGTGATCGAGAGGTAAGAAATGAAATGCAATTAAATATTACGACAGATTATGCAATTAGGATAGTTTATTACCTGGCTTTGCAGAAAGAAAATGTTACGGCATCAGAACTTGCATCTGTATTAAAAATACCTGTAAGCTATATTTCGAAAATAACAAAAAAATTAAAAGCAGCGGGGATTGTTCAAGCATGTGAGGGGATAAAAGGCGGATATGCATTGGTGAAAAATCCTGAAATCATTTCTCTATTTGATATCGTATCTTCTATGGAAGTAACTATGAAGATCAACCGTTGTTTAGAGTCGGATGGCTTTTGTTCCAGAAATGCTACAGATTATTGTAATGTGCATAAAGCGTTGTTAAAGGTACAAAGGACTTATGAGGATGCATTAAAGAGTGTAAGTATTGCAGATCTTATATAGACAACAGATGAGGGAAACGTTGAAATAAATTGTTATGAGAAAGTGAAAGAGTGCAATTATGAGATATACAGTAAAAGACCTGCTTGAGTCAGGACAATTTCCGGAAATGAAATTAATTAGCGGTGAATCGGAACTCAACCGGGAAATAAAGGGTGCAAGACTTCTTGAAGTTGCAAATATGGAATGCTTTTTAAGCGGTGATGAAATTCTTTTCACAAGTTTAAAGGCATACGAAAATGTAGATCTACAGGAGTTTGTGAAACATTTAGAGGGACTTAAGAAAAAGCAAATTAGTGCGTTCATAGTAAAACGAGATCAGCAAACAGAGCTACAAAGAATTCGTTTTAATATTTTGCTACAATATGCAAAATCGCAACAAATCCCTGTTATCGAAATCCCAAAGACGTTGTATTACTGGGGAATTATCAAGCATATTTTAACTCATATTTACGATATGGAAACAGCAAAATTAACATATTTTAAGACAACGCATGACAGCTTGGAGGGGAGAGGGGGGTACTACTTATCTTGTAGACGAGAAAGATTCTGTAGAGAAGTTTTTTGCTTTGATTTATAGTATGCTTGAAAATCCGGTCGCTCTATATGATGAAGAGTATGAATGTCTCCATTCAAATGATCCAACCCTGTCGGAGTTTACAATGAAGGAAGATGCAGAAGTATTTGTGCCTAATATCATTACTAAATATCAATACTGGCATCAAAAAAGGGAGCAGTCAGAGTACATTCATAAAATTGATGTGTTTGGTTATAGAACCTTTTATCTCGTTGTTACGGAGCAGAACAAAAAAATGGAAACATTGGATTTTATTGCTCTTGAGAATATTGTTGTTGTCTTACGCCATATCATTATGAGAAGCTTGATGGAAAAAAATATTGCCAAGTACTATCACAAAGATATAGCATACCGATTACTGAATGGAACTCTCACAGAGTTAGAAAAAGAGGAAGCAGCAAAGATTTTAAAACTTGAGAAAACGGATGAGGTACGCGTTGTTATTTTTCGTGTTATCCCGAATAATGACGAAGGAAAATTTGCGGACAAACAAAGAAAAGAACTTGAGATTGCTGAAAAAATGTTTTTGCACCTACTGCAAAAAGATTATGTGATACATAATACGAATCAGATCATCTATATCTATAAGAAACATATAGGGGAAACCAAACAGGAATTTCGTAAGAAATTAGAAGTTTTGCAAAGTGAGGTACAAGAACAATTAGATCAGAAAGATGCGAAAATTGATTTTTTGGTTGGTATTGGAAAAAAAGTGATCGGATATCATGATATCAAGGAATCTTTTGTGGACGCAAAACGGGCTCTTGATTATATTAATGTGGTCCGAAAAGTTGTAGGCGATTCAAAGCGTTCCATTGTGGATTGCTCTAAATTAGGTTTTTTTCAAGTATTTACTGAGATTAAAGATAAGAAAAAATTATGGTCCTATATCCCGGAATCTTTGCAAATAGTTTATGAATATGATAAGAAGAAAAAGAAAGAGCTAATCGATACGTTAGAATGTTTTATGAATAATAATCAGAGTTATAAAAGGACGTCCACCGAGATGTTTGTGCATTACCGTACGATTATGTATCGCATGAAGAAAATTGAAGAAATTTCTGGAATGGATTATGAGAATGTAACAGAGATGCTTGCGGTTCGAAACGGATTAATTATTCTTCGAATCATGGAGGCATTGTAAAAAAGGAAGAGTCACTACACGGATTGTATTTTGTGTAGTGGCTTTTTAACATAAAAATAACATTAAAAAAACAGGAACTATTTGAAAAATCTTAGAAAGATATGCTAAAATCTATCAATAATAAAATACTGTGAAACATGGAGGTATAAACCACTAATGAACTACACGATAAAAGAATTTATAGAGTCAAACAAATTCCCAAAGATGCAATTGATTAGTGATAATTCCGGAATAAATAGAGTAATAAGAGGAGTACAAATTCTCTCAGTTCCAAATATGGAAAAATTTCTTGGGGGGGGGGAGAACTACTCCTTACTTCTTTGGTTGTTTACGAAAACCAGCTTAATGAGCGTATAGTATTAAGTCACTTGGAAGAATTAAATAAAAAGCAGGTAAGTGGATTAATCATTGCAGAGGATAATGAAAAATTCGTTCCAAACATTCTTACACAATATGAATATATCAGGCAAAAAAGAGAAAATATTGAATATATTAAAAAAATCAATATTCTTGATCAGTGTGTATTTTATTTGGTGATTACCGAAGTAAACGAACCGTTAATAGAACTTGATTTTATAACTTTAGAGAACGTGATTATAAAGTTGCTATATATTTTAACTCAAGTTGTGACAGAAAAAAATATTGAAAGAAAATATCATAGAGATTTGGAATATCGAATGTTAAATGGTTCGTTGTCTGAAGCAGAGGAAGATGATGTTGCGAATCTCCTTAATCTTGATGCAACGGAGGAGTATCGGGTGATTACTTTCTATTTGAAACCGGAGATGTGCGCAGGTAATTTTAGTGCCGATCAAAGAAAAGAAACTGAGATTGTAGAAAAAACAATTTTAAATGTTGTACCGAAAGAGTATATTTACTGCAACACGAATCGAGTCATATATATTCACAAGGAAAACAAGAAGGAAGAGAAACTGGAATGTTATCTGAATCAGAAACAAAGTATTCGGAAAACGTCTGAGTTAATGAATATACATGCCCGAACAGTTTCCTATCGTTTGCAAAAAATAGTGAAGCTAACAGGAATGAACTTTGATAATATAGCAGAAATGTTAGCTGTTCGAAATGGCATTATAATATTAAAAATATTGGAGCAATTATAAAAAAAGCGAATCACATGCTTTGTGTGATTCGCTTTTTAGACATATTGAACATAACTGGTACGCTTTGAACAAAAATAATAAAATTTTTTTTCGTTGGTTGCACATTATATTAGTCATTAAAAAAATGTATAATTTTAAAGATAGTGATAAAGATATTTGGAAAAATATTGAAGGTATAAGCAGTAAATATTTTTTGATACAAACTAGAACCTTGAAAGGTTTAGTTAAAAAGTAGATTAAAAGTAAAAGAGTAGAGGACCAGATATGAAGAGAAACAGAAGGCTGGCGAATAGAATTATTTCGGTAATACTATGTATAGCTATTTTATTTTCACAGGTGAATATCACGGATGCAGAAAATTTGAATTCATCGGCCGGCAATACGAATCAAGTGACAGCTTCTAGTGATGCTAATGCGGGCAGTCGTGAAGAAAAAGTTATAAATGACTCTTTAGATTCAAATGAAATAAGTGGCACCACGGAATCTGTCCCCCCGGTTTCCGAGAAAACAGGAGAAGATTCAAAAAATGACGAAGCGGAAACTTCCAGCGAGGATGATAAAGCAGAATCAACAGATCATATAGATGCTTATTATAAGGATAGTAAAATATGCATTTATAATTATGAACAGTTAAAACAGATCGGTTCAGATGCTTATGTTTACACGGGGGATAAGGATGGAAAGATTGGTTCTGGAGATGTAGTAAAGAGTGAAGGCACAGAGCTGAAATACGGTGCAGATGCCCAATACATTTTGATGAATGATATCCAAATGAACTTGGAACAGATCTGGACAGTGCCAGATTCCTTTACCGGAACTATTACAGGTACGGAAATAGAAGAAAATGAAACACCGACTCTCTATGACAAAGAAACGGATACCATCTACATTTACAATCCGTATCAGTTGATGGTACTTGCACAGGAAGAATCTGAAACAGAACCTGTTATGTCATTAGATTATGATGCACCACAGTTTGGTATGGGGCAGATGATCTATCCGGATGGTGAAGATCAGGCGTATCTGACTTATAGTAAGTCTCATAATTACGTGTTATCGCAGAAGTTTAATTCAGATAAGCCGGAACCGGTTGCGGAACAGCTGGGTAAAGTAATTACAGAAGGTACAGAAGGTCGAGATTTCAAGGGACAAGTTGTCAAGAAAATCGGAGATAAGAACTATATCTTAATTGGAAATGAAGCGCAGCTGAGAAAAATAGGCACTAATGAGCAAGTAAATGGCGCAGTGTATCAGGCAGTATTAGATGGTAAGTGGAAACTTGATTTGGACAAAAATAATCAGCCTATCATGCTATACAGTGGCGATGCTGATTTAACAAAAGACCAGAATGGAGTAGAAGATTTTACTTTTGGACAAATTAAAGATGCTGATAGCAAATACAGTCAGTATAATAAATTGCTATATCCCATCAGAGGCAGGTGTGGAGTCAATCAGATAACAGGTGAAATTGACCCTAATTTAGATATAGACAAAACAACAGGACAGAAATATACAGCAAACGCAAATTATATTATTTTCCGAGATATCGATTTGAGCAGTGAAGAGTGGAAGCCTCTTACTTTTCAAGGAACAATGATTGGCGCTAAGGCGAATGATAATGAGTCCCTTTGGGATTCAACATCCAGTCAAATCACAGCTAGTATGAAACCAGTACTTTCTAATGTGAAAGTTGTACAATCAAGTAGACTCAATGTTGGAGAACAAATGGGTGTAGGCTTTTTCTCTACAATATCGAGTGAAGTAAGTGATAACGATATCGGTCTTAGTAAAGGATTAGTGCAAGTTTCAAATATTAAGTTTGAAAATATTACTGTTCAAACATCAACTTCTGAAACTTATTATCCGGAAACTCTTGTAAGTGCCTTAACAAGTACTTTGGGGAAGTTACTTGGTGGAGTCTTAAGTGGGTTAACATTTATTTTAACGTTCGGCCAGGTCAAAATTGATCTAAAAAAAACATTGGGAGATGTTCTTGATGCGAGAAAGAAAGATCCGACAGCATTAGCAACTGGCGCGATTGCTGGTCGTGTGGAAGGTCAGGTAGAACTTTCTAATCTTGAAGTGAATAATGCTGTTGTCAAAAACGTAAATAACAATACAGGTGGATTTGTTGGATATATCGTTGGTAAAACACAGTATGATGGTTTATCAAACGCACTTGGTGGCCTTGTTAAATTACTTACAAATATATTGAATGTAATTCCAGGATTAGGCTTAGGTGACTTAATCACGATTCTGCTTGGAAATGCTATCCCTTTAGAAAAACTGATCCCGACAGGTTATATAAATGTCCAAATTATGAATTGTACTGTAAATGGATTAAGTATTTCTACAGCATCCGATAAAGAATATGCCGGTGGATTTATTGGTATGCAAAAGGGTGCTATTGTAGAGAGTTGTTCTGTAACAGATGGTACTAATACAATTAGTGGAAAGAACTTTGTAGGTGGCTTTGTTGGTCTAGCTCGTGATGATGTGATTGAAGGAACACTATCAGGGGCATTGGATATAGAGACAAAACTTCCTAAGATGAATACGGAAAGTTTACTTCTAAATTGTTCATTAAATAATGCAGTTGTGTCTGTTTCTGGTGAAAGTTATATTGGTGGTTTTGCCGGAGGATTGGCCAATGCATCAACTGTCAATTGTAATGTTAAATCGGATAATGCACTCACTGTAACAGCTTCTGGAAATTATGCTGGTGGTTTTGCAGGAATTGCATCTCTTGGATGGGCTGCAGACCTAGGTAAAGATGACACAAAAGATAATTTACTTGGCGGTGTAGTTGATCTTGTTGTAAAACTTTTGAGTAGTAATCCTGGAGCAACTTCATCTTTACTTTCTCTTGCTGGTGTAAATCCATCACATATCTTAGGATGTTCTGTAAATGCTCCACTGCAAGTTAGTGGTAAGGACTATGTTGGTGGTATTACAGGTCGAGGTAATGGTGCATATATAGCACAATCGAATGCGGATAATTTACAGAAAATATCATATTGGAAAAATAGTGTTTATGATGTTGGTTCGGTTCCAGTGGTTGATGTCTCTTTAACCGGATTATCCAGTGTTACAGGAAATGATTATGTTGGTGGAATTGCTGGATCAATGGGTACGGCCAGTGTTGCCGGTTTATTAAATACAACGCTTGGCGTTGCATCTTATCTTGCGTTTACTGTAGATAATGTTCATGTAAATGGTGCAGAGAATGGATTTACTATTACGGGAAATGAACGTGTTGCCGGTGGATTTGGAGATACGATTGGTGGTTCGATAACAACTGTTAGTATCAATAATTTAGCTTCTATAGAAGGCAATAACTTAGTAGGCGGATTTATAGGTCTTTCTGGTCCTGGTGATTTGGCGGGAGCAGATGGTGGATTAACTGTTAACCTGTTAGGTTTGAATTATTTGTTGAAATTGAATAATTTGCTCTCTCTAGGACAAGCAATTGAAGTAAAGATTAATAAAGTAAATGTGAATGGAGCCACAAATGGATTTACGGTACACGCAAAGGGTAGTCGTGATTCTAATTCTGTTCGTGATTATAGTGCTTCTGGTTTTATCGCAAAAAGTGGAAGTACTAAAGTAGAGGATTCTCATGTAACAAATCTAAAATCAGTGAAGGCTGCAGATGATGGCGGATATGCTTCAGGATTTGTGGCTATTTCAAAAACGGGTGGTCTAGCAGATGTTGCTGATGATACTTCAATTAAATCATTGATTGAGGCTAATGGCTTAGTAAATGCTGTAGGATATTTAATTCCTAAATATACAAATTGCACGGTTTCTTTTGTAAATGGTGGAAGTGTTACAGCAGATGTTGCTGGTGGTTTTGCAGCAGATTTTCAAAGTGGTACAGTTGATAACAGTTCACGAGGAACTAATGATTATTACGCAGTATACAATTTAGATTCTGTAAATGGTCAAACCTATGCTGGTGGCTTTGGCGGAAATGTTTATTCTGGAGCATTGGCGGATGCTGGTAAAGGTATTAGTGTTCTAGGAAATATTAATGGTTTAAATATAAATATTGGAGAATTGTTAAATTTAGTAAATGCATATGTTCCAATTATAAAGTATGCAGGTGTTAAATCTGATAATGGATTTACAGTATCGGCTAATAAATTTAAATCGGATGATACGAATTCTGGTAGTGCTGGTGGCTTTATTGGTTATGGCAGTGGAGTTCAGGTTAGTCATTGTGATGTAACAAATTTAAAACATACAACGGTAACACCTCCTAAAGATTTAGAGGGTGAAGATAGTTCAAATTATTTTGGAAAGGATAGTACATATGCAGTAACGGGAGCTAGATATGCTGGTGGATATATTGGATATATGAATATTGGTTCTGCTGCTTCGGTTGGAAAAGGCTTGAAGGTTTTAGGTGCAGCGATTGGCTTGAATGATGTATTGAATGCATTAAATGTTGTGGTTTCTACAATAGAACATTCGGATGTTACTGGAGGACCTGGTGGTTTTGCGGTTAGAGCCTCTATGAAAAATACAGCTTCTGATGCTTCGGATAATGATGTATTAGGAGATGCCGGTGGATTTGTTGGTAAGATTTCTGGTGGTCATATTCAGAATTCAAATTCTTATAACTTCTCATATATCATTGGTCAGATTACAGCTGGTGGTTATGTTGGAGATTTACAGCCAGGTAGTGTGGCAGATGCTTTGGGAGAAACAAGTATACTAGGTGGTCTTGTCAATACTAAAGAAACACTGGCATCTCTTGCAGAAGATTTTGTTCCTACAATTCGAAACAGTTCTACAACATGTATTCCTTGCGGTGGTGCAGTTCGTGCAGATGCGGCTTCCACAACACAGGTACAACGAGGTATGGCCGGAGGTTATGCAGGACATAACGAAGGCGGACATATTTGGGGAAATAATACAAAGAAATGGAAAGGTGAAGAATATACCGGACCAACAAGTACTTGTAAAGCAGTAAGAATTCGTTCGGTATACGGAGAAGAAATTGCAGGTGGTTTCACAGGTCTTATGGAGTCAG
>ERZ835880.1593-NODE-1593-length-17707-cov-11.483288_pt1 | contig 17707 bp, 14 predicted proteins | sample MGYA00519944_ERZ835880 | MGnify/ENA primary metagenome ERZ835880 (study PRJEB31850, sample SAMEA3708787) | human gut metagenome | biome: human gut; feature: human-associated habitat; material: faeces | place: China | collected 2014 ... | reverse complement strand
AGTCTCTGGCAAAGAACATCCCGGAGGCAAAGCGCATCCGCTTCTTCATGACCTTCGGCCAGAGCTACCTCGACCACATGCGCTGTCTGGAGGACGTGGGCATGCTGTCCACCACCCCGGTCAACTTCAACGGCCAGGAGATCGTGCCCATCCAGTTCCTGAAGGCTCTGCTGCCGGACCCCGCCAGCCTGGGCCCCCGCACCAAGGGCAAGACCAACATCGGCTGCATCTTTACCGGCAAAAAGGACGGCAAGGATAAGACCTATTACATCTACAATGTCTGCGACCACCAGGAGTGCTACCGGGAGGTGGGCAGCCAGGCCATCAGCTACACCACCGGCGTGCCTGCCATGTGCGGTGCCCTGATGCTGCTGACCGGCAAGTGGACCACCAAGGGCGTCCACACCGTGGAAGAGTTTGATCCGGATCCGTATCTGGAGGCCCTGGATCAGTACGGCCTGCCCCGCAGTGAGAGCCACAACCCGGCTCTGGTGGACTGATGCGGCTGGAGGATCGCCGCCCGGCCTTTGCAGGGCTGGCAAACCTGACGGAACAGCAGCTGCAAAGTCTGCCCACCCCCTGCTACCTGCTGGACGAGGCCCAGCTGCGCCGGAACGGTCAGATCATGCTGGAGCTGCAGCAGCGCACCGGATGCCGGGCCCTGCTGGCCCAAAAGGCCTTTTCCAACTTTGACGTGTACCCGGTGCTGGCCCCCTATCTGGCAGGCACCGAGGCCAGCGGCCTGTACGAGAGCCGCCTGGGCCGGGAGCAGCTGCCGGAAAAGGAAAACCATGTGTTCTGCGCCGCCTACCGGGCAGACGAGTTCGCAGAGCTGTTGCAGTACGCCGACCACATCGTGTTCAACTCCCCCGGCCAGCTGGCCCAGTTTGGCCCGGCAGCCAAGGCCGCCGGCAAAAGCGTGGGCCTGCGGGTAAACCCCGAGTGCTCCACCCAGGAGGGCCATGCCATCTATGACCCCTGCGCCCCCGGCAGCCGCCTGGGCACTACCCGGGCCCAGTGGGACGCCGCTGTGGCGGCCCACCCGGAGCTGCCGGAGCTGCTGGATGGCCTCCACTTCCACACCCTCTGCGAGCAGGACGCCGATGCCCTGGCTGTGACCCTGAAAGCAGTGGAGGCAACGTTCGGGGACCTGCTGCCCAAGATGAAGTGGGTGAACTTTGGAGGCGGCCACCACGTTACCCGGCCCGGCTATGACCTGGCCACCCTGGAGCAGTGCATCTGCCAGGTGCAGCAGACCTACGGGGTGCAGGTGTACCTGGAGCCGGGCGAGGCCTGGGCGCTGAACGCGGGCTACCTCGTCACCACCGTGCTGGACACCTTGCAGAATGGAGACACTCGCCTTGCCATTCTGGATATGTCGGCGGCCTGCCACACTCCGGATGTGATCGAGATGCCCTATCGCCCGCCCCTGCTGGACGCCGGAGACCCCGGCGAAAAGCCCTGCACCGTGCGGCTGGGCGGCCCCACCTGCCTGGCAGGGGATGTGATGGGAGATTACAGCTTCAAGGCCCCTCTGGCCCCGGGCCAGCGGCTGGTGTTTGGAGATATGGCCATCTACACCACCTGCAAAAACAACACCTTTAACGGAATGCCCTTGCCGGATATCTGGCTTTTGCGGTCCGACGGCAGCCTGGCCCGGCTGGCCCACTTTGGCTACCAGGATTTCCGCTGCCGTCTGGGAGGCCAGGGAGAGGGCACCCTGGACACCACATCTGTCCAAATTTAAGGGCACTGTCTCTGCCAGAAAAGCAGCCCCTGCCTCCGGGCCGGTGGCAGGAAATTCCAAGCGGCAAAGGTTCTTTGCAAAGTTTGGTATGGCAGTTACAATAGCGCAACAAATATCACCTGTTTTCGTGACTTTTTCACGAATCGGCCTCTGATTTTTTAGGGAACTCCCCCATTGACAGCCCTGGCTTTTGTTCGATATAATTGAGACAAGGAAAGCGTCCCCGGTCGGGGATGCAGCTTCGTGAATCACGAAACATGTCCACAAAAACAACCAGACTGGAGGGAGATCCTATGAAAAACCTGAAGAAGTTCGCGGCCCTGTTACTGGCAGGTGCCATGGCTCTGCTGATGCTTACCGCCTGTGGCGGCGGTGGCGGCGGCGGGTCCGTCAACAACCCTGAGGAGCAGAAAGTGCTGTCTCTGATCAAAGACCAGAAGGGCACCCAAGTGACCAGCGATGCACAGCTTCGTGCAAAGGCAGAAGAGCATCTGAGAGAGGATCTCGAAGGTGCGTTGCAGCTCGGCAACCACAAGTTCTTCACCAAGGTACATGTGGATGCCGTGGAGGACGATTACGCAATCGTTACCGTTACCGCCAGCTACGTTTACAGTGATACCCTTCTGAGTGCCTTGCTGAAGGCCATTGAGACTTCCATGGATGTTCCGATCGGCGTCAAGGGCAATGTGAAGCAGAATGGTACCTGGTCCAAGGTCGGTATCGTGATCCTGTCCAACACCGAGCAGAGCTACATCGGCCTGTCTATCCGGGTCGAGAACCCCCACAAGTAAACAATAATTTCTCATCCTTTCCCCCGGAGTGTGGCTGCAAAGCTGCCCTCCGGGGCTTTTTTGTGCCGGTTGGCAGGGGAGAGGCCCCGGCCCCTTTTTGCGTTGTGACAAAAGCTGCTGGCTGTGGTACAATAAAAGAGCATTGAACACAGACAGAACAGACATTTCCATGCAGCTGTTTGTTACCGGGCCTACCTGGAGGAGGGGCTGGATGCCTGCGAGGAGCAGCATCTGCCCCAGCTGGTATAACCTCCGTTTCACTTCTCCCGCCGGGCCTGACCGCCCTGCGGCAATGAGCTGCCGGTAAAGCAAAAGCAGCCGCGTGCCTTCCAAAAGGTACGCGGCTGCTTTTTGTCTGCCTTGCCCATAGACACAGAAAACCGCCGGAGGTTTCCCTGCCGACGGTTCTCTGTATGATGATAGGAGGATCAAAAAATGATCGTCATATAATTGCAGCTTAGTTCAGGATGGTCTGCTCGGTCTCGATGTCGAACAGGTGGACCTTGTGCGGGTCAAAGGCAACGCGGACGGTGTCTCCGTTGCGGGCCTTGGAGGTGGGAGCCACACGAGCGGTCATCTTGTTGCCCTTGTACTCCAGGTACAGGTAGATCTCGGCGCCCATCATCTCGGACACTTCGACCTGAGCATCCAGCTGGCAGTCGGTGTGCTTTGCCATGAACTCGGGCTCGTCGTCGATATCCTCGGGACGGATGCCCATCTTGACCTTCTTGCCAACGTAAGCATCCAGCTTGCCGTCGGCGGTCTTTTCCTTGGGCAGGGGGATCACATCGCCGCCCAGGTCAATGCCGTACAGCTCGCCCTTCTTGATCAGGGTGCCGTCCAGGAAGTTCATCTGGGGGCTGCCGATGAAGCCTGCAACGAACATGTTGCAAGGCATATCGTACAGGTTCTGCGGGGTATCGACCTGCTGGATGATGCCGTCCTTCATAACAACGATACGGTCGCCCATGGTCATAGCCTCGGTCTGGTCGTGGGTAACGTAGATGAAGGTGGTAGCCAGCTTCTTGTGCAGCTTGATGATCTCGGTGCGCATGCTGGTACGCAGCTTAGCATCCAGGTTGGACAGAGGCTCGTCCAGCAGGAAGACTGCCGGGTTACGAACCATTGCACGGCCCAGAGCAACACGCTGACGCTGACCACCGGACAGAGCCTTGGGCTTGCGGTCCAGCAGGTGCTCGATCTCCAGGATCTTGGCTGCCTCATGCACGCGCTTGTCGATCTCGTCCTTCGGGGTCTTGCGCAGTTCCAGACCGAATGCAATGTTCTTGTAAACGGTCATGTGGGGGTACAGAGCGTAGCTCTGGAACACCATGGCGATGTCGCGGTCCTTCGGGGGAACGTCGTTGATCAGACGGCCGCCGATGTACATTTCGCCCTTGGAGATCTCCTCCAGACCGGCGATCATGCGCAGGGTGGTGGACTTGCCGCAGCCAGAGGGGCCGACGAAGATGATGAATTCCTTATCCTGGATCTCCAGGTTGAAGTCGGTGACGGAAGGAGCGGTAGCGCCCGGGTAGATCTTATAGATGTGCTGGCAGCTAATCGAAGCCATAATCGTTTGCCTCCATAATCTTGTGTTTGCAGCGCCCTTGACGGCGCTTCGGTTCGTTGGTATTATAATAACAGATTATTTTGTGATATAAAATAGCATTTTATTGATTTGAGGTGTCGGATATTGCTGTTTGACTGGAATGCCGTGGCCGCGCCCGGTCAGGTGCAGGACGTGCAGCCCTGCGCGCCCCTCACCCTGACCGGCGACGGGCTGTGGGTCTGCCTTGTTTCCAGCGGGCGGTGCACCGCCAGTGTGCCCTCGGCCGGGCCCCTGCCCGCCGGGGCTGCGCTGCTGCTGCCACCCCAGAGCGTCCCGGCCGGGCATCTGGTGCTGAGCCGCGCCCCGCTGGTGCTGGAGCCGGAGGGCAGCTGCCACCTGCTGTGCGTCCAGCTCACCGGGCAGGCCAGCGCCCAGTTTCTGGCCGGGCTGCACGAGCTGCCTTTTCTGGCCCGGGGCGAGACCTGCCCCGCCGCTGCCGAGCTGCTGGACCGCCTTGCCTCGGAGCAGGAATTGCCGGGCCGGGTGCGCAGCCAGCTGGCCTTTGCCCTGTTGTGTGAGCTGGCCGACGCCGACAGCGCCGCCCCCGCCCTGCCGCCGCTGGTGCAGGCCGCCATCGCGGACATCCGGGCCAACTACGCGGGCCTGTACGGCGTGGAGGAGCTCAGCGAGCGGCTGGGGGTGTCCAAGAGCCATCTGGTGCGCACCTTCACCGCCGCGCTGGGCATCCCGCCGGGGCGCTATCTGACCCGGGTGCGGGTGGAAGCCGCCCAGCGGCTGCTGCTGCACCGGGAGTACACGCTGGACGTGGTGGCCAGCCTGTGCGGCTTTTCCGGTGCCAACTACCTGTGCCGGGTGTTCAAAAAAGAAACCGGCCAGTCCCCCGCACAATGGCGGGCGCTGGCCGGTCACACTGCGCAGTCCGGGCTTTCGCCCGAAGAAGCTCTGCGCGAGCAGGAACTTTATATTTAAGATCTTGCCGCTGCCTTTTTCTCGTTCTTCACCCGGTACATCGCGGCGTCTGCACGTTCTACCGCGCTGCCGAGTTCTTCCTTGCTGGTGTCGAACACCGCATAGCCCGTCGAGACATCCGGCAGCCAGGGCAGCTGGGCAGGGTTGATGCCCACTGCCACCAGCATGATGACCATGGCAAACACTGTGAACCAAATGCTTGCAGTATAATAAGTAGAATAGCTATTCACTTTCGTTCCTCGTATCCACACAATTACCGGCAAATTCCGGTCTCTGCCGTCAGTATAGCAGGTCATACCCGCTCATTCAAGTAAAGTTCCTGTCAAGCATTCTGCTTTTTCTTCCGCAACAGCAAAAACAGGGTCAGCAGCGCCGTCAGCAGTTCCGACACCGGAAAGGCCGCCCACACGCCGTTCATGCCAAAGAGGGCGCTCATCACCAGCGAGCAGACCACAATGGCCGCCACGCCGCGGCAGATGGAGGTGACCGAGGCTTCCACCGGGCGGTTGGTGGCGCTCAGGTAGCCCGCCGCCACGATGTTGAACCCGGCAAAGAAGTAGCCCACGAAGTACAGCCGCATGCCGTTGTGGGCAAACCGGGCCATCTGCACCGAGTTTTCACTGTTGAACCAGCCCACCAGCGTATCGGTCATGCCGAACACCACCGCGTACAGCACGGCCGCCAGTGCCAGCGCGGTGCAGCTGCCCAGAATGAGCAGCTTCCTGGCTCCGGCGCGGTCGCTGTGGCCGTAGCAGCGGCTCACCAGCGGCTGGGCACCCTGGGCCACACCGTTGAAAATGGCGGTGGCCACCAGCGCAAAGTTGGCCACGACGCCGTAGGCCGCCACGGCCACATTCCCGGCCAGACCCAGCAGCAGGAAGTTGAACACCGTCGTGGTCACGCCGGAGGACATCTCCCCCACAAAGCCGGAGATGCCCAGCTGGCAGCTCTGCCCCAGCAGCTTTGTCGAGGGCAGCTGCCGCACGAACTGCACCGTGTTGTCCTTCTGGAAGAAATGGCGGCTGCAGATGGCGATGCTGAGCATCGGCGAAACGGCGGTGGCCAGTGCCGCACCGGCCAGCCCCAGCCCCATGGGGAACATGAAGATGTAGTCGAACACCACATTGAACAGGCTGCCGCTCAGCGTGGCCACCATGGCCAGCGAGGGTGCACCGTCGTTGCGGACAAAGGCCGACACGATGTAGTTGCACATAAAAAAGGGCGTGAACAGCAGAAAGATGCGCGCATAGGGGATGCCCAGCGCCACGATGCCGGCATCGCCGCCCATGAGCCGCAGCAGTGTGCCGGGGCAGAAGATGCCCACCAGCACAAAGGGCACGGCCAGCAGGCAGGCGCAAAAGACGGCATTGGAGAAATACCGCTGTGCCGCCCGCTCCTCGCCCTGTGCGCGGAGGATGGCGTAGCGGGTGGCCGCACCCAGACCGATCATGGAACCGATGGCAAAAATGAAGTTGTAGATGGGCAGGCAGAGGTTGAGCAGGGTCACGCCGTCGGTGCCCGCCGCCTGCGAGATAAAATAGGTATCGGCCAGAATATAGCAGGACGTGCCCAGCAGACCGAAAATATTCTGCGATACATATTTAAAGAACTGCTTTGTCAGATTCATCTTGGTTTTCCCTTTTTCCCGGAAATTGTCATACACAAAGCGGTATTGTAGCACACCCCGCGCGTCAAGTCAATTCCAAAACTGCCCTGCAGCGCAGAAAATATCGCTTTCATCCGCGTGGCATTGGTCACATACGCCTATCGGCCCGCAGAGCAGAAGCTTTCTCTTCGGACACGAATCGGGCCATTCCATCGCCCGCCCTACTGCCTGCGGCAGCAGGGTCCCACCCAGCGGACGGTCCTCAGAGAAACTTCTGCTCCGCCAGCTGCTCCGTATTTATGAGGAGGCATTTCATGAACATCACCGAATTTGCCCAGTATGCCGGTGTATCCAAGGCGGCGGTGAGCCGCTACTTCAACGGCGGCTACCTCAGTGCCGACAAGCGGGCACGTATCGAGGCCGCTGTGGAAGCCACCGGCTACCACCCCAGCATACAGGCCCAGATGCTACGCACCCGCCGCACCCGGCAGGTGGGGGTCATCCTGCCCAAACTGTCCAGCGACAGCTGCCCCCGCATCGTGGAGGGCATCGGCAGCGTGCTGGAAGAATCCGGCTACCAGCTGCTGCTCATCAATACCGCCAACGACCCGCAGAAGGAACTCCGCGCCCTGGACACCCTGTGCCGCCACACGGTGGACGGCATCCTGCTCATTGCCACCGTGTACACCCCGGAGCACAAGGCCGTGCTGGAGCGGATGCATGTGCCGCTGGTGGTGCTGGGGCAGCAGTTTCCGGGCTGCTGCAGCGTGTACCACGACGACTTTGGCGCGGCACAGGCTGCCACGGCCCACATGCTGGCCAGGGGCCGCCATGCCCCGGGCTACATCGGGGTCACCCTGCTGGACAAGGCCGCCGGGCAGCAGCGCCGGGCAGGTTTTGAAGCCGCCGTGAAGGACGCCGGGCTGCCGGTACGGCCCCAGCGCATGGTGGTGGCAAAGTTCAGCACCGCGTCCGGCTACGGGCAGGCCGCCCGCCTGCTGGGCAGCGACCCCCGCATCGACTGCCTGTTCTGCGCCACCGACGCCATTGCTCTGGGTGCCATGCAGTACTGCCGGGAGGCAGGCATCCGCATCCCGGAGGATGTGATGATCGCCGCCGTAGGCGACAGCAGTGTGGGGCGCAATACCTTTGTGCCTCTGACCAGCGCCCACCTGCACTACAAGACCTCCGGCCGGGACGCCGCCGCCCTGCTGATGGACCTGCTCAACGACCCCCACACCGTGCCCCGCAGCCAGATGCTGGGGTATGAGCTGGTCTGCCGGGAGAGCACGGGGGACTGAGCGATATGAAACCATGTGAAATCAATAACAGAATGCATCCCAACTTTATGCCCTCTGCGAATGGAAATATTGCGCCAATTATCGTATAATCATGCCAGTGAAACCGATTACAACACAGTGGTCGGTCTTTGGAAGAGGAAGCATCAAGCAAAGGAGAAGCACACTATGGATTACAAACACGCAGCACAACAGATCCTGGACTGCATCGGCGGAAAGGGAAACATCGTCTCGGCCGCACACTGCGCCACCCGCCTGCGTCTGGTCATCGCAGACAACGCAAAGGTCAACAAGCAGGAGCTGGAAAACGCCGAGGGCGCCAAGGGCGTTTTTGAGGCACAGGGCCAGCTGCAGATCATCTTCGGCACCGGCACGGTGAACAAGGTATACGACGAGTTCATCCAGCTGGCCGGCATCGAGGGCGGCAGCAAGGAGGACGTGAAGCAGGCGGCCGCCGCCAAGGCACCCTGGTATCAGCGAGCCATCAAGACCCTGGGCGACATCTTTGTGCCCATCATCCCCGCCATCGTGGCTTCCGGCTTCCTGATGGGCATCATGGAAGCGCTGAACTTCATGGTGAACAACGGTTTCCTGAACATCGACACCACCGGCTCGGTGTATGTGTTCGCCAAGCTGTTCTCTAATACGGCCTACACCTTCCTGCCCATCCTCATCGCCTACTCTGCCGCCAAGGTATTCGGCGGCAACCCCTATCTGGGCGCGGTCATCGGCATGATCATGATCCACCCCGACCTGCAGAACGCCTGGACCGTTTCCAACGGCGTCAACGTGATGCAGCCGGTGTTCGGCGGCCTGTACTCGGTGCCGCTGGTGGGCTATCAGGGCCATGTCATCCCGGTCATCATCGCCGTGTGGCTCATGTGCCGGATTGAAAAGCGGCTGCACAAGGTGGTGCCCGCCATGTTTGACCTGTTCGTCACCCCGCTGGTGTCCGTGTTCGTCACCGGTTACCTGACCCTGGCCGCCATCGGTCCCGTGTTCACCAAGTTGGAAAACGGCATCATCACCGGCGTGCAGACCCTCATCACCCTGCCCTACGGCATCGGCTCCTTCATCATGGGCGGCCTGTACGCGGTCACCGTCGTGGCCGGCATCCACCACATGTACACCCTGATCGACCTGGGCCAGCTGGCCCGTTACGGCTATACCTACTGGCTGCCGCTGGCCAGCGCCGCCAACGTGGCACAGGGCGGTGCTGCTCTGGCCGTGGCCCTCAAGAGCAAGGACACCAAGGTCAAGTCCATGGCCCTGCCCTCTGCCCTGTCCGCCTGCATGGGCATCACCGAGCCTGCCATCTTCGGCGTGAACCTGCGTTACTTCAAGCCCTTCATCGGCGGCCTGCTGGGCGGTGCCTGCGGCGCATGGTACGCCAGCATCGTGGGGCTGGGTGCCACCGGCACCGGCGTCACCGGCATCTTCGGCATCCTGCTGCACCTGCACATGCCCCTGCAGTACATCATCATGATGGCCATCTCCTTCGGCGTGTCCTTCGCCGTGACCTGGGTCATCTGGAGCCCTGAGGAGGTCAAGGCATGAACGCACTCCAGCGCGATCTGAAAAAGCTGGTGCCGCTGGTGGAATCCCTCGGCGCGGAAAAGGCCGCCGCCGACCCCCACCGCCAGCGGTTCCACCTGCAGCCCCCGGTGGGCTGGCTGAACGACCCCAACGGCCTGTGCGTCTACGGCGGGCAGTACCACGCATTCTTCCAGTACGGCCCCTTCGACGTGAACGGCGGGGTCAAGCACTGGGGCCACGCCGTGAGCACCGACCTGCTCCACTGGGAGCAATTGCCGGTGATGCTCTATCCGGACGAGCCTTTTGACTGCCACGGTGCCTACTCCGGCTCGGCCCTGGTGGAGGATGGCACCATGTACCTCTACTACACCGGCAACGTCAAGCACCCCGGCAATTTTGATTACATCAAAGAGGGCCGCGGGCACAACGTCTGCCTGGCCGTCAGCAAGGACGGCGTGACCCTCGACAGCAAGCAGTGCCTGCTGACTAACCGCGACTACCCCGCCGGGCTCACCTGCCATGTGCGGGACCCCAAGGTGTTCGCCTATGAAGGCCGGTACTACATGGTGCTGGGTGCCCGCACGCTGGAGGACAAGGGCGAAGTGCTGGTGCTGGAAAGCACCGACAAGCTCCACTGGACCCACATCAACACCCTGACCACCCCGGAACCCTTCGGCTACATGTGGGAGTGCCCGGACCTGTTCTGTCTGGACGGGCAGTGGTATCTGGCGGTGTCCCCCCAGGGCATTGACTGCCAGAACGTCTACGGCTGCGGCTGGTTTGCCATCCACGGTGACTGGCGCGGGGACTGCACCCTGAGCGAATTCCACGAGCTGGACGCAGGCTTTGATTATTACGCCCCCCAGAGCTTTGTGGACGGCAACGGCCGCCGCATCCAGATCGGCTGGATGGGCATGCCGGACGCCGACTACGGCAACGCGCCCACCGTGGCTTACGGCTGGCAGCACTGCTTCACCGTGCCCCGCGTGCTGACGACCGGGCCGGACGGCACCCTGCTGCAGAACCCGGTGCCGGAGCTGGCCGCACAGCGCAGCGCCGCCGCCCTGTACGCAGCAGACGGCGAGGAAGTGTTCCTCGCCCCTCGTTTCGACCTGACCGCCGCTCCCGCCGGAGACTTCTGCCTGACGGTTGCGCAGGGGGTGCAGCTGGTGTATACTGAACAGGACTGCATCTGCACCCTGCGCTTCACCGACCCCGCTCTGGCCGACGGCCGCACCGTGCGCCGCGCCCGGCTGGCAGCCCCCTGCCGCAGCCTGCGGGTGGTGGGCGACAATTCCTCGCTGGAAATTTTCCTGAACGGGGGAGCTACGGTGTTCAGCACCCGGTACTACCCTGCCCCCGGCGACGTGAGCGTAAAGCTGACCGGGGCAGCCTGTGAACTCTGCGATTTGTGATCTGGAGGTTTTCTATGCCCGGCAATACTCTGTTTTCCATCGGCGAAGCGCTGATCGACATGATCCCGTCCCGCGTAGGATGCGCCTTTGACGAGGTGCCGTCCTTCAGCCCGCGCACCGGCGGCGCACCGGCCAATGTCTGCGCTGCCTTTGCCCGTCTGGGCGGTGCCAGCAGCTTTCTCACCCAGCTGGGCGATGACCCCTTCGGCCACAAAATCGCACGGGAGCTGGAAGCCTGCGGCATCGACCTGAGCCATCTGGTGTTCACCGACAAGGCCAACACCGCCCTTGCCTTCGTGAGCCTGGAGGAGGACGGCAACCGCACCTTCAGCTTTTACCGCAAGCCCTCGGCCGACCTGCTGTATGCCCCGGAGCAGATCGACCTGGCCTGGTTCCGCGACGCTTTTGCCCTGCACTTCTGCAGCGTCTCGCTGGTGGACAGCCCCATGCGCCACGCCCATCTGGCCGCCATCGGAGCCGCCCGGGAGGCCGGTGCGATCGTGAGCTTTGACCCGAACCTCCGCTTCCCCCTCTGGCCCGACCGGGAGATGCTGCGCCAGACCGTGCTGCAGTTCCTGCCGCTGTCCAACATCCTGAAGGTCTCGGACGAGGAATTGGAGTTCCTCACCGGCACCGCCAACATCGAAGCCGCCCTGCCCCAGCTGTTTGCCGGGGATGTGCAGCTGGTGCTGTACACCTGCGGCAGCAAGGGGGCCTACGCCTACACCCGCGCCGCCCATGCCTTTGCCCCCTGCCAGAAGGTCAGGGCCGTGGACACCACCGGTGCGGGCGACGGCTTCATCGGCTCCTTCCTGTGGCAGCTGAGCCGGGACGACGTGACGGTGGACAAGCTGGAAAAGCTGTCCTGCAAAAAGCTGGAGAAGTACCTGGACTTTTCCAACCGGTTCTGCGGCCTGAGCGTACAGAAGCACGGTGCCATCGACAGCTACCCCACCCTGCCCGAGATGGGCCTCTGATCCTCTCGCATCCTGCGCCCGTTCCGGCCTTTGCCGTCGGAACGGGCGTTTTCGCTTTCCGCATTGTAATATCGCATTCCAATATAACAGGTGTAACTTATTTCTGCACTCCTGTTTTTTGCCTGCCGGGTTGTGGTGGGCCGGAAGATGTGTTACCATAGAACCAACAGACAGGAGGTTCTTTATGCCGTTTGAATTCGCATTTCTGGACTGGCTGCAGCAGTTCCACAACCCGGTGCTGGATGCGCTGGCCGTCTTTCTCAACTACGCCGGTGAGCACGGTGAGATCTGGATCGCGTTCACGCTGCTTTTGCTGCTGTTCCGCCGCACCCGCAAGGCCGGGTGCGCCATGGCTACGGCGCTGGTACTGTATCTGCTGGCCGGGGACTGCATCCTCAAGCCGCTGTTCGCCCGGCCCCGCCCCTGCGACGTGAACACGGCGATCACCATTCTGGTCAAGCGTCCCCACGGGCACTCCTTCCCCTCCGGGCACACGGCCTCGGCTTTTGCGGCAGCCTTTGCGCTCTGGCTGCAAAACCGGAAGTTGGGCGTCCCCGCGCTGGTGCTGGCGGCTTTCATCGCCTTTACCCGGCTGTACCTGTATGTGCACTTTCCCACCGATGTGCTGGGCGGCCTTGTGCTGGGCCTTGCACTGGGTTTCTTCGCCTCGTGGCTCGTTGACAGGCTGGCAAACAAACCTAAGAAAAAACAAATCGTATAATGTAAAACACCCTCCGCTGGAGCAGAACGGCTCCAATGGAAGGTGTTTTTATTTGCTTTGTCGGCCACACCTTACGGTACCGGCCCACCACAGCACTTCCCTGTGAGGGCCGAAAAAAGAAGAACCGCCGCGTCGTTCTCTTGTGTGATGCAGCGGCTCTTCTTTTGCAGATGGGATCTTGCTTTTCTTCCTGTTGCAGGGGCTTATTTTTTAGCTTCGGCGCGCTTGCCCAGTGCGTAGGTTGCAACGAATCCCAGGACCACAGCCACAATCATCACGATGACCGAGACGATAAGGTTGTAACTGGAACCGGTGGGGTCAATGTAGGCAGGCAGGCTGATGAAGCCCGGCGTGGAGATAACGTACTGGGTCATGCCCAGGATACCGGCCAACAGACCACCGATGCCGCCACCGATCATAGCGCCAATCAGCGGGTAGGTCTTGGGGAACAGCACACCGTAGACGCCCGGCTCGGTGATGCCGCACAGAGCGGTGATACCGGCGGAAACGCTGACGGACTTTTCTTCCACATTCTTGGACAGCAGGGATGCGGCCAAGCAGGCACCACCAACGGCCACGTTTGCGGGAGCCATGCCAGTGCAGATCAGCGGGTCAGAGTTGACAGCTGCCATCAGGGCAAAGACCACAGGGTAGGTGGCGTTGTTCATGCCAAAGAAAACCATCAGCGGGGTGGTGATGCCGATGACCATGACGGCCAGCGCGGGAACTGCCTGGTACAGAGCGTAAACACCGTTTGCCAGCCAGGTGCCCACGGTGTTGCCGATGGGGCCGAGAACGATCAGGGTGACAGGCACCGTGATCAGCATGGTCAGCAGCGGGACGACGATGGTCTTGAGAAAGACCGGGATATGCTTTTGCAGGAACTTGTAGACCACGCTCATGAACAGCACGCCCAGAATGACCGGGAACACGGTGCTGTTATAGCTGATAGCCTGCACCGGGATGCCGAAGAAGTCCAGACCTTCGGCACCGTTGATGCTGGAGTACAGCAGGATCGCGCCCAGAAATGCGCCCAGGAAACCATTGGATTTCAGGCGGGCAGCGGCTGCAAAGCCGATGAAGATGGGCAGGAAGTAGAAGGTCGCCTGGTTGATGGCGTAGAAGATGGTGTAGGTGCCAGACTCCGCCGAGACGCCGAACACGTTGGTCAGCAGGGACAGCACCGCACCAGTCAGGCCGCCTGCCACCAGCACCGGGATCACCGGGCTGAACGTGCCGCCGATGAAGGAGAGGATCGCGTTGCCGATGTTGCCGTGATCCTGTGCCAGATCCTTGGCTGCGGCCTCATCGTCCTGCACGCTGCCGCCGGCCTGGATGCCGTCGATCTTGACGACCTCTTCATACAGGTCAGGGACATCCTGGCCGATGACCACCTGATATTCGCCGTTCTGGATGATGACGTTCAGCACGCCGGGCACCTGCTTGACGGCATCGGTGTCAAACTTGGATCTATCCCGTAGTACAAGGCGCAGACGGGTCATGCAATGGGTCACGCTGACAATGTTGTCCGCTCCGCCGGCCTGCTTGATGATGCCGGCCGCCATGGCCTTATAATCTTTCTTTGCCATTATTTCAGCATCTCCTTTCCCCAGTCCTGACCATTGGAACGGATCAGCTTGGAGTACCAGTAGAAGGAATCCTTCCGGATACGTTTCATTGACAGCTCTTCCACGCTCTTGGCCGCGTTCTGCTCCTCATCGGTGGTGTCGATGTACACCAGACCGTAACGCTTTGCCATGCCATTGCCGGTGGACAGCAGATCGGTGAAGGACCAGGGGTTGTATGCGATGACCTCGCAGCCGTCCTCGATGGCCATGCCCAGCTGATAAATGTGCTCCCGCAAGTAGTCGATGCGGCCCTGATCGTGCACCTGGCCGTCGGCGTCCTTCGTCTCATGGGCACCGTAACCGTTCTCGGTGATCATCATGGGCAGGTGATAGTGATCCCACAGGTAACGCATCTCATAGCGCAGGCAGGAGGGGTCGATCTCCCAATCCCAGTCGGTGTACTCGACATAGGGATTGCGGGTCAGAGCGTAGCGGCCCGGCTCCACGGGGAACACCATCTGGCCCTTGACGCCGTTCTTATTCAGCAGATAATCCTGCTGTTTTGCGTCATGCGGCGCATACTTTGCAACGTTGCTGCGGTAGCAGTTGACGGCGATGAAATCGATTTTGGCGCTCTTCATCAGTTCTGCATCGCCGGGCTGCATTCCGATGTCGATGTCGTTCTCTTTCCAGTAGTGCTTGATAAAGTTGCTGTACTCGCCGTAAACATAGGTATCGATCCAGAACTTCTCGGTGAACTCCTCGGCGTTCATAGCAGCGATCTGATCCTCGGGGCGGCAGGTCTCCGGGTAGATAGGCACGCAGCCGGGCACAGGGCCGATCTTGCCGCCCGCCACCATCTCATGGCAGGCGTTGACAGCCTTGGCATGGCACAGGTTCATGATATGGTTGATCTTCCACTGATCCTTGAACCAGTCGTCACAGCCCTTGCTGACGCCCAGCCAGTTGCCATAGCAGATCTGCATATTCTGCTCGTTCAGCGACAGCCAGTATTTGACCCGGTCGCCGAAGTTCTCAAAGCAGACGCGGCAGTAGTGCTCGAATCTTTCCACGGTGTCGCGGCTTTTCCAGCCGCCCAGCTCATCTACCCAGACCGGCAGGTCGTAGTGATACAGGGTAACGATGGGGGTGATGTTGTGGGCCACCAGCTCATTGATCAGATCATTGTAGAACGCGATGCCTTCGGGGTTCACCTTGCCGTCTGCATGAGGGATGATGCGGGACCAGCTGAGCGAGAAACGATAGCTGGAGAAACCGCACTCTGCCATCAGGGCCACATCTTCCTTGTAGTGATGATAGTGATCCGCCGCATAGGTGTTATCCGTAAACGGCTTCTTGGTCTTGGAGTTCAGGTCGATGATGGCCGGCGTGCGTCCGCCATCGGCGACTCCGCCTTCCACCTGCCAGGCAGCGCTGGAAGCGCCCCACATGAAGTTGTCCGGGAATTTGGGGTTGTGTCCGTAATACATAGTGTGATCCTTTCCATCTTTGTCAGTCTGTTCTGCCGTCGCAGAAGCCCCCGCGGGTTCAATTCTTTGCAGGACTATCGTAACACATCTCCGACAAAAAATGGGGTTCGCGATGCGAACCCCGTTTGGATGGTTGAACAATTTATTCTTTTGTTTTTGAGCAGTTCCACGGTTTCACCCGTCATTCTGCACATCTTTGCACCCGCATTTTTTGAGAATTCGACAAAGGCAGTTCAGAAATTGGACCCTGCAACAGGTCAGTCTCCCGGTATTTATTCACATAGTAGCTGTACAGGATATCAAAGAAATAGGTCATACCATACTGGGAGTACACCGTGCGGGCACCGCTGTTGTCCTTTTCGCTCAGGTAGATCACCTGATCGTAGCTTTTCCACATTTTTATGGCGTGGTTGACCGTCACCAGCACCTTATAGGCTGCAGCCTTCTGCACCATTGGCTCCATCAGGGTGGCAAAGTTGCCGGTGGCTGAAACTGTAATGAGCAGGTCCTCCGGTGTCAGCACTTTCAGATAATCCAGCGTATAGTGGGCATCGGACACGATCTGCACCAGCTTGCCCATGACCACCATAGACTGCTGGAAGCTGCGAGCCGCCATGCCGGAAAAATCCGAGGTGAAGAGCACCACATGTCGGCTGGCATGAATGCTTTCGGCCAGCTTATCCAGTACAGCGGGAGTGGCAATGCGGTTGATCTCCTCCATCATCTCCCCGATGCTGCCGGAAAGGTATTCCTTGTAGTCCGGACGCACGCTGTAGCCGATGAAGTAGTTGCACTGGCGCTTCCATTCATCGGCCTCAGCCTTCAGGTCGGAAAAGTTGTCAAAGCCGATGGACTGGCAGAACCGCCGGATGCCGCTGCGGGACACATAGCAGGCATCCGCCACGTCGTAGATGTTCAGATCCCGCAGCTGGTCGAAGTGATACAAAAAATACTGCGCCAGCACATAGTACGGGTCTTTCGGTTCACTTTCGTTCATCACTGCCAGCAATGCCGTCATCAGGCTGAAAGCCGTATTTTTCATGGTTTTCTCCTTCCCTGTTTTTGCAGGAATCACACCCCAAAGAATTCCTTGGCGATGTCGGCGCTGCGCTTGGCGTCCTTAGCGTACCAGTCTGCGCCGATCTTTTCGGCGTATTCCGGGGTGAGCACGGCACCGCCCACCATGATCTTGCAGTCCAGTTTGGCTGCATGCAGGGCGGCAATGGTCTCCTCCATGCTCTTGAGGGTGGTGGTCATCAGGGCCGAAAGGCCCACCAGATGCACATTCTTCTCCCGCACGGTATTGACCACCGTTTCCACCGGCACATCGCGGCCCAGGTCGATGACCTCAAAGCCGTAGTTTTCCAGGATGACCCGGACGATGTTCTTGCCGATATCGTGTACGTCGCCCTTGACCGTAGCGATCACGATCCGTCCCTTGCTGGCCCCGGCCCCGCCCTTTTGGGCAATGGCCGTCTTGATCTCGTCAAAGGCTCCCTGGGCAGCCGTGGCGGCCTGCAGCAGCTGGGGCAGGAACAGGGTGCCTTTTTCGTATTTTGCACCCACGATGTCCAGCGCCGGGATCAGGGCTTCATCCACCAGTTCCAGCGGCTCCTTTTCTTCCAGCAAAGCCCTGGTGCGGGCCGCGGCCTCCCCTTTCAGGCCCTTTTCCACGGCTTTCATCAGCGCCGCGTAAGGGCCGGTGGCTTCCGGGGTGTCCCCCGCCGCCGGAGCAGACTGGGCCGCCTGCACCGCCTTGGCCAGCGCGGCCGAGGCGGGCACCCGGTTGGCATAGCGCTCAATGTATTTCGTGCTCTGCTTGTCCCGGTTGGTCAGGACATTATAAGCATAGACCGCCGCCATCATCTCCTCGCTGGAGGGATTCATGATGGCAAGATCCAGCCCGGCGTACATGGCCATGGTCAGGAACGTGGTGTTCAGGTAAGAGCGGCAGGGCAGGCCGAAACTGATGTTGGACACGCCCAGGATGGTGCGCACCCCCAGCTCCTCCTTGCA